>Ga0210396_10002969_pt1 | contig 17039 bp, 17 predicted proteins | sample IncBWH17OmetaG_FD_155466 | JGI IMG/M metagenome (GOLD analysis project Ga0210396, IMG submission 155466) | Forest soil microbial communities from Barre Woods Harvard Forest LTER site, Petersham, Massachusetts, United States - Inc-BW-H-17-O ... | reverse complement strand
GCTGGCCAGCACGCAGCCAGGAACGATCCCCCCGACGCAGCATAAGAGGAAAGCGAAGGCAAATGACCCCTGCCAGGGAAGATTCAGGCTGAAGATGCCCAGTCCGCAGAGGGCCATCACCAGCAAGGCGCCCTGCATGAGGAAGGAGCGAGAAAACCCGCGTTGAAGGAGAAAACCTGCGGCGACGTTGCCCAAAATGTTGGAGGTCATGGCGATGGAGTCAAGTTGGCCGATGTCCTGGCCCGGCAAATGAAACCGGTCTTTTAAGAAGCTCGGGAACAGGGCCATAATGCCGAGGTGCTGAAGCGTATAGCATCCAAAGATCAAGGCGAGGCAGACGGCTCCGGGATTGGCCAGGGCGAGGAGGATCTCGCGGGTCGAACGCCTTTGCGGCGTTCCTCCAGCCAGACCTTTGGCACGACGCGTTATCACCTCGAAAACGAGGGCAAAAACCAGCAGCAACGCCGCTCCCCAGGCCCAAAGCCCTCTCCAGCCGGCATGTGCCATCACGGAAGGCGCGAGCCAGGTGGCAAGCGCAATGCCGCCGGGCATGAAAGCGCCCCAGGCACCCAAGGCGAGTCGCCGGTCCTTCTCCTGCGTCACCGCCGCGATCAGCGACGGCGACCCGATGATCACCATCATAAAGCCGACCCCTTCGAAGAACCGCGAGATGACTAGGGGTAATTCGCTGGTGGCCGTCGATCCGTAGAAGCCGAAGACAGCCAACACCACGAGGCCGAAGGTGATAAAACGACGGAAGCCGTAACGTGCGGCGAGGATCCCCACCAGCGAAGCCCCAAACAAGCCGAGGAAGTTCATGGCGGAGATTAACCATGAACCTGCCACCAAACTTAAGGACAAGTCGCTACGAATGGCCGGTAAAGCGATGTGCACTTTACCCACCTGCGTTGCCGCGAGAATGCCGGCAATGATAGCCAGGAACACCATGGACCATGCCGTTGAACCGGGCTGGGCGGCCACGGCGGGATGCTGGAGGGGCGGCGACGCGCTGGCGGAGATGGGTTTTTCACTTTTTAGCCCGGAAGGGGCAAAGGAGTCAGTGATGTTTGCCACGGAGGGCGGGCGAGATGGATGCTTCAAGGTAGGATTTCCTGGGTAGGCTACTTTTTTGATGGGACGAAAGGAGTGGGAAAAATGCTTAAGAGCGGGCGTCACTTGGATGGAGGGCCGTCGATATAGGTCAAGCCGAGTTGCGCCAGCTTCGGGCGCATGTTGTAGACATCGAGACCGAGTTCACCCGCAGCGAGACGGGCGCGAACTTTGGCCTCCCGGTCTTCGCGCTGTTGCGCCGCCTGGAGAACGGTTTCAAGCTCAGTTCGTGGCACCCTAACGACGCCGTCGTCATCGGCCAGGATCGCGTCCCCCGGGTGCACGATGGCTCCCGCGCAAACCACCGGGACGTTGACCGAGCCTAAGGTAGCCTTGACTGTTCCCTTGGCTGACACCGCTTTGGACCAGACCGGAAAACCCATTTTGGCCAACTCCGCCACGTCTCGACAGCCGGCGTCTATGATTACCCCTGCCGCACCCTGCGCGCGAAAGGAGGTGGCCAACAGTTCGCCCAGCATCCCGTCCGAATTTTCGGAACTTAAGGCGATGACGATTACGTCCCCAGGACGACAGACCTCCGCGGCCACGTGCAGCATGGTGTTATCTCCGGGGTGGGCGAGAACCGTCAGCACGCTCCCACTTGCTTTGGCGTTCGGGTAAATGGGACGCAAATATGGGGCCAGAAGTCCCGTACGGCCTTGAGCTTCATGGACGGTGGCGACTCCAAACTGCCCCAGGCGTTGGAGCAGAGCAGGTTCAGGACGGGGCACGTTCTTTACGACGATGGTAGGCATAAGAAAAATGGACTTGGTTTGACTTGTGGGTGAGCTCAGGGGGCTGTGGAAAGGGGCTTTTTAAGCCGAGGGACAAAAACCGTAGAGGCGCGCGGGGTTATCGACCAGCAGTCGAGTGCGCGAGAGGTCGTCGGGCGCTACCTGGACCAGAAACCCGAAGAGCGCCTCATCGGAAAGTGATGCTTTAAGATTAACGTGGGGCCAGTCGGTGCCCCATACGACCCGCTCAGGGGCGGCCTCCACGAGGGCCCGCGCAAAGGGGCCGGCGGTTTGCAAGTCGCCCCGCATCGCGAGTCGGTCCGCGCCGCTGAGCTTAACCCAACAACGGCGGCTGCTTGCCAGTTCGAGCAGGCTGCGAAAGGGGGTCTGCAGCGGTCCGAACGCTGCATCTACACGTCCCATGTGGTCGATCACCACCTCGACGGGACTCTCACGCACAAACTCCTGGATTCGTCCTAAGTCGGCGGCGTCAACGTGCAGTTCCAGGTGCCAGCCGAGCGGCTCAATGCGCTTGACAACCTGCCAACAAGCGGCTTGGTCGAAGCCTTTAGGGCTGAGGTGCCGGACGTAGTTAATCCTCGCGCCGCAAACCCCGTTCTCGTGCAGATGCTTTAGCGTCGCGTCCGGTGTGGCCGGTTCCACCAAGGCAACGCCCCGCCGATTGTTGCGGTCGCGGGCGATCGCGGCTAGCAATGCCCGGTGATCCTGGCCATACGCGCTGCCCTGGATGAGCACTCCGCGTTCGACGCCGAAGGCTTCCCAAAGCCCTTCCAAGGCCTGGGCCGGCGCCAGCGGAGGTTGGAAGGGTGCCGCCGGATCGATGGGAAACTGGTCGAAGGGCCCGTAAATGTGGGCATGACAGTCGCAAGCCCCGGCCGGAATCGCCCGGCTGATTTCGGTGAAGTTCATGGGGTAGGCGTCGGGGGCGTTTCCAGGCTCTCCGGCTTGATCGCCAGGTAATCAGGATGTGGAAAGGCCACGCCGTCAAAGAGCAGGCGCGCCGTCCGCAGCAGGCCTGCCCGCTTGACAAACGGGACGGTGCCCGTTCGATCTAACTCCAGGTTGACGGTAAATTCACCGGTCGGGTGCTCGACGGAAAGAGATTGGGTCTCTTCAGGACCGATCTGCGCAATGTCTTCGGCGACCGAACCTGGGATCACGCAGGCGGTGGCCACCGAAACGGCCGCGAAGACACCGATTGAGGTGTGACAGGCGCGTGGGATAAAGCTTCGGGTACTAACACTGCCGCCGTTCCTTGGGGGCGCGATCAAGCAAAGCTTGGGGATGACCGCCTCCGAGACGTCGCCCAACCCCATCATGGGGCCGGCGGCCCGCCGCAACGCTTCTAACCGGGCCTTCAAATCGGTATCCGCGTTCAATTGCGCGACGCCCTCGTAGCCGGTGCGTCCGACCGACGAGGCCGGGATGAGCACCACCGGCATGCCGTTATCAATGCACGTGACTCGAATCCCCTCGACGACGTCGCTGGTATGGCCAGTTGGCAGTAGCGCGCCGCAGACCGACCCGGCAACGTCCACGAAATTGACCAGGATCGGTGCGCTGGTTCCGGGCACGCCATCGATGCGGGCTTCGCCATGGTAGGAAACGGCTCCGCCGGGGGTAGAGACCACCAGTTCGGCACTGGTACCGGTGTTGAGGGTTCTTATCCGGACAGTCGTGGAGCCTTCGCGCGCTTTAACCAGCCCCCGTTCGATGGCAAATGGGCCAACACCAGAAAGGATGTTGCCGCAGTTGGGCGAGGTATCGACCAAGGGTTTATCGACGACGACCTGCGCAAAAAGGAAATCAACGTCGACGCCTGGTTCGGTTGACTTTGCCACGATCGCCACTTTGCTTCGTAAAGGGTGACCGCCGCCAATCCCGTCGATCTGATCGGGATGAGGTGACCCCATGATCGATAAAAGCAACGCATCACGCTCCTCTCGGGACGAAGGGAGGTCGGAAGCCAGGAAGTAAGCGCCTTTTGAGGTGCCTCCTCGAATCAGCATGCAGGGGATTGCGGTTCTAGAACTCATCGGGTGACTCGACCGCGCGGCGCACGGCTTTTCTTGCCATGGGTCGCCGTCGGGGGGCGGGTTGGGGGTTGGCCGACTGGGCCGACCGGGGCACGAAACCCGGCCGCCAGGAAAGGAATGAGGTGCTTGACGTTTTCCGAAACGTGCGCGGGGTCGCACCGCCCCTCCGAGAAGGCCTTGATCCGGTGCGGGCCGGAGGCGGTGTAGTAGATCGTGCCGAGCATGAAATGAAACCGCCAGAGCACTTCATCGCGCGGGACCTCGGGCAGGCATTCGCAAAGCGTGTCGATAAACTCGCCACTCGAGGAGTCGAAATTCTCAGTGACAAGTTGGTCCAGCAGTTTGGAATTTTCCGCGGCCAGGACTGCGCGTAACCGGCTAAAGGACACCCCGCCGGCTTGCGTCTGCGCGATGGAGAGCGCGGGTAAGACAAAGGCTTCGATCACCTTTTCCAGCTGCGGCGGCTGGCATTCGGCCCTTGCCGCCTTAAGAAGTTGGAAGCGCTCGGTATTGAGAGCGTTGCAGTGGCGCCGGTAGACCTCGAAAAGCAAGCCCTCTTTGCCGCGGAAATAGTAACCAAGTAAGGACCAGTTGACGCCGGCAGCCGCGGCGATAGCCCGCACACTTACCCCCTGATAACCGTGCAGGGCAAACAGGTTTTCGGCGGCGACGATGAGCTTTTCGCGGGTCTCATTTTCTGCGTCCCTGCCGGCGGACGGTAGGGGTGTGGCAATCAGGGTAGGCATGGGGATTGAACGACGGGATATTACATATGGATTACACACCTGTGCAAGTCCTTTTTTCGGTTTTTTTCTAATTTCGAAATGAGTTGCGCAGCGAGGCCGTCATGAGGCTTACCTCTCGACGCACTTTTTGAATTCACTGGAACGACTCCATGAGAACCAAGCGGAGCGGTGCTCTGCCGAGCCATCGGAATCCGGCTCCTGAATTCTGTCTCCTGTGGAAAACGAACCATGTCCGCCTGAGGGGTTCTTCCAGAACGTCCCAGCGGCTGACGTAAGCCCGCCTACATAAAAAGCGTTTGCGACTGCCGGAACCTCGGAGAAATCCGACGAGGTTTTCGATAACTTCCCGGCCATTACGGGCAGAAATCCCCAAAACGTGGACGGACTTTGCGCGGACGCGCGCGGACGTGTTCAAATATTAGGGCCAGCCGTCGATTTCCCGGTTAATCGCCGGCCGAGTGGGGCGCCAGCGTTCGTTTCCTGACCGGCAGGCGCGGCAGGGGACCGAGTACCACCGGGGAAAAATGACCCTCACCAGCACCTATTTCCGCTCGTCGAATAACCCCTTAAATCCTTATCAACTCGACCTCGCCCAGACTCACGTCGTCTCCGCGCCGATCATTCTGGAAAAGAAGGTCAATCTGGACGGCATCAAATTTGTTGGTACGCTTTCAACCGATTACATCGGATATGAGGGAGGTTAATTCAGCGATGAAGATGAGCACAAGTGCGGATCGCATCGCAGACCAATCCGTTCACCATTGCCTCCCTTCAATCAACTTGTGAACACGCCTAACCGGACGAGCGCGGCGGCATTTCCTCGCTATTTGAATGGAGAGATTCTGGCGGACAGCAGGTCGCTCCTATGGTCCGACCTCTTTGTCCGACATTGCCGCTTTCCGCGCGTCGTTGATCGCTTTCTTGTGCCGGCGACAGCCGAGCCGCACATTAGCTGCACCATCGTTGGTTCAGCCGAGTTTCTTGAGCGCGATCCGGGCGGGAGATGGCTTACACATCATATCCGGCGGGGCGACATCTTTATCACGCGCTCACGCACTCCTTACGAGGTCCGCTTCCGTTCGCCGGCAGGCGAAGAGCTGGAAACAATTTCCATCCATGTGGGAATTGATTCGTTCCGAGCCGCGTTGGAAGCGAGCTATCCCGGCAACGCTAGCGAAGTGGAAGTGATTGATTTCTTCGGACGCGATGTCGCGCTCAGCCACCTGTGCGCCGCTTGCGCCGAGCTCCTTTCGGCGCGCGTCCCGAACAGCTCAAGGATAGTCGCTGATCTCACGCAGCTTTTCGCAACATACCTCGTTGAGAAATACACCAGCGCCACTTCAGGCAAACCAGAGGTCCGTGGGGGACTGCCGATCCGCCAACTTCAGAAGGTGGGGGATTTCGTGATGGAACACCTCGCCGAGGAGATTTCCGTCGAAATACTGGCCGAGCTAGTTCAACTCAGTCCCTTCCACTTCTCGCGTATCTTCAAGCAGTCGACCGGCGTATCGCCGCTGCGTTTCGTCACGCGCGAACGCGTCACCCGTGCGCAGCAACTCATCCGCGAAACCTCGCGCAGCCTGATCGAGATCGCGCTCGACGTGGGCTACACGAGCCCGAGCCATTTCGCTCAAGTGTTCCGGCGTGTCGTCGGTGTGACGCCTACGGAGTTCCGCAGCAAGCTCTAGCAAGCAGATCTTCGGATTTGCACACGCGCTGGTTTAAAGTTTGCGCTTTCGCTTCGGCGCTTCTTTCCATTCCCTTTTCGTTTAGGATCGAACCACTGTGTAGCGGATCCAGAGAGTATCGGTGGCGCGCTGCTCCACCGATTTGAGCTTAAGAATCACCGCTCGACTACCGTAGCTTTCCCAGCGTATCCACAGAGATTGCATAAGAATCCGCCCGGCGAGCGACGAAAACGGGCTGAGGCCCGGCCGGCGTGTTCGAGGCGGAGACGAACGGCTCATCCTCAGCAAAGTGCTGCTGCATCGTCGTCCGACCGCAGATCCAAGCGTCGCCTTCGAGCTTCGCGCCAGTGGCCTCGTACTCGCCCTCCGCGATGAGGATCGAGTGCGTTGGCGTCGATTCTTCCGTCCACGGACGAGAGCATGTGGCAGATGATATAGGGTTTCATCAACTTTTGCCCTCAGCGCAAGGTATACCCGCCATCGACCGCGATCGCTTGACCGACGACAAAGCTTGAGGCGGAGCTGCAAAGCCAAAGCACCACGTCCGCGATCTCCTCGGCACGACCAATGCGCCCGATAGGCACCTCTTTGAGCATCGCGTCGAGGGCCTCCGCCTGACCGGCGGCCTTCATTTGGTCTGACATCGCCGTGTCGATCAGACCTGGACAGACAGCATTGATGCGAATGCCCCTTGCGGCATATTCCAGAGCCGCACTCTTAGTGAGCCCGAGCACACCGTGCTTGGCGGCGTGATAGCTTGCCCGCTCGGGACCGCCCACGAGTCCTCCAAGCGAAGAGCAGTTGACGATCGCGCCGCTGCCTTGCTTACGCATCTGGCGCAGTTCGAACTTCATGCAGCTCCACACACCACGGAGATTGATGGCCATCACGCGGTCATAATCTTCTCGCGGGTAATCCGCCGTTTCGGCCAAGACGTTTTGCACGCCCGCATTGTTGTAGGCCGCGTCCAACTGGCCGAAAGTGGAGACGGTTTGCTCGACCATCGCTTCGACCTGAGCGTCATCTGATACGTCGCACTCGATAGCCAGAGTTTTGTGACCTTGGCCAGCCAATTCCTCGGCTGCAGCGCGCACTGCTTTCTCGTTCCAGTCCGCCAACACCACGGAGGCGCCTGATTGGGCAAAAGCCTTCGCGGTGGCCAGGCCTAGCCCAGATGCGGCGCCTGTAACTAGTGCCACTTTGTTTTCATAGGATATGTTCATAACTAAGATCTTCTCTGGAATGGTTTGAGGTTGCGGCTAAGGTTTGAAGGTTTCTTTTGCGACCGCGATAGCGGACATGGCCTTGGGCCACCCGCAGTAAAATGCCAGGTGGGTGATGGTTTCGATGAGTTCGGCCTCCGTGACGCCGTTCTCTCGGGCGCGTTTCAGATGAAAGCGCAGTTTGATCGCTATGTGCGTCATCGACGAGGTTGGCGAGGCTCCATGCCAACGCTTCACTCCGGGAGGGATAGGACGATGTCGCCTTGGTGAAACTCCTGGATGGGGCCTCCCCAAGTTTGGATCCAGCCGGTCCCCGCCGTCACGATCAACACCTGGCCGACCGGATGGCTGTGCCAAGCAGAGCGTGCGCCGGGCTCGAAGGTGACCAAGCCGCCAGAAGTATGCGATGGCGCCCTAGCTCCGAACAGGGGTTGGACGCGGACCGAGCCCGTAAAACGGTCGGTGGGCCCTTTCTGAGGAGCTTGGGAGCCGCTGCGCACAATGGTGATGGACGGCGAATTCGGGGTGGCATCCGCTGGGGCCGTTTGCCCATGGCTCACGAGTGGGAACGTAGCATCTAGCAGGGATATCGACAGGAGAGCTGAGGAGAGTAGTTTCATGGCTACGTTTTTAGTTTTTGTTCGATTGCGAAATTTCCGCGCGGCTTCGCAGTGTTCTTTCTTTTAAAATGTCAGCACTACCGCTGCGCCGTCTTTGCTTGTCACAAACCTCATGCCCAGATTGGCCACGGTGGTTGACGTTGAAGACAGCCGTTCATATCCAATCTGCTACGCCCTCTAGCCCGAGCGCACGTGCTGAGTGAGAGAGACCCGTGATTGCGGACTGGAGCTCACCGCTTTCCCGCAAGAATACGACAGGTGCCGCACGATCCCGAGAGCAGCTACTTGGTCGATGGCCGAAGGTCTGCCAAGCCTCAATGACTAACCTTAGAACGAATCATATTATGACCACAAAAAATTGCTTCTTTACGGATGCCAACCGCGCCGAGATCTCAATGGTGGCATTGGCCGTCGGTACTTCTTTGCCTACCCAAGCCTCAGTTGCTTCTTGGCCATCGCTCAAAGGCGAATCGGGCTGCTTCTGCGTTGCGTCACACACTTGGCTTCTGGACTTGGTTACTGCACCCTCAATGCAAGACGTAGAACCGCGCTGTTTGCCCTCGGTCGCTTTTACGCCCAGCGGGCCTTTGGTCTACCAATGGCAGAAAGATCGCAGATCTCCGATCAGACCGGAGACCCCCTCGAAATACGATGGTCGGAGGCGTGACCGTCCCTAACCATACCAAGTCTGAAGGAGATTCGAAAATGAGTACGTGGCCGAAAGACGAATTTGCGCAAGATCGCTGAGACCGATGACATGCATATCTCACCGTTCCGTGAAGATGGGGTGACGTATGGCACCCCGACGTGGATTTGGTCCGTCGCGGTCGATGACGCCCTCTACGTGCGCGGCTACAACGGGCAGAATTCTCGTTGGTATCAGGCCGCGGTGCGGCAGACTGTCGGACGGATAATCGCCGCCGGTATGACGAAGGAGGTCACCTTCGAGCCGGTGGACGGACCGATCAACAGCCGCATCGACGATGCCTACCGGGCGAAGTACCATGACAGCCCATACCTCAGCCCGATGATCAACGCGCGGGCCCGGTCCGCGACAGTCAAAATCATGCCGCGCGAGAAATAACGCAAGATTATCAATGACACCCCCGTGAGTATGCAATATCGGTCGTTAGGGCTGTTTTTGAGAAACGTCCGAAGTAGCGTGGCTTGTTAACTAGCTGGGGGGTTGAGGCGCTTAGTCTCGTCCTGCAGAACGGTTTTCCGCAAGAATCCGACAGGGACCGCACGATTCGGAGAGCAGCCACTGGGTCGATGGCCGATGGTCTCGCCGAGCCTCGATGGTTCAATGTCGCAAAAAACAATTAACAAATCATAACGCAAAGACAGGAAGAGAAATGCAGAAGCGCAAACTTGGAAACAGCAACTTGGAAGTTTCAGCTATAGGGCTCGGCTGCATGGGCATGAGTTACCACCGCGGACCCGCCCCCGACAGGAATGCAATGATAGCGTTAATCCGCAAAGCAGTGGAGCTTGGCGTTACCTTTTTCGATACCGCAGAAGTCTACGGTCCTTTCATCAACGAAGAACTTGTGGGAGAAGCGCTTTTTCCTTTTCGCAAGGATGTGGTCATTGCGACGAAGTTCGGGTCTAATATTGAGAACGGAAAATCGACGGGGCTGAACAGCCGACCGGAGCATATCCTCCAAGTTGCCGAAGAATCTCTCAAACGGCTGAAATCCGAAAGCATCGACCTCTTCTACCAGCACCGCTTTGACCCCGACGTGCCAATTGAGGACGTAGCGGGGACCGTGAAGGATTTAATTCAGCAAGGCAAGGTGAAGCATTTCGGTCTTTGTGAAGTGGGCGCACAAACGATCCGCCGGGCTCATGCCGTTCAGCCTTTGACCGCTGTGCAAAGCGAATATTCCCTGATGTGGAGGCAACCGGAAGAGGAGGTCCTGCCGACACTGGAAGAACTCGGCATCGGTTTCGTTCCTTACAGCCCGCTCGGCAGAGGTTTCCTCGCCGGCGCTTTGAACGAACAGACAAAGTTCGACAGCCGTAACGACAACCGCGCCACCTTACCTCGCTTCACCGCAGAGGCGATGAAAGCGAACCAGGTTCTTGTCGATCTGCTCAACGAATTCGGTCAGCGGAAAGGAGCGACCCTGTCCCAGGTCGCGCTCGCCTGGGCGCTCTCCCAAAAACCTTGGATCGTTCCCATTCCGGGCACAACCAAGCTGGAGCGTCTGGAAGAGAATCTGAGATCGGTGGACTTGGAATTTACTCCCGAAGAGTGGCGCGACCTCAATCACGCCGTCTCGAAGATTAAGTTACAGGGGGATCGATATCCCACAGATGAGGAAAAACGAGTTGGACGTTGAAAAACCAGCTTTGACCTCCTGTTTCCAGAAGAACGAGCCTGTCAACCCATTTTTAGAAGCGTTATAACCCCAAAACTTATGCAAACCGTAAGGACCTGGAAAACTAAATGCCCACTGCATTCGAAGGAAAAATAGCACTTGTCACTGGAGCGGCTGGCGGCATCGGACTCGCCACCGCAAAAGCGTTCGCCCTGGCGGGTGCCTCCGTAGTGGTCGCCGATCACAACGAAAAGCTTCTGAACGAGTCCGCTGAGAAGTTACGTGGGGAAGGTCACAAGGTTCTCGCCGTAACGTGCGACGTTTCGGACAAGGCTCAGGTCGCGGCCATGATCGATCTTGCCGTCAAGACCTATGGCCGGCTCGATGCTGCTTTTAACAACGCGGCGCCTGCTATCGATAAGAGATGTTAGCTTCACGAGCAATCGCAGCAAGCGACCCGGCGGTCCTCGAGGTGAGCGCGCAAAGCTGGAAGCGCTGAAGCGCGCTTTGGGAGGACTCGGAAAACAAGGCCAACTCAGGCATCGGAACCTCGGCCTCTTTTTTCCATGATAATTGGCGTATCGTGTGCTTGAAGAAAGGCGCTCATTCGGGTCACTGGATTGCAAACGTCTGATGGAAAAGGAAGGAAGATCACGTGGAATACACGAAGTTAGGAAACAGCGGAATGGACGTATCTCGAATATGTCTCGGTTGCATGGGGTTCGGTGACGCAGAACGTGGAATTCACAAATGGGTGCTTAACGACGAAAGCAGCCAGTCGATCATCAAGAAAGCCCTCGAGTTGGGGATCAATTTTTTCGATACCGCCAACGTCTATTCCAGTGGAACGAGTGAGGAAATCCTCGGACACGGTTTGAAAAACTTTGCGAATCGGGATGAGGTCGTCATCGCGACCAAGGTGCACGGCAAAATGCACGACGGACCGAATGGAGCCGGGCTATCGCGCAAGGCGATCCTGAGCGAGATCGACAAAAGTCTGAAGCGCCTTAGGACGGATTACGTGGACCTCTACCAGATCCATCGCTGGGATTACCAAACCCCGATCGAGGAAACGCTGGAAGCGCTAGATGAAGTGGTGAGGGCCGGCAAGGCGCGATATATAGGTGCCTCCGCCATGTTCGCGTGGCAGTTCCAGAAGGCGCTGCACGTCGCCGAGAAGTATGGCTGGAGCCGCTTCGTCTCGATGCAGGATCACCTGAACCTCATCTACCGCGAAGAGGAGCGGGAGATGCTGCCGCTCTGCCGCGAGGAGAAAATCGGGGTGATCCCGTATAGTCCGCTCGCATCTGGAAGATTGACCCGTGACTGGTCGTCGGAGAGGACGCATCGTTCCGAAACCGATCAAATCGCGAAGAGCAAATACGATGCGACAGCCGAAACCGATCGACAAGTCATAGAGCGGGTCGCAGAAATCGCAGAAAAGCGTGGGGTTCCACGCGTTCATATCGCGCTTGCCTGGTTGTTACAGAAGAAACCGGTTACTGCGCCTATTGTCGGGGCAACGAAGATCACCCATCTGGAAGATGCCGTGGGCGCTCTGTCTGTTAAACTGATCCAGGAAGAGGTCGCATACCTGGAAGACCCGTATGTCCCGCATCGTATCGTCGGCCATCAGTAATCGAAAATTATGCAAAGCGCCGTCTCCGAGCTCATGATTGCCGATCTTCGTCTCGATGCCGGCGGTTTTTGCCGGCCTCTAGATCATACTCTTACCGAGCGGCGTGCCGTGGCTCTTCCCGAGGAGGCGAGCTGCGACTTTGGGGACGCGTAGACTCCCAAGGCAAGATAGGAAGACGTTACGGACACCTAATTTTCCGTTTCAGTAAGTTAGGCTGAGACGGCTTTGGCTCAGCCGAGCGTGAAGTAGTCTTCATCATCTAGGTAGACCCATAGCACGTGATTTGCTTTAGCAAATTCATAGAACTCTTCCGAATCCAACGCTGTGGAGAGAACAAATTCGGCCACCCAGTAGAAGAACGCAAAAGTCCAGAGCACCAACGTGACGGCCGTCTTGAGGATAGCCCCGTCGTGGTTCCGTCCAGTAATGACATTAAAAGGTAAAAGCTACCCAGACCGACAAAAGAACCGCGGGAGTATTCCTGGATACTCTCGGCGCGCTCGCCTATAAAGAGACCAAAAAGAATGGCGAATTTGTCTTGCCCGGTTTCGGCAAGTTGGTGAAGCAGAAGAGGAAAGCGCGCACGGGTTTTAATCCCAAGACGCAACAGAAGATCAAGATTCCAGCCAAGACCGTCGTTAAATTTCGTGTTGCCAAAGCCGCAAAGGATGGGGTTTTGGGGGTTAAGAAGTAGTCAAGGAGCTTTGTCCGGGAAAACCGCAGCGTTTGATACTGAGCGACTGCATCGAAATTCCAGGATCGGTTTTTTAGTTTCAAAAATATGGGCAGTTATGGAATTAGCCTGGCAAATCTGAAGGACCGCGCCAAGGCGCGCGAAGCTGTAGGGCCATGAGGCCGATCGGCCGATCAGCGCCCGGTCGCGCAGACCCATAAGAAAAGCGACCGATCAAAACGGCGTAATCGTAGAAAAACCCGATCTTACTACAACGAACCACCCGTAGACTTGGACAACGTCTCGTGAGCGCGTGCTTCGCGCAACCGCTCCTCAATCGCTGGCGTAATCACGTCGAGGGCATCACTTCCGGCGATGAACACCTTCGGAGGATTCGGCATCGCGGCAATTTTGACCAGCGCGGCGCCCAGCTTCGCCGGGTCATTGGGCTGCGTGCCGTTATAGGGCGACCACATGTCCTCGGCTGTGCCCTCCGACTCGTAGTCCTCGATGACCTTGCTGACCCATCGCACATTTTGCGCGTCGAGCAGGTCCAGGCCGACATTGAAAACCTCGTCCACATATTTTTTGTAAATCCACGGCGCAGAGAACCAGTTCACCGGCGTTTGGAGGATGACCAAGTCAGCCGCCGCGTGTTTTTTCACCTCTTCTTCCGGGACATAGCCCCGCTCGACAAAAGTCTCGGCGACCGGATACCCACGCTCCACGAAAAACGCCTTCGCGAGGTCCATGAAGGCGAGGTTCAGCTTGCCCTCAGACCAACCAGGATAGGTGAGGTGGGTGTTGATATTAAGTATTTTCATCCGGTTTGATGAGTTAAAGCATGTAAGGCCCACGCGAGGGGACGCGGATGCGCCGAGGCGTCAGCCCGGTTTGGATGCGGGACGTTGATTCGCGGCACGCCATTCGGCGGGCGTTTTGCCCTCCCACGAGCGGAACGCGCGGTAGAACGAATTCGGATCCTCGTAACCGACGAGAAATGCCGCTTCCGTGATTTCGACCGACGCATTGCCGAGGTATTGTCGGACCAATTCATGGCGGGTTTCATTGAAAAGTTGCCTGAAGGTGGTTCCTTCCTCGGTAATGCGGCGTTGGAGGGTGCGCTCGCTCATGCCCAGCTCTTTGGCGACCATGAAGAGGTCGGGCCGACTTCCGGCCAGCAAGCGCTTCAGAACCCACTTCACCTGTCCAAGGATGCTTTGCTTCGTTCGCCCCTCCTTCAGTTCTTGTTCGAACTGTGGCGCGAGCATTTGCAGGAGTTCATCGTTGTGCGTGACAAAGGGAAGCTCCAGGTCGGCAGCGCGCAGAATAAGCGCATCGCGAGTGGTGCAATATTTCACCGGGCAGCCAAAGTATTGCTCGAAGCGATTCTCTGGTTCAGCCGGCCTCGTGAGTTCGATGCGCTTGGGATTCAGCCTCCTCTTGGTGCCGCGGCGGCCGAGTTCCATCACGAGTGCAAAAACCGCATCGATCAACAACGCAGGCGCCGGCTCCTCCCCGGCAAAGGGCCAGGAGACCTCGACAAGAATCTCATCGCCTTTCTGGGTGATCCGAAATTCTTCTGCGCTGCAAAGCTTTTTGTAGCGCGCCAGTCTCTCGATGGCTTCGCGATAGGTTCGGGCGTGTAGGGCGGCGAGGAGGGTCGGGTGATACTGGTCGGTTTCGACCTGGCTCATGAATTTCCAGCCCACCGTTGGGTCGTCGCACAGCTCGCGGATTGCCTGCCAAATCGAGAAGGATTGAGCCGTGGTTACGAGGCTCTCCCCGCTGTAGACTGTGGGCGGCAAGTTGCTTCGGCGAAGGATGGCACCCGGGGTGAGGCCGATTGACTTCAGCCCAGCCCAAAAGACGCGCGGCAGTTTTATGCGATCCAGCGCGTTGCTACTGACGCGGAAATGATCTGTTTGAGCTTTCATGGTCTGTTGTTTGATGGGCGAACCAATCGTGAGAGCAGCATACCGCGGAAGACTGCCTCTGTAATTAGCAGAAGGCGCCAATTAGCTTGCAAATGGCGTCATTATTTATGGATACCAGAATGGATGGGGGGAAGGGGAGGGTGGAGTGGGGAAGTGCTCACGGCATCGGGCCTAACTTGTCGGCCGGCCTTTTTAGGACACTTTCTGAGAGTCCGAAGACATCGCGATAACGGGCGAAAGTCTTGCGAAAAATCCCGCGATTTACGGCTGAAGCCAGAGGGAGACTCGGGCCCCGGCCATCTGCTGAGCGTGCTCGCGCCGTCCGTCTTTTCCAGGTAGATTGTGAGTGGCCTGGTGCCAGGTCGGTGTGGCAGATGCCGGTATAAAGCACCTCCATCAGGATATCGTTCGGACGCAGATCACGCCGCTCGAAAGGAAAAGGCGACAATAACGTGTCCGACGACTGCGCCGCATAGCCGATTGTCTTAATGGTTTCGCTTTCTCCAAGTTATCTCTTCCTGCTGTAATGCTTATCGCCCGACCATTTTCTGCAGATGCTCGGGATAGCGGGCACCTTGCACATCAACTTGCGCAATCGCGCCTTCGATATCGCGCAGATCGGCGGGCGTCAGCTCGACGCTCGCGCCGCCGATATTCTCAGTCAACCGGCCTTGCTTCGTCGTGCCCGGGATCGGCACGATCCACGGCCTCTGCGCCAACAGCCAGGCGAGCGCTATCTGCGCCGGGGTCATCTTTTTCTGCTTGGCGATATCGCCAAGCACCTCGACCAGACCCATGTTCGCCTTGCGGTTTTCTTCTGAGAAGCGCGGCACGACGTTGCGGAAGTCTGAGCTGTCGAAGCTCGTCTTATCGTTGATCGCGCCGGTCAGGAAGCCTTTGCCAAGCGGGCTGAAGGGCACAAAACCAATGCCGAGTTCTTCCAGGGTCGGCATGACGGTCTGCTCCGGCTCGCGCCACCACAGCGAATATTCGCTCTGCAGCGCTGTCACCGGCTGGACGGCGTGGGCGCGGCGGATCGTTTCGGCGCCGGCCTCGGACAGACCGAAATGTTTCACCTTGCCCTGGCTGATCAACTCCTTGACCGCACCAGCGACATCCTCGATCGGCACGTCAGGATCGACGCGATGCTGATAGAAAAGATCGATGACATCGGTTTTCAGGCGCTTTAGAGACGCTTCGGTAACCTCCCTGATATGCGCGGGCTTGCTATTCAGTCCGTTCATTTTTCCTTCGGACGTAATATTGAAACCGAACTTGGTCGCGATGACCACCTTGTCCCGAAGAGGCGCGAGCGCTTCGCCGACAAGCTCTTCGTTCGTATAAGCGCCATACACTTCAGCGGTATCGAAGAATGTCACGCCCTGATCGACGGCGGCGCGGATCAGCGTAATGCCCTCGCTTTTCTCGACGGCCGGACCATATCCATGGCTCAAGCCCATGCAGCCAAGCCCGAGGGCAGAGACCTGCAAACCGCTCTTTCCTAATTGACGTTGTCTCATTGTCTATTGCTCCTGTTTCTTGCTACCTGTTTGATAAGTATAAGCCCGGCCCAGAACAAATCTTGTCTAAAAACTGAACATATAATATGAATGCTTGTTCACTTCAGGTCATGACAACCCCACACTAAGAGCAGAGAAAAAATGGCAAAGGAATTAGAAGGTAAGGTCGCCGCTGTCACTGGCGGGGCTTCGGGCATCGGACTGGCCAGCACCGAGGCGATGCTTGCGGCTGGCGCGCGCGTGGTGCTGGTCGACCGCGATGAGGCGGCGCTAAGGGCACTCCGCGAAAAGCACGGTGACGCGGTGATTCCGCTGGTCATCGATCTGCTTGACGCGAAGAGCTGTGCGACGCTGATGCCGCAGATTTTGGAGAAGGCAGGCCAGCTCGACATCCTGCACGCCAATGCCGGTATTTATGTCGGCGGCGACTTGGTCGATTCCAACACGGACGCGATCGACAGGATGCTGAACCTTAACGTCAACGTGGTGATGAAAAACGTCCACGATGTCCTGCCGCATATGATCGAGCGTGGTACGGGCGACATCGTGGTGACGAGTTCGTTAGCAGCCCACTTTCCCACGCCCTGGGAGCCGGTCTATGCGTCATCCAAATGGGCTATAAACTGCTTCGTCCAGACTGTACGCCGCCAGGTTTTCAAGCACGGCATCCGCGTTGGCTCGATTTCGCCCGGCCCCGTCATCAGCGCGCTTCTCGCCGACTGGCCGGAGGAGAAATTGAAGGAGGCAAAGGAATCAGGCAGCCTGCTC
>Ga0210396_10002968_pt1 | contig 17046 bp, 12 predicted proteins | sample IncBWH17OmetaG_FD_155466 | JGI IMG/M metagenome (GOLD analysis project Ga0210396, IMG submission 155466) | Forest soil microbial communities from Barre Woods Harvard Forest LTER site, Petersham, Massachusetts, United States - Inc-BW-H-17-O ... | reverse complement strand
CCAGCACGGCGTCGGGGTGGGTATGAGCGATGAGGGAGGGGAGGTCATTGTAGAAAAGGGAGTCGGGGAGCTGATAGGATCTTTTATAACGGGCGATGAGCTGCGGGTCGGATTCGGCGATACCGGCGATGATCACCTGGCCGCTTTTGAACTGGTGCATGATGTTGTGGACATGGTCGTGGGTAAGTCCGGCGACCCCGACCCGTAGAATTTTTTGCCCGTTAGCGGCGGTGATGGAGGCCATGAGGAGCATCGTGGCAAAAAATTTGCAGGAGAGCGGCTGATTAGTAAACAAATGACTGATTCTCATGTGAGTGGGAGGGAGATTAAAAAGAGATTAACAAATAGTTTGCAAGATATAGGGAATATTAGTAATCCCTGGCTGCAATATTGTATTCCATATGGGAACAAATGTAGTATTCGTTCATTAATAATCTACTATATGAAGAAGACCATTCTATCACTCACTTTATTTTTAGCCTTGGGTTTTACGGCTAGCAGAGTGAACGCGCAGATCAGCGTTGGAATTTCGGTGCATGTTGCACCTCCTGCCATACCTGTTTACGAACAACCGCTTTGTCCGGTGGACGGTTATCTCTGGGTGCCGGGTTACTGGGCCTGGGACGATGATGCGGGCTATTACTGGGTTCCCGGTTATTGGTCGGCGCCGCCTACCGTTGGCTTTTTGTGGACCCCGGGATATTGGGGTTGGGGCGGCGGTGTCTATGCCTGGCATGCCGGTTATTGGGGCCCGCATGTAGGTTTTTATGGCGGTGTTAATTATGGGTTTGGTTACGGCGGCAGAGGGTATGGCGGTGGCGAGTGGTATGGCGGGCATTTCCGTTACAACACGGCTGTTACGCGCGTAAATACTACCGTCATTCACAATACGTATATCAATAATACCGTGATCGTCAACAATACCAGCCGGACGAGTTTCAATGGCGGTACCGGCGGTGTGCAGGCACGGCCTACGGCGGACGAATCGAGGGCGATGAACGAGCATCACGTTGCGGCCACGTCGATGCAAACACAGCACCAGCAGGCGGCGCATCAGGACCGGAATGCTTTTGCCAATGTGAATCATGGGCGTCCGGCTACGGCCGCGGTAGCGAGGCCGATGGCATTCAACAATCATGCGACGGCGAGTGCGGGGCATGTAGGTGCGGGGGCGGCTGCAACGCACAGCAATCCTGCGGCGGTGAACCATCCGAACAATGCGGCGGTGAATCATCCTTCGCATACGCCGAACAATGCGGCGATGAATCGTCCTTCGAGTCCGGCGGTGAGCCATCCGCAGCCGCAAATGCATACGAGCAGTCAGCCGAGGCCGCAGGTGTATCATCCGGCCCCGGCGGCACATCCTGCTCCTGCTGCCCATTCCGCTCCGCATCCGGCGCCCCATGAAGGGGGAGGAGGCGGTGAGCATCACCACTAATTGTGAAGAAGGATTAGCTTAATGATAAAGATAGATTTCGACGCGGCGGTTAGCCGCGTCGTTTTTGTATTGGTGGGAGATGCCGCGGCCTTCGGTGGTGATCAGTTCCCCGGGTAGTCCGAATTGCCGGGTTAGCATGCGGGCTACTTCCTGGGCGCGTTGTTGGGATAAGTTGAGGTTATAGGCTTCCGTGCCTTTGTCGTCGGTGTAGCCGGCGACGAGGATATGGGAGATGTCTTTGTTTTCCAGGAGGGGACGGTGGGGTTCGAGTATCATAGAGTCGGTGAGGTGGTAGCTATTGAACTCGAAATCGATGTCGGGGATGCGGAGGGTGTCGATGCGGGTAGGTTTTGGGGTGATCGCGGTCGCCGTGTCTTCCTTTAGCGGAGCGGGGTGAGCCGAGTCGGAATGACGACGATGGATGGCAAAGAGCGAGTCCCGGACCTGTTTCCAATGGGGGCATAGACTACCATCGAGCGGTTCGATGGAGAGGTCGGACACCATAATATCTGCTCCGTTGATGCCACGTTTTCCGGCGATATGTTGATTGGATTCAGGGGCGAAGTTGCCGATGATCAAGATGGGGCTATTATCGGCGGCGGTCATTTCTTTTTCCAGGGAGAACCAACCATTTTTGAGCTTCTGGACCCTCGCGTCCATGAAACCGAGGTATTTTTCAGGCTGTAGAAGCGAGTCTCCCTGGCTAATGATAAAATGGTCGGTGAGCCAGAAGCCGATGTCGTGAAGATTGGGACCGATATTCGTGGCGGCGACCTTTAGGCGGATGCGGTAATGGGCGCCGGACCGGAGGGGACAGAGGAGGCAGGTTTGCCAGTATTGGCGGGAGGCGCGGCCTTTGTCTACCGTGAGCATATTGATGAAGTGGCCGTTATAGTCGAATTTTCCGCCATTGCGGGGCCGGGCGGTAAAGAACCAGCCGGAGGGACAGCAGGGGGCTTTGTATTCGGTGCAGATGTTCACGGAGTCGAAATTGCCGTTGGGAACGAGGTTCTGTGCCAGGAGGCAGGCGGGTAGCAGGATGGTGATAAGGAGTAGGGATAGTTGCGGGTGGGCCATGAATTCTATTTATTGGCTTATATTAGAGAAAATAATTGAATTGTCATGAGTACACGCAGAAAATTCTTTCAGACCGCGGGGATGTTGGGAGTAGGGGCTTTGCCTTTAAGTGGCCACGCGGCGGCGGCGTTCGTTCCGACTGGGGCGGTCCCTACGGCGTTGCAATTGGGGATTGCGGGCTATACGTTTTTGCATGTGCCCATCGACCAGGGCATTGCGATGATGAAGCGGGTGGGTATCGAAGCCTTTTCCATCAAGGATTTTTATTTGCCGTTGGATAGTGATGCCGCGAAAGTGCGTGAGGTGGTGGGGCTGTTTGCGGCGGCGGGTATCCGTATTTATGGGGCGGGAGTTATCTATATGAAGACTCCGTCCGAGGTAGACCGGGCGTTTGCGTATGCTAAACTATTGGGGATTGAACTAATCATCGGGGTACCGAATCCGGAGTTGCTGGGATATGTGGAGCAGAAGGTGAAGGAAACGGGCATCCGGGTAGCCGTGCATAATCATGGGCCGGAGGACAAGCTTTATCCGAGTCCGGTGGATGTGTGGGAGCATGTCAAGGGGTTGGATGAGCGGATCGGGTTGTGTCTGGATATCGGTCATGCTGCGCGGGCGGGAGCCGATCCGGTGAAGGCGGTCCGGGATTATGGGGCGAGGATCTTTGATCTGCATATCAAGGATCTGGCGGTATTGAGCCGCGATTATCATCCTGCGGTGTTGGGGCGTGGGGTGTTGGATATACCGGGGTTATTGCGGGTGTTGAAGGGGCGGCGATATAGTGGGTATTGTAGTATCGAATTCGAGATGGATATGACGGATCCTCTCCCGGGGATCGCGGAGTCCGCGGGATATTTTCGTGGGGTGTTGAATGGGGAGGGTTAGGGAAACCGGGTATTATCTTCAGAGCGGTTGCGGTACAGGCAACCGGTGGGTAGGGGAAGGCGTTTGTTCTTTTTGCTTCCCGAAACTTGCTAGCAATGATTTCTCCAGTCCGTTAAAAGCCGGTCCGCGGGTTTCCTGCGTGGGCTGAAGGTCTTTTATTTCCTCATTGCTAATTCCTATAATTTAAAATCATGTATAACAATACATCAATTCGATTGCTGACAGCAATGGCCGTTTTGAGCTTGCTGTCGACTGCGTGTCATAAAATGAATTTCGATAAGAATGACTTACGGGATTTTGACCAGGTGGTTTTGGTTGCCAACAACAGCGGGTATCATCCGGCGCTGGTCGATCCGACGTTGCAGAATGGGTGGGGACTGGCCTGGGCGCCGTCGGGGATCGCCTGGGTGAATGCCAACGCGGACGGGCTGAGCGAACTCTATACCGGCGAAGGGGCGATCGTACGGAAGCCGGTGCTGATCCCTTCGCCCACGGATACGATGGGTGGGGCGCCGAGCGGTATCGTTTTCAATTCCACTAAGGGTTTTGTGCTGCCTGACAAATCTCCCGCGTCATTTATTTTCGTAAATGAAGATGGGGTCGTCTCCGCGTGGAATGGGGGGGAAGGGAACAAGGCCTTCCGGGTTGCGGATAACTCGGCGACTTCGGATTACAAGGGTTTGGCGCTGGCCTGGGACAATGGGCGGAACCTGTTATATGCCGCCAATTTCAAGACTGCGAAGATCGATGTCTGGGATACGAGTTGGGCGCCCGTTTCGCTGCCTTTTCACGATCCAGCGCTTCCGGCGGGTTATGCGCCATTCAATATCGTGCCAGTGAGCAGCTGGTTGTTTGTAGCATATGCCAAGGTAAGCCCCGATCTGGATGATGTGCCGGGTGCGGGGAATGGTTTTGTAGATGTATTCAATACGGATGGGACGTTTGTCCGGCGGTTTGCTTCGCGTGGTGCGTTGAATGCGCCGTGGGGAATGGCGTGGGCACCCGCGGGATGGTTGACGACGGAGGATATGGACAGTGTGGCTGATAAAGGGAATGATGGAGGTAGTCATGGCAATGGAAAGGATAACAAGGTGGGGCCGGTGGTCCTCGTGGGGAATTTCGGGGATGGGCGGATCAATGTCTATTCGCCTGAAGGACAATTCCTCGGGGCGTTGCAGTCGCACAAGCAGCCGATCGTCATCGATGGATTGTGGGCTATTGGGTTTGCGCCTTCGACGGCAACGAGCATCGATCCCAACAGGCTTTATTTTACGGCAGGCCCCAATAAAGAGACCGATGGGATGTTTGGATACCTGATCAAGCAGTGATCAGCGGATGTGTTCGTGCGTCTAACGTATCGCTTCGCGATAGGGTTCGAGGAAAGTGCTTTTTACTTGTTCCGAGCGGAGGATGAAGATGACACCCAGGATGATGTAGACCGCGGTGTAGCCGAGGGCGAGGAGCAGACCGGGCCGGTAGATGATGAGCCTGGCCGAAACGGCGGGAAGGCAGGAGAGACCCAGGAGCAGCAAGCGGCCAACGAGTAAGATGCCGGAATACCAGAGGAACATCCGGGGGAAGATATCTCTTTTCTTAAAGAACCAATATAAGAGGGAGGCGGCGCCGGCGATGAAGCTGAGGTGGATAGCCAGTTGTGAAAGGAAAATGTATTGCATGGTAGGGCCGCCGGCGTTGCCATACTCGATATAGCGGGTGTTGCTGTAATAGTCGGCCATGAGCAGGCCGCCGAATTCGGAAACGATGATCGTGCCGAGGCTGATGCCCAGCAGGGCGATCCAGCCGCCGAGGGGGTAACCGGAGCCGGGGGCGTAGAGTGTTTCTTCGCCACGGCTATTGAGGTATTGAAAGAGCCTGGAGAAGAGCAGGCAGTAGAAGAAGGTGAGCCAGATTGCCGGCCAGCAGACCTTCCAGTCGCGGAGGGACAGCGTTGTCGGGGCGGGGGCAGCGGACGGCTCTTCGCGGGGCGCGTTGTCGGGGGTGATATTGTTAACGAGCTGAAAGGAGATCCTGTCCGCGATCTTTTTATAATCCGCTTTGTATTGCTGGAGATCGGCGGCGGGGATGTTGTCACGTAGGGTCTTCAGGGTATAGTGCAGGGTCATATTGCTCCCGTTTATCTGGGGCACGAAATCGAACTGGTAGGAATCGTTATGGATATGCAAGGGGCTGTCGCTGAAGCCCAAATCTTCCGGCAGGACGATATTCAAGGTATAGTGCACATTAAAAGGGTAGTTCAGTCCGAGGGGAGTATTGTCGGGCGCGTCAGCGGGATCGGGCAGGTTTTGTTCGAGTATCCTGGATCGGAACTCGAAATATCTTTTCCCGTTCTTTTCCGTATTCCATAGCTGTGGGATGGCGTAACGTTTGCTTACCGTTACAGTATTTTTTTCACTGTCTTCACTATAGTTGATGTGACCCTGCTGCCGGATATCGTCGAAGAGGGCGCCATAGTATTTTCGATAGGTATCTTCCAGGTCTTTCTCACTTGTCTCGGCGAACATGCCGCGAAGGTCGTCCGCTGCTCCGCCGCTGTAGACAGAGGTTATGGAGAACCAGGAAGTATCGTAATACCGGGTGTCGAGCGTTTCGGTGATGTTGTAGTCGTTGATCCGGCCGGGTGTCACGGGTTGAAGGTCCGTCGTGCCTTCGTCGAGCACGAGGGCATAGCCGTAATCGGGAATGAAGAGATCGGCGAGGGGACCTCGTTGTCCGGTGCGGGTGGGATCGACGAAGCTGTAGCGGCCGGTGGACTGACGGATGGCAACGATGGCGTGGTCGAAGGCCTGCGGCGAGGGGGCGACGGTTATCAGCCGGCTACGGGTATCCGTACTGATGAGAGCGGCGTAGGCCGGAATATTTTCCTGTTGGAGGATCGTCGAGAGGAGGAGCGCTTTGTCTTTGCAGTCGCCGAAGCGTTGAGCGAAGACGTCGCCGGGTGGATGTGGGCGATGGGTATTGGTGCCTATCTCCAGGCCGAGGTAGCGGACTTCGTCCTGGACGAAGCGGATGGCCAGGCTGGCGAAGACTGTTGCATCGCCTTTGGATTGAGTATGCCAGAGCGCGATCTTTTGTTTCAGCTCCTGTGACAGGGGGTAGTGGTAGTGGTTGAACGTATTGAGGCCCCAGGTGACGACGCCTTTCCAATCCGGGTATTCGGTGACATATACGGTGGGAAAGTCTTCGTACCAGGAGGGTGCGTCGGAGGCGGGGTCATCGGTGCTCAGGGGAGGGTTTTCCCAGGAATAGACGAGCGTGGAACCTATGTGTTGTTGGGCCGGTTGCGGGGCCTTGTTGACGGTACGAATATAGAGCGGGCGGGTATCGGTGGTGATGATGGTTTTATAATAATTACAGACGGCTGTCGGAACATTAAAGGAAAAATCCTCAGAATACTTGTTATCGAATACCGGATTAAAACCGATCACGGAGTAGGCGACTTCGATGCGGTCGCCTTTGCGGACGTCTTTTAATGTGAGGAAGGCGCGTTTGAGGCCGTTGTATTGGAATTCGTCGGCGTCGTTCTCTTCCTGGACCACTTTGATATTTCCGGGTTGCAGCCGGTCCAGGACAACGCCGTCGCGGAGGATGGCGATGCGGTGGAAGACTACCTGCTGGAATTGGGGGGAGAAAGTCACGGACACTTCCGAGCCGTTTTGTACACCCGACTGGTTGACGATGGTGCGAATAAAGTGGGTATAGTCTGTATTGCAGGTGAGGTTGGTCTGGAAATCGAAAAGATCATAATATAGTCCGTCGCTGATGGCTTCCCTGGCGGGGGGCTTATGTCCGTCCGGATGGATGGCGTAGAGCCAGCCGGGCTGGGCCCCGGTTTTGACATTGGGAAAGGCCGGAACACGGAGGGATAGGATTAGGCCAAGTATGACGGACAATGCGATACGCATGTATAAGGATCATTAGATTTGATAAGCACAAGGTAAAAAAAAAGGGCCAGGATAGAAATCCAGCCCCGTTTTTAAATCCAATATCCTATGAAAAACCGAGTAGTATAATTCAACTGCCGTGCCGGAACACGTCCCTGGACCCCAGGGTTCTAAAATCTTTTTTACTTAAATGATTTCTAAGATGTTACATTCTTTAATCCGCCGTTATGCGAAAAAGGAATCGTGGCGAAAGGGTCGAAATTCTCCCACGGCAGGAAAAATTTTCCCAATGCCGGAACAGGTTGTGGAACACATTAGAAAAAGCCGTAACTTTAAAAGGAAGCAGATGTTTATGGGATGGCGGCTTACAATAGCACTACACTTCTTATTCTTATTACATTGTTCCTCACTTTCCGCTCAACAGGTTTCGTATTGTGAACCGTATAGCGACCGGTTTACCTTACGACAGGAGATGCTGGGGAGGATCGGGGAATACTATTGGGTTTCGGCCATCACCCGGAGGCGGGTCACGCACAAAGAAGCGAATACGGAAGAACGTAATTTCGTCGTTTACGATCAACGGATGAACGTCATCAATCTGATCCCCGATCCACCCTACGCGATATCTTCCATTAAAGAATACCTGGTTGCCACGGACGAGTATTTCGACCGGCTGCAATTGTTAAATGCCGACAACAAGGAGACGGAGGTTCGGCTGCAGCGGTATGCGCCAGACGGGCAGGCTTTTGGTCCCGATCACAATGTGGCGGTATTACCTTTTAGTGAACCCGGGAACAGTTTTATGCTGGTGCGATCGCAAGACAGGAGCCGGATCCTGCTCTTGGGTTTCGAGTCGGTAGAATCGAGTTCGCCGAAGCTGCATGCGTTGTTGTTCGATGCGGACTGGCGGTTATTGTCGAACAAGGTATACCGGCACCCGCATCTCTCGCAGCCGATGATCCAGGACGATTTTTCCACGTATCCGCTGGAAGATTTCAACAGCGGACCATTGAAGCTGGCCGACAATGGCGAGTGGCTGATGCTGGCCCCGTCGAGGATGAATCATAATTTTTTGCTTTTTCATTTTGCGCCGTCGGATACGACGATCATTTGTAAGGAGATCAATCTGCCAGGGACGGCGTCAATGGAAGATGTGTGTCTTTCCATCGACAATTCTGATGGGGATGTGGTAGCGGGGGTGTTATCGACCTTTCATTATGCGCCGTTGAAGAATGTAGAGGCGGTACACTATTCGATGGCCACGAAGAGTTTTAGCTTTGATACGGCTTACCGGCTTACCACCTTGAACGGGCGTCGGGTCCGGAACGATAATATCGTCAAGGAAAATTTTGTAGCTGTTCCGGGGCGGGGTTTTTTGTTGTTAAAGGAATATGGGCGGCCTTATGGGGAGGACGACCTGGTAGACGTGGATGATTTTGACGAAGGGTATGACCCGACTATGTTATTCGTCTCCAATGATATTCCCGATCCCGGTACGGGCCCTTCCCTGTCGCGGTTGCCGGAAGGGAGGTATGGGTATGCGCGCTATCATTCCACGGTGAATCCGCCATGGCATGACCGGGGTGATCTGAGCCTGTATTTTTTCCCGGCGAGTCGTAAGGACAGCACCTGGAGTGGGATGATCAGCCAGGAGCAGGTCACTGAACTGAACAGTCCCAATCTTTCCTATATGATGGTCCCGATGCAGGACCGGCTGGTGTTCCTGTACAATAGTTTTGTGCATGGGGAAAAGATCTATGCTTCCACCACCGTGATCGATCCTACCGGCAACCTCGTCACCAATGAGGGTATTATCTTCTGGGGGTTGAAGAACACGTTGAATTTCCAGGAGGCCAGGCAGGTGGCGCCCGACCAGGTGGTGATCCCCTATAGTGTCTATGTCAATGGGACGGCCAATGGCAAAGTGGGTTTTGCGGTGGTATTATTTCGATGAGATCTTCAATAACTCCTTTAAATAATCGCCCCAGACGTTGGGGTTGGTATGGGTGCCGTGGCCGGAAGTTTGTTCCGACCAGGGGATCAGGATATATCTTCCTTTGTGGACCAGTTTGATGTCTTTGTCGAGGATGCCGAGTTCGGGCGGGTTGACTTCGTCGTCGGCGGAATTCACGGCGAAGAAATAGCATTTTATCTTAGACAAGTTGGGTTCGGGGTTATAGTTGCGGGAGGCGTCGAAGGCATAGATCATGTCGTTGGCGTCCTGGTTGCGGATGAAGTTCTCGGCGCCGGTGGTATAGGCGTGTTCCGCCTGCTGGCGGGTGGGGGCGCGTTTCTGGAGGTTATAGGGGCTGCTGGTCATCCAGAACATGGAGTTGTAGGCGCCGCGGAGGCCGACGGCCGGAGGGGCGGTATAGTCGCCTCCTTTCCATGCCGGGTCGGATTCGACGCATTGGATGGCGGCGTAGCGGGAGATGCGGTTGCGGCCGGCGATCTCTACGGGCAGGCTGGCGTTGGCCATGCAGGCGTCCATGAAATCCGGGTAGGTTTCGGCCCAGACCCAGCAGTGCATGGCGCCCATGGAAGTTCCGAGGATCAGGCGGAGGTGGTTGATGCCCATTTTTTGGGTGAGCACGGTATAGTCTGCTTTCACCATGTCATCATAGGTATATTTTGGGAAGCGCATGTGCAGGCCGTCGCTTGGTTTGCTGGATCTTCCGTGGCCGATGCCGTCGGGTAGAATGATATAATATTTTGTGGCGTCGAGTAGTTGGCCAGGTTCGAAGAGGTGGCCGGCGAAGAGCTGGTTCACGAAGTTATGGCTATTGCCGGTGGTGCCGTGCATGATATAGATGGCGTTGATGGTACGGCCGTTCTTATCTTTTTCGGGTTTGCCGAAGGTGGTGTAGTGGAGGCGGAGGGTGGGCAGGGATTCACCGGTGGTAAAGGTGAAGTTATCGAGGGTATAGTCTATTTCGGTGGAATCGGGTAAGGATTGGGTAAAGGCGGTGTAGCAACCGATGAGGAATGCAAAGGTGATCATTATCTTTTTCATAAGATGAATGTAGGATTTTTCTTAAATTCAATGAGGGGTGCTACTTATTGGATATTGATGGATGTTTGCCGGAAATTGATATTTGAAGACACTACGGAAAAAATGAGCGGAGGGGGATTCGGGGGTTGGGGGGGAAATATCGAACATTAGAAAAAAATGATACTGCTATGAATAAAATTGTCTACAAGTGGGCAGCAATGCTGCTTATTTCTTCCGGCGTTATGGCGCAGCAGACGGAGAAGCCGCCGTTACATGGCAATCACTGGATGGCGGTCACGGGCAGGCCGTTGGCGGCGGAGGCCGGTGCGCAGATCTTTCAGCAGGGTGGCAATGCCATCGATGCGGCCTGTGCGATGCTGGGGGCGGTGTGTACCATGCATATTGTGCTGACCTGGGGTGGAGAGACGCAAGCGCTGATCTACAATCCCAAGACCGGGAAGGTCATTGCGATCAATGCGCTTGGTTGGGCGCCCACGGGAGCGACGCCGGCTTTTTTCAAAAGCAAGGGGTATAATTTTCCGCCGGAATACGGGCCGCTGGCGGCGGTTACACCGGGTACCCCGGGCGGGCTTTGCTATATGCTGGCGGAATATGGGACGATGAGTCTCAAGCAGGTGCTGGCGCCGGCGATGGAAATGGCCAGGGGACATGCGATCGATGCCCAGGTTGCCAATAGCTTTGAGCGGAACAAGGGGCGGTTGGAGCAATGGCCATACAGCAAGGCGATATTCCTACCGCATGCGGGGGAGAAGCGGGAGGCGCCTGAGCCGGGAGAGGTCTTCGAACAAAAGGACTTGCTGGCTACGCTGACGAAAATGGTGGAGGCGGAGCAGGATGCGTTGAAACATCATAAGACGCGGAAGGAGGCGATCTATGCGGCGATGGACCGATTCTACAAGGGGGATATCGCGCAGGAGTTTGTACGGGGGTGTCAGGAGCAGGGAGGGCTGATCACGATGGAGGATATGGCCGCCTGGAAGCCTATCGAGGAAGAGCCGTTGCATACGAATTATAAAGACGTCGAGGTCTATAAGCTGCAGCAGTGGACGCAGGGGCCATCGATGCTGCAGGCCCTGAATATCCTCGAAAATTTCGATCTGAAGGGGATGGGGTTTAACAGCAGCAGGTATATCAATACGGTATACCAGGCCATGAGTCTGGCGTTTGCCGACAGGGACTTTTATTACGGGGACCCATATGTGCAGAGCGGCCAGCCGATGAAGGGCCTCTTGAGTAAGGAGTATGCTAAGGAGCGCGCGAAGCTCATTGACCCAGATCACAATAATGCGACGATAGCGCCGGGTGATCCGTATCCGTACCAGGGTGGGACGAATCCCTGGACCGATCTTCTGAAGCAGCGGGCAGCGTTTACCTTGCATGCGGGGAGAGGTGTAGGGACCATGCCTTCCACGGGTGGAGTTATGAATTCGGCGACGGACCTGGCATTCGATCATACACCGTTAGGGGGGCCGGTGAATGAGGCGTTGTATCACGACCGGCTTTGGCGTGGTACGACGAGCATCGAGGCCGCGGATAAGGATGGATGGGTGATCTCGGTAACGCCGAGCGGGGGGTGGCCGCCGTCCGTGGTTGCCGGGCATACGGGTGTGGGGATGAGTCAGCGGATGCAGAGTTTTGTGTTGGATTCGGTGCTCGACCCGTTCAATGTCGTGGCGCCGCATAAGCGGCCGCGGGTGACGCTGACGCCGAGTATGGCGTTGAAGGACGGGAAGCCTTATTTGTGTTTCAGCGTACAGGGCGGCGATACGCAGGATCAGAACCTCTTGCAATTCTTACTCAATATGGTGGATTTCGGGATGACCGTGCAGCAGGCCACGGAGGCGCCGAATATCAATACCGACCAGTTGTGGCTGTCGTTGGGCGGCGAGCGGCTGGAGGACCGGCGGCCGAGGCCGGGGCATATCCTGCTGAATAGTGAAACGCCGCCATATGTGCGGGCTGAGCTGCAAAAGATGGGGTATGTTATTACATATGGGGATAGGACCAGCGGTCCTATAAACGCCATCTATCTCGATACCAAGCATGGAACCTTGTGGGGTGGGAGCAGCAATTATGGGGTAGATTATGGGATCGGCTGGTAAAAAATAAGACCTCCCTTGCGGGAGGTCTAGTCTAGTTTTTAAACGGACCTGGAAAGGTCCGTTTAAATTCGAGCCAGTCCGGTATAGAGACATGTTCTACATAGGGGTTTTCCGGGTGGTTCTTAATGTATTCCTGGTGGTAGGCTTCCGCGTGATAGAAGGCCGAGAAGGGGAGGACCTGGGTCACGATCTTGCCGGAATATTTTTTTGATGCGGCAAGCCGGGTGATCTCGTCTTCGATGATCTTTTTTTCCTGGTCGTTGCGATAGAAGGCTATCGAGCGGTATTGGGTGCCTTCGTCGGGGCCCTGCCGGTTCAGTTCGGTGGGATCCATGGAGGCGAAGAAGGCTTTGACCAGGGTAGCATAGGATATCTTCGAGGGATCGTAATAGACCTGTACGGTCTCCGCATGGCCGGTGGTGCCGCTGCATACCTTTTCATAGTCCGGATGTCTATCCGTGCCGCCGGCATAGCCGGAGACGGCGTCGCGGACGCCTACGAGGCTTTGGAAGACGATCTCGGCGTGCCAGAAGCAACCTTCGGAGAAGTCGGCCACGGCTTCGTTGGGCGAAGGTTTATCGGATTCTTTCACGGGAATATTAACCGGTTGGGTCTGGCCGCAGGCGGCCAGGAGGAAGAAGAAGGCGAAGGAGAAGACAAATTTTTTTGGCATGGTTAATTTGATTTTGAGCTTACGGGAGGTTTGCCGCCTTCGGGGACGAAGATGAGGGCGGCCGAATTCATACAATAGCGTTTACCAGTGGGGGCCGGGCCGTCGTCGAAGACGTGGCCCAGGTGCGAGCCGCTTTTGCTGTCCACCACTTCAATGCGTTCCATGCCGTCGCTATTGTCTTTCACCAGGCGGACGGCGTCTGGGTTGATGGGGGCGTAGAAGCTGGGCCAGCCGGTACCGGAGTTAAACTTCGTATCCGAGCTAAAAACGGGCTGGAGCGAAGCGGCGGAATAGTAGGTTCCTTTTTCATAGAAATGGTCGTATTTCCCGGTGAAGGCGCGTTCCGTACCTTTTTCCCGGAGGATATAGTACTGGTCGCCGGACAGGCGGGACTTCCACTGATCGGCGGTGAGGTTCATGGGGAATTGGGTCTTTGCGGTGGCTACGGGCGGATCGGGGTATTTATTGGATTGCGCCGCGGCCGGGAGGACGTAGAGGCCGAGGAAGATCGCCAAGGCTATGCTGCTTTTATTCATATACTGTGATTTTGCTTATACTAACGTATATGGCGGTTCAAGGGTTTGTTAAAGGGGGAATTGTTATGGATTTGTGAGATATATGCAACATTTTCTCCGGTAGCCCGTCCTATTGGATATGCTCAAAAACTATCTGAAAGTCGCTTTCCGGAATTTATGGAAAAATAAGGGGTTTTCCTTTATAAATATTGTGGGTTTGGCCATCGGGATGGCCAGCGCCATCCTGATCCTGCTATGGATGCAGAATGAGACCAGTTATGATGATTTTCATGCCAAAAGGGACCGGATCTATGAGGTCTGGAACCGGGCGACGTTCAGCGGCGCCTTGCATTGCTGGAATACCACGCCCAAGGTGTTGGCGGCGGCCATGCAGCGGGATCTGCCGGAGGTAGAGCATACGTGCCGGGTGGATTGGACGGGTCAGCATCTTTTTTCCGTGGGGGATAAACGGCTGATGATCCGTGGGAGCGCCGTGGATTCGATATTTTTACAGGTATTCAGTTTTCCGATGATCGAGGGGGATATGCGCACGGCGTTGAACGACGGGCATAGCATCGTGCTGACGCAGAAGCTGGCCAAGAGCCTCTTTGGCAGCAGGGATCCGATGGGTCAGCTCATCCGGATCGATGATAAAGACAATTACCAGGTCACGGGAGTCCTGAAAGACCTGCCGAACAACACACGTTTCGACTTTCAATATTTAGTTCCGTGGACCTTTGTGCGGCGGCAAGGGAATGACGATCCCTGGTGGGGGAACAACAGCACCCGGACCTATGTATTGCTAAAACCTAATGCTACCCAGGCTTCCATCGACCGGAAAATGCTTACCTATAAGCTACGGTATGATAGTTCCGAAAAACATTGGGAGATGTTCCTGTATCCCATGAGCCATTGGAGATTGTATTCCCGGTTCGAAGGGTCGCAGGAATCGGGCGGGCGGATTGTCTTTGTGCGGTTATTCGGTATCGTGGCGGGTTTTATCCTGCTCATCGCGTGTATCAATTTTATGAACCTGAGTACGGCGCGGAGCGAGCGCCGGGCCAAGGAGGTCGGGATCCGCAAGGTGGTGGGGGCTCCGAGGGGTCGGCTGATCAGTCAGTTCATCGGGGAGAGCGTGTTGTTGTCTTTTTTGGCGGCCCTGCTGGCGGTCGTGATCGTGTTGGTGTCGTTGCCGGGTTTTAACCAGCTCACGCAAAAACATTTGTATATACCGTTTGGGAGTTCGTGGTTTTGGGTCAGTGCGGTGGTGTTCATCCTGTTTACCGGGTTATTAGCGGGCAGCTACCCGGCCTTTTACCTTTCCTCTTTCCAGCCGGTGAAGGTGTTGAAGGGGACGTTCAAGGCGGCCAATGCGCTGATCACGCCGCGGAAGGTATTGGTCGTATTGCAATTCACGTTTGCGATCGTGCTTATTATCTGTACGATCATCGTCAAGCAGCAGATCGATCATGCGCGGGACCGGGAGAGCGGGTATGACCAGGGGAACCTGATCTTTCATTTCCTGACAGGTGATCTGACGAAGAATTATGAAATTGTGCGACAGGAGCTGTTGCGGTCGGGGGTGGCGGTTGCGGTGTGTAAGACGAGTGCGCCGTTGACGCAGAGCTGGAGCGATACCTGGGGGTATGTGTGGACGGGTAAGGACCCGAGTGACAAGACCGATTTTTTGACCTTCTGTGTGGACAGGGACCTGGTGAAGACGACGCGTCTGCAGCTGGCGGAGGGCCGGGATTTCGATCCGGATAGTTACCCCACGGATTCGACCGGGATCATCCTCAATGAAAGCGCGGTCAAATCCATGCATTTCAAACATCCGATAGGGCAGATCATCATGGATGATACGATCCATTATCATGTGATCGGGGTAGTTAAGGATTTTATCATCGAATCGCCCTATTCGCCGATCCGGCCGTTAGTGACGAAGGGGTCGTTTGGGAGCTGGTTCAGCGTGATGCATATCCGGCTGAACAACAAAAATCTCATGGCGGACAATCTGAAGAAGGCGCAGGCGATCTTCAAGCGCTATAATCCCGAATATCCTTTTGAATACCAGTTCATCGATGCCGATTATTCGGAGAAGTTCGACGACGAGAAGCGGACGGGGACGTTGGCGGGGTTGTTTGCCGCGTTGACGGTCTTTATCTCGTGTTTGGGGTTGTTCGGGCTGGCGACGTATACAGCGGAGAACCGTGTCAAGGAGATCGGCGTGCGAAAGGTGTTGGGAGCGTCCGTGGGCGGTATCGTCACGTTGTTGTCTAAGGACTTTTTAAAACTGGTGCTGGTCTCGTTTGTGGTGGCGGCACCGGTGGCGTGGTTTGCGATGTACAAGTGGCTGCAGGATTATTCTTACCGGGTGACCATCCAGTGGTGGGTATTTGCGTTGGCGGCGGCGTTATCGGTGGGTATTGCGATATTGACCGTGAGTTTTCAGGCGATCCGCGCGGCGTTGGCGAACCCTGCGCGCAGCTTGCGGAGCGAATAGCCGCGGACCGCCTTTGCTGCGGCGGATGACATTATTTACTGCTTTGCCAACGGAAGAAACGGATGCCGACGATGGTGAACAGTAACGTATAACCGACGGTGGCGATCAGGGCGATGGAGGTGGTATTCGTCCAGGCGTGGGCATAGAGCGCATCGGCGAGCATGCGTTGTACGGTGCCGTAGGGAGACCATTTAGATATCTGCTGGATCTCTTCTCCGAGTCCGCCGATAGAGCCTACCATGCCGATCATAATAAAGAGAAAGAATACCAGTCGGGTCACGACGTTGACTGTTTCCGCGTTGCGGATGAGTCCTACGATCGCCTGGCCGAGGCTGAGGTAGACCGCACCGCCGGCGATGGCCACGCAAAAGGCGAGTGCATAGCCGCTGGGTTCCATAACGATGTGGTCGGCCTGGTAGCCCACGAGAAAGAGGAGTATCGTCACGATGGCGATCATAATCAATTGTACCGTCAGCCGGCTCATCATGATGGTCCAGCGTGGGGCGGGGGTGATGCGGAGGCGTTGGAAGATACCTTTATCGCGGTCGCGGGCGATGGAATTGGTATAGCCCATGAGGCCGATGGCGTTGAGACCGACGGTAATGCAGTTAGCCAGTACGAAGGCGGCGCCGAACCGGGGGATCAGGCCTTTCCAGGTGACGAGGATGATGGACGGAATGAGGACGACGAGGATGCTGGCTCTTCGGTTACGCCATTGCGTGGTAAGGTCGGCGCGGAGCAGTTTGGTGAAAACGGCGCCGGCCTTCGGCAGATTTACTGTGGGGGTGGTGGTGGGTGCGAGTATAGCCGAAGTTGTTATGGTAGTAGACATGGTTCGTTTTTTTGAAGTTTATGAACGGACGGCGGCGCCGGTGAGTCCGATGAATACGTCTTCGAGGGTGATGCGGCCGCGGCGGGAGGCGCGGATCACTTCGGGG
>Ga0210396_10002967_pt1 | contig 17047 bp, 15 predicted proteins | sample IncBWH17OmetaG_FD_155466 | JGI IMG/M metagenome (GOLD analysis project Ga0210396, IMG submission 155466) | Forest soil microbial communities from Barre Woods Harvard Forest LTER site, Petersham, Massachusetts, United States - Inc-BW-H-17-O ... | reverse complement strand
ATTCGGCGCGACGATAAGGCCGGCGAAGTGGATCTGGCGCTGATCGAGCACCACCACGGCGGGAATTCGAATCATGAGTCCACGATTCGTGTCAGCGAGCTGAAGGGACTGGATCTTTCGCGATCCGGAAAACAGGATGTGCACTTCACGATTGCGCGGGATGCTGGAAGATTCGAATGCGAAGGATTTGTGAATGATGGCGAAGGCGCCGGGGTGTTTCACTTTTTTGCGGAACCCAGATATGCGCAAGAAATGAAATCACTTGGATTTGACGATATCGACGGCGATAAACAGTATTCGATGGCGGTCATGGATGTGAGCATGGCTTTCGCGAAGGAAATGAAAGCGGAGCGTCTGGAAGGGCTGGACACTGAAAAATTGATTGCGTTTCGGATTTTTAATGTGAACGCTTCTTTCGTGGAAGAACTGAGAAAAGAGGGATTGACGATTACCGATAGCGATAAACTGGTTGCTTTTCGCATTCATGGGGTGACCCCGGAGATGGTGCGTTTTCTGCATCAAGCGGGTTACCAACCGAGCGAGGATACGCTGGTGGCCATGAGGATTCACGGTGCGACGCCAGAGTGGATGGAGCAACTGAAGAAAGACGGATACGAGAAGGTGGATCTGCAACAACTGATCGCATTTCGCATTCACGGGGTCTCGCCGGAATTCATCGAGAAGATGCAGTCGCTCGGTTACAAACATCCCGAGCCGGAGCAACTCGTGGCGATGCGCATTCACGGGGTGACGCCTGAATTTGTAAGTAACTTACGTTCGCGCGGGATGCAGAACCTGACTATCGAGCAATTGGTGAATTTGCGGATTCACGGAATCGACTAACGGGGCTTGCTGCCCGCCGCGGCTCCGAGTGCGATTCGCAATTTGTCAAAAAGTTTCGCGGGCTCGCTTCAGGTGCCGCCTTCCGTTCTGTAGGTTATTTTTCTATGACGCGGAAGTGATGTGCAGTGTGCTCAAGCGGTCTTGGATTCTCGCAATGAGTTCGCGAGTTACGGGAACATCCAGTCCATGGGCGTGCCCGGCACGAATGATCGGGCCGCCAATCGCGTCGAGCTCCGGCAGGCGGCCAGCGGACACGTCCTTCTGCATGGAACTCCGCATCGTCGCAGGTAGTGATTCAAGCGTGGCGAGGATTTTTTCCCGGTCAACAACTGCTTGGTCGGTAGTGGCGGCCGCGCAGGCCTCGCCCACTGCGGATTCGAGTCGGGCGCGCCACGCCACGTCGGCAAGAATTCCCTGTTTGTCCATATCGCTAGCGGTACCTGTCAGAGCGAACGGTCCCAGGAACGCCAGCTTGCTCCAGAGCATGGTCTTTTCATCTGCCTGAAATTCACAAGTGAAACTGGCACGGCGAAGCCGATCGGCGACACCGGCCAATCCTTCCTCTCCGATCATTGAAAGCATCAAGCGAACAAACGGAGAACGCTGGACAATCTGACCAGGGGCAAGACGTTCGGATTCGACCGCAATCGTCGCCGGCACGACGCGGTCGTGACCGAATCGCGACCGAAGCAACTCAACGTGGTCCATGCCATTCAGCAGCGGAATGATTGTTGGAATCTTGCTGTCCGGTGGAACGGCGTGCAGTGCGCTTGCAAGGTCATAGGCCTTAACCGCGATCCATAGCACTTCCGTGTCGTCGGGGATTTTTGATTCAATTCGAACTGCTGTCTCGAACGTACCGGAAGGCGTTTTCAGGCTCAGCGTTCCGGGATATCGGGTCTTCGTTTCTGGACGGGCTAGAAGTGTCACGTCCTCGCCTTCGCGGCCGAGGGCTGCTCCGATCAACCCACCTATTGCGCCTGCTCCGAGTATGGCGTGCTTCATAACACTCCCGGCAAAGTCGCGAATGAATGCCTGCCGCGGTTCTCGATTACGAGGGCGCTCAAGATTGGGCCCCTGGCGTTACAAGCTCGAAGGATGAGGTGAGCTGGATGGTCTTGTGAAACGTTCGATACAGAGGACAGCGCATGGCGTAAATACCGTGAACCCTCTCCACTGTTGCTTTGACGTCGTGGGGCGCGATCAGGCGCATCGCCACGTGGATCCGGCGGATCACCAGCACACCTTCCTCAGTTTCGACCTCGCCCGTAACATCGGCCGTCAGTTTTCCATTGCTGGCATCGATTTGGCGCGCCTCCAGCGCACCTCCGAATGTACCCATCATTCAACCAGCGGTGGCGCAAATGACATAGTCAATGGTCGAGGAATGGGACTCTTTCAATTTGGCCGGATCCACCTTGTAGTGTTCCGCAATAGCTCCGTGAACGCTAAAAGTCACGGTCTGTGATTCGCCCGGCAAATGGGCTATGCGGAGTGGTCCGTGCTTTCGTTCGATATGCGATTTGGAAACATAGACGACCTCGCCCATATTTTTCTCCTTTCAACATCTTTCAGGATGGACGCCAAGTCGATCATTGGATCCGCTGCGTGTGCTGTCTCACGCGCTGAGAATCAACTTAGATCAAATGCGAACTCGGTGTCGTTCTCAATCGTTTGAAACGTTTAATTAGAAAGCCGAGCTGACGCCACACCTAACACCCTGCCCCCCGACTGTTCCTGGATTATTCCCACAATCCTTAGGTGCCGTCGATCCTGATTATTGAACTTGACGGTCACGTCCCGGGAGAATTTGTCGGACTTACTTACCGTCCCGACGGCCACAAGACTCCGCAAGACGGCTACATGTTTCAGAGTTCTTCCAGCGTTCTCTCCGCGGCTCACCTGCGACTCATCGCTGTCGTCGGCTATCGCCAAGAAAAGGCCGGCTGAATCTGCAGGTACGGAAGAGCCAAGCGGATCAGACTCGACATGCAGGCTGAGCTTATAGTCATTCTCGAAACGAATAGCGGAAAGAGTTAAAGATACCTTCGCGATTTTGGTTTCATTTTCGATTGCCCGGATCGCTCCACGTTCATCACTGCCAACCAGCTCGAGGTGTCCGTCAATGACCATCTGCGGAGTATAGATGCTACCGCGACCGAAGCGCGACGCGTAGGCGCTTTGTCGTTCACTGTAATCATGGGAAGAGTAGGGATCCTTCCATCCAATATCATTCCAATAATCCACGTGTTCACTGAGGACGATCAGTTCCGCTCCGTTCACTGGCTGAGCTCGATCGAGCTTTTCCAGTAAGGCATCGGCCGGAGGACAACTGGAGCAGCCCTCGGAGGTAAACAGTTCTAACAACACCGGAGTGCGTCGGATGTCACTGCGGTTGGCTAGTGCGGACGCACTTGCCCCGCGAAGATATGGGAGCGAGACCATCGCGAGCGCCGTGAATACCAGCGATACGGCAATTTCAAAAGTGAAACGCTTCACACCGTTCGCCCACCGATTGAGGTTTTCGATTGGATTGCTGAGTCCTCTCATGTTTGGCCCTCCAATGCGCCTCTTCTATGGCCGGCATGGCAATCCTCAGAGAATTGACGGGGACAAGGGTCACCGGGTTGTGAAACGATTGTCAAAATGTTGTGCAATCCTCCGCGATATGCGGACTCTTTGAGATAAAGTGTTCATACGGCTATTTCAAAGCAAGCGATGTTTTTTGTGTAGGCCTGTGTGTCACAGTAATCCAGGGTCGCTGGTTCTTCTGATCACCAGAGCTTATTTTTTGCGAGTAGAATGCGAGCGAAGTAACGCGTTATGACTAAGCGTCCTTTCCGATTGATTGTTGGCATCACTGGAGCTACCGGAACCATTCTGGGAGTGCGCCTGTTACAGGTCTTGAAAGAGCACAACGTAGAAACCCACCTGATTATCAGCAACTGGGGCGCCCGTACTCTGGTGCACGAAACGCCCTACTCGGTGACCAGCGTGCAACAAATGGCCACCAAGTCTTATGGCGCGCAGGACCAGGCCGCGGCGGTATCCAGCGGTTCTTTCATTACCGACGGAATGGTGATTTGCCCGTGCAGCGTCAGGTCGCTCGCGGCCATCGCGCAGGGTCACGGCGACTCGCTGGTGCACCGCGCCGCTGACGTGATTTTAAAAGAGCGCCGCAAGCTCGTTCTGGTAGTTCGCGAAACTCCGCTGAACGACATTCACATTGAAAATATGCTCAGACTGTCGCGTATGGGCGCGGTGATTTTTCCCCCGGTTCCGGCCTTCTACAACCATCCCAAAACGATAGACGATCTTGTGGAACAAACTGTGTTGCGTATTCTGGACCAGTTTAATTTGCATCTTTCTTCCGAGGATCGCTGGTCCGGCAAGATGACCGTATCTACCAAGCGGCTTGCACACGCGTCGAAATCGCGAAAATGAAAAAACTATGTGTGATGTGGGATCCCGATTCGCAAAATTGCGGGCCATCGGCCGCATGGCGGGAATAACTTACTCCCGGACTGCTGATCGCTTTGAGTTGAAGCGTCCAGGATAATCGTCTGCCATGCGTATGACCCTGGACGCACCTTGTCAGGGGCGACCAAGCGTGGGCCTGTGTCGGGAATAAATGAGCTCGCTTCTCGGTCCTGATAGATGAAGCGCATGTTGAACGGCGACGCGGTTTCCCCAAGCCCCGCGGCGCCGTCCTCGATAGCACCCGAACGAACGACAGGGAAGCGACATATGACGAGTGCGAGCATGTCTGACAAGAATAAAGGCCAGTTGTGGAGCGATCACTGCACGCACTAACGGTGTTTGAGTCTTCGTGCGCCTAAGCAAGACCTAGCCAAACTGAAATCAATTCGAACTTAAGAGGAGAAAAAACATGAGGAGAAGTGTGTTCATTGCAGGTTTAGCAGCGGCACTGGTGCTGGGCATGGGAGTTTTCGGGACAGGCCGGAAGTGTTTTGTAACACGGGCGCAGCAGCAGACGGCGACGGTGGAAGTGAAGATCGACAACTTCAGCTTCGGACCGGTAGCGCTAACGGTGCCGGTGGGAACCACAGTTACGTGGACCAACCGTGACGATATTCCCCACAACACCGTCAGCACCGATGATCCGAAGACGTTCAAGTCCAAAGTACTGGATACAGATGAAAAGTTCTCCTTCACCTTTAGCAAGCCGGGGACTTATCCGTACTTCTGTTCAATTCATCCGAAGATGACCGGCAAAATCATCGTGCAGTAAGGAGAGGCCTTGACTGCGTTCAACGTGGATGCCAGCGCTCTACCGTCCTCGATGTTTGCTGGGTCGTGCTCTTACTGGGAATGGCTACGTAACGTACACGCGCTGGTAGCTGCCGCATTTGTTTCGGGAACGGATTTGGGTTGTCTTTTTCAGAGGAGAGAGATTGAAGATCAGCCCAATTTGCTTGCCTTGCATTTTGAGCGTGCTTGCTCAACTTAGCTGGGCACAATCGGACCCGACATCCGTGCCAGAGGCTAATCCGGGAAGACCTACGGTGTCGACGCCGGCCACACTTACGCCGGTTGGGTACCTACAGTTCGAGAATGGTGTGCTGTTTGCACAAGATTCGACAGAGTTTTCGAACCGCATTGGCGTCGGCCAAGTCACCAAACTCTCCGTACATCCGCGCCTGGAGTTCTTCCTGCAGAGCGAGCCGTTGGCCATCAGTCAGTCAAAAGATCAGACCGCGGTGCATGAGGGAGAGGTCTTCGCAGGTCTGCAAAGCGTGCTCTTTGCCGGTGATGAATCACGACCGACTGTGTCGATCAGCTACGTTCGGCGCGTCCACTCGAGTGTCGCCCCTGAACTTGACGTTGGCACCTTTCGACAATCAACCTCGATTCTTCTGAGTGAAGATCTACACGGATTTCACTTCGACACGAACGGGATAGTTACAGAGCAACTGCATGGCGCGATACGTCGAGCGCAGTTCGGACAAACGCTGTCCATCTCGCATCCCTTGGGGAAGTTCACAATTTCGGGAGAGGTATGGCATTTCTCACAGCCATTCGAGAAGGGCAACACCGTCGGTAATCTCTGGGCGGTTTCCCGTGCCCTGCGAAAGAATTTGGTGCTCGACGCAGGATTCAATCGTGGGCTGACCAGGACCTCAACTCGATGGGAGTCCTTCGTGGGATTCACATACTTGCTGCCGCATCGACTTTGGATGGCACATCCTGGATCGTGAGCCGTTCCCGTGGCTTTAGGCTGCATAGAGATCACGCGACCCGCAATGTTTCCCGCGGGTGGACCGAGAAAAATGACAACATGGAAAAGCAGGGGGCCTAATGATGGTTATCGAACTCGTGGAGCACTAGCAATTGCGTCGCTAGTACGTTTCCGAGCGTCGCATTGGACATGGCGAAACGAAGTTTGTGGTAGGCTTGAAATGTTTATGAAGAGAAATGCCAGCTGGGCGAGAATCGTTGTGGCCATCTTTACGATGGCAGTTTTCTACGCTTCGATATGCGCTACTACGTGTTCAATTGGATTTTGCCCCGACCAGGTGCAGCAAACCACTGGGCATGATTGCGAGCGGGGCGATACTCATCATTCGGCCCCTGCCGGACACGAACCAGCTAGCGATTGCTCCCCGCACCAGCATCCCGGCCCTTTTTTAGCGAAGTCAGCGGAACTTCCCCAATTTCGGCTGGGTCTCGCGAGTCACCTAGACATCTCGGGAGTCACAGTTGGCGAAGCACATGCCCTGGTCTTAAACGTAGACGACGCGGCGGCTTCTGACCTCGCGCCACCTGTTAAATCGAGCAGCGACCTCTACAAAAGCATCTCCGTTCTCCGCATCTAGTTTTCCTTTCAAATAAGTCTCCAAGGCAACGTTTAGCGCAATGTGGGCGTTCTGGACGTTCTGGACGTCTTTCGCCTTCGTGGGCTGCGGTCCCGTTTCGCGAGTATTGCCGTGGAGCCCATTCGCTAATCTGCTCAGTCACCCAACCGGCCTCTAAACGCACGACTGTCGGAACTAGATTAACCGCCAAGGATCTTTGGAGGATTTATGGATCGGTCACGCAGGAATTTCTTGCAGAGTAGCGTTGTTCTGGGCGCCGGCGTCGTTGCGACACGCGGGGCGGCGAGCACGCCGCTAGAGAGTGGACAAGAAAAAACTCAGATGGCGCCGGGGATGAAGACTAGCGCCGAGATGCGCGAGCATTCGAAATCCGCAAATCACATAGCACCATCAGGCGCCGGATTTTTGCCGGTGGTCACGACGGACGTGCCCGATATGCCATTCGAAATGGACAACGGCGTGAAAGTTTTTCATCTGGTCGCCGAACCCGTAAAACAGGAAATCTTTCCAGGCAAGGTCGTAAATCTATGGGGCTACAACGGAAGCGCTCCCGGCCCAACCATTCAAGTCACCCAGGGCGACCGGGTGCGCATCGTCGTCGATAACCATCTGCCGGAACCTACCTCGATGCACTGGCATGGCTTCGATATTCCCTTTGATATGGATGGCGGGCCCGGACTTTCACAGGATCCGATTTCACCGGGTGGACGCTTCGTTTATGAATTCACGCTGCAGCAAGAGGGCACCTACTTCTATCACTCGCACATGGCGATGCAGGAGATGCTCGGGATGATTGGCGCGTTCATCATGCATCCGAAGGAAGCCTACGACCCGCCGGTCGACAAGGACTTCGCCATCATCCTGCAGGAATACGCCCTGCTGCCAAACAACCCCACGCCCAATACGATGAATATGGAATTCAACTGGCTTACGTTCAATGGGAGGTCGGGCCCGGCCTCGACGCCACTGATCGTACGCCACGGCGACCGTGTGCGGCTGCGCCTCATTAACCTCGGCATGGATCACCACCCGATCCATCTTCACGGCCACCAATTTGTGATTACCGGGACAGAAGGCGGCCGCCAGCCGAAAGCTACGTGGGGACCCAACAACACCGTGCTCGTGGGCGTAGCGCAAGCGCGCACAGTGGAATTTGTCGCCAATAATCCCGGCAACTGGATGATCCACTGCCACATGCCGCACCACATGATGAATCAGATGTCTTCGATGGTAGGGCCGATGACTCGTCGCACAGGAATGCCCGCGGGTGCAGGAATGGAAGAAGGTATGGGCATGCTTCGCTCAGGCAGCGCAACTTCCGACTCGAACGGTCCCAGTATTGGGCGAGGCATGAGCGCGGACTCGACCCTTGAGCGCGCTACCTCGAACGGTCCGCTCTCACAAAAAGACGCTGGTGCTGCTCAACGCGATATGACCGGGATGCCGGGAATGCAGATGCACATGGAAAAGGCTGACGTAAGCAAGGATGCGAATTCGGTTCCCGGCTTTCCGCAGGATGCCTACATGGAAGGTCCGGTTATGGCCATCGACGACCTAGTTCAGAAACCGGAGACCTACGGCCTGCGGCCCGGCTGGACGGGATTCATGATGGGCATGATGACACTGCTCCGCGTGCTTCCCCCCGATCTGTATGACCACATTCAAGAACTACGCAGTCAGAAGAAAAACGAAAAACGCGGCACGATGCCGGCCACGATGCCGGGCATGTAGTCACAAGGGCGCTGGAACATGGCACACAGGAGATTAAAAATGAAAAATAATTCTCTGCGAAAAGTTTCGATGCGACTCATTTTCGCGTTTGCGCTAGCGACGACGTCGTTGGCGGCGCAACAATTTATTCCGCCACAAAATCCGATCACGGCTGCTCAGCGGTTTTCGCTCGCAAGTGGCACATCGCAGGAGGAGCAGCCTCAAAAGGCCCATGACGCGACAGCAAACCGTTCCGTCGGCATGTCGCTGGAAGAACTGCAACAGATGGCGCTCGCGAATAATCCGACACTCGGACAAGCCAAAGCAGGCGTAAACGCGGCCGCAAGCCGTACGCTGCAAGCGGGACTTTGGCCCAATCCAACAGTCGGCTACGTCGGTGAAGAAGTTCGAGGCGGGTCCTATGGTGGAGGACAACACGGTGTTTTCATCCAGCAGAGTGTGATACTCGGCAGCAAACTTGGTCTGGACCGCAAGGTACGAGCCGAAGAAGGCAAGCAAGCCGTGGCTGAGTCCGAGGAACAGCGCTTGCGTGTTGAGAATGGCGTGCGTATTGCTTTCTACCAGTCCCTCGCGGCACAACAAATGCTGGAGACTCGCAAGACATTGAGTGCCCTTGCCAAAGATGCGGCGGACACCACCCAGCAGCTTTTTAATGTCGGCCAAGCTGACCAGCCGGATTTGTTGCAAGCGCAGGTCGAAGCAGACGAGGCAGACCTAGCGGTGATAGCAGCCGAACAAGATCAGCTGCGCGCCTGGCGCGTGCTGACCTCCGTCGTCGGTAAACCCGCGATGGAACTCACCAAGCTTGAGGGTAACCTCGAAGACCTTCCGCAAATTAACGCCGATGAAGTCATTGAAACCATCCTGCGTGACAGTCCCGCGGTGAAAATCGCTCAACTAGAATCAAGCCGCGCCGATCTCGCGCTCACGCGCGCTAATAGGGAGACGGTTCCCGATATTTCCGTTCGCGCCGGCTATCTGAACAATCGCGAGGATGTTGGCAGCATTCCGCCGAAGGCCGTTGGCTCGGAAGGTTTCGCCGAGGTGGGCTTGAACTTGCATATCTTTAACCGCAATCAGGGAAATATTTCAGCCGCAAAAGCTGACCGTGAACGCGCACAGTTTGAAGCCCAGCGCGTCTCGCTTACTTTGCGCCGACTCGCCGCGCCGGTTCTGCAGAGCTACTCGACATCCCGCGTTGTAGTCGAGCGATATAAAGCCCGAACGCTTCCAAATGCGCAAAAAGCGTATGAGCTTTACCTCTACAAATATCATGAGGGCGCCGCAGCGTATCCCCAGGTGCTAATCGCGCAAAGAACGCTCTTCCAGCTTCAGACCGCTTACATCAACGCGCTCGAAAATGCCTGGATGGGAGCGGCAGCACTGCAGGGACTTCTGCTGACAGATCCCCTGGACTTGCCCGCCGCCCCGAGTGAACTCGATCGCCCAGTTCGAGAAATAAACATGCCCGTAGCGGAAACGACAGGAATGCCGCGCTAGAGCCGATCGGGCGGCTAAATTCGCCATTTAAGGATGGTCGAATCTCTTTTGAATAAGCGAGGTCAATTGCCAGTCAGATAGGCATCCAAGCTTGCGAAATCTGGTGTCAAGGGACTGACACCAACAAGCTGAGCCTCGCCTAAGCCGCGAACGGCGGTCTTCGATCTCCAGAAAAGAATGAACCTTCATGCGAATAAAAAGAGTCAAAGCAGAGCGAGGGCTCACTTTTCAAGAAAGAATTTGATCATTTTTCAGCGGCAAAAAGGCATCTTGCTGACTGCTACCTGGATTGGCAGGCGTCGTGCATCTCGGTGCAATTTCACTAGTTGCCTGAAGAATTGGCAAGAAATTATATGAGGCGTGGGGCTATGGAGAGAAACCACGCCAATGGTCAAAACTGGGGTTTTCCTTCACTCCATCAGAGAGGACGTAATCATGGCCAGGAAAAAAGTAGCCGATTTGTTGGTGGATGTTCTCGCCGAAGCAGGCGTTCGGCAGGTTTACGGCGTTTCGGGCGATTCGCTCAATGGCATCACGGACTCGATTCGCACCAACAAGCAAACTCAATGGGTCCATGTGCGACACGAAGAAACGGCGGCGTTTGCCGCCGGAGCGGAGGCGCATCTTACAGGGAAACTTGCCGTTTGCGCGGGAAGTTGCGGCCCGGGCAATCTGCATTTGATCAACGGGCTATACGATTGTCATCGCAGCCGTGTCCCTGTGCTTGGAATTGCCGCGCAAATTCCCAGCAGTGAAATCGGGAGCGGATATTTTCAAGAGACCCGCCCGGAACATCTTTTCGCGCAGTGCAGCCACTATTGCGAACTTATTTCTCACCCCGAGCAGATGCCCCGGGTCCTTGAGATTGCCATGCAGACCGCAATTTCGCGGCGAGGAGTATCGGTAGTCTCCATACCCGGAGACATTGCGTTGCTAGAGGCCGTTGAACAGGGTCCGCGCCTGCATTTTCCACCACCGGCGCCATCCGTGTGCCCTTCTGATGAAGAAATTGCGACGCTCGCGAAGCTTCTCAACAAATCAAAGAAAATCACCATCTTCGCCGGAGCTGGTTGTGCGGGAGCTCATGCAGAACTAATCGAACTTGCCGGCAAGCTGAATGCCCCGATTGTGCATGCCATGCGTGGTAAAGAGCACATCGAGTACGACAACCCGTTTGACGTGGGCATGACCGGACTGCTGGGATTTTCTTCCGGCTACCACGCCATGATGAATTGCGATCTTTTGCTGATGATCGGGACAGATTTTCCGTATCAGCAGTTTTTTCCAAAGGATGCCACGATCGTTCAGATTGACGTCCGTGGAGAGCAGTTGGGCCGGCGAACCAAGGTCGATTACGGCTTCGTGGGAGACACCAAGACGACTCTCCGAGCGATGCGGCCGAAGCTGAATCAAAACGATAATGATAAACACCTGAAGGCCTCGCTTGCGCATTATAAGAACGCGCGCAAAGGACTGGACGAACTGGCAACCGAGGGATCGGGCAAAAAACCTATCCATCCTCAGTATGTTGTGTGCGTGCTCGACGAGCTTGCCGCAAATGACGCAATTTTTTCCTGCGATGTTGGTACTCCGACAATCTGGGCGGCACGCTACCTGACTATGAACGGGAAGCGTCGCTTACTCGGCTCTTTCAATCATGGGTCGATGGCGAACGCCTTGCCACAGGCGATCGGCGCGCAGGTGAGCCATCCCGGCCGTCAAGTTGTGTCGCTCTCCGGCGATGGCGGTCTGGCGATGCTCATGGGGGATCTGCTCTCACTCCAGCAATTGCAGGCGCCAGTGAAGGTCATCGTTTTCAAGAATGACTCATTGGCATTTGTCGAACTGGAAATGAAGGCCGCCGGCATTCTCGATTTCGGCACCGACCTTCGCAATCCGAATTTTGCAAAAATGGCCGAAGGCGCCGGCCTGCTGGGGCTGACCGCCGAAACGCCAGCTCAAGTCCGGCCGATGATTGCACAAGCTCTGAAATACGACGGCCCCGCGCTGGTCGAAATTCTGGTGAACCGCCAGGAATTATCCATGCCGCCAACCATCACCGCGGAGCAGGTGAAGGGCTTCAGCTTATTCGCGCTCAAGGCTGTTCTGAGTGGGCGCGGCGAAGAAATCCTGGACCTCGCAAAAATCAACCTGTTCCGGTAATTCATGCAAGCGTGATCAGCAATTTGATCAGGGGTCACCCGCGGAAGTGTCTAATGCGATGGCCACTTCCATTTCATTCATCTTTCCGTAACACGTCTAAAGTATGACTATCCATTCCCTGAAACTCTATGAAACGACTTGCGCTGGACGACCCTCGTTACTACTTTAACCGTCATCTGCAATGGCTGGAGTTCAACCGCCGCGTTCTCGAAGAAGCCCGTGACAAAAATAATCCTCTGCTCGAGCGCGTGAAATTTCTGTCCATTACTGCCAGTAATTTGGACGAGTTTGTGGAAGTCCGTGTTTCGAGTTTTCTGCAACGCATCGAACACGGCTCGCGCGAAACCGGCTCGGATGGGCTGACCGCCGAAGAAGAACTCGAAAAAGTCTCCGCCGCGATGCATGTATTTGTGCGTGATCAATACAAGTGCTGGAACGAAGAGCTACTTCCCGCGCTGGCCAAGCAATCGATCCGGGTATTGTCGCTGCACGAACTCGATGTCAAGGGAGCACGAACGGCCAAGACTTTCTACGACCGCCGCATCTTGCCGATGCTGACGCCGGTAACCGTGGATCCTTCACATCCATTTCCACGGGTGATGAACAAAGCTCTTTGCGTGGCTTTTATACTTCGCCGGCGCCGCGCTGGGAATGGAAAGCCGTATTTCGGGGTGGTGACGCTGCCGCGAGCGTTACCACGATTGCTGCGCATACCATCCGACGATGACGCCATTCAGTATGTTTTTCTGCAAGATGTCATTTCCAATTATGCAGCCAAGTTGTATCGCGGCTACGAAATTCTGGCGCATGCCTCCTTCCGCGTTACCCGCAACAGTAATTTGTATCTGGAGGAAGAAGAGACACGTAATCTGTTGGAAGTCGTCGACTCACAGGTAGCGCATCGCCGCAAGGGTGAGGCCGTTCGCCTGGAAATCGAAGCGGGAGCACACACGGACATAGTGGACCGCCTGGTTTCCACATTTGAGTTGGATGACTCCCTGGTGTTTCGTGCGCGCGGGCCCGTGAACCTGCAGCGACTAATCCATTTGTATGACGAAACACGGCGACCAGACCTGAAATATCCGCCGTTTTCACCCAGGCAAATTCGCCTTGGTCACGACGCAGACAGTACATTCGAATCGATCCGCAGGCAGGACGTGCTGGTGCACCATCCCTACGAGTCCTACGACACGGTTGTGAATTTTATTCGCACCGCTGCTAACGATCCGCGAGTGCTCTCTATCAAGCAAACACTCTATCGAACGAATTCGGATTCCCCGATCGCACGAGCGCTGATCGAGGCGGCGGGGAAAAAAGAAGTCACTGTTGTAGTAGAGCTAAAGGCCAGCTTCGACGAAGCCACCAACATTCGCTGGGCGCGCAGCCTGGAAGATGCGGGAGTGCAAGTATTTCATGGAGTGGTCGGACTAAAAACTCACGCGAAACTTGCGCTGATAATAAGGAATGATCCCGACGGAAAAATCCGGCGCTATGCCCATCTCGGAACCGGGAATTACAATCCTACCACCGCTCGTTTTTATACCGACCTGAGCCTGCTCACGCACGACGAGGCCATTACTGCGGCGGTGCACAACACCTTCAATTATTTAACTGCTTACGCGGAACAGCCAAACTATAAGCCGCTGATGCTGGCACCGGTGGACATGGCGAAAACGTGCATTGGGCTGATCGAACGCGAAGCCCGCAACGCTCGACGTGGAAAGCCCGCACGCATCATCGTAAAGGTGAACGCCGTGGTGGATCCGCCTCTTATCCAGGCGCTATACCGCGCTTCGCGCGCCGGTGTAGAGATCGATCTAATCGTGCGAGGCCAATGCTCACTGGTACCCGGAATTCGCGGGCTTAGCCATCGCATCCGCGTACGCAGTATCGTCGGCCGATTCCTGGAACACAGCCGCATCTTTTATTTTGAAAACAGCGGTGCGCCAGACGTTTATCTCGGGAGCGCGGATTGGATGCCGCGTAATCTTTACGAGCGCGTGGAGGTATTGTTTCCGCTCAAAAATCCTGCGATCCGCGAGCGTGTTTGCACCGAGATTCTCGGCGTGTATTTGTCGGACAACTGTAAGTCGCGCTTACTACGGGCTGACGGCACATATTTACGTTTGCGCACGAACCGAAGTGGATTATCCGTGAACGCCCAAGATCATTTGTCCCGAGTCGCGAGCACGGCCGATGGTGTCCATCGAGTTCACGCGGCGCGAGTACCTGAGGACGTCGAAACCACTCCGGGCATGACCGCGTCCGATCACCCCCAGCAGGAGTCCGGCGTCGACAGCCTAACCTCTGATGTATGACTGAACTTTTGCGACTCGACGGTTGCGGGTCCTCATTCTTCGGCGGTCAAAATGCGAATCGCGATTACGAATGATAACGTGACGTTCATCTATCTGTAACATAACCTGCCATATAAAACTCCCTCCGACTGCCAGCCCCTGCGTCCCTTCAAAGCTGGCAAATCAAGAAAGCAGGACCTATATGTCCGCAGCGACGGCACACGCGAGACCTCCGGTTGTGGTTGGAGAGGCTTCCGAGCGATACACTCTGCACGAAAAAATGTCCAAGGGTCCGGGCAAGATTGGCATGCTTGTTTTTGGCGGCGTGCTGATCGCTGGCTTGATTTACATCGGAACAAGCATCGCCCGCGATCTTTCCGGCGTGCAGAGGAGTTCCGCCTGGCCTTACGTTCTGCTGGGAATCGCCCTGTTCGTTGCACTCGGGTTCGAATTTGTAAACGGGTTTCACGACACCGCAAACGCCGTGGCGACGGTGATCTATACCCATTCTTTGGAGCCGCACGTCGCGGTAGTCTGGAGCGGGTTTTGGAATTTCTTCGGCGTGGTCATCTCGTCCGGCATTGTGGCATTCGGCATCGTGTCTTTGCTCCCGGTCGAACTCATTTTGCAGGTCGGAAGTAGCGCAGGATTCGCCATGGTTTTTGCGTTGTTGACCGCTGCTATCATCTGGAATCTTGGAACCTGGTGGCTGGGACTTCCCGCGTCAAGTTCACACACTTTGATCGGATCGATCATCGGCGTGGGAATCGCGAACCAGTTGATGTCCGCGCGCTCGGGAACCAGTGGCGTGGATTGGGGGCAGGCCGCCAACATCGGGAAATCGCTGCTGCTTTCGCCGCTTTTTGGATTTGCGTTGGCCGCGGCGTTATTGCTGCTGATGAAGGTGGTCATCAGGGATAAGCGGCTTTATGAAGCGCCTAAAGGGGCGGAGCCGCCGCCTTTTTGGATTCGCAGCCTGCTCGTTTTGACGTGCACCGGGGTGAGCTTTTTCCACGGTTCGAATGACGGACAAAAAGGAATGGGCTTGATCATGCTCATCCTGATCGGTACGGTTCCCACCACCTATGCGTTGAATCACGCTGTTACCCCGCAACAATCCCAAGACTTCATCGCCGTCTCAGCCCAGGCCGCCGACACCTTCGGCAAATATGTGCAAGGCAGCGCCTCCATCGGCGATCCCCGCGAGGATGTCACGGATTACATCCGCACCAAAGAATTCAAGCCCAACACCATGCTCGCCATGCGCGAATTGGCGAATGGCATCGGCACGGAAATGGCGATCTTCAAGCAACTGTCGGCCGTGCCTCATGAGCATGTGCGAAATTTCCGCAACGACATGTATTTGATGAGCGAGGGTATTCGCTTGATGCTGAAGTCCAAAAAACCGGAAATGAGCGCAGCCGACGTAGCGGTCCTCAAGAATTACAAAGTTCACATCGACAAAGCCACGCGCTTCATTCCTCTGTGGGTCAAAGTTGCGGTGGCCTTGGCGCTGGGATTGGGCACTATGGTCGGGTGGAAGCGCATTGTGGTGACCGTTGGTGAGAAAATCGGCAAAAATCACCTCACCTACGCGCAAGGCGCAGCCGCGGAAATTACCGCAATGGCGACCATCGGCGCAGCGGACGGACTAGGTTTGCCGGTCAGCACCACGCACGTATTGTCATCAGGCGTGGCCGGAACTATGCTCGCGAATCACTCCGGGTTGCAGTGGAGCACAGTGCGGAATCTGTTGCTGGCGTGGGTGCTGACACTGCCCATGGCGATGATGTTGTCGGGATTTTTATTTTTTGCGTTCCGAAAATTGTTTTGATCGCAACGGCTAGTTCTTAGGTGATTCTCGTGCCAGTGCGGCATGGACGGACACGTCGGTAGCGGATCGGCAGACTCTTTCTGGATCCTGAATCTGTCAGGACAGCAGCCAGTCTTACACTCGTTGCAGTCTCAGATGCCAGTTGACGGCACTCTGCATCTTTTCTTTTGCCTGCGACACCGCAGCTTCGAAGCTTGGTGATTGAAGGGTGTCTGCGGCATCTTGTAGCGTCCGCAACGGATCGTCGTGCTGGCTATGACCGATGGCCACACCTATAGTTTCGCGTTCAGCGGTGCGAAGTTTTTCCGTAGCCCGATCCACAAGCAGCTTTAGCTCCGCGAGCGCTACGTGCGCGTCCCGGGTGATTAGCGCGCCATTTTCCAGTTCGGGATTCGGCATAATTTTACTCCTCATGTTGTCGGCGGGGGAGCTAGAACCATACTCGAAATCTCGGAGTTTTACCATTGCTCTAAAGTTAAGGAAGTCGCCGGAAAATGGCCCACAAAAGTTGGCTGTCACACGTCATTAACACTTCGCAACACACGGCTCGTATAAAATTGTGAGCTTGTCTTTATGAACTTCCGGGGAGCTGGATGGAAAAGAAAAACTTTCTGTTTGTGTCGCTAACTGGACTCATCAGCGACATCGCCTGGCAAGTTTCCAAGGAAGGACATGAAGTTCGCTACTTCATCGGTGATAAAAAAGAGCGCGACATTGGCGACGGCTTTGTCGCCAAATCCAAAGACTGGGAAAAAGATGTCGATTGGGCGGACATCCTCATTTTCGACGACACCTTGGGCCAAGGAGAAAAAGCACAAGCGCTTCGCCAGCAAGGCAAGAAA
>Ga0210396_10002965_pt1 | contig 17057 bp, 11 predicted proteins | sample IncBWH17OmetaG_FD_155466 | JGI IMG/M metagenome (GOLD analysis project Ga0210396, IMG submission 155466) | Forest soil microbial communities from Barre Woods Harvard Forest LTER site, Petersham, Massachusetts, United States - Inc-BW-H-17-O ... | reverse complement strand
CGCCTGCGTCGCGAGCTCGCGACGCAGGCGCGGCTACTCAACCAGGCCTTCCGCAAGCACGCCCGCGTCGGGCGTCCGTGGGTGCTGTTCAAGTCCGCGATGACCCTCGACGGCAAGGTCGCCACGCGCGCGGGCGACTCGCAGTGGATCAGCGGTGAGGCCAGCCGCGAGCTCGCGCACCGCTGGCGCGCCTCGGTCGACGCGGTCGTCGTCGGGATCGGCACCGCGCTCGCCGACGACCCGCAGCTGACCGCGCGGCCGGAGGGCACGCCGAGCGACCCCGCCGAACAGCCGCGGCGCGTCGTCTTCGACTCGCTCGCGCGCCTGCCGCCGACCTCGCAGCTCGTCGTCGCCGCCGCGGAGATCCCGCTGACCGTTGTCGTCTCGCGCGCCGCGGCGCGCGCCGACACCGACGTCCTGGAGACCTCCGGCGCGCAGATCGTCGTCGCGACCGGCGAGAACGAGCCCGCGCGCGTGCGCTCGGCGCTGGACCAGCTTGGCGCGCTTGGGGTCGCCTCGCTGCTGCTCGAGGGCGGGCCGCACCTCGCCGGCGCGTTCCTCGACGCCGGCGAGATCGACGAGATCCGCCTCTTCCTCGCGCCGCTGCTGCTCGGCGGGCGCACCGCCCGCGACCCGCTCGAGGGCGAAGGCGTCGAGCGCATCTCCGAGGCGCTGCGCGCGCTGACCTTCGACTGCTCGCGCGTCGGCGAGGACCTGCTCGTCTCCGCGCGCCTGCGCGAGTGGTGAGGTGTTCACCGGCCTAATCGCCGACCTCGGCCGCGTCGCGGCGCTCGAGCGCGACGGGGAGGGCGCGACGCTGCGGATCGCGACCGCGCTCGCCGGCGAGCTGGGGGAGGGCGACTCGATCGCGGTCAACGGGGTCTGCCTGACCGCGGTCGACGTCGTCATCGGCGCCCCCGTCGCGGCCGCCGGAGAATTCGCGGCGCAGGCGATCGACGAGACGCTGCGACGCTCGACACTCGGCGGGCTCGCGGTCGGCGACGCGGTGAACCTCGAGCTCGCGCTGCGCGCCGACGGGCGCCTCGGCGGGCACATCGTGCAGGGTCACGTCGACGGGGTGGGAACGGTGGCCGAGATCCGCGCGGAGGGATTCTCGCGGGTGCTTGCGATCGACTGCCCCCCGGACCTGCTGCCGTGTGTCGTCGCGAAGGGCTCGATCGCGCTCGACGGCGTGAGCCTAACCGTGAGCGCGCTGCGCGAGGGCGGTCTCGAGGTGTCGTTGATCCCGGAGACCCTGCAGCGCACGACGCTCGGCGCCGCTGCGGTTGGGCGCGAGGTCAACGTCGAGGTAGACATCCTCGCGAAGCACGTGCAGCGGCTGCTTGGTCAAGTTGGCCAAGCTTGCTAACCTCCTTGTCGTGGCGACGACCTACGGTATCGGCGAGGCCAAGACCCAGCTCTCGAAGCTCGTCCACCGCGCCGAGGAGGGTGAGGAGATCGTGCTCAGCCGCGGACGCCGTCCGGTGGTCCGCCTCGTTCCGATCGCGGTCGAGCCGAACGCGGTGAAGCGCAAGCCCGGTCGGATGCGCGGACGTGTGCGAGTACCCCCGGACTTCGACGAGTGGCCCGAGGACATCCAGCGCGCGCTCGGCATCGCCGATTGATGCGCGTCTTGCTCGATGCGCACGCGCTGCTGTGGTGGCTGGATGCCGATCGCCGGCTCTCACCGGCGGCGAGCCGAACGATCGAGACGGCCGACGCGCCACTCGTAGGCGCGGGCACGCTCGTCGAGATCGCCGTCAAGCGGTCGATCGGCAAGCTGCCGATCGACGAGGACTGGCCCCAGCAGACGCGGGAGGACGGTTTCGGTGTGCTTGACATCGGCTGGGCGCACGTCACGCGCTTGCAAGAGCTGCCGTTCCCCCAAGTCGGCGGGACGGCGCACCGCGACCCGTTCGACCGGTTGCTCGCCGCCCAGGCGCTCAGTGAGGGTCTTGCGATCGTGACCCGCGATCCCGCCCTCGCGGCATACGGGGTCGCGACGATCTGGTAGCGAAGGAGATCGCCAAAGATACGCGGCCTACCCTGGGCGTGTCCCGCTCGCTCGCGCCTGCCTATTGACATTAGGTGGTCTCTGTGGTTATGATTGGCGTATCCCGGTGTGTTGGGGTTTGTTAGTCGTTTTTTATTTGCCGGGTGGACATATGGGTCTGGGTTTGGGTTTTCCGTTCTTGCGGTTGACTTGAGCGCGCTTCGCAGGGTTGTTGGTTCGGGAGAGGGTCTGGGTCGAGAGCGATGAGGGGTGCTTTGAGCGTGGTTTCTGAAGGGAGATACGTTGCGGGGATGTGCGCCGCCTGCGGCGGCGCTGAGCCTAGATGCGTCAGCAGTCTGACGCATCTCTCTCTCTCTCTCTCTCTCTTCAGGTCGGCGGCTAAAAGCTAACTTCGCCGCCGGCGCGCTTTCGCGTCGCAGGGTTCTTCCGCTTACGCGGGAAGGGCGGCCCGCGCTTCGCGGTGGCGTTTCGCGGCTGTGTGGGGCTCACACGCGCATGCCGCGCGTCTCTCACGCGCGCGCGTGTGGCGGACGCGCGGGTAGCGAACGCTCGGGTAGCGCGAGCGTGACACGGGGGTCGGTGTAGTGGCGCGGCGGGTCCGCTCACGCGCGGCTTCACCCTCGGCGTCTACGGCGTCCTCGGCGAAGGGTGCGCGGCGTCGCGCGGCGACGGGGCCGCGGCTCGGGGCGGGTGTCACCTCCCCTGGTCGCTTTGGCGTCGAGGTCGCCGAGATTCAGCGCACGCGCCTGCTGGCGGGTGCACTGAGTGCGCTCGACGAGCACGGCTATGCACAGATGACGGTCGCGCAGATCACACGCCGCTCGCGGGTCTCGCGGCGCACGTTCTACGAGCTATTCGAGAACCGCGAGGCGTGCCTGCTCGCGCTGCTGGAGGACGCGGTTGCCATGATCGAGCGGGAGCTCGCGGCGGCTGAGCTTGGCGGGCTTGCGTGGCGTGAGCGGATCCACGGCGGCTTGTGGGTGATCTTGTGCTTCTGTGACCGCGAGGCCGCGCTCGCGCGGGTACTGGTGGATCAGTCCTCGCAGGGCGGCCGCCGCGTGCTGCGCCGGCGCGATGAGCTCCAGGCGCGTCTGGTTGCGATCGTCGACGAAGGTCGCGGTGGCGGTGCGCGCGGAGCACAGTGCAGCCCGCTGACCGCCGAGGGTCTCGTGGGCGCCGCCGTGGCGATTGTGGGTGCGCGCCTGTCGTACGAGCAGAGGCGCGAGCCGTTGGCGGGTCTGCTGGGTGAGCTGATGAGTATGGTCGTGCTCCCCTATCTGGGGGCCGCAGTCGCAAGTCGGGAGCGCTCGAGATCCGCACCGGCGTTGCCTGTCGGGAATGGCGCCCGTCGTGAGAGCAGTAGGCCCGTGGCGATGGAGCGCGACCCTTTGGAGGGCGTGCGGATGCGGATGACGTATCGCACCGCGCGGGTCCTGGCGGCGATCGCCGCCCAGCCGGGCGTCAGCAACCGCTTGGTTGGCGAGCACGCCGGGATCCATGACCAGGGCCAGATCTCGAAGCTGCTGGCGCGTCTCGAGCGCCTCGCGCTCGTCGAGAACGCCGGCGAAGGACATGTCAAGGGTGAGTCCAACGCCTGGAGCCTCACCCGGCTCGGCTGGCAGATCACGCAGCGCTTCAGCCCAGTCTCACATTCCGAGCAGGGCATTGCATGATGCGCACGCCGCTCGTCCAGGTAGGAGTCGCATACTCGCGCCGCAGACGCGGCCGACAGGGGACGGCGAGATGCGAAGTGCAACTCACGTCTTACAACCGAGGGGCGCCCGTCCCCTCCGCTCTCCAGGAGGAGACACGATCATGTTCCAGCTAGTACGCAGACACCTGACGCCCGGTACCGCCATTGCGTTCGTGTCGCTGATCTTCGCCCTCACCGGCGGAGCGTTTGCCGCCAGCAGCAACGGCGGCCCCGCGGGCGCCCCGGCGACCGCCTCCCTCGCGCGGAGGGGACCCGCCTCCTTCGCGTTGAGGGCGCCCGACGGCGCGCTTGCCCGGCCAGCGAAGAAGAAAGCCAAAGCCAAGGCGCCGGCCCGAGGTCCGGCCGGTCCCAAGGGCGCCCCCGGGGCAACCGGGCAAGTCGGCGCCGCGGGCCCCGCGGGGGCAAAAGGTGAAAACGGCGCTCCCGGCGGCCAAGGTCCCGCGGGCGCGGAAGGCCCGCAGGGCCCCGCCGGCCCGACCGGACCGGCGGGCCCGGAAGGCAACATCAAGAGGACTCTTCCCTCAGGCTCGACCGAGACCGGCACATGGGGCGCAAGCTTCGTGACGGGTCCCGGGAACGCCTTTCTGATCGCGCCCATCTCCTTTACGGTTCCGTTGGAACAAGCGCTGACCTCGCAGCACGTCTTCTACGTGAAGAAGGAAGAAACCGAACCGCCGGTGGGATGCCAGGGGAGCGTCGCCGCCCCGACCGCGGCCAAGGGCGATCTCTGCGTGTACGAAAGCTTCTCCGAGGGTGTCGCGGAAGGGGTAAGAGCGGCGTTCGCGCCGCAGTTGCTCAACCCCGCCGCAAACGTCGCGACGCTCACGTTTGGCAGCCCTCCGCCGCCGGGCGCCGGCACGACGGGAGCCCTGGCCGTGCTCTTCGTCGAACCAGAAACCGGTCCCTTCGCGTACGGAAGCTGGGCCGTGACGGCGCCCTGAACGCAGGTCCGCAGCTTCACCTCCCCGGGACCGACGCACCGGGGAGGTGAAGCACACGACGCAGCGCACGAATCGACAGCCACACCGGGCACCACAGACGAGAAAGGCACGTAAATGAGCAAATCAAGCCACACCATCAGGTCCTTCCTGCCTCGCGTCGGCGGCGTCGTCGTCGGAGTCGGAGTCATGCTCGCTCTCATCGCGCCCGGCGTTGCCTCCGCGTCGTTCACCCGTCTGTTCCTACATTCGATCGCGCTTCCTGCGCTCACCGGCTCGCACGCGACCGGCGACGGCGAGCTGACCGCTGGATCCCGTGAAGTCACGGACGTCAGCACCTCGCGGGGAGCGTTCGCGGTCGGCCAGGAAATCGCAGGCCTCGACATCCCGCCGGCCACCGCGATCACCGCGGTCGGCGACGGCACCCTCCAGCTCTCCGCCCCCGCCAGCGCTGCGAACACCAACGTCCAGCTCACCGCCACCGGCCCCTTCAGCGTCGAAGGACTGCCCTCCGGCGTCGCCGTCAACGCCGCCGACGATCTGCTGGTCGGCGTGCGTCACAGTCCGATAGAGGGCGATCTCGACGAGTTCAGCCCGGCCTACAAAGTGGAAGCGGGCGAAGAACCGAGCCACCTCCTGAATGCGCTCACGCCCGAAGGCAGCGAACCCGCCGCCGAAGAACTGGACACCGCAGACCTGGCGGTCGGCTTTGCCACCGGCGAGATCTTTCTGCAGAGCCCCTTCGGCTACATCGAAGGCGTCACCGGCACCGGCCAGTTCACGGGCAGGCTGGGCCGCTTCATGGACCCGCACGTCGCCGTCGACAACTCATGCTCTTTGCAGAAACCGGCGCTAACCGGAGTTTCTTGCGAAAAATTCGATCCCTCTTACGGCTCCGTCTACGTCAGTCACGACGAACCGAACAGTTCGCCGGGCGACGGCAAGCCCAGAGGGATCGAGCGGCTGAGCGCCACCGGCACCCCGATCGACTTCAGCGAGGCGGGCAACCTGAGCTACGTATCCGGCAATCAGATCACCGGAACGCCGAGCGAAAGCTTTGAATACCGAAACAAAAATCGACCGCAGAGCATCGCCGTCGACTCGCATGGCGACATCTACGTCGCGAACCCCGGCATCGGCGCGGGCATTCGTCAGCAGGTCGACGAGTATGAACCAAGCGGTCGCTTTGTGCAGAACTTCACGGGCGCTGAAACGCCGGGGCTGGGCGGCAGCCGAGAAGAAGAAGGCTGGGGCGGCGGCATCGGTGGTCTGGCAATCGACCCGGTCAGCGGCCACCTCATCGTCGCGGTCGAAGCCGATGGGCCGGACGAAGGTGTCCTTGACGAGTTCGATCCGAGCACCGGCCGGTTCGTCAGCCAGATCGCGCAGACCACCGCCGGCCATCCGCTCAGCCGCGGACTCAGGGAGCTGGCGGTCGACTCCAGGGGCGACCTCTACCTCGCTGACGAAGAGGAGGACGTGGTGTACGTGTGGGGTCCCGGAGCGTTCGATCCCAGTGTGAAGCTGACCGCACCCAGCCAGCGCATGACGACGAGCGTGGTGCTGAACGGCGCGGTGAATCCGGAAGGCCAGTCGCTGAGCGGTTGCGTCTTTCAGTACGTGAGCGAAACGGCCTTCGACAAGGAAGGCGCCGAAGCGTTCAAGAACGCGAACACCGACGAATGCCAGCCGTCGGCGGGCGAGATCGCAAAAGAACTCAACCTGAACACGAGCTACGCGGTCCACGCCGAGGTCCCCATCGTATCGGGGACCACGTATGAGTATCGTCTGGTCGCCACCAGCGCCGGAGAACTGGGCGGGACCACCGAAAGTGATCCGCTGCCGTTCACCGCACCGGACGTGCCGCGCGTCGATTCGGTCGCGGCCGGGGATCTCTCATCGACGTTTGCCGAACTGAAAGCGCAGATCGACCCGCTCGGCGCGGACTCCTCTTACCACTTCGAATACAGCGCGAACGGCGCCAGTTGGGTGAGCGAGCCCGCCAGCGGCGAAGACATCGGCACGGGCGGGTTCACCGGTAGCGCAACGGCCAACGTCGCGCAACAGATCGGTGGGCTGACGCCCGCCACGACCTATCGTTTCCGCGCGGTCGCGGAGAACTCGGTCGGGACATCGCAAGAAACCGAACAGAGCACGGGCACGTTCACGACGCTGGCGACGGTCGCATACGGCCTGCCGGACGATCGCGCGTATGAGTTGGTGACGCCACCTGACAAGGGCAGCGCGACCGACATGTTCGCCGAACGGACAGCCGAACCAAACGAATTTCGCAACTCCGATACGGGGTACGCGTCGGAATCGGGCGACGGCTTCCTGCTCACGAGCACCCTGGCCGCATTCGGGCCGCTGCCCGGGGCCTATCACAACGCCTATCTCTTCTCGCGTAGCGAGAGCGGCTGGCAGGCGAGGTCGCTGGCCGCGCCGTCGCTCGGGGTGCAGAGCATCGTCGGCGACGTCTTCGATCCGGCGGACCTCTCGGAGGTGGGGATCAACGACTTCGTGGGGTCGCTGGCGAGCCCGGAAGGCACCAGGGTCGAGAACCTGCTCGGTTCCGCGGGCGGTCCCTACGCAACGCTCAACGCGGACGCTCCCGGAGCCGGCGGCGAGCAGACCGAACTCGTCGGCGGCTCTCGCGAACTGAGCGAGGTGGTCCTGGAAAGCAAGAGCCACACGCTCGCTCCGGGCGCTGAAAAACAGGACGAAGGCAGCACCACGCTGTACGAGCACTCCGCCGGCGGGCTGGCGCTCGTCAACGTCAACAGCGAAGGCGCGTTGCTCAATCGCTGCGGCGCTGAGCTCGGTCAGAGTCACAACGCCGGCACCAGGCACGACGCGGTGTCCAGCGACGGCGCGCAGATCGTCTTCACGGCTCCCGACCCCTACGCCAAGGACGGCGGCGTGGGCTGCTGGAAGGAAGAAGAAGCGGCCGGGGGCAAGATCTCGCAGGTCAACCCGCCCGAGCTCTACGCGCGCTCGGGCGGCACCACGACCGAGATCTCAGCGCCCGAAAGAGGCATCAGCGACCCGACTTGTCCGCGTGTCGAAGTCACGTGCTATCCCGCGCTCTACGCCGGAGCCGCCGAAGATGGCTCACGGGTCTTCTTCGTCACCGAAGCGGAGCTGACCAAGAGCGACGAAGGGATCCACGATCCCGAGCTCTACGAATACGACACCCAGACGGGCAGGCTGCTCCGGATCTCGGCCGGCGAAGCCGGCACTGCCGGCGCGAGCGGTGGCGCCGAGGTGGATGCGGTACCGGCCATATCGAGTGACGGCGCGGCCGTGTACTTCATGGCGTCCGGTCAGCTCACTCACGATGCTCCGCCCGTCACCGGCGGCGACGTGGATCTCTACCGGTACGACACCGCGACGGCGACGACGGCCTATGTCGCCACGGTCGAAAAACGCGACTATCCGGCTGGCGGCTCCAGCGGCTGGGAGGAGCACATCGGGGACGGCACGATCGCCTTGAATCCGAGCGAGAGCTGGTACACGACTCCGGACGGCGACTACCTGATCTTTGCCAGCCACGCCGATCTCGGCGGCTACAGCACCGTCGAGGCGAGCCCCGGCGATTGTCCCGCCGCCTTTCTCAGCGGCGAAGGGCGCGGCGACGGGCACTGCACCGAGGTCTACCGCTACCACTACGAACCCGGGGCGCAGGCCGGTGCGGGCGTCGTCTGCTTGTCCTGTGACCCAAGCGGGGCGCCACCGGTCTCCAACGCGGAATTCGCGGCGAACGCCGGCTCGGAAACCGACCCGGCCGGCGGTCCCGTGCGCGCCATCTCCAACGATGGCGCGTACGCGTTCTTCGCGACCGCCGACGCGCTCGTGCCGCAGGACACCAACGGGACCCTCGACGTATATGAGTGGCACGACGGCCGACTCTCGCTGATCAGCTCCGGCGCAGACCCGGCGCCCTCGTTCTTTCTCGGGATGAGCGCCGACGGCTCGAATGTCTTCTTCGGCAGCCACGCGCGTCTCGTGCCCCAGGACACCGACGACGCGGGTGACATCTACGACGCTCGCATCTGCGAACCCGAAAGTGGGAACCCCTGCATCCAGCCGCCGCTCGGGGAAACCGCGCAATGCGAAGGCGGGGCCTGCCAGACGCCGCCGCCGAGCGCGAGCGACCCGACGCCGGCGTTGCTGCCGTTTTCCGGGCTCGGCGGACTGGCAGGCGAAGCGCCGGCAAAAACGATCAAGAAGAAGGCGCCGGCGGTCTGCAGGCGGCACTTCACGAGGAGGAAAGGCAAGTGCGTCAAAGTGCACAAGCCCAGAGGACGGGCGAAGAAAGTCGCGCGGTCCAACCGCGGGGGTGCGTCATGAATCGCGCCATGCGCTGGACGCTCACCGCTCTCGCGGTGCTGCTGGCAGGGCTGGTCGGAGCCGCGGCCGCCGCCGCCGAATCGCGACCGCAATGGACCGCGACGGCCGTCTCGCGCCCCACGAATCTCGCGCCGGGCGATGAAACCGGCCAGGACAGCTATCAGGTCACGGTCACCAACACCGGCGCCGCCGCGAGCGAAGGTCCAGTCGCGGTCACCGACGAACTGCCCGGCGGCCTCACCCTGAGCCCCTCCGGCGCCTCAGGCGAAGACATCCTCGTGACGGAAACGCGCGCCGGCTTCAGCTGCGTCTCCACGACCTGCACCTACACCGGCGTCGTGGTGCCCGGCGAGACGCTCGACTTCACCTTCCCCGTCGACGTCTCGCCCGAAGCAGCCGCGAACCTCACCAACGTCGTGCGCGTCTCCGGCGGCGGCGCCCTGGACGCCTCGGTCAGCGCTCCGACGGTCATCGCCGTGACCCCCGCGAGCTTCGGAATCGCCCCCGGGGGCGCGACCACGGCGCTGTCCACGACGCAGGCCGGCGCCCATCCCGATCTGACGACCTCGATCGCCTTTGACACGGTCAACGTGCGCGGCTCGCTCGCCGCTGCTCCGAAGGACACCACCGACGACCTGCCCCCCGGCTTCGCGGGCGATCTCGTGGACACCCCGAGCTGTCCGGTCGCCGAGTTCGCGCTGCAGGACTGCCCGGTGGACACCCAGGTCGGGATCACCACGCTGACCCTCGAAAAACAGGGGGACGGGGAGTTCCGAAACGTGCAGCCCGTCTACAACCTCACGCCGAACCCCGGTGCCGTGGCCAAGCTCGGGTTCAGCCCCGCCGACCTGTTCGGCGTCCAGGGAAACGTGACCGTGCGCCCCGGCGACTACGGCCTGCGGACGACCTTCGAAGACGTATCCGAGGCCGAAGCGGAGTTGATCGGCATCTCGCTGACCGTCTGGGGGGTGCCGGCGGACCCGATCCACGATCCGCTGCGCTATCAGCCGGCCCGGCCAGGCTCCTCTGAACCCGGCTACTTCGGCGTCGCCTCCAATGCGGCCCCCGCGCCGTTTCTGACCAATCCGACCGCGTGCGGCACGCAGCCGATCGTCGCGGCGTTTACGGTCGACTCATGGGAAGACCCCGGTCAGAACGTCACTGCGCAGATGCCGTTCGGCCCGCTCGTGGGGTGCGATCGGCTCGGCATGCAGCCCTCGCTGAGCGCCGAAGCGACGTCGGACGACGCGGGCGCGCCGACCGGCCTGGATGTCGCGACGAAGATCCCGCAGACCTACGACGACGCCGAAGGGCTCTCCACCTCTGCCCTCAAGCAGGAGGTCGTGACTCTGCCCGAAGGGATGACCGTCAACCCGTCCTCCGGCGCCGGCTTGGGAGCCTGCAGCGAGGCCCAGTACGCCGAAGAAAGCGCGCAGTACCTCGCCGGTCACGGCTGCCCCAACGAATCGCGGCTTGCGACCGTGAGAATCCTCACGCCGTCGCTTTCCGAAGCGGCGACCGGCTCGCTGTTCCTCGCCGAACCGGCGCCGTTCGGGGAAGCCGGCAAGAACCCATTCGGCTCGCTGCTGGCCCTCTACCTGATCGCGCGGATCCCCGACCGCGGCGTGCTGATCAAGGCGCCCGGCGAAGTCAAGGCCGACGAAACCACAGGTCAGTTGGTGACGAGGTTCGGGGCGACCCCTGGATTCGACGGCGTCCCCGCCAGCGAAGGGCTGCCGCCGCTGCCCTTCAGTCTCGCGACGTTCAGCTTCAACCAGGGCGCCAACGCTCCGCTCGTCACGCCGCCGACGTGCGGGGACTACACGGTGCAGGCCGCGCTCACGCCGTGGTCCGAGCCCGCGGGCGCCCCGCCGCTGCAGCCGGTGATCCCGCCGTTCGGGATCACCGCGAGCTGCCCCGCCGGCAACGTGCCGCCATTCGATCCGCAGGTGACCGGGTACCCGATCCACGGGAACGCCGGCGCCTACAGCCCGTTCTACCTCGGCATCACCCGCGCCGACGGCGAACAGGAGATAACGGGCTTCGCTTCGCAGCTACCGGCCGGATTGACCGCGAAGCTCACCGGCGTCCCGCTCTGCTCCGAAGCGGAGATCGCGCTCGCGAGAACCAAGACCGGCGCCGCCGAGGAAGCGGATCCGTCGTGCCCCGCCGGCAGCGAAATCGGGCACACGATCGCCGAAGCCGGCGTCGGCACGGTGTTGGCGCAGGCGCCCGGAAAGCTCTACTTCGCCGGACCGTTCGCGGACGCGCCGTTCTCGGTCGTGGCGATCACGAGCGCCCACGTCGGCCCGTTCGACCTCGGCACGGTGGTGGTGCACCTGCCGCTGGACATCAATCCCGAAACCGCGGCCGTCACGATCCCGGCAGGGCCGGCCGATCAGATCCCGCACATCATCAAAGGCATCGTGATCCACGTACGCAGGATTCGCGTCTACATCGACAAGAGCGACTTCATGCTCAACCCCACGAACTGTGACGCGGCGAGCCTCGCCGTGACGGTGATCGGCGGGGGAGCAAACCCCGCCGACCCGGCCGGCTACGATCCGGTCACCGTCAGCGACCCGTTCCAGGTCGCTGACTGCTCGAATCTGAAGTTCGCTCCGAAATTCAAGGTCACGACCAGCGGCAAGACCAGCAGAGCCAACGGTGCCAGCCTGCACGTGCAGCTCACCTATCCCTCGGGTGCACTCGGACAGGATACAAACATCAAAGAGGTGAAGGTCGATCTGCCCAAGCAGCTCCCCTCGCGCCTCTCGACCCTGCAGCGGGCTTGCACGGTCACGCAGTTCGACGCAAACCCCGCCGGCTGTCCCGCGGCTTCGGCGATCGGGACCGCGAGGGCGATCACGCCAATCCTGCCCGTCGCGCTCGAAGGCCCGGCGTATTTCGTCAGTTACGGCAACGAAGCCTTCCCCGAGCTCAAGATCGTGCTACAGGGCGACGGCGTGACGATCGTCCTGACAGGCGACACGTTCATCAGCAAGTCCGGAATCACGAGCAGCACGTTCAAGGCGGTGCCCGATCAACCGGTCACGAGCTTCGAACTCACCCTTCCCGAGGGCGAGCACTCGGCGCTCGCCGCCGACGGCGACCTGTGCGCGCTCTCGCGCACCGTGACCTCCGAGCGGAAAGTCAGCAGGCGCGTTGCGGGCAAGCTCAGAAGGGTAACGGTCAAGACCACCAGGAGGGTGGCTGCATCGCTTGCGATGCCGACCATCTTCGTCGGTCAGAACGGCGCCGAAATCCACCAGCGAACGCCGATCGGCGTCACGGGCTGCCCCAAGGCCAAGGCGAGGAGAAAAGCGAAGCGAACGGTGAAGAAGAAGCCCCGCGGGTGAGATGCGAAGCGGTCCCGGGTCGGTCGATCAGGCGCGCGCCGGAGTCGCAGGGCGGCTGCGCGTGCGCCGGGTCGAACTCGTCGAGGCGATCTTCGCGCGCGTGCGCGAGGGCGCGCTCGGTCGCGCCGGCGGCGAGGACGCCGATTATGTCGCCGGACTGCGGGCTGCCGTCGCCGCGGCGGTGGAGCACGGCCTCGAGGGGATCGAGCGCGGAGAGGAGTGGGTCGGGCCGGCCCCACCGGCGGTGCTGGAGCAGGCGGGCCGGGCGGCGCGCGTCGGTGTGAGCCTCGACACCGTGCTGCGCCGCTACGTCGTCGGTCACACGCTGCTCGGCGAGTTCGTCGTGGACGAGGTCGACCGCGGCGAGCTTTCCGGTCGGCACAGCGCGCTGCGGGGAGTCTGGCGAGCGCAGGCAGCGGTGCTGGATCGCCTGTTGACGGTCATCACCGGTGAGTACAGGGCCGAGCTCGTGCGCGCCAGGCGCTCGCCCCAGGATCAGCTTGCCGAGCGAGTGCGGAGGCTCCTCGACGGTGGCGCAGCGCAACCGACCGAGCTCGACTATGAGTTCGACGGGTGGCATGTCGGCGCGATCGCGATGGGCGCGGGCAACGAGGAACTCGTCCGTGCGCTGGCTGCGAGAGCGGAGCGGCGACTGCTGAGCGTGGCGCCGGACGAGCAACGAGTCTGGGCATGGCTCGGCGGTAGGGATCGGCTCGAGGTCGCCGACCTCGAGCGGGTTATCGCAAACACCGCTCTCAGCGGCGGTGTGGCATTCGCCGTGGGCGAGCCCGCGAAGGGCTTCGAGGGGTGGCGCCTGACCCACCGGCAGGCCCAGGCCGCGCTGCTGGTCGCGCTGCGCAGGCCCCGAGCGCTCACGCGCTACGCCGACGTCGCGCTGCTCGCGAACGTGCTCAAAGACGACGCACTCGTCAGGGCGCTGACCGACATCTATCTCTCACCGCTGAACGACGCGCACGAGCGCGGACCGGTTCTGCGCGAGACGCTGCGCGCCTATCTGGCGGCCGAGCGCAACGCCTCCTCGACAGCGGCGATGCTGAAAGTCGCCCGTAGAACCGTCGAAAATCGCCTGCGCACGATCGAAGCGAAGCTCGGCCGGTCGTTGCATCCCTGCCCCGCCGAGCTCGAAGTCGCGCTGCACCTCGACGCGCTCGGCCTGGTCGCGGACGATCCGAGCGCGGCGCATCCCGATAAGTAGCAAAGCCTGCGCGTGCCGGTTCCCAAGCTGCTCACGAGAGACTCTCCGATTTGCGCACATTGGCATAGCGCCTGCCGCTCGAGAGCAGGTACTACTTCAGATGCCTCGTCAAATCGGGCGATCGCGTGTCGCCGCCAGCCGATCCGCGGGCTCTCAAAGGTTGCCTCTGGACCGAGCGGGCGCCCTGTGATGGCACGCTCGCGAGGGGACACGCGCCGGCGGCGGCCACATGTCGCTCCGGCGGCGAACAGACGAAAGGAAGAATCACATGAGATACATATGCAGGAGCGCGCTCGTCGTGCTCACGGCGACGCTCACACTGGGAGCCGCCACCGCGAGCTCGGCGTCTGCGGCACCGGAATGGTATGCCAAGGCACGCGGTGTCTACTCCAAGGTCACGAGCCCCGTCAATGTGAAAGGGTCGTTCAGTACCACGGTCCGAGACTCAAATTTCTACCACGTCCCCGTGAAGCTCAAATGTGGAGGCATCATGAAGGGGACCATCGAAGCCGGCGGCGTGGGCAAGGTCGAAACCTATGAAGCCACCACCTGCGAAGTAACCGAAGGGTCTTGTCATGTTCTGAGAGCCGCCGGCGTGAATCTGCCGTGGAAGACCGAACTGTACTCGGAAGGCACCCATACACGAGAGAGAATAGTGAGCGACGGCGGCGGGACGCCGGGGTGGGCGTTTTATTGTGAATACCTGGCAACCGATACGTGTAACTTCAACAGCAGCGCAGGTATCGCCAATAATGACCCCGGCAGTGTAGAAGCGGAATTCGCTCCAGCGATCACGAGCTGCAGTGTGGGCGGGCCGGAAGCGGGGCGGCTGGAAGGAGAGCTCACCGTCGAACCGGCGCAGGAAGGCGTCGAATGGATCTCGGCCGGAGAAGTCAAGCCGACCGAATGGAAGCAGGCCGGAGTCTCGCTTGCGGAACCCCTGGGGACGAAGTGGACCGGGCATATCGAGCTCACCGATACCGGAGCCGGTGCGGCTGTGGAATGTGAAGACACAGCTGAAGGATCGGTTGGGTCGGGTGCGGTTGGGACGATGTCGAAATGGACGTCGTCCAACTGCGTCACGAAGGAGGGGAGCTGCCCGACGCCAAAAATGGCGGCGGTCAAAGTGCCGTGGCGCACCGAACTGCGACTTGTCGCCGGCGTGGTGCGAGATGTGACGACCAGTGAAGCCGGCTTCGATATCACGTGCTCCGGCATCATCAGCGACACGTGCACCGGAGCGGCCGGAACGTTGAGCGCCGCGATGGCAAACTTCGCGAGCGGCGTCGAAGCCTCGTTGGGTGGGAAAGAGCTCCGCTGCACGCTGGGTGGCGCCAACACGGGCCTGGTCACAGGCACCCAGCTCATCGAAGCCACGAAAGGCGGCGCACTGGAAGTGACCTAGCCGCACAGGAGATCCAGACGCCCAGCGCGAACTCGGCCCGCGACGCAACGGGCCGAGTTCGCGCGCGCTGGAGCGGGCCGAGCTCGCGCGCGCCTGAGCGGGCGGAGATCCCGCGCGCTCGAGCGGGCGGCGCCGTGCTATGCCTGCCACGACGCACGAGGTAAGCTGTGGGGTTATGGAGACCGTCAAACCCACGCCAGTTTCCGCTCCGGAGACCGTCACCGCCACCCCCTTCGCGACGATCGAGGAGGCGCTCGAGGAGATTCGCGCCGGGCGCATGGTCGTCGTCTGCGACGACGAGAACCGCGAGAACGAGGGCGACCTCACGCTCGCCGCGCAGTTCGCCACGCCCGAGGCGATCAACTTCATGGCCAAGGAGGGACGCGGCCTGATCTGCCTCTCGCTCACCCCCGAGCGCTGCGACGAGCTCGGGCTCGAGCTGATGGCCGCCAAGAACGAATCCTCCTTCGAGACCCCCTTCACCGTCTCGATCGAGGCCCGCGACGGCGTCACCACCGGGATCTCCGCGCACGACCGCGCGCGCACCATCCAGGTCGCCGTCGATCCAAACAGCCGTCCCCGCGACCTCGTCCAGCCCGGGCACATCTTCCCGCTGAAGGCCCGCGCCGGCGGCGTGCTCGAGCGCACCGGGCAGACCGAGGCCGCCGTCGACCTCGCGCGCCTCGCCGGACTGAACCCCGCCGGGGTCATCTGCGAGGTCATGAACGACGACGGCACGATGGCCCGCGTCGGCGACCTCGCCGACTATTGCGCCCGGCACGACTTGAAGATGATCACGATCGCCGACCTCATCGCCTACCGCCGCCGCCACGACAAGCTCGTCGAGCGCGTCGCCGCCGCGCGCCTGCCGACCGCCTTCGGCGAGTTCGAAGTCGTCGGCTACCGCGCCCTGCTCGACGAGAAGCACCACGTCGCGCTCGTCAAGGGCGACGTCAAGGGTAAGGAGGACGTGCTCGTGCGCGTGCACTCCGAGTGCCTCACCGGCGACGTCTTCCACTCGCTGCGCTGCGACTGCGGCGAGCAGCTCGAGTCGGCGCTCGCGATGATCGAGGCCGAGGGGCAGGGCGTGCTGCTCTACCTCGCCCAGGAGGGCCGCGGCATCGGCCTGCTCAACAAGCTCAAGGCCTACCGCCTGCAGGAGGACGGCCTGGACACCGTCGAGGCCAACCTCCAGCTCGGCCTGCCCGCCGACCTGCGCGACTACGGCATCGGCGCCCAGATCCTCGTCGATCTCGGGCTCTCCTCGATCCGCATCCTCACCAACAACCCCAAGAAGATCCGCGGCCTCGAGGGCTACGGGCTCTCCGTCAGCGCCCAGCTCCCGATCGAGCACGCGCCCAACCCCCACAACGAGGAGTACATGCGCACCAAGGCGCGCCGCATGGGGCACACGCTGCACCACCAGGGACTCAACTTGGATGCCGAGATGTTGCAGGAGGAGAAGGGCGGCGAGGGGGGTAGGCGGTAGCGCGGAGGAGGTGCCAGCCAGCGTGTCCTCGTCTCTCAGGCTGTATCTCAGACGTTCTCCGTCTGGTGGGTGCGTAGCAGCTCGGCTGTCTGCTCCAAAGCCGCGTATCCCTCGGTCTTGATTCTCTCGACTATGCCGGCTCGTGCGAGTGCCTCGTTGGCCTTGGTCGCAGTGACGTAGGAGCTGGCGGCCTGCTTGGCGACGTGGTTTAGTCGCCATTTCTCGCTCGGCATCTGTGCGAGTTCTGTGAGCTCGCGTGCGCGTGAGCGCACTGCGTGGGCTCTTCCCTTGGACTGAAGCATCGAATCGGTCCCCCGCGGACAGCATGTGATCGAGTCGCAGATGATCCGACCGCGGAGGCGGGCATCGTCAAACAGGGTGCGGGCGACCTTTGAGGGCACGGAGCGCCGCAGGGAGGGGATGTAGATGCCGCTGGCGGCGAAGCGAGGTTGTCCCGTTCGCCGTGGAAGTTCGTGGCGGCGGTCGGTGTGATGGTTACATGGTGGCGGCGATGCGGGTGTCCTCCTCGGTCGAGGTGTGAGTCGGGGTGCGTTGCGCGATGAGGTCGCGCT
>Ga0210396_10002964_pt1 | contig 17063 bp, 14 predicted proteins | sample IncBWH17OmetaG_FD_155466 | JGI IMG/M metagenome (GOLD analysis project Ga0210396, IMG submission 155466) | Forest soil microbial communities from Barre Woods Harvard Forest LTER site, Petersham, Massachusetts, United States - Inc-BW-H-17-O ... | reverse complement strand
GACCGGACCGTAATTGCTCAGAATCTCCTTCACCTGCGGGACGGCGACGTCGCTGATGTACTTGTCCATGTCCCCGTCCTGGGCCTTGTCCCAGTGCCCGCCCGCCGCCGCGCCGCCGGGGTGATGCCAGTCCTGCGCCTGCGAGTAATAGAATCCGAGCTTGATCCCCTGCTTCTGGCACGCCTCGGCAAGCTCTTTGAGCGGATCGCGCTTGAACGGCGTCGAGTCGTAGATGTTGTAGCCGTCCACCTTCGTGTGAAACATCGCAAAGCCGTCGTGATGCTTCGAGGTGATCACGATGTAATTCATCCCGGCGTTTTTGGCGATCGAAACCCATTCATCCGCGTTGAACTTCGTCGGGTCGAAATCTTTGGTGTACTGGGCATATCGCTCAACCGGGATCTTGCCGTGGTTCATGATCCATTCGCCGATGTTCGGAATCCGCTTGCCGTCATACGTCCCGGCAGGCACGGAATACACGCCCCAGTGAATGAACATCCCAAACCGCGCTTCGCGCCACCATTTCATCCGCGCATCGCGCTGCTCTTTGGTCTCCCCCGGATGACTCCCCTGCGGCGCCGGCTGAGCGCTGAGCAGGGTCGCACTCAACAGAATCCCGCACAGCCCAATCAGAATGCAGATTCGCGCGGTCATGATCGTATTCCTTCCCAACCGATTCTTACGCTTTCCCGGCCTTGGCATCGTACTTGAAATCGACCGGCTTGCTCGCCTTGCCGCCTTTGACCTCGACCTGCTGCGGCTTTGAGTCGTGGTAGACCTCCTGCCACGCCTGCACCGTGTATGTCCCATCCGCCAAGCCCTTGGCATCGATCGTGTATTCGCCCTTTTCGTTGGTGACGGCAAAGTAGGGGTTGTCGAAGACGCGCACGATCGCCTTCATCCAGGGATGCACGTCGCACTTGAGCTGGAAGGTCTCGACAACCTTGAACGGCTCGATCGTCTTGTCGCCCACCGTCACCTGCGCGAAGTTGAAGCTCGGATTGTCGATCGACAGCGCATGCACGTTGTGGAGAAACCCATCGCTGTTCCGCACCACGACCGGCTGCCCAATCTGCACTGCAACCACGTGCGGCGAATACATGCACCCCTTCTGGTCCAGGACCGCCGGCGTCGTGATCTGCGGGCCGGTCAGCTTCTGACCCTCGGCCGGCTTGACGAACACGATCACGTTGGCCAGCTCGTTCTTGTCGCTGCACACCACGCTGTCGTCATACACCGGGTCTTTGTGCAGCGCCGCGCATTGCCCGACCTGCTGCATCGCCTTGATCTGGGGCATGTCGGGCGGATCGCCCACCAGCGTCACCTTCCCGGTGATCTGCGCCTGCGACAGCGCGCTCAGTCCCGACAACGCCAATACCGACAAACAGACATTCAGCCGCATGATCCAGTCTCCTTTGCAGACAGATTACAGAGAACCGCCATTTGGGGGTAGGTCCTGTAGCACAGCCGCCTCGGCTGTGTTCCGCCGAAGGCGGAAAGCAATCTGCCGCTCGCTCTTCGACCTTCGGTCGAACACAGTCGAGGGCGACTGTGCCACATTGCAATTTAACTACCAGCTCGTTCGGATGGGCGTTGCCGAAAGAGCCATCTTCCAGTCGCAACGCGAGTCCTGGCCCTTACCGATCTTCGCAAAACGACAGCGTTGGCGCCAATCTGTCCGATGATCCATTGATGGGACTTGTCAAAAGCTTTGCCGCGTTGTCGCTGATGGCGGGAGTTGCCGGCTGCCAGAACCAGCAGCAGGCCGCGCACCCGCCCCAGCCGCCGCGGGACCAATTCGAGGCGATGAGCGATCCCCCGATCCAGGCGCAGACCTATCTTGCCGCCGGCCAGCTTGCCGAATCGCAGGGGCGGCTGCCGGACGCGATTGCCCAGTATCAGAAGGCACTGTCCGAGAAGCCCGATTACCTCGACCCGCTCTACCGGCTCGGCATCGTCTATACGCAACAAAAGGATTTCACGAACGCGATCGAGACGTGGAACAAGTACGTGACCGCCACCGGCGGCTCCCCCGCCGCCTACAGCAACCTGGGCTTCTGCCAGGAGCTGGCCGGCAACCCCCCCGCCGCCGAGGCGGCGTACAAGGCCGGCATCGCCAAAGACCCGCAGAGCGAACCCTGCCACGTCAACTATGGCCTGATGCTCGCCCGCCACAACAAGCCCAACCAGGCCCTGCTCGAACTCCAGAAAGTCCTCACCCCCGCCAAGGCCCACTACGACCTGGCCAGCGTCTACGAATCCCAGCACCGCCCCCAGGACGCCCGCGCCGAATACCGCAAAGCCATCGACCTCGATCCCTCTCTCGCCGAGGCCAAACAAAAGCTCGCGGCGTTGGAAAGCCAATGAGCGCTTGGCTCACGCATCCTTGTGGCGCGTGGCGCGGTCCTGAAAAGCCGCGCCAAACCGCGGCATCCCCCAACAAACCAACCGCGCCAACGCGGTGCCGTCGGCAGGAGTGGGGGGAGCTGACGGTTCTCCGACAAGTATGGATGTATCATTCTGCCCAAAACTCAAATCGCGCTACAATTTGTATCATTTTGCATCATTTATAGTGCTCCGTTTTTATTGCAAATATTTGCAATAAATAGAGTTAGAATAATGCTTATAAAACCAGGAAATGATACCCGCAGGCAGCGCTGCGTTGCCATTCAGCAGAACCGATGCGCGTACAATGTGCGACGCATTGAAAACCGCCATGAACGACTCTCACGCCGCCAAAGACACCCACGCCAGGGCGCTGGCGATCAACCTCGACGCATCATACTACGGCAGCTTTGCCGAGATCGGCGCCGGGCAGGAAACGGCGCGGTGGTTCCTCACCGTCGGGGCCGCCTCCGGCACCGTGGCGCAGACGATCAGCGCGTACGACAAGGCCGTCAGCGACGACACCTACGGCGCCGGGACGCGCTACGTCTCGCGGCCGCGGCTCCTGGCCATGCTCGATCGCGAGTACAAGCTGCTGGTCGAGCGGCTCGGGCCGTCGCGGGGGCAGGACACCCGCTTCTTCGCCTTCGCCAATACGGTCGCCACCCGCAATTTCAAGGGCGACAACGAACAGCACGGCTGGGTCGGGCTGCGCTTCCAGGCCGAGCCGCTGGCCGAAACGAACGATGTGCTGCTGCACGTCAACCTGCTGGACCCCAGCGCCGCCGAGCAACAGGAGGCGCTGGGCGTGCTTGGAGTCAACCTGATCTACAGTGCCCATTTCGCCCGCGACAACTCGGAGGCCTTTCTCGACTCCCTGATGGGCGATCTGCGGAACGACCGGCTGGAAATCGACGTGCTGGACCTGGCCGGCCCCGTGTTCGCCGGGCAGGACCCGGCGGCGTGGTGCGTGCAACTGCTCCGCCAGAAAATCGCGCAGGCGATTTTGTTCGACCCCGCCGGACACGTGGACGAGCCGTCGAGCGTGCTGCGCAAACGTCCGCTGGTGGTCGACCGCGGGCGCTTCGAGACGGTCGACCCGTTCCACGCGGCGATGCTCAAATCGGCGCAGCGCGCGCTCGAGGTCGAGGGTGTGGCGCTGGGCCGCGAGCCTCAGACCGTGCTCGAGCTGGCGCTGCATCCGTTCATCGATGACGATGCGCCCGACGACGCGGCGATCCTGTCGCGAATCCGCAACATGCTGAGCATCGGACCTGCACTGCTGAGCGACCTGCCGGAAGGATTTCGCCTCGTGCCGTACCTTCGCCGGTATACGCAGGAGCCGATCCGGCTGGTGGGCGGTGTTTCGCTGCTGGCCCGCCTGCTACAGACGCAGTTCTACCATGCCTTGCCTGGCAGCCTTCTGGAGGGAATGGGCAAGTTGTTTGCCAGCAGCGTGGTGTTTTACGTGTATCCCATGCCGCGTGAGGCGGTTGATGCAGCGCTCGGGCCAGAAATGGCAAGAAAGATTTGTGTTCCCAATGCCACGGTGATCGGCGCCGACGACCTGGTCGTGCCCTCGCCATTGAATCACCTCTACCGCTACCTGCGCGAGACCGGACGGATCGTACCGATCGAGGCTTCGAGCGGGGAGTGAAGTCGCAACAGCATCGTGGTCTGGTTCCTCACGGCGTCTGACGATCCGGTTCGGGATCGGGTGGGGGCGTGGGAACCAAAGGCTCTAATTGCCCCATCAGCACGGGTATGTGAAGTGTCGCCACCCGCCAAATGCGATCGTGTTCGATTTCACCGTAGTCGTGCGCGAGAACATGCCGCTGCCCCATGATCCGCGGCCAAGGGATTTCCGGATGCTGGTCCCGAAATGCCCGAGTGATGCGACGCGCGGCCTCGCCGATAATCTCGATCTGCCTCTCCACGGCGGACCGCAGAAGTAAGTCGCGCTCGTACTGTTCAAAGTTCCGGTCCGTGACGAAACTCGCGACCGCCCGCGCGGCAGTCAACATGTCCCAAAGAAAGGACGCATCCGATTGCTCACGCGGCATAGAGCACCCGTCTGGTGGTGAGGATTTCGTATCGGCGGAACGGGTTCTTCAATCCCTCTTTCTCAATGAGATCCACGCCGCGACCATAGATTGCCTCAAGGTCACTCTCCATGTCCACCAAGTCCCACAAGCTCCAGCCAGCTGCCGGCTTGAAACTCACCAGGACGTCCACATCACTGTGCGGGCCAAAATCGTCGCGCAGCACGGAGCCAAATAACGCGAACTCTCTGACCTTCCACTTGTCACAGAACGCCTGGATACGCTCCAATGGCACCTGAATTTTCGGCTCTGCCACCATGAGTGGACTCCTCCATTTCGACGCTCACCAAAGTCATCAAGATTCTAACGGCGGGGAATCGCTTTTTCTCCCATCCGCAGAGGTGAGGCGGCGTGGTGCTATGCCGTGGTATAATGCCCGCCGACGAAGGAGGCACGGGATGAAACACGCCGCTATACTTGCCCTTGTCATGACCGCATCACTTGCCGTCGCATCGGGGGACGACAATCCGATCCTCGCTCCCGGCGCCAAGCTCACGAAGCTCGCGGATGGATTTCTCTTCACCGAAGGCCCCGCCTCAGATAGCGCGGGCAATGTTTACTTCACCGACCAGCCCAACAACCGGATCATGATCTGGTCGAAGGAGGGGAAGCTTTCCACCTTCATGCAGCCGTGCGGGCGCTCCAATGGGTTGTGCTTCGACAACGATGGCAATCTGATCGCCTGTGCGGATGAGAACAACCAGCTCTGGTTGATCGACGTGAAAACGAAGCAGCACACGGTGCTGGTGAAGGACTTCGAGGGCAAGCTGCTCAACGGACCCAACGACGTGTGGGTCCGCCCCGACGGCGGCCTCTACTTCACCGACCCGATGTATCCCCGCGACTATTGGAAACGCAGCAAGACCAAGCAGATCGAAATCGAGGGCGTCTACTACCTCTCGCCCGACCGCAAAACCCTCACCCGCGTCGTCAGCGATTTCACCCGGCCCAACGGCATCATCGGCACGCGGGACGGCAAGACGCTTTACGTCTCCGACATCGACGGCTCCAAGACCTGGTCGTTCGCCATCAACCCGGACGGCTCACTTTCCGACAAGAAGTTCCTGTGCGCCATGGGCTCGGACGGCATGACCATCGACGACGCCGGTAACGTCTACCTCACCAACCACGGTTTCACCGCGTTCGATCCCACAGGCAAACAGGTCCTTCACGTCGACGTGCCCCAGAAATGGACCGGCAACATCTGCTTTGCCGGCAAAGGCAGCCACACCCTGTTCATCACCGCCAGCAAAGCCATCTATAGCCTCCAAACCCGAACCGCCGGGGTGGGGAGCCAATGAGGTAGACTTCAAGGTGGCCTCGTGAAAGATTCCCAACAGGCATATCGCAAACAGATCGTCCAGCTCCTGGGAGGCAAGGGGGCGCACGTGAGCTTCGACGAGGCGGTGGAGGGCTTGCCGGTGGGGCTTCGGGGCGTCAAGCCGCCGGGGCAGCCCCATACCGCGTGGCGGCTGGTTGAGCACCTGCGGATCGCGCAGTGGGACATTCTGGAGTACTGTCGCAACCCCAAACACCAGTCGCCCAAGTGGCCGGACGGCCACTGGCCCGAGTCCGATGCTCCGCCGCGGCCGCGGGATTGGAACGCCTCGATTCGCCATTTCCGAGCCGATCTCAAGGCGATGCAGGACCTGGTGACGGACCCCGATAACGACCTTCTGGCGCCCATCCCGCACGGCCAGGGCCAGACCCTGCTCCGCGAGGCGGTCCTGGTCATCGACCACAACTCCTATCACATCGCCCAACTGGTCATGCTTCGCAGGATGCTGGGGGCTTGGGACGAGTGACAAGCCACCGCGCTTTGGCTCGTCCCAGGGGGGGCGAGGCGGGCGAGGCTCCCGCCGGGCCGAATCTCCCATGCCCGGAAGGCCCGGCTCGGCCGGAGCCTCGCTCCTGCCGAGCCGAGGGTTTGCCGACGCGGAAAGGTTCGGCTTGGCCCCGGAGCCTCGCCCTCCCGGAGATTGCCCTGCGATGGCATCGCGGGGCTTGGATGGCCGCGCTGCCTACACGTCCAGATTCTTCACTTCCAGCGCGTGTTCTTCGATGAACTGCCGACGCCGCTCGACGTCCTCGCCCATCAGAACGCTGAACATACGTTCAGCCTCCGCGGCCTCCTGCATGGTGACGCGCAAAAGCACGCGGACGCCGGGGTCGAGGGTGGTCTCCCAGAGCTGCTCGCTGTTCATCTCGCCCAGCCCCTTGAACCGCTTGACTTCCATCCCGGTCTTTCCGATGCGGTGAATCTCGGGAAGGACCTGGGCGACGCCGGCTACGTCGTGAGTCGTGTCCTCGTTGATCAGGGCATACTTGGTCGCCAGCTTCTCGCCGCTGACCGACTCCTCCTGGGTCAGGAAGTAGTCGTCGATCGAGAGGCCGTAGCCTTCGAGCTGCGAGAAAAGCTTCTCCATGTCCTTCACTTCATGCAGCTCCTGGTTTTTCTGGAGCCGGCGGAGGTGATCGGCGTGTTTGCCGTTGCCGTTGCCGCCCGGCGCCGGCGCCGCGGCGCCGCCTTGGGCTGAGCCCGCCGAAGCCCCCTGGGCGGAGCCGGTCGAAGACTGCACTTCGCGCATCTCCTCATCGTCGACAAACAGGTTGTTGTCGCGAAGGAACTGGTCGCGCTGGTCGACCGAATGAAAGAACTGCTCCTCGCCCTCGACGACGACGCGGTAAAGCGGGAGCCGGCCGGCGCCGTCGCGCTTGCCGAGGAACTCGGCAAAGTCGATGCCCCGGCGTTCGACGACTCTGACCACCTCCTCAAGCCGGCTCAGCAGCTCGACGACGCGGCGCAGCTCCTCGCCTTTGAGCCGCCGGGCTTCGGTGTTGGCATCGGCGTCGCGAATGCTCAGCTCCGTGTTTTCCAGGCCCAGCTCGGTCAGCGTCTGCCGCATCTTCCGCTCGTTGAGGACATACTCGCTCTTCTTGCGCCGCGTCACCTGATAGAGCGGCGGCTGTGCGACATACACCCGGCCGCCCTTGATCAGCTCCTGCATGTGGCGGAAGAAAAACGTCAGCAGAAGAGTGCGGATGTGGCTCCCGTCCACATCGGCATCGGTCATGATGATGATCTTGCCGTAGCGGCGCTTCTCCATGTTGAAGTCGTCGCGGATGCCGCAGCCCAGCGCGCTGATGATCGTGCGGATTTCCTCATGGCCGAGCATCTTGACGAGATTGGCCTTCTCGACGTTGAGCAGCTTTCCGCGAAGGGCGAGGATCGCCTGGACGTTGGAATCGCGGCCCTGTTTGGCGGAGCCGCCGGCCGAATCGCCTTCGACGAGGAACAGTTCCGTCTCCTCGTTGGAGCGGCTCCGACAATCGGCCAGCTTGCCGGGCAGGCTCGTGCCTTCCAGGGAATTCTTCCGCCGTGTGAGCTCGCGCGCCTTTCGGGCGGCTTCGCGCGCCTCCGCGGCCATCATCCCCTTCTCAAAAATCGCCTTGGCTTCCTTGGGATTCTCCTCGAAGAACGAGCCCAGGCGCTCGTTCACCGCTGACTGAACGAACGACTCGACCTCGGTGTTCAGCAGCTTGTCCTTGGTCTGGCTCTCGAACTGGGGCTCGGGGATTTTGACGCTGATAACGGCAACCAGACCTTCGCGGACGTCGTCGCCGCTGGGGCGGACGTCTTTCATCAGCCCCGCGCCCTCGGCATAGCGGTTGATCGTCCCGGTCAGGGCGGTTTTGAAGCCGCTCAGGTGGGTGCCACCGTCGTGGTTGTTGATGTTGTTGGCGAACGAGAGAATCGTTTCGTTGTAGCCGTCGTTGTATTGCAGCGCGACTTCAACGACGAGCCGCTGCCCGGGATCTTCCTTGATGAAACTGATGATCTGCGTGAGCGGCTGTTTTCCCTCGTTGAGCAGCTCGACGTACTGCGTGAGGCCGTGTTCGTACTTGAACACGTCGCGTTTTCCGACCCGCTCGTCCTCGTAAACAATCTCGACGCCCGCGTTGAGATACGCCAGCTCGCGCAGGCGGTTGAGCAGGGTTTCGTGGTTGAAATTGATGTCCGGGAACAACGTGGCGTCCGGCTTAAAGCTGACCTTGGTACCGGTCTTGTTGGTCTTGCCGACGACTTTGAGGTCGGAGCTTTTGACGCCGCGTTGAAATTCCATGTGGTGAACGGCGCCGTCGCGGGAGACGGCGATTTCCATCCACTCGCTGAGGAAGTTGACGACCGAGGCGCCGACGCCGTGCAGGCCGCCGCTGGTTTTGTAAGCGGAGTCGTCGTTGTGCTCGAATTTCCCGCCAGCCCCGAGGGTGCTGAACACCACTTCAACGGTGGGAATCCCCTCGGTTGGATGAATGCCGACCGGAATGCCGCGGCCATCATCCACTACCGTACACGACCCATCGGCATTGATCTTCACGAGAATGCTTTTGGAATAGCCGGCCAATGCTTCGTCGATCGAATTATCGACGATTTCGTAAACCAGGTGATGAAGGCCGCGCGGGTTGTATCCGCCGATGTACATGCCCGGCCGCGTGCGGACGTGCTCGACGTCGTTGAGCACGCGGATCATCGCTTCGTTGTATTCTCCATGACCGGCGGGATTGGTGCTCGAGTCGTTCTCCTTCGCACTCATGAATTCTCCTTAAACGCAAAAATCCGCATGCGGCCTGGGCGCCGATCACCTGTGCTTGCCGCGATTCCCCCGGGGAAAGCTCCCCGTCAACCAACCACGTCTATCATCGAAAAGATCGCGGCAATTCCTATGGCTTTTTCAGCGATTCGGCTCATCCGGCAGGACGTGAAATTCGATCTTCCAAGTCAAGAATTCCTCGCCAGTTGTGGGGCCGCTGGTGGACTGATGATCGCTCGTATTTCGACTGCCATATTGTAGGCTGCCAGAGCGCGAAATTGAAGCGCGCCAAGGGTTGAATCGCGCGTGTTTTTTGACACCGCCTACTGCCTACCGCGTAGTGCCTACGGCTCTATAATCGCCTCATGCACCGCCTGACCCGGCAGGTCCGGTTCGCCATCAATGGCGAATCCGATCCGCAACTTTCGCGCAAACCAAGCAACGGGTTCGGCGGTTTCCCGTCCCTCACAGGCTTTGGTCCCCAACTGTCGCTGGACGTAACGCTCTCCGGGCCGATCGACCCGGTGAGCAACTACCTGATCAACATCCGCCAGATTGACGCAACCGTTCGCGAAATTGCAATCCCGGTTGTCGCCCGCGCCGTGGCTGGGCGCGAGTCCCCCGCCCGGCTCGTCGGGCGGTTGTACGAGATGCTTGCCGCCCGTTCGCCCCTCACGCTGGAAGAGCTGAGGTTGAACCTGAGCCCCTTTCTCTGCTATGCCCGCCGGGCATCGGAGCCATCCATGATCCGACTGAGTCAACGATTCGAGTTCTCCGCAACCCATCGGCTGCACAATCCGAAGCTCGGCGACCAGACCAACCGCGAGATTTTCGGCAAGTGCGCCAACCCCCACGGCCACGGCCACAACTACGAGCTTCAGGTCACCCTCGCCGGCGCGCCGGATGACAACGGCCTGCTCATCGACATTCCCGACTTCGAAAGCATCGTCGCATCGACGGTCGTCGAGCGATTCGATCACAAAAACCTCAATGTCGAGCTTCCCGAATTCCGCGAGCTGATCCCCACCGTCGAAAACATCGCCATGGTGATCTACCGGCTGCTCAAGCCCAGGTTCGCCCGGCCGCAGCTCGCCTCCGTCACCGTCTGGGAAACACCCAAGACCTGGTGCGAATATGCCGAATGAGCCGGCATACTTCCCCTGTGACACGGGTTTTTAACCCGTGCTTGCGATACTCTGAGTCGGGAAATCTCTATATTCGGAACACCGCCAGCACGGGTTGAAAACCCGTGTCACGGGCAAGGCGTAACGGGAACAATTCCGCAGGAACCATGAACGTCATTCTCGTAGCTCTCGGCAGTCACGGCGACGTCCATCCCTTTGTCGGGATCGGCATGGAGCTGCGCCGGCGCGGCCACCGGGTGAGAATCATCGCCTACGCGCATTTCGAGCGGCTCATTGCCGACGCCGGACTCGAGCTGGTTTCCTGCGGCACCGCCGAAGAATTCAAACGCGTGGCCTCCGACCCGCGGGCGTGGAAGCGGTTTCGTGGAATGCAGACGATTCTCGGATTCGTCGCGGCGTTGATCGAGCCGATCTACCGGCTGATCGCCGACAACGCAGAGGGCGACACGATCGTCGCCGCATCGAGCCTGGCGCTGGGCGCTCGTGTCGCCCAGGACCATCTGAAAATCCCCACGGCCAGCATTCATCTTCAGCCGACGATGCTGTGGAGTGCGATCGATCCGCCGTACATCCAGGGCACGTTCATGCCCAGGTGGATGCCGGCGTGGGCGAAGCGGGCGCAGTATTCGGTAGCTGAACTTCTCGTGCTCGACCGCATCCTCTCCCCGACGCTGAACGGCTTTCGCAGGGATCTGGGGCTCGCGCCGATGAAGCATATCTTCGGCAGCTACATCCATTCGCCGCAGCGCATCATCGGGATGTTTCCACCCTGGTTCGCCCCGCCCGCGCCCGACTGGCCGAGCCAGGCCCGGCTCACCGGATTTCCCTTGTTCGACGAGCGCGGGATCACCAAGCTCTCCGACGATCTGTTGCGCTTTCTCGACGAGGGCGATCCGCCGATCGCTTTTACCCCCGGGTCGGCGATGTGGCAGGGGCACCGATTCTTCGAGGAGTCGGCCCAGGCGTGCGCCCTGCTTGGCCGTCGAGGCTTACTCCTCACCCGCCATCTCGAGCATCTGCCGAAAACGCTGCCTGCTGGAGTGCGCCACATCGACTTCGCACCCTTCAGCGAATTGCTGCCGCGCTGTGCCGCGCTCGTGCATCATGGCGGAATCGGCACCAGTTCCCAGGCGCTGGCCGCAGGTGTTCCGCAACTGGTCGTCCCGCACGCCCACGATCAGCCCGACAATGCCGCACGGCTGGTGAGACTGGGCGTGGCGCGGAAACTCGAGGTCAGACGATTCCGACGAAAGAGAATCGTCCCGGTACTGCGGGAACTATTGGATAGCAGCGAAGTGCGTGCCCGCTGCGCGCAGACTGCGAAGCGATTCTCCGGAGTCAACGCGATCTCGGATACGTGCGACTTGATCGAACAACTCTCGCCAACCTACACGACGGTTGCCGCGCCCATGGTTTAATCGGCTCAAACGGAGCGATTTCCCAGCTTCAATGTGGCACAGCCGCCCCCGGCGGCTGTGCCACATGGATTGGGGTGCGTGAATCATCCGCGCGACCCTGCGGGAATCGTTTCCACCACCCAACCCGGTGCGATCGGCTTCCCTTTGGTCCCCGTGGGCTTTTCTCCGCTGACGAGCTGAAGGATTGCGCTCATGAATGCAGGGAGATCATCCGGGCAGCGGGCGGTGATGATCGGTCCGTCGACGACGCATTCCTCATCGACCCATTTCCCGCCGGCGTTGACCACGTCATGGACGATCGACATGTAGCTCGTGCAGCGACGCCCGCGCAGCGCATCCGTCGAGCAAAGCATCCACGGCCCGTGGCAGATCGCGGCCATCGGGATCTTCCTGGCCGCGGCGTCACGCACGAGCTGCACCATCGCCCCATCGCGCCGCATGTGGTCCGGCGAGCTACCGCCGGGGATCACGATCAGATCGTAATCCGCGGCTTTGACGCTCGACGCGGCCTTCTCGCTTTTCTGCGGATAGCCGTGCTTGCCGACGTACGTTTCGCCGGCCTTGGGACCGATCACGTCGACCGTGTGGCGTGCCTCCTTCAAGCGCAGGCGCGGATACTGGAGTTCGAGGTCTTCGTAGATTTTTTCGACGAGGATAGCGACGCGTGCCATAGTGCGAGGCAGTGTAATCGCTTTTCGGTGCTGCCGCCCGGTTTCTTTCCGACTCCATGAGAATTCCCATAATGCCGGAACCGATTTCGGGAGGATGGATGTCCCTGACGCTTAGATGGGTTGGTGAAGATGAGCTGGATCGCGTGGCAGACACGCGGATACTTTGCTTCGGGCACTCAACCAAAGACGCCGAGCGATATCGCGAGCTCATCCGGACCGACACACGAGCCCGGCCCGGCGATTATCTGCTGGCGGAACGGGACGGCGTCGCGGTCGGCACGACCACGTCCCTGTCGATGACCATGTGGGTTCGCGGCTCGCCGATTCCGTGTCAGGGCGTCGCGTGGGTGGGCACTGTCAAGACGTATCGACGCCGGGCCGAGGGCAAAGAGGGCGTGGCGACGCAACTCATGCGCGAAACGCTGCGAATAGCTCGCGAGCGCGAGCAGGTCGTCTCAGCCCTGATGCCGTTTCGCGCCAGCTTCTACGAGCACTTTGGATACGGGCTGGTGGAGCGGCGTAACGAGTGGACGCTGCCGCTGGCAGTGCTGCCGCACGGCTCGGCCGAAGGACTCCATTTCCACCAGCCCGCTGATTTCCAGGAACTCGCCCGTTTTCGCCAGCGCATCGTCGAGCGCGGCCAGTGCGACATCGAGCGGCCAGGCCATGCGTGGGAAGATCTGCTCAAGCGGGCAGAGTCCGGATTCTTTGTCGTCGATCGCGCGCAAAAGGACGGCCCCGTCCGCGGTTATCTCTTCTTCGAGCACGAAAGAAACGGCGCGAAAGATTTGCTGCGGATCGTGCAGAGCAACTGGGAAGACATCGCGGCGCTCAAGCGGCAGTTGCACTTTCTGGCGAGCCTGCGCGACCAGTACTTTGCCGCGATCCTGCCCCTGCCGGCCGACTTGCCGCTCAACTGGTTGCTGCGGGAAACGCAAGTCCCCCACCGGCCGGTCAACCACGCCACCGCTGAGCTGCGGCCGCACACGCGGATGCAGCTCCGAATCCTCGACCCCAAGCGGTTTCTCGAAGCCCTGCACTTGTCCGGGGACATTGGCGGTCGGACCGTCGTTGCCGTATACGAGAGCGAGGGAGCGGCGAATCGATTCGCGGTCGAGATCGATCGAGGCCGCGCGAGCGTCGCGCCTTCAACCGAGTCCGCTGATTTCACCTGTTCCGATCGCGTCTGGGCGTCGGTTGCCTGCGGCGATCTTCCCGCAAGCCGAGCGGTTGAAATGGGACTCGCCTCAGCCGAAAGACCCGGCGCCGCACAGCTCTTGGACGTGCTGAGCGTCGGGCCGCCGCCATTCACCAGCGAGTATTTCTGACGAGAGTCGGGAGGGCGAAGCTCCGGCCGAGCCGCACGTTTTGTGGTGCGGGCTTTGGAGCCGCACCTCTGTTTCCGCGTCGGAAGGTTTCGGCTCGGCGGGAGCCTCGCCCGCCTCGCCCTCCCGCTCGACTATCGAGCCCGTGTAGGCGCAGGGGCGGGGCGCGGTGAAGGCTCCGGTTTGTTGCCGCGCCCGTTGGGCTTTGCCGGCGCCGGGGCGGCTCGACCGGGGCCCAAAGCGATCGCCAGAACCTGATCCACGTTTTCGACGAAATGAAACTTCAGCGTCTGCTTCACCTCGTCGGGAATCTCCGGCAGGTCCTTCTCGTTGCGCTTGGGAGCGATCACCTGCTTGATTCCCGCCCGCATCGCAGCAAGAGTTTTTTCTTTGAGGCCGCCGATCGGCAGAACCAGACCGCGAAGCGTGATCTCTCCCGTCATCGCCACGTCATGCCGGACCGGCCTGTTCATCAAGAGCGACGCCAGCGCCGTGAACATGGCAACGCCGGCGCTGGGCCCGTCCTTGGGGATGGCCCCTGCCGGAACGTGAATATGAATGTCGCTCTCGGCAAGCAACTTCTGGTCGATGCCGAGTTTTTCGGCTCGCGAGCGGATGAGACTGAAGGCGGCGGTGGCGGATTCCTTCATCACATCGCCGATCTGTCCGGTGAGGGTGATTCCACCGCGGCCAGGGAAGCGGCTGGCTTCGATGAACAAGATTTCCCCGCCGACCGGCGTGTAAGCCAAACCCGTCGCGACGCCCGGAACGCTGGTCCGGCTGGCCAATTCGGGCTCAAACCTGCGCGGACCCAGCACTTTGCTCACGTAATCCTTGTCGACGGTGACTCTTTCGGTCTGCCCGGCGACGACCTCCGCCGCCACCGCCCGGCAAATCGCGCCGATGTTCCGCTCCAGATTTCGCACGCCCGCCTCGCGGGTGTAGCCTTCGATGATCCATTTGAGCGCCGCGTCGAGGAAGCGAAGGTTCTTGGCCTCCAGCCCGTGCGCTTCGAGCTGCCGGGGCACGAGATACCTCTTGGCGATGTTAAGCTTGTCGCTTTCCGTGTAACCGGGAATTTCGATCACTTCCATGCGATCGCGCAGCGGCCCCGGCACGGTGTCCATCGTGTTGGCGGTGGCGATGAACAGGACTTTGGACAGATCGAACGGCACGTCGAGATAGTGATCGGTGAACGTGTGATTCTGCGCCGGGTCGAGCACTTCGAGCAGCGCCGCCGCTGGATCGCCGCGGAAATCCGCTCCGAGCTTGTCGATCTCATCGAGCATCATCACCGGGTTGCGCGTGCCGGCCTTGCGCAGCTCGGCGATAATCCTTCCCGGCATCGAGCCGATGTACGTGCGACGGTGCCCGCGGATGTCAGCCTCGTCGCGCACGCCGCCCAGCGACACGCGGATAAAATTCCGCCCCATCGCCTCGGCGATGCTCTTGCCCAGCGACGTTTTTCCCACACCCGGCGGCCCCACGAAGCACAGGATTGCCCCCCCGCCCTGCGGCCGCAGCTTCCGCACCGCCAGGTATTCGATGATCCGGCGTTTGACCTTGTCGAGCCCGAAGTGATCGCGGTCGAGGATCTTCCGCGCCTCCGCCAGGTCGATTTTGTCCTGAGTTTCGATCGACCAGGGCAGCTCGCTGAGAATCTGGAGATACGTGCGGATCACGCCGTACTCGGGCGAGGCGCTGGGGATCGATTCCAGGCGGTTCAGCTCGCGCGTCGCTTCCTTCATGACGTTCTCGGGAAGCTTGGCGGCCTCGAGCTTTTCGCGGAGGGTTTCGATTTCTCCTCCGCCCCCGCCGGCTTCGCTTTCGCCCAGTTCCTTGCGGATCGCCTTGAGCTGTTCCTGGAGATAGTAGCGGCGCTGCGACTTGTCGATGTTCTCCTTGACCTGCGACTGAATTTTGCTCTGAAGTTCGAGCACATCGAGCTGGGTCGCCAGCCGGGAGGCGATGATGCGCAGGCGTTTCTCGACGTCCAGTTCTTCCAAAACGCGCTGCTTCTCGGCGGTGTCGGCCTGAAGGTTGGCCGCCAGAAAATCGGCCAGGGCCGAGGGGTTGGTGATGCTGTTGAGCACCTGCGCCGCCTCGTCCGGCGTGTTGGGCGACAGCTCGATCACCCGGTTGGCCTGCTGGCGAACGCTGGCCAATAGCGCATCGAGCGCCGGCCCGGGTGTCACGATGTCCTCGAGCACCTCAATCCGCCCCGTTGCGAACGGCTCTTTCTGCTCCAGCCCCAGCAGCCGGAAACGCGTCAGTCCGTGAACGATGATCGATTGATTCCCGTCGGGGAGTTTAAAGAGCTTCAGGATGACCGCGGCCACACCGACGGTGTAGAGATCCGAATAATCCGGGTCCTCAACGTCCGGGTTTTTCTGCGTGACGACGCCGACGATCTTCTCGCCGGGCATCACTTCATCGAGCAGCGCCTTGCTCTTGGCCCGCCCGACGTTGAGCGGCATCACCGTGCCCGGAAACACCACGATGTTCCGGATCGGCAGGATCGGAATCACGTTGGGCAGCACCGTCTTCTGCCCGTTGGTCCCGGTCCGGATGATCGTCGCGTCGGGAGTCCGTTCGATGATCTGGGATTCTGACATGGTCACTGATCATTGGTCATTTGTCATTGGCCATTTTGTCCCGGCATCGCCAGCGACAAGTGACCCGTGACAAGTGACATCAATGTCTTCCTCAAGTTTTCGGAATTTCGATCCACAACAATCCATTGCGATACGTGGCGGTGATGTTCTGACGGTCGGAATCGACCGGGATTTCGACTTCGCGCGTGAAAGCGCCGTGATCGATCTCCATCAGGTGAACGCGCACCTTCTCATGCGGGTTCTGCTCGTCGCCCCAGAAACTGGGGACGGCGCGGGCGCCCTTGAGCCGGAGCCGGTGATCGGCGACCTCAACGTCGATCTTGTCCTTCTCGACCCCCGCCAGGTCGACGCAAACCAGGTAGGAGGTGGACGTCTCGTAAAGGTTGACATTCGGGGTCCATCCCTCGGTCGAGTAGTAGTAACCTTTTTGCAATTGCTCCATCATCTTGCTGGCCTGCCGGGTGAGGTTTGAAAACGGCTGGTCGGTTGCAAAGCTGATCGCCATGTCGTCTCCGTGCGTGTTCCCGCCCCTATCATAGACCGCCGCCCCGCGGGACCGGAAGGCAAATCCTCCGGAGATGATTCGGGATTCCTGACCGAGCGCCGATGGCCCGTGATGGCGAGGCCACTCCTTTCGCGTTCTCGAGGGGTTTGATTCTCGGAAATAGCAGAGCGGCGCAGGCTTTCTATCTGAAGTGCCGCCGGCATCCGAATAAATGTTTCGGGTCGAGGAGTACGTCGCCCGCGGCAGAAAAGACTGCCTGCCCCACCAAAATACCTCGCGACTGACACCTTTTTGCGAGAACGCGA
>Ga0210396_10002961_pt1 | contig 17065 bp, 17 predicted proteins | sample IncBWH17OmetaG_FD_155466 | JGI IMG/M metagenome (GOLD analysis project Ga0210396, IMG submission 155466) | Forest soil microbial communities from Barre Woods Harvard Forest LTER site, Petersham, Massachusetts, United States - Inc-BW-H-17-O ... | reverse complement strand
ACTAGATGATTTCATCTCATAACTATTGTAGATTCAGCATTATCCAGTGTCGCTTTTCGCTAATTCACGACACTCATAGATGTATGTTGACAATAAATACCGGATTTGCTACTCTTGCCTACAGAACGAGAGGCTTAAATGGCCGACATTAAATACCTCAATACAAAAGAGATAACGGCGGTCCTGACCGAAGCCAAGAAGCACGGTAATCGTTCCCACCTAATGTTCCTCTTCGGTTTCCGCTTGGGCCTCCGCGTCTCCGAGATCGCCGGAATCAAACTGGCCGACATCGCGAACGGACGCATCTCCGTGCGCCGTCTGAAAGGCTCGGACCCCATTGAAGACCGCTTACTCGTATCCCATGAGAATCCCCTGTTTGACGAGAAACGTGCTCTAGCGGCCTGGCTACGCGAACGCGGTGATGCTGACGGTTCAATCTATCTATTCACCAGTCGCGAAGGGTCGGCGGTCTCTGCCCGGCAAATCCAACGGCTGTTCAATCGCTGTGCGATACGTGCTGGCATCGAGCCTGAACGCGCCCACACGCATACGCTCAAGCATTCGCTAGGTCGTCTCCTCGTTGACCAGAAGGTCCCACTGTATTACATCCAGAAATCCTTGGGGCATAAGTATCTCTCCAGTACCCAGGTTTATTTGTCGATCACAGGTGAAGAATCCGCCCGTGAATCAAACAAGGTCCTGGACCAGGTCTTCGCTTAACCCACCAGAGAACCTTACCCGTAGTGCTGACCCGGTCGGCTCCCAAGCTGGCCGGGTTGCCTATTAGAGAGCGTTTCCTAGTCAGTAAGCCTGGGTTTCCCTGTTCCTAACCAGATCGTGTCTCTTGCCTTCGCTGTGCGTTTCTGTTGCCCCTTCTACGTCATAATCCATTGTGACTTTTCCCCATAATTCGTCTATTTTGGAATGCCTAAAACCTTTTAACGATCTCAATTCGTCGTAAATGGTTGAAAATGTGGCATTTCCAGCGGTTTTGTGCGTCTCGGTCAAAAATTCAAGTTTTCTGTGGCTAAAAATTCGGTTCGACGGCGTATGCGCCGAGTTATCATCCCAAGAAATGCCGGACATCAACAGCGTTGGTGACAAGTGACCGGAACATTTCGATTCACAATTTCCCTGACAAATCACTCGTCCCCATTCACCTGTCCCCATATAGATGTATACATGAAAATAAATATACACATATAACTGGTGACAACTGTTTCAGAATTGACCTAAGTCCTTTTCCATCTTAGCCTCCACCTGTCACCAAAAAATCGTGCCACCAAATCAAAAAGCGAACGGTTAGCGAACCTTTCCCAAAGCACTCTGGTGACAAGTGGATTTGCCTAGGTCGTCAAATTCAGCTGTCACCAGCCACATTTCACTTGTCACCAACCTACTCGTCATCAGCCGGAAGATATTTCTCGTACGTCTGCCCGTTGGTTTTCTGTACCGTGATCTTCGTAAGCCAGGTCGGTTCGTAAACCCTCCAAGCCTGCTGGAAGATGTGGGTCTCATTGTCTCGATGGGCGTGTGTCTCTCGTTCGTAATCGCGACGGCTTTTGGCAACTGACGCCGGAGGGATACCAGCTTTCACCTGGCGCTCCATCTTCGCGGTTATGCTCTTGATGAGTCCGAGGTAGTAGCCAGTGCGGTCAGGAACCTCGGTCGTGAAGTGGAATTTACGAATTGCAAGCTGGCGAACAAATATCTTGATCGCAATCTCGGCATCTTCCAATTCAGCAACTTTAGAGCCTCGCCCAAACGCCGACATATATACGTCCAATGTCAGATTCTTTTTCCAACGGGCCTTCTTTCGAACTTCCGGTTCCTGCTCGGCCCAAAACTTATCCAATCTGGCTTTGGTCGGAACGGACATCGTCATCGTCCCGGAGTAGTCTAACGACTTGAGAGCAGCAAGCAGTTCGAATGCGTCTGAGACTGAAATCGGTGGCAAGTCTCCGGCTTCTACTGGAATGCTATATTCGGGATACAAACGGTCCCATAGACCGAGTTTGGTTCGTCCCGCAAAAGCCTTCATGTAGACATGGCCGTCTTGTCCACACATCACCGTGCAGAATCGAGCATCGTCTTTAGTCTTAGCCGGAGCACGACTCTTACCCATTCGCGGCTTCGCCACGACTCTTGAAATCGACGTGCTGTCGGCCAACTCAATCAGTGTGTCGAGAATCGCCGGATTGCGTGTTGCCGATGCCTTGTTTCCAAAACTCTCAACTTCATCGATGTAGCAAAGAATTGGCAGATCGTCAGGCGGTTCGAAGAACGTGTCGCGAATACCTGCGCCACTGTCTGCGCTGTTGATGATCTTTAAGCCGGATACATTCCCGATCTGATGTTCGACATTGAGTATCTGGAAGACCCTGCGCCATGATTCACCTTTGCCGGAACCTGTTTCACCGATCAAAGCAGTATAGAATCGAGGCTCAACATCGAGATTCTCGAATTTAACCTTGCCTGCCATGCGAGCACCGACAACAGTCTTCGCAATCGCGTAAACGAATTGCGGAGCTAATGTCGTTCCACGAGTGGCGACATCCACGAACTTTTTGTAAATGCCATTCACCACACTCGGGTCAAACGGCGGAATCGGCTCCGCCTGATCCTCCCCAACTGTGGAATCAGCGACGATCACCGGGGCCGGAACCACTTCAGTTTTTGATTCCGGGAAGAAATCGTTGAAGTTTAGCTGTTCTTCCTGGCAAATTGCGCGAGCCACATCATACATCGTAGCGCGTTCGATCTTTCCGCCCTCTGCACCTTGGTCAAATTCCTTTACGGTCTTAACCAGATCGCCCGTGTACCCGCACCCAAAGCAGTGAACCAGGTGCGAATGACCCTGTACGACTCCGAAACATGCGGAGCCATAGTGGACATCTTTCCCACGAGGCGCATGCTGCGGCATCGGGCAGAATGACAACTTACCTGGTTTCAGTTCAACATTGTGGAAGCGAGGGTCTTCCATCTTGTGCAGTCGGTTTTCAAGTGGAGTCCATCCAACCTTGTCCTGTAATTCCTTGAACGCAGGGTCCGGTGGAATCGGCTCAAAACGGAGCGTGCCGTCGTGCTGTGCTACCAGCCTTGCTCGCTTAGACTTTGTTTCCGTTTGTCCGGCTATGGGAAATTGATTCTTCAAATCTCGCAACAGTTCGAACAGACTGTTGACCTGAGTTTCATCCGTTAACGAAGCAACTCGGTCAGCAGTGTTGTCCAATTGTTCGCCAGTCATCGTAAAGTATTTTCGGTCGTCGTAAACTTCGATCTGAACCTTTGAACCATGACCAGCAGTCGGAGCTAGCTTGAAAACTGATTCCGCTTTCTCTGGCAACAGCATTTTCACCCATGCACGAATGCCGCTTTTGCTCGGCGTGATCTCCGCGTAGGTAGCTGGCAACATCTTAAGAATGCGTTGCGCCCACTCAGTAAGTTCTCCGGTCGCCGGATTGCGACACCCATCGATATCCAATGCCGTCAAATAATCTGTCTGTTCTCCATTCGTGACGAATCCAAGATTCCCGTAGCCTTTGCCGTTCTTGATGTTTTCAAGCGCGGTGCTGTAGCTCATCCAGGTAGATGGGTCGTCGGAACTTGCGTTGTTAAAGCTTCCAGAAATGATTGGAGCTTTATGCTCTACGTCCTGCCACGTCACCCAATTCCTGTACGTCTTGAATGCCGTAGGAAGCTTTGCTAACGGGTCAGCGTATTCCGGCTCCCTCGTAGTGGCCGGGGCGCTTGGTTTCTGTTCGATTCCCGGTGCGGAAGCCTGCTCTTTTTCGATCTCCGCTAACAGTTCAAACGTTTCCGGGATGTTTAGCTTGAACTTGTTTGAAACAGTGCCCGGCTGCACGCCCGGCCACTTTTGCATGTAGTCGCGAACACTCTGCTTTAGTTCGGTTGAGACGTTCATTCCGCACCTGCCATTGAAGAAGCGAGTGCGTTTGCTCCTGCGTCAATAAACGGTGCATCCGATATTTCGACAGCCAACGCTATTGGCAACAACCCCGGCTTCGGAGGGGGCGCGACCGCAACAAATCTTGCAAACTGGCCTGTCTTGACAACTTCTGGCGAACGAGCGATTCGAGATTTAAGCAGAAAATATTTCTGCATTACTCCATTTGCTGTTACAACTATGATTCCCTGTTTTCTCTCAGGGCTATACCAAATAATCGTTCCTTCCATTGGGAACTCCTAAAATGAAATTCAGTGCATGCACCACCTTTCCTAAGCCCAACCGATGACCGGGCCTTCCTCGCGGACTATGCCGCTAACTTTTGCTTTGTAATCTCTGCTACTACTGCTTTACGTCCCACAACTGCTTCAAGTTGTTGAACGATGTCATGCTCCGGCCAGTTTTGATTGAGCAGTTCAGAGACACGGCGCTGGAGATACTCTTCAATGCTTCTGCTTTTCGTAGCCATGTGACAATCCTCGAATAGTCTTCATCCGAGGATTGGCCTCGACTCCGAACTAAAATAGTTTAATTACCGCATTGGTTGAATCTGTGGTCGAGCTAATTCAAACTCGTACCGTTGCTTCTGCGGCTCCGTCAAATCGATGGTCGCCGTCTTCTGCCGCGATCTGTGCAATTCTGCGGATGGTCAGTGCTCGGGTGACTCTTTCGGTCTGCGCCCAATCTACAGGCGCGTCCCCAACAGCTTCTTGAAGATCACGCATGCGTTCCAATATTCCCAGCAACAATTCGGCGGTATCACGGTCAAAGGAGTTTTTGATCTGCTCGGAGAACCCGCCGTGGCTGATCTTTACGCCAAGACTCTTTGCAATCTCAACCAGGTTGCGCCCAGAGCATCTGAACATGCGCAGTCCAGTTTCGATTCTGTTCTCTGATGAAAACGTCGCCGCCATAAACAATTCCTTTGAACAAAAATGCTCAACAAAAATCGACACAAAAATAAAGCGCCAGCGATCTCCGAATGGAGTTCAACTGACGCGCAAACTTAGCAGTTTGGGGAAGAGGACCGTAGCCGATTCAACTAGATGCGTGTAGCACCTGGCTATTTATCGCGATCTCGCCGGGATAATTTCGCCCTTTTGCCAGGGCTTCAGGACCCTCTCTACATGTATTGCTCTAAATTACGCTCCAATTTCCCCTTAATTCTGTCACCAGATCGACCGATCATCATCATGCTGATTCAAAAGCGGATAGTTTTTGGCCTTCCGCGCCTTCCAGTCCTCTGTTTCCCTGTGGTGCGCAGCCCGGCACCAGCCCGAGTAATCCGTTGCGCGGTGTCGTAGACCTTCTTTGCAGAACTATCTAATTCTTCGGCAACGCTCTGTGCTGATTGTCCCATTTTGAAGTACCGATGGATTATTCCGAGCCAGTGTAGGGCGCTCTTGCGCTGGCGTTCATCAGTTTTCAGTTTTGGAAACACTCGGAGCAACACCCTCTGAATATCCTTTTCATTGTTCATCCATTTGGGCATTTTACGCATGCGGAGCGTAGGTCCGCCCCGAATCCCATGACCTGTTTGGAAATTATCCTTGCGATCTAGTCCTCCGATCATTGTTTAGCTCCGCGACAGACCCGTGGTTCCGTCGCGTCAAGCAACTGGTCAACGATCTGTGCGTCACCGCATTGCGAACACTTGTACTCGTGTCGTTCATCGTCCAGGGCCCGGTTGTACACGAGTGAGCACACCATCACTGGCTCCGGCAACTCTGGAGTGTAACGGCGCGTCACCAGTCGGATTCGATCTGCGAGATTCATCTTCTGGAAGTCCGTGTGATGTAGTCTCTAAATCCTGAAAGTGACTGAGGATGGATTGCGTACTTCTTTTGAACTTCGGCGGCAGACAATTGCATGATATCCCGTTGCACCAAGTTCGGGCTTCGTCGCATCGTGCCTACTAGTTCAGCTATACACTCACGATAAGATTTGTCTTTCTCAGTTTCTTTCGGCGGTTCGGGTTTCAACACTACTGGTGTTCCGTGCTTTGCGATGAATTCATCAATCGCCAGGTTCATAACTTCGGGGTACGTCCTCAGCCCCAACTTGTTTGCGATCACTTCAAGTTGGATACGTCGCGCTTCGTCTACACTCCATAACATTGGTTTTCCCATGTTAATCCTTCCTTTTCTGCGCCGGTCACGCCCGGCGCTGCGACTGCGCACACTTGTGATGTTGCGAACGCAACGCCATTCATTCGAGCACACTCCTAGCGTTTGCAATCTTTGCGGATTTCTGACGACACAAAGGTACGAGGCTTACAAGCGCCCTACCCCACGTTGACAAGCGTCAACGGTGTCGGTACCAAACTTTCAAAAGTAACGTACCACAAATCGGATTCGGGTTTAAGTATTCGATTCGACACATTTTTGAGGTTTGAGTGTAATGATTCGTTACACGCAAACCGTAGCCTCGCCCTTATTCGGCCTTCAGGGACATCTGGCCCAGCTTATTCTGTCGCCGGACCGGACGCGGCTCCCTGGGCGGAATGGGCATTCGTGCATCCAGGCACGCGGTCACGATTCGAAGCCAGCGAATTTCACGGTCCAGCCGGGCCATCTCTCGTTTTTGTTTGGCGGTCATGTCGGGACAATAGCCGGGCTAAATGACGGGAGGGTTAAGAGTGGGAGAATTCCGAATCAATCGCCCGAAGGATTGATTTTGATCTGCTTGAGCTATCGCAAATCCGCGTCAGTCAGTTGAAGAGACGTGCGGGCATATTGCGCCGTCCAGTCACGTCGGAAGACTTCACGCACCTCGGGCGTAGTACCACGAAATGTAGAAGCGATGGGTTAGTCGGGTGCCTTCATGTGGAGTAAGCCATTTACTTCCGATAGCACATCAGTTTCTCGATGTAGTCCAAATGGGGACGTTCACATACTCTGCCGCGCAGTTCCTGCATTTGTTCAGCGGTAAAACCTTTTGTCCAGCGTCTAAGATCAGCGGCACCACCCCCAGGAAGATTGAGTTCAGTAGCGTGCATGTGACCATCCGCTCTGCTCTGATAACATACCCAGGTTTCGTTAAACACAGTAGTGACATGCTGACCCTCTTTACGGGTCTGGCACTCGTCATCCGCAGCTTCCTGTTTAAATTTAACATCGTCTGACAATGGTAATGGTTGGTCGGGATAATGCTCTTTCGAATGAGCAACGACACTAATGTCCATGCGAAGGGCAAGCATGTCACTGACAAAGGTCTCATCGCGCAGAGCGTTTTGTAGCTGAGTGTCTTGTTGGTGAGATTGCACTTGCCGCTCGTGCAGCGCCTGGCTGACGCCCCACAGTGCACCCGCTCCAGGTGGAGCTTGCCCAGGTTGAGAACTCGGCGTGTCGAACTGATGCAACTTCGCCTGGGAGCAAGCGAGGTCACAGTACGGTTCTGTGGCTGTGTTGGTCTGTGGTTTGGGCGCAATCGCCGGGGTGGGCGCAGTGATAAGCGGAGGTATTTGAAAATCCGTAGGAGCGAGTGACGTGACCGGGTCTGGTGGAGGCGGAGGTTGAACAGGAGGGGCAGACCGGCCATCTGGTCGCGTCTGATTCATTTTGTCCAGTAGTTTGCGATGCTCTGGGTTGTTTGGGTCGAACGGTACACATGTGCCAGCCGGACCCGCATCACCACCATTCTTGCAAACCACTGGGTGGCTCACGGCGGGGTCGGGATTGGTCTGCGCATATAATGCGTTAGTCCAGAACCCGATGAATAGCAGAACAGTCCATTTCATGGGAAGTTTCTCCTCAAATTGTGCTCGCAGGCAGTCCGTCATGGTACCCGGCAACCAAACCCTTCCAATTTAGCGCGTTACGACTTGTCTGTAGGCGCTCTGTCTGTAGACTTGCACGAATCGTAAACCACAGACTCTTGGAATGCAACAGGTCTTACTAGAGTTGGGCAAGCGAATGAGGGGTCTCAGGAAGAAGCAAGGATTCAGCCAAGAAGCTTTCGCTGACCATTGCGGTCTGCATCGCACAGCAATTAGCCTGATCGAGCGTGGGAAAAGAGTCCCGTCGCTCACAACCTTACTTACAATTAGCGCAGGTTTTGGCGTGTCAGTCAGCGAACTTTTGCGAGGGGTAGACGCGGGTTATATGCACAAACGAAGCCGCTAAGATCAAACGACCAGGAAAAGGAGAATCTCTGCATTCAAAGCCCTTTTGATTGAGGGCACTCTGGTTTCAGTCGCCGTCCGGGTCGACGCCAACACTGCGGAGAAATCGTCTGTCGTTTTCTTTCTCATCGACGTAATCCAGCCACGACTTTCGAAGTTCAGCTTTCTCTTCGTCTGACATCCGGCCAATTTCCCTGCACAACAGCGCAGCCAGGTCTTCTAGCGTGCCATTGCCTCGACGCTCGATTCTGTTCAACTCGCGGTCAGTGTAAACGTGCGACTTCCAGTTTGGTCCCACAATGCTCATGTTAGTTCACCCGCTGCGATTTTTCTCGTTCCGGTTTCGACCTGGCTGAGTCTTTCTGCCGGGCCGCAAGAATGCGTGCCTCGTATTCGCGCCGGGTCTCATCAATCGCGGCAACAACCTGTTGTAACGAAGGCATCTTGCCGTCGCGGATAAGCTCTTCGATTTGAATCTGTCTAGCAGCCTCCGCGAGTCCCTGAATTTGTTTCTGTGGGTCAAACTTTTCGAACTTTGCCATATCTCCTCCATTCAGTTCACCACTGGTTTCGGTTTGGGCTCATGATCTTCGCTCACGACATCTTGAGACTTTTCCTCTCTGTGCCAGAACTGTTCCCCGAACAGTTCTTCGAGAGTCCTACAACTGCACGTAAACGTGCCAACATAATTCAAGTGCCCGACGAGCAGGTGCGTCAACGTGACAAGCTGAAACAGACTTTTATCCCTCAGCGTGTCCTCAGTGAAGTCGAAGTTTGCTAGGCGTTCATAAAGTGCCTTTCGAACTTTTTGCATAGGATTCACATTTCACCTCCGTCTCTGTTGGGTTGCTCTTAGTCGGCGGGAAAATCCAAGTCACCCCTTTGTGAGGCGTATAGCCACCGCTGATTATGTTCGCGACTGGAAGGTTGATTCGCCTTCCGTTTCCGGCTTGCACCGTGGCGATCCAAACATTGCTCGGAAATTCCTGCCCTGTCATTCTTCAAAGGTAGTCGCTATTTCCTCCACTGCCCGTGGCCAGATAGCGCTTACCGTCAATGATGTAGGCGACAGCGTCATGGAACTCTAGGGGGCGATTGCCGAGCCAAGCTTGCGTCGAAAGATTGCAAGTTTTGGGGACGAGGTTGTGATACCACGCGTAGTGCGAGCAACGTTCGAGATTCTCGCCGCACTCGATTTCATGCCAGTTGGGTTCCGCACCTTCGAGTTCGACATTGATTTCGGCATCGTTGCCAACATCGCGAATGTGCAAACGCTTCTGATTTTCATCGAACGCGTACAGCCATTCGATGTCGGTGCCCTTTACAAGGTCCTTCTGCGTGAACACCGAAACCTGCTCGTGGCGGTCGCCGTGGCAATAACATTGTGGTCGGCGGTTCAACGGCTGCTGGAACCACTTGTCGAGTTCCATTCCCTCAGGTCGCTGGCGAGTGTTTGTGTAACCTGGCTTTAAGTTGAAGTCCTTACGGTTGATCGTGCTCCATCCCGCTGGGTGTTTGTCGAGCAATGTTGCGAGCATCTTGCCGAGGTCTTTTTTGAAGTGACCGTGATACAAGGCCCATAATGTCTTGCCGAGCGAAACCGGATTGCTATCCCAATGATGATAGCGACCGACAAACTCACCTTCGTTCGCGCCATTTCGTGCGATGATTCCGCGTGTGCTCACGATTGCACCGCCAATCCATCGTTCTGAATGCCAACCACGATGTCAGCGATGAAGCGGTGCTCGACTACGCACGTCGGCCAATAGGGTTGATAGCCGTTGTCTTGGCCGATATGCTCTTCGACCCATGAGACGGCGGTGGGCGTGAGCGGTTTGAGAAGGAAAATATTGCCGTGGTTTTCAACGAGGAAGTCAGGCGGGGACGAAAAAGTTTCCCGCTGAGTTGGTGAACTTCCTGAAGCTACAAACGAATCGTTATGCGAAGACATCATTCCTCCAGCTAAAAGAAGATGCCCTCGAAAGTTTAGTTTGGGAGAAGGCTCAGGTGGGTTTTGCCCCTGGAGGCCGCATCCCTCTTTCGAGGTTAGCACCGTGGCCTTTTTTGTGGCTCGGTTGCTGGGCGGCAAAAATCGCCGCCGCTCTTGATACGAGATAAAGATAACATAGCCTAAGCTCTAGGCAAATAGTAATCCAGGCCTGCCCGGATGCAGCATAGTGAGGAGTCCCAAATTGCCGTCCGAATGGGTGTGGGCGGAATCCGAGCGCTTGGTCCGCTGGCGAAGACAAGCACGAGTCCGCCGAAATCCGCGAGCGGGACTGGAAGAAGTTTGAAAAGCGACAGTTAGGATGGCAGTAGACAATCTCTTAGCTGCGAGAAGCGCCGTGAACAACTAAGCCGTGGACCCCACATTCGAACGGTATATCGGCATCGACTACTCAGGCGCACAGACGCCTAGATCGAGCCTTAAGGGCCTGCGCGTTTACGCAGCGGACCGCTTGACCACTCCGCAGGAAGTCGTACCGCCACCTAGTCCGCGTAAATACTGGACTCGCAGGGGTGTTGCAGAGTGGTTGGTCGGGAGGCTCTCAGAAGGGCCGCAGACGCTCGTCGGCATCGACCACGGTTTTTCATTCCCGCTGCAATACTTTGAGCGGCACGGATTACCGCTCGACTGGCCATCTTTCCTTGATGATTTCCAACGGCATTGGCCGACTGACGAAGACATCTATGTCGATTTTGTGCGGGACGGCAGTGTCGGAAACGGTGCAGCCCGTTCAGGCAATCCTCGCTGGCGGCGTCTGACCGAACTGCGAGCACGTACAGCTAAATCCGTGTTCCATTTCGATGTTCAGGGGTCGGTGGCGAAGTCAACTCACGCAGGCATTCCGTGGCTGCGCTACATCCGGCAGCACGCTAAGGAACGGTTGCATTTCTGGCCGTTCGATGGGTGGAGCGTGCCGCCCAACCGTTCGGTGATCGGGGAGGTCTATCCTGCGCTGTGGAGCAGGAGCTTCCCCAGCGCGGGACGAACGACGGACCAGCAAGACGCATTTGCTATCGCCAAATGGATGCAACAGGCAGACACGGACAGTAGTCTCGAAAAGTTTCTTCACCCTGAGCTTGAATCTAACATGCTCAAGACGGCAGAGATTGAGGGTTGGATTCTTGGAGTTTCGTAGTGCCCTACTGTCCCAGCCTGGGATGGCGCGAACCCGAATACTTTGGAATACCCCGAGCAAGCTTTGCTATCGCCTCCGCGAATCCGTTCGGTGTCGACTGATCTCAAAACCTTCGGCAATGCTGGCATAAACCTCGACATGACGCCGTTCCAGATGCTCGGGCGATTCGCGTTCATGGGGCAGGCGAACAGTGATTGTTCGATAAAGAGAAATCCTGCACGGGAATCATCGTGCCGGAGATGTTGAGTGGCTGTTGGGGAACAACTACGAAGCAAAACAGTTTTAGACCCCGTCGCGTCCGGCACCCGACAGCGCCCATTCGGGGGGTGACGTGTCATACCTCACCACGGAGTCGGAGACGCCGCTCCTATCACAGGTTCATCAATGCCTGAGCGAACTCTCGGAACTCGTTCGCTGCAGAGTCGGTGCGCGGGGCCAGCTCTTTTAGTTCTTGTTCAATGAATCTGCGAGCCTCATCTTTTCGTTGTGCTAGAACATAGGCTGCAGGTAGCCGATACCGCCTAAGGTCGTTTACTGTGAAACGGTTTGCCTCCAACTCCGTGATGATTTGGTCCAAAGTCAAGTGTTCCTGCATGAACGGCAGGCCGTATTCTTCAATCACACGAATTACCTTGGTGATCTCTGAGCCAGCGTCCAGTGTCGGGTCAAAAACCCACTCCATGAACTTCTTTTGAGGCGTGAGATAGCCAACCTCGACCGTAAGTGTCGCATCGTTGCGAAATTGGGAGGCTTCGGAAACGGTTCCGAGCAGACTCTCCAGCGGCGAATAAATCACCCCAACAACGGGCGCGATCCCTATTCTGTTGTGGGGAAGATGGGTTGATACAGGTAGTCCGACGTACCCGGAAGCATCCCTTCCAAGTTCCTTGGAGAGGCCCACGGGTTTCTTGCAAAACGAGAGTGATGCCAGCCCCGCTTCGATGCGGGCCACAATCGCCTTTTTAAATGCGCCTTTGGTGGTCATTAGTATTTGAAGATCCTGACTTGCGTTGGGCCTACGGATGGGGGTAGGTTCGCCGCTTGTGCGTTTCCGCCAACAAATCGACCCCCGCTCTTTCCGAATTCAGAATAAACTGCTTGCTGGTTTGAGTTCAACGCCGCAGTAGGGCCGTTCTTGGCCTCACCGACAATCAAATTGCCTTGAGCGTCTTTGTAGACAAAATCGGCCCTTGCGCGTCCCGCTGAATTCTCGATGGTGATTTCTTTTCCGAGAACTTGTCCGCCCTCCGCTTCCACTTCTTCTATCGCTTGGTTTACCCCCGCCTGCCCCTTAAGAACAGGTTCTATTCCCCCGTTTGAGGACTCGGCTTCTATCGCTGCTCCAATGCCACCCACCACGCCACCCCACATCAAAAAGACCGCACCTTCGACGGCTGGGTCCGTGTGACCCGCCGCGATCTCCCGTCGGCGATAGGCGTTGTATGCCGCAATGGCCTTTTGCCGCGCGGCCTCGTCGGCGGCCTGTTCCTTCTTAGATTCAACAAATCCCACCAAGTGGGCTGCGCACCATAGCCAGCCATGTTCTTCCCCATCGACGGTGCAGTGGCCATCTGGATCGGTGGCAGTTACCGGATTGTTTTTGACGTAACTGTAGAGATTCAAGCCCTGTGGGTTTCGGAAGTCGGCATACGGGACGCTCTTCGGCTCGCTCGACCAATCGGGCGTCATGAACCTGCCCATGGACGACGAATTGTACCTCGCACCGAAGTCGTCTAGCCCAGATTCGGGGTCGCGTTCTTTGCCGGTGACATGGAGTGGGCTGAAGGATAGACCAGGATCGGTTTCGTTGCAGATGAGGTTGTCGCCGAAGGGGAGGCTGGCGCAGGTCTCGCTGCCAGTGTAGCCGTAGGTGTGGCGCACGCGCTCGGTGCCCAGCCAGTCGGCGTGACTGAAGGTAAGACCGCCGTCATAGGTTGCCAAGTGGCGGCCACCGGCGTAGACCTCGTCCTTGCAGTCATTAGTGCCGCCCGAGGGGAAGAGGACCACGGCACGGTCTGAGAGATCATAAAGGTAGTAGATGCTGCCACCGTAGCCGCACCCTAATGAGTCGCCAGTTTTCTTCACGCGGTGCCCGAGGGCGTCGTAAGTGTAGGAGGAGTTGGTGCTGCCCCCTAGGACCGAGATGAGGCGATTCTCGGCATCGTAGCCGTAAGCATAATTGCCATCATTGGTCAAATTCCCAGCGGTATCGTAGGAATAGCCGTCAACACGATTCGTATTTGCCGGACTACCGGGATTGTTGCCGGTGAAATTCACCGTGTTGAAGATTTGACCATTCTGCTGCCAGCGGTTGCCAAAGCGGTCGTACACGTAAGTGTAGGTGGGCGTGCCGGTCGGAGGAGTGGTGCAGGTGCCGTTCGAGGCGAGGTTGGCGCAGACCAGGCGGTTGAACTGGTCATACGAGTAATTCCAACTGCCATTGGCGCTGTCTGTGGCTGCGAGAACGTCCCCGTTGGGAGCGTAACTGTTCATGGTGAGCGAGTAGTCAGGGCTGCCGCTTATGCCGGACGATTGCGAGGTGAGCCGTCCCCGGTTGTTGTAGGCCCAGGACTCCGACTCGCTGTCGGCAAGCGTGTCCGATGTGATGCTTCCGAGAGCGTTGTAATGCGCCGATGATATGAGATTTGTGGGAATTGGGGTGCCATTGGCATTGGTAGTGACCGAGCTGGTGACCGAAGACAACCGGGCGACGCCGTTGTATCCGTAGGTGAAGGTTTGGAACATACCATTCGTGAAAGAGGTCAGATCGCCCAACAAATCATAATTATAAGATTGGCGATAATAGCTATAGCCGTTGTCGCAGGTGATGGGAGTTTGCTGAACCTGGAACGTGACACGGCCCATCGCATCGTAGCTGTTTAGCGTGAACGAGCATCCTGAGGTTGCCTGAACAAGTCGCCCCACAGGATTTGTGCTAGAGATGTTGTACTGTCCCGTGGGGGAATCGTAGAGGAAAGTGGAGGCCGGAGTTGTCCCGTCGCTATAGGACTTTGCGGTCATCCGATTCAGGGCGTCGTAAGTGTAGTTGGTGTTGACGGTGAGAGTTCCGTTCTGATTCGGAGCAGGAGCGGTTTTGGATGAGAGGTTTCCGTTGGCGTCGTAGGAATAGGTTGTGGGAACGGTGGTGACGCTAGGGAGCACGGAGGTATTGGACTCCGGATTCGCGGAGCTAATTAGGCGGGAAAGTGAGTCGTAATTGAAGGCACGCGGGGCCATGGTGCCTTGAGTGACCTGGGTGAGATCGCCGAGGGTGTTGTATAGATAGCCCGTGAGAAAACCAGTACCGGAAGAGTCGAGCGGGCAGGCCGCCGCTGACCCGTTTTGCCCGATGAGAGCGGTTGAAGAAGTGCCGCCAGAGCCGACGAACGGCCCGGGAGTGACTTCGCACAGGTACTTGAGTCTGCCGAGACCATCCACCTGCGAGATGCGAGTGACGCGTTGCGTCCCATTGCCTTCATCCTGAACTTGTGTCGCGCGGCCCGTATATGAGGTAAGAATCGCAGCGCCATCCGGATGAGTTACCGATTTGGTCCGGCCAAGGGCGTCATAATTATAGGTTGTTAAACCATAAGTAGGATCACTTGTCGAACAGTAGGGGTTTGAAACGGTATAGACGTGGCCTGTGCCGTCGTACACAGTGTCGGTGCGATCTCCTCCGGTGGCGCAGTCCGTGTCAGGTGTGAGCAGGTCCCGGACCTTGTGGCCAATACCATCAAAGGACACCAGCGACGTAACACTCGCAGATCCGTTCATCTTCTTGGTTGTGGCTGTACTTGGCGAAGGAGTGGAAGGATTGTAAGGCGAGTCGTTGTAGCAATACAACGTCTGTCCGCCATCAGGGTAATTTACTTGGCTCAAGCGGCGGAAACCGTCCAGATAACTGCAGCCCGTGGGCGGCGTGTTGTACGTATAGTAGATGGTTTGGCCATTGGAATCTGTTGATTGAATGAGCTGCCCGTCAGAATAGGCATATTTGAAGCTCGTGGACTGGCCAAGGGGATTTGTGATCAGTTTCACATAGGCATTGGTATTCCAACTTGGGTTGGAATCGTAATTATCGGTATAGGAGAAAGTAGTGGTGTGGCTGGTTCCAGTCATGTCGGAGCATGCTGTGTTTCCACATGGATCGGTCATGGACAGAACTTGCCCGGTTTCGTCATAGATGTAAGTACTAACGGAATCAGCACAGGATGGAAAACATTTGTGAATCTTGCGAGTGACATTGCCACGAGAGACGGTGGCGCTGGGACTGTAATATGTTTCATCGTGCGTACCTGCCTGCAAGTTGCTTACGCTGCTTACCGAGGGGGTTCCAGCAGTGCCGCAAACAGAGGAGCCGCCATCGTACAAAAAATCTGCTTCTGCCACGGGGATCCCACTCCCGCTTCCGTCGTACACGAATGTTTGGCAGGGCGAAGCCAGCAGCGTTGACTGCGGCAACGAGGGCGGGTAAACGGATTGTGGCCAAGCGGGATTAAAGGGAAATGGCTGGAGGTTTGTCACTGTTTTTCGCAATAGTGCACCCGGCGCGCCATTGCCAAAATCATATTCGCTTTTTTGGGTGATAGTGCCGCCAAAACCGTATTGGTACGTGATTTGTGACGTCTGATTGTTATCGAGTGTCGTTTGCTGGGTTGCCATTTCAAATGGATCAAACCACGTTTTTGCGACCGTGCGGATTTGGTTTGTGGTGTTGCCCCAATCGTAGTATTGGGTTTGTTTTTCCAGTGCTATCTCGGTGGCAATCCATTGGTGCGTGTTCGGTACAAGGGGAGGATTATAGGGTTGGTAGGTGTAAACGGTCTGCGAAGTCTTTCCAGTGATATTGTCGGTAGTCTGAACGGTAGTGGACTTCGAAGTCCATTGGAGGCCGTTCCAGGTCGGTGGTGAATAGGTGAATGTTTGCGTCAGGGCGGGGGTTGTCCCACCGGTAAAGCTAACCTGACGCGTTGCTACAACGGGCGTCTTGTACAAGATGTTGCAACCGTTCGGGTAGACGGTCCCAGAACTTGTCACATCGAATGCAGCAGCTTCTGAATAAGTGTCGCTCGGCTTCCACGTGTATTTCACCCAGCCGTGGTCAGGATAAACGATCTCGTTGAGCAGTCCGTAGGTTGAGTCATAGTAAAATGTGTAGGTCTGATTGTTGGGCAGAGTTATGGTATTCACTACGTGTGGTGCGCTACTTGAGCCTTCGGATATGCTCGTATAGCTGCAGTTGTTGCCTGGATGGGCTAGCGATTGCGCGGCCATCGAAAAACTCGACGGAGCAGTTGTGTAACTTAAATTATAAGTAAGGCCATCTGCGACGATGACCGTCGGAGCAAAACCCCATCCATACTGGCCATTTGTTGGATTATTGAGCGACACAAGAGTTCGACCAACCGTATCCGTGAAGGTTGGAGCATTTTGGGAACTCACGCTGACCTTGATTATGTTTCCGTTGCGATCCTCAATCGTAGATGGCCAATAGGCGTAGGTTTCAGGAGTGGGATTGCCGTTACCGAAACCATCGGGAATTGCGAAAGAATAGACAGTTCCTTCCGCATCAAAAACATCCACTGGTGGCATAGCGGAATTGCAAGGCCCGCTTGGGTTATTTCCACAAGCGAAGGTGTATGCTGCTCCGACCTGGGAGTCACCACCGTAATTGTAATTAGTGAAACCATTCTGTAAATAAGTATCGCCTGAGCAGTAGTCGTAGAGTTGGACCGGAGGCGATGTGGTTGCCAAGCCTAAGGCGTGACCCACTCCACCCGGGTCATAAAATGTGTAGCCCGTCGAATAATAGCAGGAGCCGGGGCTAGGGTG
>Ga0210396_10002958_pt1 | contig 17070 bp, 27 predicted proteins | sample IncBWH17OmetaG_FD_155466 | JGI IMG/M metagenome (GOLD analysis project Ga0210396, IMG submission 155466) | Forest soil microbial communities from Barre Woods Harvard Forest LTER site, Petersham, Massachusetts, United States - Inc-BW-H-17-O ... | reverse complement strand
CACACGATGCTCTTGCGCAACATCGCCTCGTTCACACGCACCTGCTTGCGGCAGTGGATACAGCGCACCCAGATGTTGAGGCCGTCACGACGCGCCTCAGCCGTGTGATTCCGGTCACCCGGCGTGATAGGACCCTGGAACTTCTCGAACTCAGCCTGCCGGGCCTCGGTCAGCGCCGGTGGCGGATTAAAGCCACGGTAGTGCCAATCCGGTCCCACATCATCACCACGGAAGGAATACGGATTGGTCACACTGTACGTCTTGGCCTTCACCTTGGCCGCAATCTCGTCTTGCCAGTACTTCGTGCGCGCCTCGTCATTCTCGCCCTCAATGGACCACGGGATATCGCGCACGATGATACCATGAGCGTAGTCAAAGAAGTCGATACGCAGATTTCCCTGCTTGTTGCCGATGGCCCGTAGGAAATACGGGCTCCGGTTGTCCTTGAACAGCTTCATCTGATCCTCGTCCTGGCCACTGGGACTCACAGCGCCATTCACGTGGCTGTGATACCAGTAGAGCATGCGATTCACCTGGTCAACGCCAGCCGCCGGGTCTGCGGCAGACGAGATCAGCTCATGCATGACCTTGCCGACGCCCCCAGGGCTGATCTCGGTGGTTGACGCATGAACCTCTTGCTCGAACAGCATGATGCGCTCAACCAGGATGGTGTTCGCCGCAAGGTCGCGGCGAACAATCCCGAGAAAGCCGATCTCAGTGTGCACAAGGCTCGTCAGGATCGACTGATCCTTGGCAACGTCCTGTGCGAGCAGAATCCTGGGCGGAATGTACGCGGTCTCAACCTTGGTATCCCACGAGTGCTTCGAGAACATGTTCTTAACCCTTTGCAGCCTTAGCCGCCTTTGCTTCCGTCCCATGCTTCACATACTCCGCAGCCATCGTTTCGTACTCCGCGCGCTCTGCAGCCAGGCGCACGGTCTTCTCCGCCAGCAGCTTCTCGCGCTCGACCCGCACCTGTTCCTTGTCCGCCACCGGCCACTTGTTCACATAGGCGCCCGCACCGTCGTCAACGTTGACGCTCTGCAGGAAGTTGATCACCAGTGACACCAGAGCCGGATACTCGTAGCGCGCGATCAGGTCCTGCACAGTCTGACCGACGTTGCCCCAGCACTGGTCACCGTCAGCGGTGAACACATGCGGAGCCTGACAGGGACCGCCACGGTGCGCCACTACCGGCGTACCCTTGGTGGCCATGCGCACACGGCCCTCATCGGGATCGATGGTGATCCGAAAGCGATTCAGGGCATGCAGCTTCTTGGTCCGCGGATCCTCGACATACAGCGGATCAGTCTCGATCACCAGGGAATTGCCCTTGAAGTTCACGCTTTCGATGAACGCGATCTCGCGCAGATTCACGAACTCCTTGGTCAGCTTGGCCTTCCGCTCATCCAACGAATGCTCCTCGCCGCTCATCAGGCGCTCACAGCGCTCAGCCTGTCTAACGGCATCGATGTACTGCTGACGAGCCTGTCGCGCACGGTCCTGCTCCTTCTTGAGGTTATCAGCCGCCTGCTTCTTGGCCTGCTCGTCACGCTGGAGACACACCTTGACGTACTTGTCAACATGGTCATACCAGTTCGGCGGGCGATAGCCGTTCTTCATGATGCTCACGGACTTCGTGAGATACGTTCGGCAGAACTCCAGGGCAGACGGCGAGTCCTGCTCAACGATATCCAGGCACACGTACAGGTTGTTGTGATTGAAGTACCCGACCTCATCACCCTCGTCAGTGACAATCTTGGCACCCTTGTCCCACGCGATGAAGTGACCGGGAGCACCATGGGGAGGCGTGAGACCCCACAGAGTACGGGGAACCAGGAACCGGCTGTCGGGACCACCGGACTCGGGGGCCGACCAGATATACACATTGAACTCGTCATTGGCATCATTCGGAGCCTGGGCACGAGCGTTCGGCACATACAGATTGATATCACGCTTGACGTACTCACCCAGGATGGACTTCACCATCTCGATGAACTTCGACTTGAACGAGCCATCAGCACCCTGCCAGCTGAGCACGTTGACCTTCACGTCAGCCGCAGCCTTCGTGCCGATCTTGATGCTCACAACTCCCGCCTTGGCGGCCGCGGGAGCGGCCTGGGCAGGAGCTGCCGGGGCGGCGGGAGCCGCAGCGACAGGAGCAGCCGGCGTCTGAGGAGCCGCGGAAGCGGGCGGCACCGCAACAGCATCAGCCGCGGGTGCACGGGCATCCAGCCGATCGATGCCGTTCGTACGCGAATTGCGCGGGTTGGTGAAGCGCCAGCCCTGGGCCTCAAGGCGGCGACGCCCCTCGGCAGTGATCAGGTGACACACGGCCTCACCATCGATCTGAATGCCGGCCTCGGCCATATTGAGCGCGCCCACGGCCGTCAAGGCCTCGGCAGGCACCGCCTCGCGCGTGACAGCAAACAGCAGGTCGATCGTGCCCTCCGGCATCTCCTCAGCAGCAACTCCGGTGGCGGTGACAGGACGAGTACGACGAGTGCGAGAAGCCATTTGTAATCCTTTTCCAGATTAGATCTGGATAATGTGGTCTAAAAAGCCTTTGAGACTATCTTCATGCGTCACGATGAGAATCTGCCTACCCTTTACTTGCGAGATCTCCCGCAGTTTCAATAGGAGGTTCTGCATGTGCTGGATATTATCTTTATCCAGGTAAGCAGTTGGTTCATCGAGAACAAGTAGTCCGATATTACGAGCAAACGTGTCGGCCATAGCTAACCGGAACGACATGGAGGCCAAGACCTTCTCGGCTCCTGAGAGCCGGGTAGCTGGGCACTGTATCCCACGTTTCTCGCCGGATGTAAACAGCACCATGAATTTCATCTCGTCGTCCAGCCACATCTTGAACTGGGCTTCGAGCATCAGCAGATAGTGTTCAACATGACGATTCAAAATAGTCGAATACTCTCGCATGGCACGTGCCGGATATTGCGAGACGTGCAGTGCCTCACGTGCTTGCCTGACAACGGCTAGCCACGCTAGGTCATCCGCTTCCTTCTGACTCTGAGACAACAGCCGTCTGGCTTCTGTTTCGCGCTGAGTAGCCAGGCCCTCGGCCATGCCGAGTCTGACACCCAGGTCCGACAAGTACTTCACGCGCTGGCCAAGCTGTTCCGCCTGGGCCTTCGCCTTTTCAACCTCGGCTTCAGACGGACCGTCATAAACACCAGCCATCTGCTTAAGCCGCGCCTGGGCCTCGGCATGTACAGTCTGGGCCCGGTCGGCCTGGGTCTTCGCCAATGCCTGGCGTTCCCTGAGAACCGCGCGCTTTGTCTCGACCTCCTGGAACTCGAATACCTGCGTGCGCAGGCTCGCCAAGAGCTGGTCATCAACGGGCTCTGCCGGCAACCCGGCCATTGTGGCCGTTAGGTACTCAAGCTCTTGGCTGACCTGGCTGGCCTTCGTCAGCGCCGTCACGGCCTGCCCGTGCTTCTGCCGGGCCGCCGCTAACTCGGCTGTCAGTCGCGTCAGACTGGCGTCTACCACCGAGTCACCAGCGGCGTACATCGCGGTCAGCGCCGCGCTACGGTCATCCAATGTCTTCTGTAGCTCCAGGCGGTCGTGCGCAACCCGCGCATGGTGGTCAAAAACAGCATGGTCGTACATGGTGTTGGCCACTGACAACTGCTGCACCTTGATCTTGAGCAACTCTGGACCGCCGTGAACCTCTTGGCCACACGTCGGACACACGCCTGTTCCCAGTTGATCCAGCTGCCTGGTCAACGCCTGCGCCTGCGCTCCCAGCTCAGCAATTTCTGGTGGAACCCCGGTGGGTGCCGCCAGGCGCTGTCGTAGCTGTTCACACTGGGCCTCCAGTTCAGCCTGGCCCTCAAGTTTAGGCCGGGCGTCCCTGAACTTCTTGAGGTGCTCAAAATGCCGAAGCTGCTCAGTCACGTCTGCGACTGTGGCTGCCAGGGCGTCAGCCTCCGACTGAGTACACACCGGACCCAAGGCTGCCTGCTTGGCCACCAGCTCACTACGCTTCGTCACCAGCTGGCTATACCTGGCATGGCCATCATGCATCTGCTCCAGCAGACGAATCTGCTGGCGCGCAGCCTGTACGCTCGGATTACGCATGACCCACTGACTTTCAATGTCGCACAAGGCCGCCTGCTCTTTTTCAAGCGTGGCCGTCGCCTTCTGGACATCGAGTTCTGTGTGTTCTGCGTGTTCGCGGGCTAACGTGTAGGCCGCCCGATGTTGAATCGCTTCGAGCGCTCGCTGAATAACCGTGCGACACGGTTCAAGCTCTGCAATCTGCTTCTGCGCGGCCTGGTGCTCGGCCACAAGTGCCTCGTGGTCAGCCCTGGCCTGCCTCGTCAGTTCGACGTGGGCAGCCAGGGCGTCACTCAGACCAGGCGTTACCTGGTACGCGTTGTTCTCGGCCGTCAGGATCTTGTACGCCTGATCGATCTTATCGAGACCGAAGCTAGCCTGGAACTCTTTCAGTCGTCGGGTGTCGCTGGTCATCAGGATCTCGTCGATACGACCCTGGGCAATGAACACGTTGTCAACCATGAGGTTGATCGACGTATTGTACAGGTCCTGAATGAACTGCTCGATCTCTCCGGCCTTTGAGATCACACCACCGGGGTACACGAGCCTGGCGCGAGCCTGTTCGTCAGAGAACTTGCGAACCAGGCTGTAGTGCACACCGTCGGTCGTGAATCCCAGGTCAATCTCGGCCTCCTTCTGGCCATACGTAATGTTGTTACGCATGCTGCCCACGGCCGTCGTGGTGTTCGTGAACGCCACCTTCAGGGCCTCCAAGAAGTTCGACTTACCGCGCCCATTGGCTCCCAGGATGCCGTTGAGGCCAGGCCTGAACTCAACTTTCAATCGCCTATGTTGACACCAGTTTGTTAGCTCAAGTGTTTCGAGCATTGTTACTCGTTGTCAGAGTGATCCATCTTGTCGAGCACGTAGTTGACAAAGCGCACAAACCACGGCAGCCGTGGTCGGCGGGCTTCGCGGTCATGCGGGTACACGTACACCACAGGCTGGTCTTTGTCCAGCCATGCGCGGTAGCTATCGACGTCCAGGCCAGCCCGGTGAATCGGTGGCACGGCGGACATAAAGATATCATGTGCAGACTCACCGTGACGAATGGTCTCCCAGATCTCACGCCCCGTCGGCCGCCGGTAACACCGGGGACGCCCAGGAACTGGCCAGGCCCTGAGCGTTATGTTGTACACCGAGGGATGAACCTCGCGGTCAACATAGTCGTACACGCGAATCATGAGATACTTGTGGTCATGAATGTCGATGAACCTGGTCATGACTAGATCTTGTGGAAGTGGTGCAGGGCACGCAGGGCACAGAAGACGCTCACAACCAGGTCGAAAATGCTGACGAAGCACAGCGGTAGCGACCAGAAACAGGCGAACATGACGAACGCGCATAGCCAGAAGATGGTAAACCAAAACATATGCATGTTAGCCCTTTCTGGCGTACATGGTGTTGATGACGAACGACACAAACGGCAGGGCGGCCAGAGCCAGAAACTGTAAGGCCGTCAGGCCACCCACGTGGTAGGCGACCACGATAGCCAGGCAATAGACGGTCCAGGCCGCGCCGCCGGCAATCCTAGCGAATAGCAAAAGACGATCGGTGTTGGTCACGCACAGGCTCCTCGAAGTTCCTTGATGGTCTTCGCCTGACACACAAAGCCGAAGCGCCACACGGTGTCCATGGCCACCACGTCTGTGGCAGACACGACGTCATAGTGGTAACGGCGCGCCAAGTGCTTCACGTACTGCACAACGTCGTCTGACGTGTACGGCCGCCCACCAAGGCCCATGATGAAGTCGATGGATGCCCGCTGGTCAGCGTTGTAGCACGACATCGTCTTGTTCGGGATGGGAATAGTGAAGGCCAAGGCCGCACAGTCCTTCAGTCGGTGGAACACCATGTCCAACAGTTCGAACACCTCGGTCCACCCGTAGGCATCGAGATCCACCAGGTCGTACCGCTTGGTCTTCCCCAGGTACTCTCTGCCCGTCACGGCCAGGTAATGATTCTCCGCGTCTTCCCTGACCCAGTTCTGACTGACCGTGTGGTACCCGAGGCCCCACAGGGTGCGCGTCACGTCACCGGGCTCGGCACTACCCTTTTGGCTACCGAATGCCTCGTACGCCCACAGGTGAGTGCGCTTGCCGCCGTTGGCCACCAACAGCAGGGCGGTCAGGGCCGACATGTGCTGTGTCTTCTGCGGCACGTGGCGAGTAACGGGATCTCCCGCTGCTTGCTTCATGCCCGTCTGGTAGCCGTGAATGGCTGAATACGGAAGGCCCAGCAAGCGTGATATCTCGGCAACCGGTTTGCCCTCGGCAAGCATGGCCGTGATCTGCGGACCCCTGGTGCCGTACGGGACACGCGTGGCCATGACGGTCGAGGGCACCGCGGCCTTCATATCCTCGTCAATGCCCGGCGCTGGTCGCACCGGGGCCTGGGTACGCCCGGCACTCCGAGCGTTCGGCCCGCGCTGAACGGGCCGGACGAACCCGGCCTTGATGCCCCTGGAGTACACGGGGAAGTACGGAACTCCGATTTGCCGACTGATCTGAACGGCCGTCTGGCCAGTCTTGAATAGCGATAAGATTTGGTCTTCCTGCTCTTGACTGACTGTCGAGCGCATGGCGCACCTTATTTTATTGTGGTTCCAACTATAGCATGGCGCTCAACTACTGTTTTCAGCTGTTCGTCGTGGAAATACTGCATGCCCGGCGCTTCCATAGGAAAGTGCTCTGGCTTCCACTGACCAATGATGGCATCCACTTCTGCAACGGCCTCATCGATATTCGGTGAAACTGAATTAATAAAGCCAGTGATCGTGATGGTTACTGGAACCCTGTAGAGCATGGTTTTCCTCGTTTAGTTAGAACAACTTGCAGCCTGTGGCCTGCGGGCGGCCAGGAATCTGGTACGCGCGTCGGTCACAACCTGGATGGCATCCGCCTGGTTGCCCACCAGGTTCAGCGCCAGGCTGTACGCCACTGGCTGGGCCTGGGGATCAATGATCTGCGACATCAGCTGACTGGGGCTCGGCAGGCTCACGTCGTCAGCCGATTCCGTGGGTGCCTCGACCAGGGCCTGACTGTTCTGAAACTGATCCTCTAGTACAATCAGGCCCTTCAGGTCAGCCTGCCGGTCGTGCACGCCAAGCCAACGTCGAGCGGCCTCCAGGGCCGCCAGAGACTCGTGGGACCAACACAGCTTCAACACGGGAGGTAACCCTAGGTCACTGTCGATCGTCGATCCTAGACGATCCTGGAGGCCTTGTAGGGCATTCTGGACTTCCTGGTCGGTCGTCCCGGCCTCCAAAGTCATTTTCGTGAAGTCGCGTGCAACGATTGGAACACGTGTAACACCCAACTCGGTGTCCACCAGGCAGCACGCCTTGGGCCCCGTCTGAGGCCATTCCCGGGCGTGCGTTGCTCCCGAGTACCAGACCTGGCAGCCGTGGAGGGCCGTGCCCTGCAGGAACGCGTGGAGATCACCCACGCAGGCCAGGCGAACACCGGCGGGGATCCAGTCGGTGTCGAAGTTCCAGGCCCCGTTGAACCGGATGAACTGGCGACACGCCTGGTGCAGGAGCAGGATGTCCGGAAGTCGGGCCTGCACGGCCAGCTTGGCCATCTGTTCCTCGATGACATCGCGTACCGCGTAGTCCAGGCCCTGGATAACAAAACCGCCAATCTCGAATGGCCGAGCGTCACCCACGTGGATCGGCCAGTCACTGGCTGCGCAGTACCAGGGCATGACCTGACGGTCGTGGTTACCCTGAATTGCATAGCACACGATGTTTGCCCGGCGCAGACGTTCCATCTCAGACCGGAAGAACTCGACGAGCTGACTGTCGGGTTTGACGCTGTCGAATACGTCGCCCGTGAGGATCAGTGGAACCCCATAGGAGATAGCCTTGTCTACTACTTGGCTAAAACCAAACTGGCTGTCGCCAACGACTTGCCTGGCGTTGGACCAGATGAAGTGACTGAGGTGAAGATCACCGGCGAAAATGAACAGGGGGGTGGCCAAGGGAGTCCTTAGACAGAGTGCATCATTTGAATCAAACCGCTAACGAGGACTCTCTTACAGTATTAATCTCTTCTCTTTCTTAAACCTCTTAGATCTAGAAAGAGATACTCTAAATACTGTAAGAGAGTCCTCGTTAGCGGTTTGATTCAAGTGTTACACATGGTTTTCTGGTGTTCGTATGAACCCAGAATTACCTTTTATGAGTTTAATATTTGTCCAGCGAGCAGGGTCAGACAAAGCGTCATAGGCAGGACTAGCTGCGGCGTACGTGTCTACGTGGCTCCCAATACCAGGGTGGCACCATCGGTTACTAAGGGCGTACCAGGCTTCATCACTAGTAGTATAATACTCAGTATCAATCGTCTCTGTCCGATCCTCATAGGTATACACTAGTTCTCGACTGCCATCGGCGTTCAGCCGCTCACCGCGGGCGGGTGCAACTAGTCGATTACTAACCCATAGCCCGGCGTAGGCGTACAGAAAATCCTGAGGCTGCTCATCAAACTCGTAGAGCCTGAAATAGCCTACGAGTTTGTACTGTGTATCTCTGGCCTTGAAGCACTTCATCATAGGCAGTGAAGGCCCAGTTATCCGACTTTCGTCATAGCTGGTCGCAAAGTAGTGCCCGGTGTACCTGAAGTACCAGTGCGGTGCACGAATGCCCTGCACGTGCTTCCAGAGTGCTGCCTGATGGGTAATCCAGCATGATGGACAGAAATGGTTACGGCACGGCCAGTTTGACCATGTCTGTCCGTTCTCTTCCAGTTCCTGGCGATCAAGTACACCGCGAAGACAGGCGAGGCCTGGACAGGCAATACGCGCGTTTTGGTTATACAGCCGTTGAAGTGCGTGAAGCCGGGCTAGACGTGATGCACACGAGTCATCTACAGGTGTTTCACCATAGATTTCGTAGATCTCGTCGAACGCTGCCCACGCACCACTTGGGTCATCAAATTCTATGTCAGTTTGGGTCATAAATTAAGTTATTGAAATCAAAATAGCTGTCTGTGTGAGGAAAGTAGTAGTAACCATTACGAACGTGGTCATGCCGCATGCCAAACCGATGATCAGAGCTTGGCGATCCCGACATTTCGAGCTTAAGCCAAGCACTTATTATGGATCCCGGGCTTCGCGCATCTGCGTCTGCCTTCACGATATGGATACGCCACTGCTGGTTGCGCGATAGCCAAATTTGTCCGACCTTAATCTCTGGTAATGTCATGCCCAACTCGGGTCATAAATGAGGTAGCAGAAGTTTGTGGCCCACGTGCCCTCTGGGAACCCTCTCAAACCGCCGTAGATGCTGTCTTCGTGAATCACTTTGTTGATCAGCACAAGTTCACCCGAGTCGGCCTCGCAAATCTTGCCAATAAAACCACCCTCGGGATGAACGGCTTCAATGTACGCACGGTATTGCTTGTTCTTGCTCATCCAAATCTGCCCAACCTTGAGCGCCGGGTATGTCATGGCCCACCTGGATGGTAGAGAAGTGTCGTGAGTGGCGTACAGCTCGAACCCCAGATTGGATAGCAGTCACCCAGGACCTCGCTAGCGCGGATAGTGCCTGGCATACTTTCAAAGCCAGGCGCGGACCACAGGCGCTCAAGTGCAAACTCGGGTGCGCCCTGGTAGGTACCGCGCCGGCGGCCAATACGAAAACGATAATTCTGGTCGGCGGTCATCCATATCTGACCGGTCTCTAACGCCGGTAGCGTCATACGTCCTCCGGGTCATACAAGAGAGTAGTGAGGTGCATACGTGGTTGGTTATTCCAGATCCGATAGCCGTCTTCGACAATATCAGCAGAGTTGATCCACACCGGGCGGCTGTTCGTGCCCGGCTCGCAGTGAACAGCAAGTATTTTAAAGTCAGAGTTCCGTGGCGAGCCAGGTGGCGCGTGATCAACGATCTTAATGCGCGTCGACTGATCACGGGTCAGCCAGATCTGACCTGGCTTTAGCCTAGGCAGGGTCATGTGGGTCCCACAAGAGGGTTATGAGATCAAGGTGCGCTTCACACCTACGGATGCGGTATCCGTCTTTCACACGGTCTTTGACGTACACACGGTGGTAGCTGGCCAAGCTCAGGGTGTCACACGTGTTCTCAACGTGTGCCATATACTGCTTGGGTGCGCCATGGGTATCCTCTATTTTACACCGGTGGCGCTTGTCCCGCGTGAGCCAGATTTGGCCCGGGCAAAGCGCGGGCAGTGCCGTGCGGCGCACGAACACCCGGCGGCGCCAGGCACGATACCGCTGGGGCCATCGGCGCTGGGCTGACACGGTGGCTAGCTTCTCACACCCGACACAGATGAGTAGAATAATGAACACGGTGCCCGCGAGACACGTGATGGCCTCCAACACCCGGGCTACGCAGTACGCGTCGGGATGGCGGGCAGCCCAGGTCACGGCGTCAGCGGCAACCTGGGCGGCAGTTGTGCTGGTCATACCTAGCTCAGCTGGTCGTCAACGAAGGCCGTGATGCTCTTGGCCGCCCCGTGCTTCTCACGGTGCAGGAAGCGATAGCCGCCGGCAATGCCCAGCCAGCAGAAGACGAAGCCCTGGGGGCCACCCAGCACATGGTTGTGCACGATGGCCGCGAGCACCAGGGCATGCCAGTAGCTCTGGCAGACATGGCAGGTCAGGAGGTCGGTGAGGAACGCGATAAGCCTGTGCCAGGCAGACCGACGTCTGTGGCGGCCGGCAATCAGCTCGGCGTGGAACTGGCTATCCAGCTGGCCGTTGTTGATCAGCAGCCACCGCCTGACGGGACGAAATAGCGTTGACTCGGCAGTCACGTACGTGGCGGCCAGGCACGCGAACGCCGCTATGACAATGGTAATAAGAGAGTCCACAGGGACCTCCGAGGCAGATGGTTATTTGTAGCTAAAGACGAGGGCGATGGCGATGACGGCCACCGCGGTCAGCACAGGACTCTGGGAGAGCCCGATGGCAAGTACGACGAGAGCCAGGGCTCTAGTTACTGCCAGGTTGAGTGATGGACGGCTGGAGATTGGGAGCCCGGGCAACATCAGGAAGATTGTCCGGAGTCCTTGGCCTATCTGTTGGAAGAGTCTGTACATCTGGAACGGCTCCAGTGAACCGAAGTTTCGGGTCGTGGCGGTGAATATACTGGTACGCGCTCTGGGCCATGGCTATAGGTTATCCGCAGCCCAATAGAAAAAAGTGGGCCCTGGGTCGCCGGTAGGCCTTGTGGGGCATTCTGGCAGCCCAGGTCCACGGCAGGGACTACTCTAGCACCGCCTGGCCCACCACGTATGCTGCGACCAAGATGCAGGACACCGCTAGGGCGTGGAGCACATTGGTACAGCACACGCCGAGGCCTATGAGTACTAGGATCGTCGTTACATCAGCTTTCATACAGGCAGCTCCATGACTCAATTGAGTCGTAGTCACATTGTGCCCAGGACCGTCGAGGCCCTGGCGCGGTACCAGCAGTTGATCGAGAGAAATCCCGAGATGCCGGCGGTAGAGATTTTGCCACTCATTTTCAAACTGAAGGGAAAGCCGTACGACGTTCGTACCGGCCACTTCCCTATGGAACCAGTGTTCAAACTTAGAAATGTTCCTAGGCGCCAGGTATTACGTAGTGCCAGACAATTGAGTAAGAGCACGACGTTGGCTGCTAAAGATGTGTTAACGGCTATGGCGATGCCACATATTAACATTCTTACAGTTACGCCCCTGTTTGAACAGGTTCGAAAGTTCTCGAACAACTATGTTCGACCGTTTTTAAATGAGTGTGCGTTTCGATCACAGATAGTGGGGTCCGATAGGAATAACAATTCCGTGCTGCAGCGAACGCTAGCGAACGGTGCTAACCTATTCTATAGCTACGCTGGAGACTCAGCAGACCGCGTTCGCGGGACCCCAGCAGATTGTTGTTCGATCGACGAATGCCAGGACATGAATAGCGACGCACTCGACGTCATAGAATCATGCTTGAGTGCTAGCCCTCATAAGCTGCTTCGGTACTCAGGGACCTCGAAGACCAGCGACGGTACACTAGAAGAATTGTGGAATCTCTCTAGCCAAGGCGTATGGCACATACCATGTACCACACAGGGATGCCTTGAAGAGAACCGATGTGACGTGGCTACTGGTCACCTGCTCAAAATGATCGATCACCCTAAGACACTTGTATGCCACAAATGTGGTCAGCCTCTGGACAGCCGGCTCGGGTTCTACATTCATGGATTCCCTGAACGAAGACTGCTCTTCGCCGGCTACCACGTCCCTCAGGTAATATTTCCCATGCACTATGCTTCACCCGTGGCATGGAGTGTGATCCAAACGGCACTCAAAGAGAAGCCGGCCTTCCACGTTTTCAATGAAATTCTAGGTATTCCATACGACCTTGGATCAAAGCTGGTTACTCGTGAAGACCTGGAAGCAGCGAGCGTACTCGAAGTCCAAGAACCAGCATCGTTTAACCACAGTGTCTATCGTGCTAGTTGCCTAGGGATCGACTGGAGTGGACGCGGTAAGGAGCGTGCATCAGACAAGGAGGACTTTATTTCTAATACAGCGCTTGCCCTTGCTGGACTTCGACACGATGGTGTTATTGAAATTCGATGGCTATATAAAACGCTATATTCAGCGGATCACAATGAAGAAGCAGAACTTGTTGTAGCATCTGGGGCTGGCGCTCACGTTGACTATATCGCGCACGACTTTACGGGCGCGGGAGATGTCCGTGAGACGCTGCTGTTAAACCATGGCTGGCCGATTAGTAGACTCATACCATTTACGTTGACCCGAAGGTCAAATAATTATGGTATTGTTACTTTTTCGCCATCAGGTACGACAGGTGCAAGGTCGTCATACAGCTTAGATAAACCGAGGTCGCTGCTTTTATTGTGCGAACTCATAAAGCGCAAGAAAGTTCTATTACCACAGTATGCTGGGAACGCCAAATTTTTGGAAGACTTCTACCATCTTTTCCACGAGACAACAGAAGGCCCTAGGGGCAAAACTAGCTTGGTGAAGAAGGTGCCGGGAGAAACCGACGACGTCGTCATGGCCATCAACAACGCCGTCATGGGCCTGTACCATGCCCTGAACGCCTGGCCTAGCCTCACTGACGCGTTCGTCACACCCGACTATGGGCCTAGCGAGGCCAATGGCTGGGAAGCGGACGACCTATAAGCCTGAGGAACAGGCTTCCCAGCCAGTAGTAGGCACAGATCGCGGCGTACCCGATGATCACGGCGACCACGATGTACGCCAGACACACGACAACATAGACAAACACAAGCCATGGTGGTGGGTCGTTATACCAGTTGTTCACGTTATTCCCCTGGGTTGTAGGTCAGTCATGGCCCCTCCGGATCATAGACACAGAACGCCTTGTCATCAGCAAATACCTCGGGCGTTACCGGCGTCACGCCGTGGTACGCCTGCCACACCAGGATGGTGAAAGGCCGCCACCTGATGGCCACAGTGCTACCGATGACGCCCGTGATCAGCACGTCACACGTGGTTGACCACGTTGAACGCCGAGTGAATCGCCAAATTTGTCCTACCCTAAGTGCGGGGTTCACATGTCCTCCGGGTCGTATACGCAACGTGCGCCCTGGTCATACCATCTTTCGATCGCAAAATCCTCTGCTCCGTCAAACCAGGCCGCGCGCTCACTACGCGTGTCACGCCACTTGAAAAGCACGTACTTCTTCGTTATGGCCGTAACCAGGTATTCCATGTCCGCACAGTCATCCAGGCGCCATACCTGGCCGACCTTAACAGCTGGTCGGTACGTCATGGGTCACCCGGGTCGTACACGACGTACGGGTCGCCCGTATGCCATTCTTGGCGGCCAAACCGAAAGTCATTGTCGCCATCCTTGTACCACGGTTGGCCGTCGTACGTGAAGTTACGTATCTCACACCAGACGCTCGTGGCATCCACCGCGGTTATCCGGTACTCGTACTCAGTACAGTGCCCATGGCGATTACGCCACACCTGGCCTACCTTGAACTCGGTCATGGCCAGCTCGGGTCGTACACCAGGCGTGAAAAGCTCCAGCCACCGACGTGCCAGACAGATCCCGTTGTGCACAGCACATCCTCTTTTTCACCATAATCGGTCGGTGCCTTCTGGTAGGCGTACGTACTGAGATGCACACGGGCACGGTAGACCGTGCCATCCGGCTTTGCCGTCGTTCCACGGATAGTAATACGCGCATTCTTGTTTGGGCACATCCATACCTGACCAACTTTAACTGTTTCCACCTGGTTGCTCCTCTAGGTCGTGCCAACTCGTGAGCCACTTGCGGCTGACGTAGGTGAAGCACGCGTTTTTAACACGCAGGACAGGCAGGCCCTGCCAGTCGCCAATCATCCATGACGGCCTGTGGTATACACCGCGTAGTAGGTACTGCAGAAAGCACGGCCGCTTCTGAACCAGCGCACAATGGTGGGCGAAGACCGTCACACGGTAGCCCGAACTTGGTAGCATCAGCACGTCCTGGCCCTGAAAGAACAGCGTCACGTTGCTTGGGCTGCCCATGGCCTGCCAGGCCGTGCGTGGCCAACACAAGCGTGTCCGTTGAATGCTGCAGCACTCAGTGAGCCGGTCATTCTTGAACCGGATTCTCCTGAGTTCCGTGTGGTGCACCCACGACGAGGGCACCACGGCCTTCAGTTGGTCCGCCGTGTACGTCATGGCCCCTCCGGGTCGTACACAAGTCGATATCCCTCGCCCTCAAAGTGCTCTTTAGCTAGCGCAAGGTCAGGGCCATACGGTCGCCAACCATTAGAATCTGGACGCGGTCCCCAGCTATCAGGGTCGTCAACTTCGTCATCGTCTGGGTATACGAACCGCCATAAGATGTGCGGTGATTGTGTTAGACTGACGACTTTAAACTCCGCGCGGTCATCATCCCCTTCGCGCCATACCTGATTGACTTTAAATTCGATCACGTGTCCTCCGGGTCGTACACAACATGGCCTATGGCCACAAATGTGTGCACGGCGCAGCTACCAGCTGTAAACCAGTGGGCAACGGGCGAACGCAGCCCGCGCACGCTGTACGCCACAGTACCATGGCCTAAGCCTGTAACCAATCGGTCGAGCGACGAGTCATTGGCTCGCCATATCTGGCCTATTTTGATGTCCATCATGTGTCTCCCAAATGGCAGCCCCTGGCGGTCGCCGTGACCGCCAGGGGCGTCCTGTTACGCGTGTACTGCAGCCTGATGCTTGCCCGCGCTGTCCGCGAACACCTGGGTCTTCCACGCCTCGAAGTAGGTATGGGCCGCGCGGCCTACCCACGTCTTCAGCGCGTCACACACAGGGAGTTCGAGAACGGGCGGCCTGGCCTTCAACGTCTTTGCCAGGTCTACCCGGACACACCACGCACAGTACTGGTCAAGCCTGGCTAACCACGCCAGGGCCAGCCCCACATTGTCCTCCGGTCGAGCGTCCGTGATGAACGCCGTGACCCCGTCGTCCATGACGGCGCCACACAGGCCGTCCTGGAAGCGCTCGATGTGCACGACCTCGCCCAGGGCGTCCATCAGGATCAGCGAGAGAAACCCGGTGTCCCGAAGCGTTTGACCGCTCTTGGACCTCGGGTTTGCCAGAGCCGTGGTTAGGCTCTCGCGCACTCGCTGACTCCTGGCCAGGGCGACCCGGGGGTCGATGACCTGGCTATCCCTGGCATTGGCGTGCAACCGGAAGGCCAAGACTGGAACGCCGTGGCGGTCCATTACTTGACCTCCTGATCCACCACCTTGATGTCCTGGACCTCGGCCAACAGGGCCGCAGCCTCGGTTGCACCGAGCTGTTCGGCCACAGCGGCCACTGGTGAAGCCGCCTCGGCCGGAATCGCCTGCTCATCACGAGCCGGTGCAGCCTGGGCCGGACGAGCAGGCCGATGCGTATGACGCGAGCCAACGATGGCCCGGATCTTGCGCAGCAGACTCTCGGCCGACGGGTTGCCACCAGTGTACGACACGACCAGCTCGGCCTTCTGCAGGAACGTCTCCAGCAGGGGCGTACGCACGAACGTCCGCCGGCTGTCGAGAAGCGCGCGAATGACCTGCACGTCCTTCAGGAAGTGCTGCAGCCGCGGGCTGCTCTCCACTACCTCGTGTGACCCGCTCTGCTCGGCCAGCGCCAGCAGCTCGGTGCACGCGCGGTTAGCGCGGGCAACCAGGGCATCCGACAGCTCCTGGATCATGATCTTCACGTTGATGCCCGGCAGAGGATTTCCCTCAGCCGTCGCCGTGAACTCACACTCCGGGCTGGGGTGCTTCGCCAGCTCAATGAAGCAGTCGGTCAGGTTGTTGGCGAAGCGCTCGTGGTCGCGCGGAAGCGCGTGGTACACCTCGGAATACGGCTGACGCTCACGCACGTGGTCAGCCGTGCCCTCGCGATAGGCACGGAAGCTGGGGCGACGCACGAGCAGGCTCGTGGTATACCCCAGGCTGAGCATGGTGATCAGCAGGGTGGCGATGTCGGTCTGGGCGGAATTGATGTTAGGCGTGTTCATGGTATGTTCCCTAGGTTATAGTGCTCTGGTGCCAGAAATTAAGGTGTCTGGCGTTCACCTGCGAAAAGAGCAGTTGAAGTCATTCGAGATTGGGCTTGTCGTCCTTCGATATCCCATTGATGTCGTACTCACGAAGTTCCTTGCCGTCAGTGGCCTGCACCAGGTCGGCACCGGCATCGACGAACGAGATCTGCCAGGTGTAACCCACGGCGTCGGGGTACCACTGACCTTCCTCGTATTTGCAGTCCGCGTCGTCACCGGCCTCTTCATCGTCTGCCGGATCCTCTTCGGCGTCTTCCTCGTACTCGTCGGCCACGCGCTCCGGGTAGCGATCGTGTACCAGGTCGTATGCGGCTTCACCCGGCTCCTCGTTGAGGCCCTCCAAATCCCATCGCATGTCACCGGCACCAGCCATCGTCTCGTGCTCGACGTCGATAGACGTGATCCGATAGGCCTGCCCATTGCGACCGACATAGAACTGACCCGGCCTGAACTT
>Ga0210396_10002956_pt1 | contig 17073 bp, 13 predicted proteins | sample IncBWH17OmetaG_FD_155466 | JGI IMG/M metagenome (GOLD analysis project Ga0210396, IMG submission 155466) | Forest soil microbial communities from Barre Woods Harvard Forest LTER site, Petersham, Massachusetts, United States - Inc-BW-H-17-O ... | reverse complement strand
CGTGGTGGCGTCGAAAGAAGGCGTGACCGCGGTGCCGGCATTTCCGGTCGGCAAAATCGTGGACACCACCGGTGCCGGCGATCTGTTCGCCGCCGGATTCCTGTTCGGCCTGGTGCGTGGCGCCGGTCATGAAAAGGCCGGGCGGCTAGGCGCGCTCGCCGCGGCCGAAGTGATCCAGCATATCGGCGCGCGTCCGCAGACCTCGCTGAAGGAATTGGCGCAGAAGAACGGACTGCCGGTGTAAGATTCGCGTAAGGCATTATCGTTAGCCCGTCATGCCCGGGCTTGTCCCGGGCATCCACGTCTAGGCTCCATCCGCCGCGCTAAAGAGGTGGATTGGCCGGGACAAACCCACCCCAGGACGCGGTGCATGCCGGCTACAAGCGGCACGATTTATGTACTGCGCAGCAAGTCTGACCATCCAACCGTCGCGGCTAATCGCACTGTGGTGCACAAGATCGGTGTAACGAGTGGGGACGTGAGACAGCGCGTCGGATAGTGTCCTAGCAGAATGCACTTCTTTTAACAGGAACTGACTCGGCCAAGCTCGCCCGGCAACCGTGCTGCCTTTCAACGGCGCTCTGCAATTGTCCGGTGTCCACTTCTGTCAAAGGGGCCACACCTTCGGCGCCAGGACCGCAAGCGCCAACTGCCTAGCTTGAATTTCATCAGCGCCCCAAGTCGAATTTTTTGCGACGTCTTGCGTAGTTACGAACGGGCTGTCTTTATAAATCTTACGCTTGGCTGCAAAGGAACCGTTCCCGAGCGATACATTGTCTTTCGATCCAAGCAAGGCCATGTTGCCAATGCGCTTGTAGAATGTCGCCGCGGTTTCAGGATTCACTTTCCAATCCTTCGATGGATTCAGCGGCAAAATGTGCTCTAGATTGACCACATCCGGGCTCTCGTTGATTAGCAGTTGAGGTGTGGATTCTTCGCCATGAAGTTCAATCGCTCTCAGATAGTACCGGGCGAGCGGACTCTTGCTCACGTTGGCCTTGCCAAACTCTTCTTCGAATTGCGCATTATTCGGGACAATCCCGATCATGCTCTCTGCCAATTCCTTGGCGGTTTTGGTTTTGCCGTCCGCCACCTCTCTTGCGATCGTCCCGTAGTATCGCTGCAGCTTGCCTTGGCTGCCACCGCCCACGATTAAGAATCGGACTGACCAAGAAATGAAAAGCTGAAATGCCTTTTGCGCTTCTGCCGGGGTAAATCTTCGCGTTACGGACATCATCAGCGGCCTGATCTGAACGCCCGATAGATCATTGATAATGATGTTAATAGCCTTGCGAGTAGCTGCAGGATAGTCCCGATGCGGTTCATATTTCAACGAGCTTGGTTGAGCGTCAAAACTTGACCATGCGCATGAGCATGCGCCGATTTACCCGGCTGACCAACGCTTTCAGCAAGAAGCTGGAGAATTTGCAGGCCGCCGTCTCGCTTCATTTTGCGCACTACAATAATGTGCGCGTCCATAAGACCTTGCGCGTCACGCCAGCTATGGCGGCGAACGTGAATGACCGGCTTCGGTCGCTTGAGGAATTAGTCGAGCGAACTTCAAATTAGGACACTACAGCGCGTTGCGAACGCTAGACTTGACCCGACCTTTTTGGCTGATGTGGAGATCGTAGCAACATACGAACTCTACAACATCAATCGCTCCAAGCTCGAAAACCTGATCCATCGCATTTTTAGTGCGGCGCAGCTCAACATTGAGATCAAGGATCGCTTCGGAAATCCGGTGATCCCACGCGAGTGGTTCCTGGTGCCTCGGTTCGTAATCGACGAAGCTGTCGATCGCATCAGAGACGGGACAATTACCGATTACACGTACGATCCCAAAACGGCGACATTGCTACGCCCCGGTGGGACTTGACAACGCTATGTGAATGCGAACGCGGAGCCATTTTACGCTCAGACTAATTTCTTCAGTGTTCTTAAGGTGATTCCACCTGTCCAGTCCTTCCCACAAAAATAAACATCTTCGCGACCATCCCAAATCACCTTCATATTCCCGCCATCCCGTCCCTCCAGAGGGGCGTTCGCGATCGTCACAAACGTGGGACGGGATGCGGTGGACGCGGATGCGCCTTTGACGAACGGCGCGTGATGCGGACGGCGAAGTCGTGTGGTCCTGACACCCCGACGCTGGTGTCAAGTTGCGCTGGATTTATCCGCGCAGCGACGGTGGCAACAAAGCCCGGTCACCGGGGAGAGCGCGAAATAAGTCGTAAAACCATTGCGCAGGGAAGGCCGGATTGCCTCCGCTGAACCTGTATGCTCGTGTGCGTTTTTTTGCACATATTTGCACGCGAGACCGCGGGTGCAGCGTGCACCCGGCTTTCCCTGCGCCCTCTGACTTCAAGGCGCGAAACTTCACGCAAACCTCGGGCGCATTGCGCCGCGGGAACGAAATCTCATGTCTGCATTAGCTTTGATTGCAAGCAGTATGGGTGGGGGCTCACCGCGAGTCCGAATGCGCGGAAGCACCCCCACCCCGACCTCGAGAGCGAGCTTCGCTCGCCTCGGACCCCCGCATCCGCCTGCGCCCGAAGGCGGGCTTCGGCGGACAAGAGCGGGAGAGGGAGAAGAGATCACGCCGCCTTTTGGCCTGTCGCGTCGAGCCCGGCATAGACGCCGGTCTCGAAGCCTGCGAACGCTTCCAGGCATTTCTTGTCGGCGAACGGCAGCACCTGCATCAGGATCACGCCGGCAACGTCACGCGACGGATCGATCCAGTAATAGGTGTTGGCGAGGCCCGCCCAGGCGAGGCTGCCGGGGCTGCGTCCTTCCGGCGTCTTGGCGGTGTTGATCAGGAATGAGAGCCCCCATTTCTTCTCCATGCCCGGGTAAAGATCGACATCGTTGGTGGCGAACGCGACCGCTGACGTCATCTTGGTCATGTTGATGTCGCCGATATGGTTCTGTCCCATCATCGCAACCGTCTCGGGCTTCAGCACCTGATTGCCGTTGCCACGTCCCTTGTTGAGGATCATCTGGGTGAACTTGATGTAGTCCCCTGCGGTGCCGTAGAGGCCGCCGCCACCCATGTGGAATTCGGGATCCTGCTCGAGTTCGAAAGGCATCGGCGCCAGCGATCCGTCCTCGCCGCGGGAATGCATGCCGACCAGACGCGTGCGCTGGGCGTCGCCGATCTTGAAGCCGGTATCGGTCATGCCGAGCGGCGTGAACATGTGGTCGCGCAGATAGGCGTCAAGCCGCTTGCCGCTCACCGCCTCGACCGCCTTGCCGACGAAATCGATATTGGTGCCGTATTCCCAGCGTGTGCCGGGATCGGACATGATCGGCGTCTTCAGCGCCGCATTCTTGCAGGAGGTGACGCCGGGGGTCCCGGTCTTCTCCAGGTACTTCACCATGTCGCCGTTCCACATGTCGTAGGCGAAACCGGCGGTGTGGGTCATGAGATGGCGCAGCGTGATCGGGTTCTTCGCCGGCCGCAGCTTCGGCTCGCCGTTGGCGTCGAAGCCTTCGAGCACTTGCGGCGCGTCGAGATCGGGCAGCACCTTGCTGATCGGCGCGTCGAGCGACAGCTTGCCCTGCTCGACCAATTGCATGCCCGCTGCGGCTGTGATCGCCTTGGTCATCGAGGCAATCCAGAACACGCTATCGGCGGTCATGGCATCCTCTTTGGACAAATCGCGTTTGCCGAACGCGCCTTGATAGATAACTTCGTTGCTGTTGGCAGCCATTGCGACCACGCCGGGAATCTCCTTGGCGTCGCTTTTGGCTCGCAGAATCTGATCGATCTGAGCATTGCTTTGCATGGGGTCACCTCCGGTTTCATTTTCTTAGTGGGGTAATCTTCGTACCGGCTGCCGTTTCCCGCAAGCGTGACCGGCATTTTTTCGAAGCATCCCGGTCGCGAGCTCGTGGTCGCTACCCCCCTCGGCGGGAAAGGCGGCTGAACTGCAACACCCGCTACAATTTACGGTGAGTTGGGTTCCATCGTCGGTGACGTTCCGATGGATCGGCGATATCGTCCCGGCATTCAGTGGAACCGATTTTGGAACAAGGCGTTCAGATCACGGCACAAGCGGTGCTTTCGATTGAATAATTTGAAGAAAATGATCGCGGCCGGTGCCGCAAGGGGGCGGTAGTGATTTCGACCTGGAGCGAGTGGAAGCGGTACCCCCCGTGCGGAACGCGGCGAGAATATCGAAGCGCCGATCAGCCCCGGTATTTTTGAAGTCCGATATGCTGCGACCGGTGCGTTGTTCTCGTTCGACGCGGTTGAGAATGTGGCGAGCGCACTCTCGCAATTGCCGGTGTCATCGAGATCATGGTTTGCGCGGCGCGGCCCGGCCGTGATGCCGGATCTTGAATATCGCACCTGCGCGACTTCTTCGAAGGCCGATGCCAAGGCCGCGGCGGAACGCATGATCGGCCGCCGTGACACCTATATGAGCGGCGCGGCCTGACCAATCGCATCCGGCCTTTCGAGGACACGGCCGGTTCGACATCGAAGCCCTCAAGATTGCTTGAGGCAGCCGTGCTTTTGCAGCCGGTGCATTGCGGCCGGTTTCCGCCTATATTCAAACCTAGCAGAGCATGATTCAACTGGGTTGAATCATACTCGTCGTCCGTCTTCTTGTTTGAGCATGATCTTCTCGGAGAACCGGTTCCCACTTTTCCGGATCATGCTCTGGCCAAAAAATCCGAGGAGTAACGCCATGACCCCGACCGCTGCCGCACGCGCTTCACAATCGTCTGCCCCGACGCTGCGCGACCGCCTGAAAGATGCGTCGCTGCTGCGCGAGCAGTGCTATATCGACGGTGCTTGGGTCGGCACGCCGGTCCATCCCGTGAACAATCCGGCCAGCGGCGCCGAGCTCGCGAAAGTGGCGCAGATGACCGCCGCGGATGCCACGCACGCCGTCGAAGCTGCCGAACGGGCATTTCCCGCCTGGGCCAAGCTCACCGCCAAGCAGCGCTCCAATATCCTGCGCAAATGGTTCGATCTGATTGTCGCCAACCGCGAAGACCTGGCCCTGATCCTGACCTCGGAACAGGGCAAGCCGCTCGCAGAAGCCCTCGGTGAAGTCGATATCGGCGGCGCCTATGTCGAGTTTTTCGCCGAGGAAGCCCGCCGCGTCTATGGCGAAACCATCCCGACGCAGCGGCCGGACTCACGCCTGTTGGCGATCCGCCAGCCGATCGGCGTTTGCGGTGCGATCACGCCGTGGAATTTCCCGAACTCGATGATCACCCGGAAGGTTTCGCCGGCGCTGGCTGCGGGCTGCACAGTGGTGCTCAAGCCCGCCAACGAGACCCCGCTCAGCGCATTAGCCCTCGCCGCACTGGCCGAGAAGGCCGGCGTGCCGAAGGGCGTGTTCAATATCATCACCGGCGACGCGCCGCCGATCGGCAAGGTCTTGTGCGAACATCCTGCGGTGCGCTTCGTCGGGTTCACCGGATCGACCGAAGTCGGCAAGATCCTCTACAGGCAGGCTTCGGTCGGGGTGAAGAAACTCGGGTTGGAGCTTGGCGGTAACGCGCCGTTCGTGGTGTTCGACGACGCCGATATCGATGCGGCGGTCGAGGGCGCCATGGTCTCGAAATACCGCAACATGGGCCAGACCTGCGTTTGCGCCAACCGCATCTACGCTCAGGACAAGATCTACGATCAATTCGTGGAAAAGCTTTCGAAGAAAGTCGCCGCCATGAAGATCGGCGACGGCACCGAACAAGGTGTGACGCAGGGACCGCTGATCAATATGGACGCGGTCGACAAGGTCGAAAAGCATATCGCCGACGCGGTCAAGCACGGCGCCAAGGTCGTGACCGGCGGCAAGCGCCATTCGCTTGGGCGCACCTTCTTCGAGCCGACGGTGCTCGCCAACGTCGCGCCCGATGCGCTGGTGTCGCGGGAGGAAACTTTCGGACCGCTGGCACCGGTGTTTCGTTTCAAGGACGAGGCCGATGTGATCGCGATGTGCAACAAGTCGCCGTTCGGGCTGGCCTCGTATTTCTATTCGCGCGATCTCGGCCGGGTCTGGCGGGTCGCCGAAGCGCTTGAGTCCGGCATGGTCGGGGTCAACACCGGCCTGATCACCACCGAAGTGGCGCCGTTCGGCGGGGTCAAGGAAAGTGGCCTCGGCCGCGAAGGTTCGCATCACGGCATGGAAGAATATGTCGAGATGAAATACGTGATGATGTCGGGGATCTAGTTCGTCGCTTCAAATAGCGTGTCGTCCTGCGAATGCGGGACGGCGCGCGATGACTCCGCAGACCCGCGAAGCTACAGACCAAGCGTTACCTCGGCCCAGTGGACGACGACTTCGCTGTTGAGGAACTCGATGACACTGGGCTCGATCGCTTCCGGATGATCATGCGCGATCAGTGTCGTGGCAACGATCGCATCGCAGCGGTCGTTGAAGGCAACCGACAGCGCCGAATTTCGCACCCGATAGGGGTCCACGATCGCATAGGCCCGGCTGCGGCCCTTCATCCAGGCCACGTTGATCTGACGGCCGGGCCCCAGCACCGAAAGCTTTTCACCCATCAGCCGAAAGTCACTCAGACGGTCGAGTTCGGCATCGTCGGATACGCCGGTTTTGCAGTTGCAAAAACCGATCTTGGCCCGGACATAAAGGCTGACCTCGACGCCGCAGTCCGCGGCCTCGCAGCGGAAGGCTTTGCCCTTGCCCCACTCGTCGGTCGGGTAGGGCCATTGCACTTCCGAAAAGCTGGGATGGTTCGGTGTCGCGACCGCGCCGCCATGACCTGTCATTGGCCAAGCGAAGAACATCGAGGCCCCCGCCAGGCCGCCCAGTGCGAAGCCAACGACCCCTGCAATGACGGCTACTGTTTTCATTGCTTTCGCTATCGGCCTTGACCGCTGTCCTAATTGCTCGCGACGAACGCGCGGGCGGTCGCGAGCGTCGGCCGGTCGGAGTCCGAGCCGGCCGCCAACGCGACCAGCTTTTCATAATTAGCCTTCGCCTTCGTCGTGTCGCCGAGCGCTTGAGCGGCCTTTGCTGCTCCGACATAACCATTGAAGCGGTTCGGCTCCTTCGCCATCGTGGCCTCGAATGCCGCGAGCGCCTCCTTGGCCATACCGCGATCCAGCAGCATGAAACCGTACAGTTCGCGCGCCGGCGCCGGCGGCCCCGGTGTGACCGGCGACTTTTCCGAATTGTCCTCGGCGGCGGCGGCGGCACTCATCGCCTTGAGCGCGTCATCGTATTTGCCATCGGCGTAGAGTATCCAGGCGTTCGCCGCCTGCTCCTGGACATCGACCTGACCAGCCCAATAATCGTTCTTCGCCTCGCGCAGTTTATCGCGAATTTCCGCAAGCTTGACGACATCAGCTTTGGCGGCCGCCGGATTGCCGGAGCGAGCGGCGCCGATCGCGCGCGCGAAATAGGTGATCGCCATGACATGCGGAAACTTGCTTGGCTCGACATCAAGATTTGCGGCGCCGGTCCAGTCGCCGCGTTCTATCATGTAGCGCGCCGCCGCGACCGCCCGCGCAAAAGCGGCGGCGAAGGAATCGGGGTCGAACTGCGCGGCCTCGATTTCATCGACCACGCCGCGCGCCTCTTTGTCCCGACCTAATTGCAGATAGGCGTAGACAAGATAATCCTGCCCATGCAGCTGATCGCCGGCTTCCTTGCTGGCCTTGGCGGCTTGCACCGAAGCTGTATTCGCCGCAACCGATTCCTTCCAATAGCCGACGCGCGTGAAAATGTGCGACGGCATATGCTGCGCATGCGGCGCCATCGGCGCGATTTTCGAATAGCGCAGCGCGGCCGGCAGGCCCTTGGCGGCGATCGCCGGATAATCATACAGATGGATCAGATAGTGGGCGATGCCGGGGTGCTGAGGTTGCCGCTGCCAGATCGGCTCCAGGATCGCGGCCCCCTTCAGCTGGTTGGCGTAGGTCTTGTCGGCCGGCGACGCCGCTACATTCAGGGTGATCGCGTAGAAGATCTGGGCTTCGTCATCGTCCGGATATTTCGCCGCCAGCGCTGCCATCTTCTTCAGATAGGATTGCACGCGCTCTTGTTGCGGGGTCTTGTCGTAATCGACATACATGACCGCCAGCGCGTCGATGTAGTCGCGCTCCCGTTCGGTCTTGGCGCCGACTGCTTTCGCCTTCTCGATCGCCGCAAGCCCGAGCGGAAGATTAGGCGTCGGTATCGCGCCGTGCGGGTTGCTGAGAAGCGATAGCGCGATGCCCCAATAGGCGATGGCGCATTCGGGGTCGGCCTTGAGGGCGTCCTGGTAGATTTCCTTGGATTCGGCGTACCAGAACGAATGCTGGTATCGCATGGCGCGATCGAACCGCCGTTGTGCCGTTTCGTTGCACGATGTCGCGAAATGAACCGTGCCCAGTTTCTGATCGGTATTTTCCTGGGCGATGGCCGGTGTGAAAGTTCCAAACGCTGTCACGGCCACCAGGGCAGTCACCAATAGAGATTCACGCATGACGCTCTCCTTGACGCGGACGAAAGCATGACACGGGTTCTTACCGGTTTGGCGAGCTTAGGCCTTTGTGCGAACCGACTCAACGTTCCCGCGTCGGCGCTCCGACAAGCGCCGCGCGATCTATCGCCGCAGCACTGCGATCAGGCGGTTGGCGAAGGTCAGCCGCTCGGCCATTACGGAAACGAAGTAGGTCAGCAATTTCTGGCCGAGCAGCGGGTTTTCGTTTTTGAGAGCTTGGAATTGGTGCGTGCTTAGCCGGTTGGTCGCCGCCTACGCGATCTTCAGATTGGCACCGGTGACGCGGCGGAAAGCTTCGAGGTAACGCTTGCTGGTGGCCTCCACCACGCTTGCCGGCAAAGCGGGAGCCGGAGCTTCGCCATTCCAGCGGCCGGCGTGACGCTCCACGTCGAGATAATCGCGCAGCGGCTGCTTGTCGAAACTCGGTTGCGGCTGGCCGGGCTTGTAGGCACCCGCCGCCCAGAACCGTGAACTGTCGGGGGTCATCACCTCGTCGATCAGGATGATGCGTCCATCGCCATCCCGGCCGAATTCGAATTTGGTGTCGGCAATGATGATGCCCTGGTCCCGGCTGATTTTTTCGCCGAGCGTATAGACCGCGCGGGTCATGCTTTCCAGTGTATGTGCCACCTCGTCGCCGACAATCTCGCGCATCCGCGCCACCGTGATGTTTTCGTCGTGGCCGGTCTCGGCCTTGGTGGCCGGGCTGAAGACCGCGGGCTCGAGCCTGCCGCTTTCCTTAAGACCGGGCGCGAGTTTCTCGCCCGCCAACGTGCCCTGCGCGGCATATTCCTTCCACGCCGAGCCCGAGAGATAACCGCGGATCACGCATTCGATCGGGAACACCGTGGTGCGCCGGCACAGCATCGCGCGTCCGGCGAGCGAAGCGCGATGGTCCTTAAGGGCAGGCACTTCGCGGATGATGCTATCGGCATCGGCGCTGATCATGTGATGCGGCACCACGCCTTCAAGCTCATTGAACCACCAGGCGCTGATCTGGGTCAGCACCGCGCCCTTCATCGGAATGGTCTCGGCCATGACGATGTCGAAGGCGCTGATGCGGTCGGTGGTCAGCAGCAGCACGCGGTCGTCGCCGACGGCATAGATATCGCGAACCTTGCCGCGCCCGATTCGGGGAAGGGGCAGGTCGCTGGCGAGCATCGTGGTCATGGGTCAAACTTTCGGAAATAGCCGTCTCGCGCACAGGCGCACGGCAAAAAAAGGAAAATGGGAATAGCTCACTCCGGAAGCGGAATGAACTCGTGTTCGTTGGGGACGGGGGCGAAGCGGCCGCTTTTCCAGTCCTGCTTGGCCTGCTCGATCCGCTCCTTGCTGGATGAAACGAAGTTCCACCAGATATGGCGCGGGCCCTCGAGCGCGTCACCGCCGAGAAACATCATCCGCGTCGGCTTGACGGCCTTGACGGTGATGCGATCCCCGGGTCGGAAGATCAGCAGGCGCGGCCCTTCGTAGCGCTCATTGGCGATCTCGACTTCGCCGTCGACCAGGTAGATCGCGCGCTCCTCATGATCGGGGTCGAGCGGGACGCTGATGCCTTGTTGGACCGTCACCTCGGCATAAAACCACGGCGACACCATGGTCACCGGCGATTTCACGCCGAACGAACCGCCGGCGATGATGCGCGCGGTGAAACCGCTATCCTTGACAACGGGCAGGTCGGCCGCCGCGTAATGCTGGAACGACGGCGCGATTTCCTCCGAGCCGGCGGGCAAAGCGATCCAACTCTGCAGGCCAAGCATCTTCTGGCCGTTCTTGCGCTGTAGATCCGGCGTGCGTTCGGAATGCGCAATGCCGCGGCCCGCCGTCATCAGGTTCATGGCGCCGGGCTCGATTTCCCGGATGTTGCCCTCGCTGTCGCGGTGCATGATGCTGCCGTCGAACAGATAGGTGACGGTGGCGAGCCCGATATGCGGATGCGGGCGTACGTCCATGCCCTTGCCTGAGATGAACTGTACCGGCCCGAAATGATCGAAGAAGATGAAGGGGCCGACCATCTGCCGCTTGCCGTGCGGCAACGCGCGGCGCACCTCGAATCCATCGCCGAGGTCGCGGGTACGCGGCACAATCACCAGTTCCAGCGCGTCGCAGGACCGGGGATCGCCGAGCACGGGGTCGTTGGAGGGAAGCCAGCTCATGAGTTTAGTTTTCCATCGTTTTCGTAGCGATTATAGCAGCAATCCGCCGAAGCGCTCGACCATGACCGCTGATAGTTCCTTGGCCTTGTTGGTGACGCAGCCGCCGGAACGCACGGCGTAGCGGTCCTGATGCTTGAGGTGGGCCGGCGCCTCGCCCTGCTGTAGCGCGCGGGCGGACTCCATCACAAGCTTGCGGAAATGCATGATGCCGAGATCGGTCGGGCCGAGATGCTCGCGGGTGCGGTCGGCGATCCGGCCCTGGCTGTCCTGCACCGCGGCGTCCTGCTCCGAGACGCCCTTGATGCCGGTATAGCTCTTGGTCTTCTGCAGCTTGCGGTCGATCAAATAGTCGTTCGACTTGTTGCGCAGCGGAACATAATTCTCGTCGACCTCCGAGATCACGCCGTTGCCGCTGCGATACATATCGCGCTCGGCCTGGGTCAGCGGCCGCTCCGGATTCCAGGCATAGGTGTAGATCCAGCAACTGGTATCAGTCACGGGGATAAAGCTCTGGCCGAAAATACTCTCGCCCGGCATCGCGCTCGGCGCATAGGCGTGCACCGGCATCAAAAACTGCGCGATGCGCCAGTAGATATTGTCGCTGCCGGTGAGCCGCCCACCGGCGATCGTGAGCCCGGCGTCATGCGGTTGGATCTTGATGACCGGACGCGGGTCCTCGGCGATCCAGCGCATGTGGTCGACATTCATGCGCGCGATCGGATTGACGAAATGCTTCTTGATATCCAGCACCTCGTCTTCTTCCTTGTCGAAGCTCAGATGCGCGAAGGTGAAATGCGCGGTGTCGATGGAGCCTTCCAGCGCCTGCACCCAGTTGCAGTCCTGCCACTTCTTCGAGACGTAGCGGTGCGAGGCCGGCACCAGCGCCATTTCCAGCGCCGGCAGATCGGGAATCTCGCCCGCGGGGCCCATATAGGCCCAGATCATGTCGCCCCATTCGCGCACCGGATAAGATTTGATGCGGATCAGATCCTTGGCGTTGAGGTCGGGATAGGAGGTCGGCATGTCGAGGCAATTGCCGTCGGTGTCGAATTTCCAGCCGTGATAGACGCAGCGGATGCCGCATTCCTCATTGCGGCCGAGCCACAGATTGGCGCCGCGGTGCGGACAATATTGATCGATGACGCCAACCACACCGCGTGAGTCGCGGAACGCGAGCAGTTCCTCGCCCATGACGACGATCTTGTTCGGGGCCCCATCGGCTTCCGGTAATTCCTGGGATAAAAGAACCGGCAGCCAGAAGCGGCGCAGCAGTTCGCCCATCGGCGTGCCTTCGCCGCTTTCAGTGAGGAATCGGTTGTCCTCTGCACGGAGCATGGGATGTCCTCCGGGTTCGATTATTGCTTTTGGCCAAGCTTGGCGCAGCGAGAGCGAGGCGTCAACGCAACTTGTTCTGGCGAGGCCATGCGCCCGAGTTGTGCAAGAGTCACTCGCCCAAGACAGAGGGCGCGGGGAAAGCCGGGTGTCCGATGCACCCGCGGCCGCGCGTGGTGTGTAGTAAACACGCGCGTTAGTCACCACAGGTTCACCGGATCAATCCGGCTTTCCCCGCGCAATGGTTTTAACGGTTTCCTTCGCGCTCTCCTCGGTGACCGGGCTTTTTTGCCACCATCGCTTACGCGGATCGCTCCGCGAAACTTGACGCCAGCGTCGGGGCGTCAGGACCACACGACTTCACCGTCCGCGTCAGCACCGTTCGTCCGCGCACTTTCGTGCACCGACGCTGCCGCGTCCATCGCATCCCGCACCCAACGTTCGTGACGACCGCGAAGCGCCCCTCTTTCGGGTGCGGGACGGCGGGGAATATGGAAGTGATTTGGGTCGGGCGCGAAAGAAAATATTCTTTGCAATGGGACTGGACAGGGAGGGGCAAATCACCAGGCCGCCGTTCGACCTAACACCGCGCGCCCGATAAAGGATGTCAGCGCTCGATGATAGGATCATCACTGTCCGCTCTACCGCGCGTATTGCGGATTAAGCTTGTCAATCGCGGCATCTTCGTTAAGCGTCAAACAGCTGCCATCGTCGACCGAAGGCTAGCTGAGCCCGTAGGATGGGTTGAGCATTTGCGAAACCCATCACCTTGCCGTGCAACATCGACGTTAGCTCAATGAAGCGGCGGTGTGATCGGGCATCCCGTTGGAGGTGAACTCGGTATCCAGCGTCGCCCAAGTGCTTCTCACGATCGCTAGGGCGTTTCTAGCCGCTCTCGGCTCTCACAGATCGCTGACCGGGAAGAGGCAGGGCTAAAACACCGCCTAAATCGTCCAAAACCGCTCTAGGACATGAGTTCTGGGGCCTTTTGTGATATCGGCCTAGACGATTGAATATGATCCCGTAGAACTCATGAAGCGCGCGAGCACGCGCCGGGCTTGGAATCCCGACAGCACGCCCGTGAATGGCTGTCTGACGGCTTTCGAACTGCCGGAGGAGACTTACCACCTCGGCCGGGGACTGCTTTTGCGTCGGGACCGCGATGGAGGTTCTTTTCGGTATCAGCTCGGTTCAGCAAAAAACCAAGACTATTGCAGCCCTACTGTCTGAATACGTTGGCACGTCGTCTGAAGATAAGGTTCGAGCCGATGAAGTGGTAGACGAGATGTATCGTTGGAGGAATAAGGTCGTACATGCAGCACGACAGCTCGACCCAAAAGCTTTTATGCAATCCGCGTCCCTTGCACGGTGTGCCTTTGAACGCATTCTCATTGATGGTGAACTTCCCAAGCTGCTTAAATAGCCGCGGTCACGAAATAATCTCGCATTGCCGATCGATCGGAGCGCACCGTCGGCGACAACGTCCCCCGGAGCACGGCGTCGTCGGAATAGAGCTGCAATACCTTGTCGGGTTCGTCGTCGCCAAGCGCAGCCGTCCAGCTCGAGGCCGCCGCCGCCACGTCTTCCTTCGGTCTGGCCGAAGCACAAGTAGCAAACGACAACAGGATAATGCTGAGTGTGAATTTTACGCTGGCAGTTTTGAAAGAAAAACTCATAACGGCTTCTCCCGTCGATGATCGAGACGTCAGCCAAAGCGCAATCGTGGGTAATGCCCTTGAGCACTTGCGAAACCCATCACCTTGCCGCGCGACAGTTATGTTAGCTTCACGACGCGACGACATGACATAATGGGTATCGCCGCGCTCGACCTGTCCCGTGAGCTGCGGGCTGGCTGGGAACCGATTTAATTTCCCTTTTTCGTCGTCAGCGAAATGTAAAGACGGTACAGGCGGCGCCGGTTTATCTGGATACCACTCAGGTTTAACGGGATACCGCTCCGATTTAATTTGGCCCAAAGTAAAGCGTCAGAAAGGTCAGTATTTCTGACCCTCAAGCCATTTTTTCGTCAAACTTGAAAAAGGCATTGTGGCATTTTCGGCACGGCCTTTCGCCGCTGAATCGCGTACAGTGATTTATCGCGCTCGCAATTGCATGAATGCTTCAGCTCAGACGGACCTTTCATATTGGGGAGCAAAGTACGATGAGGAAATTTCTGCTAAGTACCCTTGGTATCGTTACAATGGCGGCTCCTGCGCTGGCAGCCGACCTTCCAGTTAAGGCACCGCCGGTTTACGTCCCCCCAATGTACAATTGGTCGGGCTTCTACATTGGCGCTGACGGCGGTTGGGGAAGAAGCAATAATTGCTGGGATTTCTTTCCGGCAGGTGGCGGGATGATCCCAGCCGGTTGCTTCGATAAGTCCGGCGGCATCGTCGGTGGTCAGATCGGCTATCGCTGGCAACAACCCAACAATCACTTTGTTCTCGGTGTGGAAGCTCAGGGGGATTGGGCCAATCTCAACAGATCGCAAGTCAGCTTCTTCGATCCCGCCTTAACAATTGGGAACAAGATGGATGCCTTGGGCCTTTTCACCGCTCAGCTCGGTTGGGCCATTGATACTTGGCTGTGGTATGTGAAGGGCGGCGCGGCGGTAACGAGCAATACCTTCACCGTGAGTTCCACCCTTGGAGGGGTTGGGCTCGCCTCGGCAGGCTCGACCCGTTGGGGTGGTTCGATCGGTACCGGATTCGAGTACGGCTTCTCGCCGGGCTGGTCGGTCGGTGTTGAATACGACCATCTTATGATGGATGCCCAAACCTTTTTCGTCCCGGTAGCGGCTCCCCTGGTTGGCGGTTCGCTCGCTCGCGTCACCCAGGGCGTGGATATTGCCACCGTGCGCGTAAACTACCGTTTTAACTGGGGTGGTGGTGGCTCTCTCTTCCCGAGTTACTGATTACGCTCTCCAACCAATTCAAAGCCCCGGCATCGTCCGGGGCTTTTTCATTGCTTGAAAGAGGTCGCTCAGACGGATTGTCCGCTCCGGGTCGATGCTGTTGAAAAAGCCGAAAATTGAGCCGCTCCGCAGAAACGGATTTATGGACTCCCAACACGAAAAGTGTCCGCTAACCGACGTATCGACCCGTTTGCGCAGAACAAACATTTAACGCGATCGTCCTAGACTTCCGTTGCACCATCGGGGCGAGCGGATGATTAAGCATTCGTTAGTGAAGCGATTTATGCGGTCGCGGTCCGGCCGCGGCTTTCTCCTCCATTTGGGCGTCTGCGCGATGTTGTCCGCAGCGGTGGGGTACGGCTTCCACTATTTCAGCCTGAACTGGTTCATGGAGCACAAGAGCGACGAGAAGATCACCGCGCTCCGGCTGGTGGATGCCTTCGTCACCAACTATTCGGCGGTCCGGTCGCAATTCGGACAAGGCGCGCCGGTGCCAGCATCATTTCGCGCCCATGCAATCGACGCCTTCAACAAGCGGGTCGGCGACAATTCCGATTTTCGCCTCCGCTCGGTCGGCCGCCCGGGACGAGAGATTGTGACTCCGCCAACGGACGCGCGGATGGCCGAGGTGATCGAGGCCTTCGCGGCAACGCCAAATCTAAAGCCGATGTCTGAACTGCTCGACATCAATGGCGAACAGATATTTCGCACCGTCTACCCGACCGTGGCGCAGGAACAGAGTTGCGTCAGCTGCCACAACGCGCTGCAGCCCGGCAAAACACAGTGGCACCTGAACGATGTCATCGGTGCGTTCGTCATCGATGTGCCGGTCTCGCCATTCCTGCGCACCGTGATGCGGCAAAGCGCGAGCATCGGGGTTGGCCTGTTTATCGCGCTGGCACTTGCCGGCCTGATCATTTCACTCATTCATTTCCGCCAGCTGGAGGCACTCGATGCAGGTGCTGCCGAGCTCAAAGCAAGGGATGAAGATCTGCAGGCTCAAAACATGCGTTTTGACATCGCTGTCAACAACATGACGCAGGGGTTGCTGCTGCACGATTCAGCCGAGCGGCTGATCGTCTGCAACCAGCGTTATATCGACATGTACGAGTTATCACCCGACGTGGTCAAGGCCGGCCTCAGCTTTCGCGATCTTATCGTCTATCAAAAACAGACCGGATCCTTCAGGGGCGACGTCGACGGTTTTTGCTCCTCGGTCTTGCGCAACGTGGCGCTGGGCAAAGTCACGCACAACGTCGTGGAGACCGCAGACGGGCGTTCGATCCAGATCGTGAATCAGCCGTTGGCGGATAGCGGATGGGTGACCACGCACGAGGACATCACGGAGCGAAGGCAGTCAGACCAGCGGATCGCGCACCTCGCGCATTACGACGCGCTGACCGACCTGCCGAACAGGGTGCTGTTTCACGAACAGCTGAAACGCGAGCTGGCTTGCGTCACTGCGGACCGCCAACTGGCGGTGCTCTACGTCGACATCGATGAATTCAAAAGCGTCAACGATTCGCTCGGGCATATGATAGGCGACGAACTGTTGAAAGCCTTGGCCATTCGCCTGCGTGGTTGTGTCAGAGAGGGCGATTTCGTGGCCCGGCTGGGCGGTGACGAGTTTGCGATCGTTCGGACGACGGTCAAAACCGCTGACGACGTCGACGAACTTGTCATGCGAGCGCTCGATGCGATCAGGGAACCCTGCGAATGTCTCGGGCACCAGTTGACCACGGACGCCAGCATCGGCATCGCGCTGGCTCCGCAGCATGGCAGCGACCTCGATCAAATCCTGAAGAATGCGGATCTGGCGATGTATGCCGCCAAAGCCGCTGGACGCCGGACATATCGTTTCTTCGAACCTGACATGGAGGTGCAGGTACAGGCGCGCCGCAAACTGGAAATGGATCTGCGTCAAGCGATATCCGATGGTGCGCTGGAGGTTTACTACCAGCCCTGCGTCAGCCTTGCCGATAACCGGATCACCGGCTGCGAGGCCCTGCTGCGCTGGCGGCATTTCGAACGCGGCATGATCTCGCCCGCCGTGTTCATTCCGATTGCGGAAGAGACCGGCCTGATCAACCAGCTCGGCGAATGGGTGCTGACGACAGCCTGCGCGGAAGCCACGACGTGGCCCGATGACATCAGGCTCGCAGTCAACGTTTCGCCCGTTCAGCTTCGCAGCGGCACTTT
>Ga0210396_10002955_pt1 | contig 17076 bp, 15 predicted proteins | sample IncBWH17OmetaG_FD_155466 | JGI IMG/M metagenome (GOLD analysis project Ga0210396, IMG submission 155466) | Forest soil microbial communities from Barre Woods Harvard Forest LTER site, Petersham, Massachusetts, United States - Inc-BW-H-17-O ... | reverse complement strand
TCAGCTCAGCGCTGTCGATCGCAAAAAACGCCAGGTGCTCTACGACCGCCTGCACGACCGGGCCAACGACCTGATGGAGGAACTCGGTATTCCCGCCCTTGTCCGCGAGGGACTGTACCTCGGCTACATCAACGGCGCGCTGGGCAAGCTGCTTGATCTGTGATTAGCTAAAGTGCCGCCGGTGCCCTCCGGCGGAATGCGACGGCGCGTCAGTGCAGCGAAGACCGCCGGTGAGGGCACCGGCGGCACCTACGTTCGATTGCAAACCGCTTTGGACCAGGAGTGTTAACTGGCGACCCGGGGCGAATTCCCCACGGAACGCTCAATCAGCCGGCGAATTTCGTCACGCTCGTGGTCGCCGGGCACCCGCCAATCAGCGTGGTCCAGTGCGTTGCGCCCCGCCGAGTCGGTGAGGCGCGGATCGGCTTTGCTGCCCAGAAGCGCCCGCACTATTTTCGCGCTGCCGTGCTGGGCGGCGAGCATCAGCGCCGTTCCGCCGCTGCGGTCGGCGACGTTGGGATCGGCCCCGTGAGACAGCAGAAGCTTCAGCGCCTCAAGCTGATTCCACGCGGCCGCGAAGCTCAGCGGGGTCTCGCCCTGGCGGTTGCGAAAGTTCACGTTTGCCCCCCGGACAATGAGCCGCCGGGCAGCTTCAACCTCCCCATCCGCCACCGCATCGACCAGCGCGCGGTTGAGGCGGTAACGGGCCGAGTGACCGACCGCGCGACGCGCCCGGCCGTTCGAGCCGGAATGTTTACCACCACCAACTCCCATGCCCGCTCCAAAATGCGCCCACATATCATCTGCTCAGATTGAGTCCACATCCTCCAGCGGCAGGAAGTAGCCTTTGATGCACCGGATGCTCCGCACACAGATTTGGATGTGGTTGTATTCGCTAAAGCCGCTGGACTCGTAGAGCGGCGCACCCTCGATGAACGCCGCACGCACAGTGTCATACGGAGCAAGGCCGCTCTCCTCCCTCATCTTGTGGACGGTGTTGATCGTAGCACAGTCGAGGTTTCGAAGAAGCAGGTCCCCGCCGGTCCGGAGCGGCTCGTTCCGTGGGAGCGGAGTTCCCGCCTTTCCTGACGCCTCAGCCAGGTTTTCGTAGGCGGCGCGGACGACCTTGAGGTATTGGCGGTCCAGAAGGTTGAGGCAGTTCCCCAGATCGATCACCGCGCCGACAACTGCGGGCCTGCGAAGTCTCTTGCGTATCCGCAGAAGCGTGGCCCACTCCATCGCGCGTTCCGGGCTGTTCTCCCAAAAATAGATGCCGGAGCCGAGCCAGTCGTATTTATTATCGCTGAACTTGAGGGCCTGCTTCCTGGTGACGGCGTTCATCGCCACCGATTGGTCGCAGCCGTGAAAGCCCAGACTAAATGAGGGAAGCACCGAATAAAGGGTCACCGGTAGCGCCGGGCCAAACGCTTCCCGTCCTTATTCAGGATGCCCATGCGGATGAGCCACCGCTTTGCTTTTTTCGAGTCATTTTTGAATGACTCGCGTGCTTGCCGCGCCACGGCGAGCTGCTTGCGGATGTCCTCGGCCACGGTCATACCCTAATTCTTATCGGTTGAGTCGCCCATATCAAGCCGGCATGGACGCCGTCACCCCGGGCCCTGCCCCAAAAGTGTCACGCCCCATCCCATAACCAAAACGTTATCGGACCTGCTAAAGATTCGCCGCCGGCCTGTCCGAAAGACCCTGCATGAGTTCAGCCGAAATCGATGCGCCCGTCATTCTGGAAGCCCGGCCGCACGTACACCTGTGGATGACGATCCACGAGGCGGCGGAAATCCTCGACGTTTCCGTCGGCAGCCTCGAACGCAAAAAGGACGAGGGCGAGCTCCCCAGCCGCGTTGTGGCCGACGGCACTGACGAGGTGCTGATCTGCCTGCCCGAGCACCCTGCCGTGTCGGTACGTGCGGCGATGGCGCCGATGATTGATGCGCTGACGGAGATCGAGCGGACGCTGGCGCCCGCTCCGATTCCGCCGACCCTTCCCGCCCGCAAGCCTGCCACTCCGCTGGCCACGGCCGACGTCCGCTGGACGCGGCAGCAGGACGTGCGCAAAGCACGGCGATCGGCGCGATGGGCCTGGGCGATGGCCGCGGCGATGGCGCTGTCGGGCGCGGGCGGCGCGCTGTTCTTCCTCGAGCAGTCCGGCGCCGCCCGGCAGGAGGCCGAATCGATGGCCGACCAGGTCCAGCGAATGTCGGAACTGAACGCGCAGCTTGCTTTGCAGAAGTCGCGGCTCGACAGCCAGCTCGCCGAGGCACGGCAGACCGCCGAGAAGTTCCAGGGCCAGTTGGTCGTCGAGCGGAGCATCGAGGATACGCTGCTCAAAGCCGCGATCCGCAAGCACAACGCCCTCCAGGCCAGCTCCACCGCCATGCTCGACAGCGCGCAGTAGAACGATTCCTGTGGCACCCACCTTCCAGCCCGTGCTGGCGGTCTTCAATTCTTAGAGATTCGCACCGATGATCGCGCGACGTATCGCGCCGCCAGCACGGGCTGTCTTCGACCCTGAGGCTGAGCCTCAGGCTCAGACCCGATGGGGAAGCCCGTGCCGCAGGAATCCGTCAACGCGCAAACGCCATGAGTCACGTCGAAAATCCTAATTGCCCACCCATGCACAAGCGGAAATAATCCCTCTCGACCAGGCGGATCGAATTCCGCCGCTTGGCAGGAATCGTTGCCCGCGACGCGGGGTTGAAGTGGCCGCGAGTAATTCTCGGGAGTGTGTGAGATCCGGGGTTCCGCTTCGCTCCGCACCCGGCTTGGTTTGCAAGAATGGCTCGGAGCGCTTTCTTCATTCACTTCGCACGACGAAGGGGACCGCCGTCAGTGCCGCACCGACCAGGCTCAGGAGAATCAGGTTGCTGATGAAATAGGGAACGACGATCAGGCCGACGCCGGCGAGCATGGGAATTGCCGCCGCCATCTTCTTTCCGTACATCAGGAATCCGGTCCCCACCGCCCCGAACAGCAGTGAGAGCATCAAGCTGTTCATGTCCATAGGCGCCTCCTAACAGGTCCATCATCGGTCCGCCCCCGCCTGTCTCGCAGATGCTCCGCGGGGCGGATAAAATCGGGCCTACACGACTATGCCGCAGGCCGTTCCAATCCGACTGAACCTCAAGAAGGACGAAAAGCTCGAAATCGACTGGCAGGACGGGCAGAAATCGGTGTACGGCATCTCCTATCTGCGCTCGATGTGCCCCTGCGCCCAGTGCAAGACGCTGCGTGCCGAGCAGCAGCAGCGCAAGTCGCTGCTCCGCGTGCTGCCGGGGAACTATTCGCAGCCGCTCACCGCCCTGGGGGCGGAACTGGTGGGAAACTATGCTCTCCGAATCGAATGGCCCGACCAGCACGGCACGGGGATTTATTCGTTTGAGTACCTGCGGGAGATCAGCCCCACTTAGCCGGCAAAAATTAGATTAACCACGAAAGCACGAAGGCCACGAAGAAAAGACAAAGCAAGAAATGCGGGTGCGAATGAATCGGGCGCGGAGATGTCGGGACCTCCGCTTCCTTCTCTTTCTCGGTAAAAACTTTTTCCCGATCAAGCGGTCGTTGCGAAGTTGCGCAACTCGCGCATGGTTCGCGCCAGAACCCCGTCGCATTCTCCCGCGCCGCGATACAACGCATACAACTTGTCGTACTGCGATTGCGCTTCTGCCCGCGGGCGGTAGACGGGCTCGGAGCGCTGGCGGGCCATGGCGCGGATGGCGGCTTCCATGCTCGCATGGCCGGTCGATTCGACGCCCGCCGCCAGGCAGCCCAGGATCGCGGCGCCAAGGGCGACGGAGTTGTCGCTCTCAGCTAGCAGAATCTCCTCGCCCAGCACGTCGGCATAAATCTGCATGAGCAGTGGGCTTTTGGCGGGCAGTCCGCCGCTGGCGACGAAGCGCTCGACCGGCACGCCCGCCTCACGAAGAAGCTGGACGATCCACCGCAGCCCGAACGCCGTCGCTTCCAATAGCGCGCGGTACAATTGCTCGGGTTTTGTGCCGAGGGTCAGCCCGATGAACGATCCGCTGAGCCGGCCGTCCATGAGCGGCGTACGACAGCCGTTGAGCCAATCCAGCGCCAGCACTCCGCCGCTGCCCGGCGGCAGCGCCGCCGCCCGCTGCGCCATCCGCTCGTGCGAAAGCTGGAACGTGTCCACCAACCAGGCGAACGCATCGCCCACGCTGGCCTGGCCGGTCTCGTAGCCGAAGTAGCCCGGCAGGATTCCGTCCTCGACCACGCCGGCGATCCCGGGCGCCAGCCGCTCGACCTTGCTGTTCATCATGTGGCAGGAGCTGGTGCCCATCACGAGCACCATGGTCGAATCGGCGGCGACACCCGCGCCGGGGACGCCGGCATGGGCGTCGATGATCGCTGCCGACACCGGGATCTGCGCCTCCAGCCCCAGCAGCTCGGCGGCCCGCGCCGTCAGCCGCCCGGCGCGATTCCCCGGCGCCACCAGCGTTCCGGGCATCTTGCTCGTCACCACGTCGGCCATCTCCGGATGCACCGCGGCGAAATATTCGCGCGATGGATAGCCGGTCTTGTTGTTCCACATCGCCTTGTAACCGGCCTGACAGGTCGAACGTGGCACGTCGGTTTCTTTGCAGTGCGGGTACGGCCCGGAGATGAGCTGCCAGACGAACCAGTCGCCAGCCTCGAGCCACACATCGGTCGCCAGATAAACTCGCGGCGCGTGCTCGAGCGTCTCGAGCACCTTGGGGAAGAACCATTCGAGGCCGATGATGCCGCCGTAGCGGGCCAGCCACGGCTCCCTGCGCTCCTGCGCGACCTGGTTGATGCGATCGGTCTGCGATTTGGCCCCATGATGCTTCCAGAGCTTGGGCCAGGCGAGCGGCGTTCTGGCGAACCGCTCCTCCAGGCACAATGGGGTCCCATTTGCTTGCGCCGCAAGCATTGTGCAGCTCGTGAAATCGACGCCGATGCCGACGACATTTGGAGGCTTCACCCCGGCGACCTTCAGTGCCTCTTTGCATGCCGCGGCGGCGCCTGTCATCCAGTCGCGGGGGTCCTGGAGGGCGTAATCCGCCGGCAGTTTCGCGCCGCTGGTAGGAAGCACGTCGTCGATCACGCCGCTCGCGTAGCGGCTGCTCGCCTGGGCGGCGACCTGCCCGTCGGAAATCCGCACCGCCAGCACGCGGACCGATTCGGTCCCGAAGTCGAACCCGATCGCGTAACGTTGTTCCAAGGCCGCCTCCGAGTTGGCAGGAGAATACATCGGGCAGATCGGGAGGGCGAGGCTCCGGCCGAGCCGGGATTTTTCGTCGCGGGAATCGGAATGCAGGCTGGGAATGAAAGCCCTCGCGACATTCAGGCGGCTCGGCGGGAGCCTCGCCCGCCTCGCCCTCCCGGGTGCGGCCTACACTTTTCCATGACCGAGGACGATGAAAGCCACGATCGCGCGGATGAATGGGAACCGGATGATGCCGACCGCAGCGATGAGCCGGCCGAGGCGCCCTGCCCTTATTGCAAGCGGGAAATCAGCGAGGAGGCGGTGCAGTGCCCGTACTGCGGGTGCTATCTCTCGGCCGAGGACACCCCGCGGCAGCCAAAGCCGTGGTGGTGGATCGTCGGGATTGTGCTGGTCGTGCTGCTGCTGTTGGGGTACGTGCTGAGGTGGTAGTCCATTGCTGATTGCGGATTGCTGACTGCTGATTGCGGAAAGGCGGCGTGATTTCTTGAATCCGCAATCAGCATTCAGCAATCAGCAATCCGCAATGTTCTATCTTCGTTGCCGCGCCCGGCCGAGCCGCTCGTTGGCGGCATCGAGCTTGCCGAGCATCTTGCCGAAGCTGTCGGGGCGGCTTCGCTTGCGCTTGCGCGGGATCGACGTGCGCCGGACGGGATAAATTGTGAGCATCGAACGCATGGGTCTCCTTCCGTGTGAACGACCGCCGGACAGGTTATCGCCCCGACCCACCACGCCAAACTTCCCATCCTCTTTCGCGACAGTCCGATAACCTGACGGAGAAAAATAGCTCCCGACACCCGACCCTATTTTCTGTCCGTTGAACCTGAAACCTGACGGGAGAAAAAATAGCTCCCGACCTCCCGACCCTATTTTCCTTCCCTGGAGTCGCACCAGGAATGCCACATCTGGCGATAGGCGGTTTCGATGCTTCGGGCGAATCGCGGGGCGTCCATCAGGGGCGATTGCTGCATGCGCTGTCGCAATGACCGGCGGAGCTGTGCCAGCCGCGGGAGGTCGGCGGCAAGGGCGATTGCGATGCGCACGAACTCGTCCGGATCGTGGGCCGCCAGTTCCGTGAGCCGGAGGTTGTTCAATTGCGACCAGCCGGCACGCGAGACCGGCGTTGGCCCCACCAGGGTCACGACCGGCACACCCATCCACAGCGAATCGATGCCCGTGGTGTGGGCATTGTATGGGAACGTATCCAGCGTGATATCGATGCGGTGAAACGTCCGCAGATAGCCGGCACGGGACTGGCGATCGGCAAATTCCAGCCGTGCGGCGTCGACTCCGTCACGCGCGAGCACGGCAAGCAGCCGTTGCCGGGCCGAGCCGCGCGGGGCGAGCACCAGCAGCCGCGAATCCTTCACCGCGGCCAGGACCCGCGTCCACAGGCGGAGGACCTGGTCGTTGATCTTGAAGAAGCTGGACAGACAGCCGAAGGTGACGAATCCGCGCCCCGCCGCCGGAAGCGCGTTGACCGCCGGCTCGTCCGAATCCGGCTGATAGCACCAGAAGCTGTCGGGCAGGCGGACCAGCCGCTCGGTTGAAAACGCCTCATTTTCAGGCGGATCCAGATAGGGATCGGTCAGTCGGTAGTCGATCGTTTCCAATCCGCTGGTCGCCGGGTATCCCGCGAAGCTGACCTGGATCGGCGCCGGCTTGCGGGCGAAGACGGGCATTCGGTTATGCGCCGTGTGAACGGTCAGGTCGACGAGAATGTCGATGCGGTCCTGGCGGATGAGCTCCACTGCCTGGCGGTCGTCGACCCTGCTGATGTCACGCCAACCGTGCGAGAGCGCGCGGAACGCATCGGTGAACACATCAGCCGGCGACTTGAGGTTGGCGTAACAGAAGATCTCGAACGCCCCGCGATCGTGATGACGGAAGAGCGGCATGACGTTGGCGCCGACGACGTGGTTGCGGAAGTCGGGTGAGACGTAGCCGACCCGCAGGCGGCGGTCTGGCGTGCGATCATTCTCGTGTGACCGGGCGGGCGTCACGGTGCGCATCAGCGCCATGTTCCATTGCCGGTGCTCCTGAAGAATTCGCGCCGCGTCGTAGCCGGGGTGGTAGTGCATCAACTGAAGCACGTTGCTCGCGGCCCAGAAGCCGTCGGGAAGCGAGGCCGCCCGCCTTTGTAGTGCGATCGCCTCGTCCACCCGGCCAACGTCGGCCAACAGGTTGGCCAGGTTCGAGAGCGCGTGCGGATTGTCGGAGCGGAGGGCCACCGATTGTTCATTTGCGGCGATCGCGGCATCGACTTCTCCCTGGGCTCGCAGGGCCTTGGCCAGGTTGTAGTAGGCGTCGGCATAGGCGGGGCGGAGGGCGATCGCCCGCCGGCATGCGGCAATCGCCTCATCGAACCGGCGGACTTCCTGGAGCGCCATCGCCAGGTTGTGGTGCAATTCCGGAACGCCGGGGGCGAGGCGGATCGCTTCCTGATATGAAGGGATGGCGCCGCTCGGGTCTCCCAGACGCTGGAGGGCTGCGGCGAGATTGTTATGCGATTCGGGAACCTGGGGCGCTAGTGCGATCGCCCGACGGAAGTGCTCCGCCGCCTCCGCAAAACCCGATTCCGCCATCAGCGCGGCGCCGGCTTTCAGCTCGCCAAGCGCTTTGTCAGCGGCACATTCCGGCATCGAGCAGCCCCAGCCTCACGTTGGCCCAAAATTTGCTGTCACAATTATATTCCCCCTTGGCCGCTATCATCAGGCATGCTACTGTTACCTGCAAGCAAAGACTATGCCTTTAGCCGGGCATAGACTTGCAAGTTTGGTTGAAATATGCAGTTATCGCAATCCTTATCCATGCGTCCGGAGCTGCGGCAGCTCCTGACGCCGCGAATGATCCAGAGCATGGAGATTCTCCAGCTCCCCCTTGCCGCTCTTGAGGAACGCATCGAGCAGGAGCTTCAAAGCAACCCGGTCCTGGAATTCCGTGAGGGGGAAAGCGAAGCCGACCCAATCCCCGAAAGCGAGCCGGCCGACGCCCAGAAGCAGGAGTTTTCCGAGGGCGAGCGGTCGCTGGTCGTCAAAGAGAATTCCGACCAGTCGGAGGACTTCGACCGCCTGGCCAAGATCAGCGAATACTTCGAGAACGAGGAATTCGCCACCAACGGTTCGTACAACTTCCGCCAGCAGGCCAGCTACGACGGGGAGCGCGACAAGAAGCTGGACGCGATGAACAACACCGCGGCCCGCAGCGTCACGCTCACCGAGCACCTGATGGGCCAGTGGGCGTTTGTCGAATGCCCGACGAGCGTTCGCAAGGCCGGGGAAGAGATCATCAAGAACATCGACCCCGAAGGATATTTCCGCGCCGAGTTCGAGGAGCTTCAGAAGGATTCCAAAGAGCCGCCGAGCATCGAAGACCTTCAGGAAGCGATCAAGCTGGTGCAGACCCTCGAGCCTACCGGCGTGGGGGCGCGACATCTTCAGGAGTGTCTGCTCATCCAGCTCGAGGCCCTCAAGGAGGAGCCAGAACTGGGCCAGGGCCACGACTTCGACCTGGAGCGCTTCCTCATCACCGATCATCTCAAGGACCTGGAGATGAACCGGTATCCGCAAATCAGCAAGCGCCTCAACCGGCCGATCGAGGACCTCAAGACGGCGGTGAAGCGGCTGGGACGGTTGCATCCCTATCCCGGCAAGCAAATCGGCAGCGACGACGCACCCCCGATCATCCCCGACGCCATCATCTTCTTCGACGAGGAGAACGATCGCTACGAAATCGACATGGCCAATGATCCGGCCCCCAACCTCTACATCAGCGGCCTGTATCGCAAGTGGCTCAAGAACCGCTCGTGCGACAAGAAAACCCGCGAGTTCCTCGCCAACAACGTCCGCAACGCCCGCTGGCTTTTGGAAAGCATCGAACAGCGCAAGAGCACGATCACGCGGGTGATCCGCGCCGTCGTGGATGCCCAACGCGAATTCTTCGACAAAGGCCCGGAATTCCTGCGACCCCTGCCGATGATTCAGGTCGCCGACCAGCTTGGGATTCACGTCGCAACCGTTTCCCGCGCCGTCTCCGAGAAATGGATTCAAACTCCGCGAGGCGTTTTCCCGCTAAGACGTTTCTTCTCCGGCGGCACCACCAGCGCCGAAGGCGAAGACATGAGCTGGGACGCCGTCAAGGAAAAGCTGAAGGCGATCATCGAAAGCGAAGACAAGAAGAATCCCCTCAACGACGACGACATCGTCATCAAGCTCAAAGACCAGGGCATCGACCTGGCCCGGAGAACCGTGGCGAAATATCGGAAGATCCTCAATATCGCCACCGCGCGGCAGCGGCGGGAGTTCTGAATCCATCTTGGTGCAGGACAAGACGGGGCAAAGGATACCGGTGTAGGATCAGACGACGGGAGGACCTATGATCGTCAGAGTCGATCCAGAATCGTGGGACCAGAACAAGCTTGTCCAACTCGACAGCGACGCGCCGGACAATAAAACCGCAATTCGGGAAATGGAAGATTGGGCGGCGGAGCACGGTTTTGCCCGCACCAACGAGTATTGGTTGCGCCGAGCGCTAACCCCCAACGGCAAGCGCGTCTTCAGGGGGATCTGTTTCCGATTGATGCCCGACGAGATTGCCGCCGCCAATTCAGAGGGCAACGAGATCGAGCAGCGCATGAAGCGAATGCCGGTCCTTTTGACGGAAGAGCCTTTTCGATAGCGTTGTACCGCAAAGCGGCGGTTGCGTCCGTACTCATTCAGTCGCGTTCGCCGCATTCACAGAGCATTCAGAGTCGGATTCGTCACGAATTCAGCCTCGCCGTGCTGGCGGCGGTGGCGGTGCTGCCGCCATCGTCCACGATCTGGATCGAAAGGGCGTACGACTTCAGCTTGGCATTCCCATAGCTGTGGCTGGCGATCACGCTGAACGATCCGTCACTGTTGGCGACGACCTGGGCGGTACTGACCGTGCCGTCGCCCCAGTTGACGGTCGCGGTGAAATCCGCCGCGGTCGCCAGGAGGTTGGCGTCGGTGAAGGTTGCCAGCGTCACGTTGTTGAAAGTCTTGCTGCCTTGTGACGGCGAAACGTTGCGGCCCTTGGCGGTCAGCGGGGCATCGGTGACCTGCGTCGTCAGCGAAGAGTTGTTGTTCGACAGATTGGTGTCGAGCGTGGTGGTGGCGACCGATGCGCTGAACGTGAGGCCGGGGTTTTCTTCCGGCAGCGTCACCATCAACGTCAGTGTTCCGCCGGCCCCTGCCGGCACGGTGCCCAGGTTGACGGTCCCGGTGGCGGGGTTGTAAGCACTCGCCGGCAGCGCGGAGAACGCGCCGCCGAAGCTGGCGGAGACGAACACTGCCCCCGCCGGCAGCGGCGCGCTCAGCACCACGTTCTGCGCCACGCCCGCGCCGGCATTGGCAACGTTGTATGTGTAGCTGACGGTGCTCCCTTCGACCACCGAACCCTGCCCGCTCACCAACACCGACACGTCCGCCCCCGGAATCAGCACCACGCTGTGCGGCAGATAACCGATCGCATACGTGATCCCGTTCAGCACGACCGACGAACCCTGGGCAAACTGTCCGCTCACACTCCCGGTGGCCTGGACGAGAGTGAAGGTCTGGGTCGAGAGGGGGACGAACGTCAACGCCGCGGCCAGTGTCGCGTTGTTCAGGTTCACGTTTTCGTTCACGTCGAGCTGGCCATAGTTGCCGGCCGTATTGCCCGGCGTCGGACCGGAAAGCTGGACGGAGAAAGTCGATCCGTTGGAGAGCATATCGGTTCCGGTGGTGAGAATGCCCGGCCCGCCGTGCCCAGGGGTCAGGGTCGTCGAGGGGAGAACGGCGACGGCGCCGGTGATGGTCCCTGTGCCTCCCAGCGTGCCGGCATTGACGTTAACCGGCGCGTTGATCGTCGCGGTCGGCCCGTCCACGAACAGCGAACCACCGCCATTGACGTTCACGACAGAAGCGTTGATGACATCGGTCAGCTCGGCGGTGCCGCCGGCGGCGGTGTTGAGGTTGACTGCGCCGGTACCGGCATCGAGCGCTTTGCTGAGGGTCATGTTGGCCGCGGTGACGGTGATGTTGCCGCCGGAAGAAAAGACCGCATCCGCGCCGGTCGAGTCGGCCGTGAACGCGCCGGTGGCGTCGAGGTCGATGTCTCCGCCGGTCGTGGCAAACACGGGCGCCGCTGCGAGATTCCCGGGCGCGTTGACAAGCGTGATGTCACCGCCCGCGGTGGCGGCCAGGCCGCCCGATCCGCTCAGGACAGTAGCCGTTGCATTGGCATTGACGACGATGTTTCCGCCTGCGGTCAAGCTGATCGACCCGTTTGACGCCACGGCGCCGAAACCGGTGGTGTCGCCCAGGAGGATGTCGCGCCCCGCACGGAGGAACATCACGCCGTTCCCCACGTCGCGGATTGAGGTCAGGCTCGATTGGCCGCCGGTCGCGACGTCGGAGGTGGGACCGGTCGCCTGCACGATGATGGTTCCGGGACCGCTGATCGTGCCGCCGTTGGTGAGAATGTTGATGCCGCCTTTGTTAACCAGCTGGATGCTGCCCGAGGCGCCGGTGACCTGCACGCCGCCCAGAAGCGTGCCGCCGACGTTGAGCGTAATCGGAAGGGTTACGCCGTTGCTGATGAATATCCCGCCCGTGCCGGTAGTGGCCTCCACGGTTCCGACCTGAGTGCGGACAGGACTGGAAACGGAGCCGATTCCGGTGACTGCCTGCGCGGCAACTCGATCGGCGGTGATGATGCCGCCGGTGATCGTACCGCTGGAATTGAGCGTGACGGCCCCTGCACCCGCACCGATGCCGGCATTGACCGCGATGTTCCCCCCTGCCGTCAATGTGACGTCATGGCCGTTGGTCACCATTCCGAACGTGGTAACGCCTTCATCCGGCGATGTGACAGTTCCCACCCTCAAACCAATGCTGTCACGGAAGCGGACGTCGTCGTTGGTGGTGACGGCGATCGTTCCCACCGCATTGCTGGTGCTGGCGTCCAACGCAAATGGCTGATCGGGGCCAGAGGGGAACTTCAGAAGCTGAAGGCCGGAGGCGACGATGCTCCCGGTGGCGGCTTCGCTGACGCTGTCGGTACCCGCCGGCTCGGAGGCGTTGGGGGCGTTGACGTTCAGGGCGACCGTTGCCGCCGCCGAGACTTTGCCATCAATCGTGATGAGGCCCTCGCCGTCGGTGTCGCCGAACCCGGATCTCAAATCGACGTTACCGGTGATCGCGCTGACGGCGGCGCCGTTGTCAATGTCGATGTCGTCGCCCGCCTCCAAGATGACGTCGCCGCCAGTGCAATCGATGCTCATGCCGGAATCGACCGTGATGTTGTCGGTGTGAACTGGACCGTCGTCCGTCGCGACGGCCGTGAGGGCGCCGGCGCTGGTCACGTTCGAGGCGAAGGTGATCGGACTGGAGGCCGAGAGATTAGTGAGCGTTCCCGCATTCGAAGAGGAGCTTAGCCCATCGACCGATCCCACAGTCAGCGCACCGGTGTTGCGGATGAAGATAAAGCCGGCGGCATTGGCAAAAGCCACGTTGGAGACGGCGGTATCGAGATTGATGCCGGACGCGGACTGGATCGCCAGGCTGGTAACGGTGATGTCCGGCTCCATCGAGTTCGCATCGACAACCCCGCCGCCGGTCAACAGCGAGAGTGTGGAGAGGCTGGAGAGGCTGATCGGAGCGGTGACGGTAATGCCGCCGGCGTCGGCAATGCCGCCGATCCGCAGCGTGCCGGCGGTGATCCGGCCCAACTCGGTATTGCTGAGGCCAAGCGTGCCGGGCGCGTCGGCCCCGCCCAGGTTGACGTTGGTGCCTGTTGTGCGGGGAACGATGGTGACGATCTGGTTGCCGGTAGCGCCGCCCTGGATTCTCGCGAGGCCGTTGACATTCAGGCTGTTGGCGTTGATCGTCAGATTTCCGCTGCCGCCGCTGGAGAGCGTGGTAAATCCGTCGATCTCGACGTCGAGACTGCTGCTGTCACCGCCACCGCCGGCACCAGTAACCGAGACGTTGCCGCCGGCCGACGTGATTTCCGCGTTGCTGACGACCAGCCAGACGCCGTAGTTTTGCGAGCCGGAAGTGGCGCCGCCGGCGCCTGAGACGGTGACATTGCCCGTGCCGCCGGCGGTGATGATGGCGTTGCCTTCCACGGCGACACCGACATTGGTCCCGCTGGCGTCACTGCCGCCGCCCTGGCCGGTGACTGAGACGTTCCCGCCCGAAGAGGCGATCGTTGCTTTATTGCCGACACCGGCCACGACGACGCCGGCGTCGCTCCCGCCGGAAGTGGTCCCACCGGTGCCCATCACAGTAACCGAACCAGTGCCCTTGGCAGTGATGATACTGCCACTTCCGACGGCAACGCCATAGTTGAAACTGCCGCTCCCCGTGCCGCCTCCCTGACCTGTTACTGAAACATTGCCTCCGGCGGAAGTGATCGTGGCGCCGAGGCCGGTCAGGATCACGCCGATATCGCTGTTCCCGGTGTCATTGGCGCCGGCGGTACCCATGACCGTTACAGTGCCGCCACCTCCGGCGGAGATGGCAGTTTCGACAAAGACGCCATAGTTCGACCCGCCGGTGCCACTGCCACCGCCCTGACCGGTCACCGTAACGTTACCACCACCCGAAGTGATCGTCGCGCTCGCGCCGCTGACGCTCACGCCAATCTGTGATCCCGAACCGTCGTCGCCACCCCGGCCGCTGACGTTCACGACCCCGGTGCCCGTCGATTCGACCTTGGCGCCGCTAACGTTGACGCCGATGAAATTGCCGGAGGTGGGTGTCGCCTGCTCATTGGCCGACAGCGTCAGGTTGCCATTGGTCGTCGCAATCCCGGCGCTGACGAAGATCCCTGACGTGGCGGTCAGGCTTACGGCACCGGCGCTGGCGGCGGTGATGGCTCCGTTTACGTTGATGGCGCCGGCCGTGGCGGTCAGACCGCCGACGTTACTGACAGCACCATTGAAGGTGAGGCCGCCACCGGTGCCGGCGGTGAGGTTCAGGCTGTGACTGGCGCCGCTGACAGCGGCCAAGGTCAATGCCGCCCCGGCCGGTGTTGCGCCGCCGCCGGTCGTATCCAGCGCGCTGTCCGCCCCGAGCGTAACGGGATCGGCAAAGCTCATCGTCCCGTTGGTGGTTACGCCCGCGGTGTTGACCTGCACGCCGGACGACGCGCCGGTTTCGGCAAAACTTGCAGCCCCGAGCGTTGTGCTGGTGCTGAGCGTGACGGTTTCAATCCCGGCGATGCTGATGCCGCCGGTCAGATTGATCTGGTTGGCCCCGCTGCTGGTAAGAGCGACCGATTGCCCGGCGCTCGAACCGCCATCCAGAACCTGAATGGCGCTGACGCCGATGAACGAGTTTGCGACCAAACCCGTCCCGGCGACCTGGATGACGCTTCCAGCCGCCGAAGTCCCGGTGAGCGTGGCGGTGTCGTTCGCGGCGCTCAATGTCACCGTGAGGTTCCCGGCGGTAAGCGAAGCCGTGACCGCAAGCAGCGTGCGGTTTTCCAGCGCTTCGACCTCGCACCCGACGGCTCGACGTACCGAAGCACGCCGCCGGCTGGCTGTAGGCGCAGAACGAATCGACTCGCAAATCGGATGGCGATGGCGCAGCATTGGTTCTCCCGGGCCAGATTAGAAAATCGAATTGGGCGGCGAGGAAAAGAGAAGCACTTGGCCGTATCTTCCCTTCTCCGGCGGCCGCGCTCATCCTTTTTATAGAGCGTTGCTCTGCCGGCCGCAATAGGGGTGCGGAAAGGGGGAGACATTCTGCTTCTGGCAAACTATCGAGAATTCTGAGTCGAACAGGATGCCGCGGAACCGGATGCCCACATGGTCGTCCTCACCGGACTCGATACCTCAGACGGGGACTTCAGCTACATCGATCCCAACAACCCCAACGCAATGCTCGCCGGCACCTTCGTCCTGAGCGCGGCTTTCTCACCTTCGACTGGGCCAACGGCAGTAATGACGCGGTTAACGAGGTGCAGGTCTATCAGGCCTGGGCGGAAAGCCCGACACCGCTTCCGAGCGCCTTCTGGGGTGGGCTGGTCTTACTGGGGGCGGTCGTCTTCGTTCGATTCAGCGCCCGCCGTGCCGGCGGCTGCCCATGATCGACGCCGCGGGTGTTCACTGCGCAGCCCGCCACGGCGAGCGATCTTTCCAGGTCTTCAGTGCTTCGGTTGCCCATGCGGTCGTCTTGTCCGTATGGCAGACGTTGCAGGCATTGGGCACCCTCATGCTGTCCGTTGCGGCGGGGTAGACGAACCGGAACGTGTGGCTGCGAACGTTCACGTCGCCCAGGGTCTGCGCGATCTTGGGCATGTGGCAGGCGATGCACTCGCTGCCGGGACTGCCCGCCTTGTGATGCGTGTGTTGCTTCCATTTGCTGCCATAGACAAAAGCGATGTCCGCCGCTGTGAAAGTCACAAGCGGATTCGGTTTCGACAGGTCCGGAATGATCGCGTCCGGATGTTCTGTGGGATTGCGGACGACGTTGGCCATGAGCGTCTTTTTCCAATGGTCGTAGAGGGTCTGATGGCAACTGCTGCAAGCCGCCGAGCCAACGTAATGCGCTGATGTCACATGGACTTGTGGCGGCGAAGTCGTCGCCGCGACTTTCGGGAGGTTGCGTATATAAGACACCAGTTGCCAGGTCTGCTGGTCAGTGAGCTGCCAGCCTGGCATCCCCGTATTCCGAATCCCGTTGCGAATCAGGTAGAACAGCGCCCCGTCGGACCTGGCGATGGTCGCGGGTCCGCGAAGATCCGCCGGGGGTGGATAGAGGCCGTCGCCTTCAGCGGTGTTTCCCGAGCACCCCCTATCTGCGCGCGCCCCAAGCGATGCCGTCGCGGCGCGTTATTTCGACCAATTTCACTTCATTCGTGAATTCCGGTCGGTGACCGGCCAGCCGCCGCGGCAATTCTTCCGCGCCGGCGCAAATCTTATCGCCGCTTGACCCGGGTTGTCCGTTAGTTCTATACTCCCGAACTATCGAATCAAGCCTCAAGCTCTACCGGAGAATCGTCATGGCAAAACTCGCAGGAAAAGTCGCGCTGGTGACCGGCGGCAACAGCGGCATGGGACTGGTCACCGCCAAACTGTTCGCCGCCGAGGGCGCCAAGGTCGTCATCACCGGCCGTCGCAGGAAAGACCTGGACGACGCGGCCAAGTCCATCGGACCCTCCGCCCTGGCCGTTCAGGGGGACGTGTCAAACCTGGCCGATCTGGACCGGCTGTTTGCCGTCATCCGGGAAAAATTCGGCCGCCTCGACGTCCTCTTCGCCAACGCCGGCATCGGCGAGCTCGCCCCGTTCGGAGAGGTGAGCGAAGACCAGTTCGACCGTCAATTCGACATCAACGTCAGAGGGCTCTTCTTCACGGTGCAGAAGGCACTACCGCTCCTAAGCGACGGCGCCTCGATCGTCCTGAATTCGTCGATCGCCGGGTACACGGGAATGGAGGGGCTCAGCGTCTACAGCGCCACCAAGGCGGCGGTCCGGTCTTTCGCCCGCACCTGGACAAACGACCTCAAAGCACGCAAGATCCGCGTCAATTCCCTCAGCCCCGGTCCGATCGAAACGCCGATCTTCGGAAAGATGGGTTTGAGCCCGGAGCAAGCCGCCGGCTTCAAGCAGACGTTACCCACGATGGTCCCGCTGGGTCGGATCGGCAGTTCCGAGGAGATCGCCACCACCGCCCTGTTCCTCGCCTCCAGCGACAGCAGCTTCATCACCGGCATCGACCTCACCGTCGACGGCGGCATGGCGCAGGTCTAGGGACCCGCGTCTCCACGGGACTTAAGGTGAGACTGCTCAAGGTGACATCCATGTGACATCCATCATTTTGGAAACGTGGACGCCGGCGA
>Ga0210396_10002954_pt1 | contig 17079 bp, 11 predicted proteins | sample IncBWH17OmetaG_FD_155466 | JGI IMG/M metagenome (GOLD analysis project Ga0210396, IMG submission 155466) | Forest soil microbial communities from Barre Woods Harvard Forest LTER site, Petersham, Massachusetts, United States - Inc-BW-H-17-O ... | reverse complement strand
GGTGAGCGATGAAACTCTCAACAAAATTTTCAAGGTAAACACTTCCACTGGTCAAAAACAGGAAATCATCTCTCTGGGCGACCCCGATGGCAATACCTATGATTCACAACATCGTCTTTTAGACTGTGCCAGCGTTCTGCGGGCGATCATCCGTCTATCGCCCGATGGCAAAAGCTACAAAATAGTCGTGGATCATTACCAGGGCAAGCGTTTGAACAGTCCCAACGACCTGGTGCTCGGTCCGGATGGCGCTATTTACTTTACTGATCCAACTGCTGACCTGCCTCGGGGGCAAAAGCAGGAACTTTCCTTTAAAGGCGTCTATCGCATCGCTCTGGACGGTCAACTTCAACTGCTGACAAAGGACCTGGAAGATCCGAATGGACTCGCATTTTCTCCAGACGGCACCAAGTTGTATGTGGATGATTCCAGCCAGCGAAATATCCACGTATACGACTTCCACGCGGACGGTAGGTTGAGCAACGGCCGGATCTTCGGTACAGAGCCAGGTGGTCCAAAGGACGGTGTACCTGACGGCATGAAGGTTGATCGAAATGGCAATCTGTATGTGGTAGGTCCGAAGGGTATATGGGTATGGTCCCCGCATGGCCTTCATCTGGGAACCATCCTAGTTCCCGAGCAGCCGGCAAATCTCGCATGGGGGGACCCCGACTACTCAACTCTGTACATAACAGCAACGACATCGGTGTACAAACTACGGACCCGAGCACACGGATTCGTCCCCTACCTACAGGCCATTAATCCCCGGGAGGAGAAATGATCGATCTGTTCAAGCGCAGCCCTCCATCCTTTGCCTGCCTTTTTTTCTGCGCGTTCGGGCTCAACCTCGTTGCCCAAGACTCCGGATTCAAAGTCATTCAACCGCAGGGCTATGCAACTGCCGATTCGTTCTATAGTCCTGGCATTCTGACCAGGGGGACGCTCTACATATCCGGTCAAGGGAGCCGAAAATCCGACGGCATACGTCCACCGGAGTTCGCCGAACAAGTCGTCCAAGCCCTAAACAACGTCCAAGCTGTGCTGAAGGGCGCAGGCATGAATCTTGGGAATGTTGTTTGGATGAACATCTACGTCACGGATGAGCAGGACATGGCAGGCATGAATGAGGTTTATTGGCAGACAATCGGCCAAAGCCCTCCCGCGCGGACTGTTCTCACGGTTGCGGCTCTTCCGGATGGGGAAAGGGTGGAAATCAACTGCATTGCCGTGGCAGACACGAATCACAGAGAAGCAATTTGGCCAGTGGGCTGGGCGCGAGGTCCGCACGTGGATCCGCCTGCAATCCGGGCAGGTGAAATCATTTACCTGTCGGGGCAGGGAGGTAGGGATCCGCTCACCGGGAGACAGGCGTCTGATTTTCCCGGAGAAGTCAAGCAAGCTCTCGATAATGTGAGTACCGTGCTCAAGGCTGCCCGCCTAGGCATGAAGAATGTTCTCTGGGTGAATCCCTACATGAGCGTCGGTGGGCAATACGGCGTTATGGGCAAGATTTACGCGAGTTATTTTGAATTCGGCAATACACCGGGTCGCGGGACCATCCAAGTCGTCGGTCTCCCTAAAGCGGATCACATCGTATTTAGTTGCATCGCCGGAGCAGACCTCAGCAAACGCAAAGCGATCCGGCCAAGAAATATGCCCCCCAGCCCCACCGCCAGCCCCGGCATTCTTTATGGCGACACTCTGTATCTCTCTGCTAAAGATGGCTTCATTCCGGATCAAGGAATAGTCACGCCCGACCTTGAGCTGCAGCTGCGGCAGTCCATGCGCAATCTGTTGGATGGATTGCAGGAAGCTGACATGGATTTCTCCGATGTTGTTTTCAGTACCGTCTATTTGCGCCAGATACAGGACGCCGATCGAGTGAACGCAACGTACGGCAAGTTTTTTGAGGGCCGCTATCCTGCCAGATCGGTGCTGCAGCAGAACTTCGAAGTGCACGATGAGGCTGCCGAGCAAATCTCCTTCATCGCTGTAAAACACTCACCCGTGAACGAAGGCGCACGTAGATGAAATCAACTGCCATCAGATGCTTCCTTGCCTTTGCTCTAGTAGTCTCCTCGGCGAGTGCTCTGCAGTCCACACCGACTCCATCGTCTTCATGTCAAATTCATGCAGTACTCTTCGATGGTTGGCAAGCCCAGGAGGTAGCGAACGAATGGGTGAAGTTGACCATTGTTCCTCAATTGGGTGGCCGGCTAATGCAGGTCAGTTTCGATGGACACCCCTATTTATTCGTCAACCAGGCTTACAAAGGCAAGTACATTTCCCCGGCCGAGGCTGCGGGCCGTTGGATCAACTATGGTGGCGACAAGATTTGGCCCTTACCCGAAGGCAATGATGACGAGCAGCATTGGACAGGAGCGTCCACTCCGCTTGACGACGGCGCATATGCCTTCTCGATTCTGTCACAAAGCAATCGCTGCACCGTGCGGTTGGAGGGCCCCCGGGATCCGCCTACGGGCCTTCAATACACGCGGGAGATAAGTATCGGCAGCGACTCCCCTGAAATCTTTTTTCATGCGATTACTAGGAACATCACGGGCCACTCGATCGCTTGGTCCGTACAGTCCGTCTCTCAGTACGACCTGTCCGACGCCAGCGATCCAAATCAGTACAATCATGACTTTTGGGCCTTTGCGCCGCTCAATCCCCACTCCTCCTATTTGAACGGCTACCATGTCCGCGATGGGCTGGCTAATGATCCGTCTTTTAGCGTAATGGATGGATTATTTCGGCTAAATTGGAGATACCTCGAAAACGAGGTGTGGCTCGACTCAACCGCCGGTTGGATTGCGTTAGTCGATGGCGCAACTCACTATGCGATGGTCGAAAAAACCAGGTACATCGAGGGTGCAAATTATCCCGAGAAGGCCTCGGTTATCTTCTACAAGAACGGGCCCACTGTGCAACTGAATCCGCAGGGTATGCCATATCTGACCTCAAAAAATCTTAAAGAGACTCCTTACTATATGGAGGCAGAACTTAACAGCCCCATGGCGGTCTTGACACCCGGCGAAACATACGCAATGGATACCTACTGGTTTCCGTCACGTATGAACCTCGACTTGAAAACCGTTACCGACGCAGGCTTGGTGGGTCGACCTCTCGTCGCAAAGAACAGTGCAGGGAAGCTCGAACTCTCGGGCAGTTTTGGCGTCTTCTTCTCCGGCGCTCTGAAGGCATATCTTTATGATGAACGGGGCGCAGAAACAGAGGAGGTTTCCCTGCAATCGGTTCAACCGCAAGACCCGGTTCAGCTCTCGCAAACGATAACAACGACTAAGAGTGTAGCGCGGGTCTCGGTTCACTTGGTCGATCGCAGCGGGCTCGATCGCGGAGCTCTCGGCGAGGCATTTGTAACCGGAAGGGATGAAGGACGCTGACCGCATGAGGCTACAGAGGAAATGGTTAATTGCCGTATGCGCGTATATGTTGTCTATTCCCTTGAGCGGGCAGGATAGTGATCCATCCCTCGTACGTGCTCCAGGCGTACAAGCCTCACAGCTGCTCTCTCGAACGATTCAAGACGACTGGCCTTCGTACAACGGTGATTACACAGGAAGGCGCTTTAGCAGCCTTACGCAAATCACGCCGCAAAATGTCAGACATCTTCAGACTCAATGGGTCTTCCACAGCAAAAATGCCGGCATTCTTGAAGTCACCCCTGTGGTTGTCAATGGGATCATGTACGTCACGGCTTCCAATGACGCATATGCCCTCAATGCACAAACCGGACAGATTCTGTGGCACTATTCTCGGCCGGTTTCCCAGGGCTTGATCGATGACGCCTCCGGGCATATCAGCCGCGGTGTTGCTCTCTTGGGCACGCGACTTTACATGGAAACCGACAATGCTCACCTCTTGTGCCTGGACGCACGATCGGGAAACCTGATCTGGGACGTGGCATACGCCGACTGGAACAAGAACTACGGTGCTACGAGTGCCCCACTGATCGTAAAAGACAAAGTACTGGTAGGAACCTCAGGCGGCGACGACGGAGTTCGCGGCTTTCTTGCGGCCTACGACTCTCTATCCGGCAAGTTGGCATGGCGTCTGTGGACGATACCCGGCCCGGGAGAATTCGGCTCCTCAAGCTGGCCTGGAGATAGTTATCTGCACGGTGGTGGGACAGCTTGGATGCCGGGAACATATGATCCGGAGCTGAATACCCTATACTGGGGCACCAGCAACGCTGCGCCGGATTACGATGGCAGCGTCCGGCCCGGCGATGACCTTTACACCGCAAGTCTACTGGCGATCGATCCGGATACCGGAAAATTGAAATGGTACTTCCAATTCACACCGCATGATCTATATGACTACGATGGTGTGGAGACGCCCGTCCTGGTAGACATGCAATATCAGGGAAAACCGAGAAAGCTTCTGATCGAAGCAAACCGAAATGGGTTTATCTATCTCATTGATCGAATCAATGGAAAATTTCTATCGGCTACTCCATTTGCAAAGAAGATCAATTGGGCGACAGGAGTGGATGCCGATGGTCGTCCGATGGTTACGGATTTAAAGCCGACCCCGGATGGAACCCTAATTTGCCCCGGCGTTTTAGGTGCAACCAACTGGTTCTCGCCTTCTTATAGCGAAACGACACACTTGTTCTACTTTTTGGCTTTTGAGGGTTGCTCGGTGTATTTTGTAAAACCAGCCCCATTTGAAGAGGGCCGAGAGTATTACTCAACAGGAACCAGGCACGATCCAAACGAGAAAACGGAACGGATCCTTCTTTCCTTCGATCCCCAAACGAAGACTATGGCATGGAGCTACCCACAAGCAGGAGATTCTCATTCTTGGGGTGGCGTCATGACAACCGCGACCGGTCTTGTCTTTTTTGCCGACGATGCAAATTTTTTTGAAGCAGCAGATGCCAAGACCGGCAAGTCGCTGTGGCACTTTAACACCGGGCAAACTCTTCACGCATCCCCGATGAGCTATGCGGTACGGGGCAAAGAGTACGTCGCGATCGCGTCAGGCTCCGATCTATTCAGCTTTGCGTTGCCGGAGTGAATCGGCCAGCTGTTTGGATAAGTATCTCGCGAGACGCTCCGGAGACGTGGCGAATCTAGAGTGGGCATCACAATTCTCCGGGTAGAGGCTTTGTATTCCGAATGCTGATCACGCGACCGGTATCGTGAAGTAGTTTGTTTGTACGCGTCTGACGCTGCTTTGAGAATGAAGCAGCTCGGATGTTCGAGGTGGAAACTCTCGGAAATAGTTTAACTCTGCAGGGCACGACTCTACTCCCATGTCAGCGAGCCCCCGTTCTGATACTCGATAACTCGGGTCTCGAAGAAGTTCTTCTCCTTTTTCAGATCCATGGCCTCCGACATCCACGGGAAGGGATTTTCGGCTTCGGCGAAGACTGGTCCGAGACCGATCTGAGCGCAACGGCGGTTCGCGATGAAGTGCATATATTGCTCACACAAATCGGCACTCAAGCCGAGGAAGCCGTTTGGCATGGTGTCCCGCCCATATGCAGCCTCGAGCTCAGCAGCAGACTGCAGCATTCCCCGAACCTCTTCCTGGAATGATGTACTCCATAGAGAAGGATTCTCGTTCTTGATCTGATTGATGACGTCGATACCGAAGTTCAGGTGGATGGATTCGTCGCGCAGGATGTACTGATACTGCTCGGCGATGCCCACCATCTTGTTGCGGCGGCCAAGCGACAGAATTTGCGCGAAGCCGGTGTAGAACCACATTCCTTCGAAGACAACATAGAAAGCAATGAGATCGCGGAGGAATGCCTGGTCCATCTCCGTCGATCCTGTTTCAAACAACGGGTCGCTGAGGTGCTCAGTGTATTTGATCGCCCACGCGGCTTTATCCATGATCGAAGGGACCTCGCGATACATGTTGAACAACTCACCTTCGTCGAGTCCAAGGCTCTCGACGATGTATTGGAACGTATGCGTGTGAACGGCCTCTTCAAATGCCTGCCGTAGGAGGTATTGGCGGCACTCTGGGTTGGTCAGGTGTCGATAGATCGCCAGCACGATGTTGTTGGCGACCAGCGACTCGGATGCGGCGAAGAAGCCAAGATTTCGCTTGATGGAGCGGCGTTCGTCAGCCGTGAGGCCATGTGAGCTCTTCCAGAGCGCGATGTCGGCTTGCATGGAGACCTCTGTGGGCATCCAGTGGTTGTTGCACCCAGAGAGATACCTTTCCCAGGCCCAACGATACTTCAAAGGAAGCAACTGATTTACATCCGCCCTGCAGTTGATCATCGCCTTATCGTCGACGCGAACGCGACCTGCACCACGGGCTATTTCGCCCTGGTCGGTGCTGCTGGTGTCGACAGAACTCTTCGGGACTGCAGACGGTAGCAGGACGGCAACGGACGACTTTTCTTCAACAGCTTCACTCCAATCAAGCATAAAGTTGCTCCTGTTCTTCAATGGCCGCTAGCTACTGACAAGCCTCGCAGGTCGGATCAGTAATCGGGCAAACCATTCGAGCCCCAGCGTCGCTGGACACGGCGTTAAGCTTTCCGTCGGTTCGCTTCATCGTCGACTTCTCGACGTGGGTGGCGCTCCGCGAACGCAGATAATAGGTCGTCTTGAGTCCGGCGTGCCAGGCTTCGCGGTAGAGCGCATCGAGTTTCGTTCCACTGGCCTTGGCGATGTAGAGGTTGAGCGACTGCGCTTGATCGATCCACTTCTGCCGGCGGGCCGCGGCCTGAATCAACCAGGTCGCCTCAATCTCAAAAGAGGTAGCGTACAGCCGTTTCAAGTCTTCTGGGACGCGGTCGATGGGACCAAGCGCGCCGTCGAAATACTTCAGATCGCTGATCATCACCTCATCCCACAGGCCTCGCTCTTTCAAAGCGTGGACCAGCGCCGCGTTCACCACTGTAAAGTCGCCAGACATATTCGACTTCACGTAGAGGTTCTGATACGCCGGCTCGATAGACTGTGTAACGCCGCAGATGTTCGAAATAGTTGCCGTCGGGGCGATCGCGAGGGTGTTCGAATTTCGCATCCCGACAGACTTCACACGGTCTCGCAGAGCGGACCAATCCAACTTTGCTGACCGGTCTACTTGCAGTTCGTGCTTGCGGTGTTTCTGGAGCAGCTCAACAGAATCGAGCGGCAGGATCCCCTCACTCCAGAGCGAGCCCTCAAAGGTCGCATACCGTCCCCGCTCTGCGGCTAGATCAACGGATGCGGAGATCGTATAGAAGCTGACCAACTCCATGCTTTCATCGGCAAACCGGACCGCTTCTGCAGAGGAAAAAGGGATACACAACGTGTAGAGCGCATCCTGATAGCCCATGATCCCAAGCCCGACGGGCCGATGACGCAGGTTCGAATGCCGAGCCTCTGGAACCGTATAGAAGTTGATGTCGATGACATTGTCGAGCATCCGCATCGCGGTGCTTATCGTCTTCTTCAGCCGCTCTTCGTCGATGCCGGACTTTGTAACGTGATTTGCCAGGTTTACCGATCCCAGATTGCAGACTGCGATCTCCCGGTTGTTGGTGTTCAAGGTAATTTCGGTGCAGAGATTCGACGAATGCACGACTCCGGTGTGTTGTTGCGGCGAGCGGAGGTTGCAAGCATCCTTGTATGTGATCCAGGGATGCCCGGTCTCGAAGAGCATCGTCAGCATTCGACGCCAAAGATCCTGCGCGCGCACGGTTCGTGTCACCTGCATCTCGCCGCCTTGTGCCTTGGCTTCATAGAACGCATACCGCGCGGCGAAGGCATCGCCATACAGATCATGGAGATCTGGTGTTTCGTCAGGTGAGAACAGCGTCCAGTTTCCGTTCTCTTCGACGCGCTCCATGAAGAGGTCCGGCACCCAGTTGGCTGTATTCATGTCATGAGTACGTCGCCGGTCGTCCCCGGTGTTCTTACGAAGATCGAGAAATTCCTCGATATCGATGTGCCACGTCTCCAAGTATCCGCAGACGGCGCCCTTGCGTTTGCCGCCCTGATTCACCGCGATCGCCGTGTCGTTGGCAACTTTGAGAAACGGAACAACGCCTTGCGATTCTCCGTTTGTTCCTCGGATGTGCGCACCAAGGCCTCGGACACCGCTCCAATCGTTGCCCAGGCCGCCCGCATACTTGGACAGCAGAGCATTGTCCTTGATGGCCTTAAAGATGCCGTCCAAATCATCTGAGATCGTTGTTAGAAAACAGGAAGAGAGCTGCGGCCGAAGGGTGCCGGAGTTGAAAAGCGTCGGCGTCGAGCACATGAAGTCGAAGGAAGAGAGAAGCTCGTAGAACTCGATTGCTCGAGCGTCACGGTCGATTTCGCGCACCGCCAAACCCATTGCGACGCGCATGAAGAACGCCTGTGGCAACTCGAAGCGGACTTTGCCCTTGTGCAGAAAATAGCGATCGTAAAGTGTCTGCAGGCCGAGAAACTGAAAGTTCCCGTCGCGTTCTGGCTTGAGCGCAGTTGCGAGGCGTTGAAGGTCGAAGTCGCCGAACTCCTTGTCCAGTATCTGCAGGTCGATTGCCCGACGGACGAACTCAGGAAAATACTCCTCATACCGAAGATCGCTGTGCCTCTGGTCGGACCCAATGCTGCCTGGCAGGACAAATGCCAGAGCTTCATCGCGGAGATTGTTCAACAGCAACCGTGCGCTGACGTAAGCGTAGTTCGGTTCCTGTTCGACCAGCGCGCGAGCTGCCATCGTCTGCGCCAAACCCACCTCATGCAACTGGATACCGTCGTAAAGATTGCGGCGCACCTCTGTCATGACGGCTTCTGGTGATACGCCATGCAGACCCTGGCAAGCCGCGGCGATCTCCTGCTCAAGCCGCAGTTCATCGAGTGGCTCCAGACGGCCGTCTTTAAGGCGCATGAGGAGTTTTGACTGGATAGCGGGAGCACTTTTCACTTCGCGTCTGCGACGCTCTTGCGCACGCTCCTCGCGATAGAGCACATAGGCGCGGGCGACTTTGTGTTCGCCGCTTCTCATCAGAGCTAGTTCAACCTGATCTTGAATGTCCTCGATGTGGATGGCGCGCGCGGGATCGGCCCGCCGGATCAGCGTCTCAACGATGTGGTGCGTCAACGCCTCAACCGCTTCGTGAATGCGGCGGGATGAAGTGGCACTCGCGCCTTCAACAGCCACGAACGCCTTCGTGATGGCGACTGAGATCTTGCTGGGGTCGAAGGGTGAGAAGGAGCCGTTTCGCCGAATGACTTGAAAACCCCGGTCGACTTGGGAAGATGAACCGGGATCAGCCGGGTAGGAGGGAGGTGGGACGGACAAAGTGCCGTTCAAACTGTGTGTCGCGGAAGCGGCCATGGAGCATCTCCTTGGCCTCGGAGAGTGGTGCGAAGAAACAGCGGTGCGGTCCGCAACGGAAGACAAGCCACTGCCACCTCGCCTCCCCTCGGAGGCGTTAGCGTATGTTTCCGTGGCAGGTCTTCGGACTCTGCAGGCTCAACCCTACTCGCCAGACTTCCCAGTGCCTTGCGGCACCAGTGTCATCTTGGGCTTTCGTACCTGCTTACCGCTGCGGGGCAGTTCCGGATTTTCACCGGATTCCCTTTTGATGCCCCTTGCGGAGCAACCATGGAGGAGACCACTATATCTTGCGTTTCTGGCCAATGCAAGTCCATTAGATGTGGATATCCTGCTGAAGGAAAAAGTCGCAACAGCCGCTGTCTAGCTTGTCTCTGGCGAGCGAGACTCCGCCTCTTATGCGCCCTTTTTCTTGTCGAGCAAGCGGTCGCCCGAATGGTTGCTCTTATTCCGTTCAGTCGATCCCTAATTGTGTAGCCATCGGACCTGGTTTCCTTATGATTCTCGCAGGAGCCGTGCGGGATCGATGGCGAGGGCGCGACGCGCGGGGATCCAGGTGGAAGCAAGACCGAGCAGCATCATGGTGAGAACGACGCAAGAGAGCACGAGCGGATCACTGGTGCTGGGGAAGGATACAAGACGCGCAAGCAGACGGGCGACCAGCAGGCCACTGATCAGGCCGATGCACGATCCGCCAAGCAGGATGAAGATAGGCCGGCTGAGTGTGGAACGGATGACCTGGTAACGCTGCGCGCCGAGTGCGATGCGGATGCCCTGCTCCCGCATGCGTTTCGAGACGGAGTAGGAGGCCATGCCGAAGATGCCGGTAGCAGCGAGCAGAGCGGCCATAAGGCCCATGACGCCAAGAACAACGGCGGCGGTTCGCGCGGGCATCATGGAGCGATCGATGGCGTCGCTCCACGACAGAACGTTGATCGGCGCAGTGGTGACGACCTGGGATAGCGCGTTATGCAGGGCGCGAGTGATCTGGTCCTGCGGCAACGATGAGCGGGCGAGTACGGTGATCGGGCTGGAGACGACGTACGGCCCGATGCCCTGCGCGTAAGCAATGAACATCGCAGGCTCAGGATCTTCGCCGGGATCCGCATATTTTCCGTCCTCGACGACGCCGATGATTTCCAGTCGGACGGGTTGGAAGAGCTTGAAGCGCTTTCCTACCGCACGGGTGGTGCCGAAGAGGCGGCGGGCGAAGGTCTCATTCACTATTGTGACGGTGGGCGCGCCAAGTTTGTCACCCGGGGTGAAATCGCGCCCGGAGAGAAGATGTGTTCCGGCAACGTGGAAATAACCGGGAGAGACGGAATAGCAAATTGCACTAAAGGCGACGTGCGAGGGAGTGTCCTGCGTGGTATCCCAGGAGTAGACCCCCCAGCCCCAGATGCCGAGGAAGGGAACGTAATCGGAAGTAGCGGCGGCGGTCACTCCAGGGATGGCCGCCGTCGCGTCCAGCAAGCGTCTCTGGACAATTCGAGATTGGGCATCGGGGACCCCGGCCACTTTGAGATCGACCTGGGCGAGGGTGACGCCGCCCGGGGCAATGCCAAGCGGCGCGTGAAGCCGCTGGACCATGCCCTGCACGGCGACCAGTGCGCTGGTGACGAGCAGAGTGCAGACAGCGACCTGGATGAAAAGCAGTGCGTCGCGCATAGCGAAGCGGCGGAACGAGCCGGCAGCGACGTAGTTGCTTTTGATCGACTGAAGGACATCGGTGTTCCAGACCTGTCGCGCGGGAAGGATGGCAAAGACGATGCCGCTGGCGACGGAGAGAGCGATGGCGACGAGGTAGACGCGCAGGTCGGGCGCGATGAGGAAGTGGGCGGGGAAGTCGCTGACGCGAATCTGGGCGATGGCGGCGAGCAGCAAGCGGGCGAAGAAAGTTCCAACGATACCGCCGATGAGGGAGACGAGCACGGCTTCCGTGAGCAACTGGCGCGCGACGGCCCACCGGCTGGAGCCGATGGCGAGCCGGATGGCCAGCTCGGAGCTGCGGTCGGCAGCGCGCGCCGCGAAGATGCCGGCTAGATTGGCGCAGGCGGCGAGCAGGACGAGCACGGCGAGAAGCGTCATGCCGAGCACCGCCTTTTTTGTGGGGTCGTTGCTGTTGCCGGCGGGACCGGGTTTGTGCACGGTGAGGGTGAGGCCTTCGTCGTCGGGGTATTGTTTTGCCATCTGCCGGGCGATGGCTTCCATGTTCTGCGTTGCCTGCTGCCGCGTGATGCCGGGCTTGAGGCGGCCGAGGAGGGTGAAGCCGCGGTGACGGCGCCAGTCAAAATCGTCCCAGCCGGTGACCTGTTCGGCGTTGACGGCTGGAATCCAGTAGTCAGGCCAGAAGAAGTAATCGGTGCCGTGAAAGTTCTGCGGCGCGACGCCAATGACGGTGAAGGGATGCTGATTGAGCAAGACGATCTTGCCGATGGCGCGCGGGCTCGCTGCTAGGTGACGCTGCCAGAAGTCGTAGCTGAGGACGATGTAAGGAGCGGAGCCGCGGCCATGCTCTTCGGAGGCGTGGAAGAAGTGGCCGAGAGCGGGCTGAAGGCCGAGCACGTCGAAGTAGTTGCCAGATGCGGCGTTTCCCCAGCTTGAGGAGACCGATTTGTTTATACCGATGCCGACGCTCAGGACCTTGTAAGCCAGCATTCCGCTGAACGACTGATTGCGGTCCTGATAGTCGCGGTAGTCGGGATAGGATTCGTTCTCGCCGATCTGCAGGAGATTTTCGGGATGAGGCACATCGAGCGGATGTAGCAGGATGCCATTGAGGACGCTGAACGTGACGACGTTGGCACCAATGCCGACAGCAAGCGTGAGGATGGCGGTGAGGGAGAAGCCGGGGGAATGGCGCAGCTTGCGAAAGGCGAAGCGGATATCGGCGAGGATGCTTTCTGCGCGTGGCCACATCCAGGGCTCGTGGCCGGACTCCTCGATCCTGGCGACGTTGCCGAACTCACGCCGAGCGGCGTATTCGGCGTCTTTGCGGCTCATGCCTTCGGCCATGAGGGCTTCGACCTTTTCCGCGAGGTGCTGCTGAATCTCCTCGGAGAGATCGCGATAGATCTGCCGACGGGTGAAAAGCTGTCGCAGCCAACTCATGATGGGCCCTTAAGACTCGGCAGGAGCTAGGACGAGGTGAATGCCTTTGAGCATCTGTTCGAAGCTGGAAACCTCGCGCTCCAGGTGCTTGATGCCCGCCGGCGTGATGCGGTAGGCGCGCACTTTCCGGTTGCTTGCTGACGTTTCCCACTGCGCTTTGACGAGATTGTCTTTGAGCATGCGCTGCAAGGCAGGGTAGAGTGAGCCCTCTTCCACCTGAAGAAGCTCATTGGACCGCTGTTTGATGTGCTGGACGAGCGCGTAGCCGTGCATGGGTTGCCGACGAAGCGACTGGAGGATCATCATCTCCAGTGCCCCTCGGAAGAGGTCGCGTTGATCGGATTTCGGGGTCACAGGCATATCTGAAGCAGGCCTAGGCTAAAATAGTCTGCGAGGGTTGTCAATCTCTATACGGACGATCGACCCCGGGGGCAAATAGTTGGTCAGCCCGCAAATTGGCCATGCGTCCGAACTACACTCAGCGCTAAATCGCCTGTGTCTATGCGATCAGCTATTCGGAATGTTGAGACCCAGCGAACGGATACCGGAGAGGAACCTGCCGATTCGCGGGTTTTCGCGCCAATCGGAAATGCATCTAGGATTCCAGCCGCTGTCCCTCAGCTAAGACGGGTTGCTAAAGACAATCGGGGTAGCCGTCCGATTGTCATATAGAGACGTCTAGGTCGATCCAATGGCTGTATTGACACCAGCTCGTCTCCATTTCAGGAATGCTGAGCAGTCCGTGTCCGTGTTTGCAGCTCAGTTCAGTGCCATTCCACTCTAGAAGATTGTGCGAGGGCCGGCCGACACGCGCCGGTGTTGTTAGTGAACGAAGGCAGTGTTTGCAGCGTTGCTCCTGATCGTGAATCGCCCAGCGCAGTCCGATGAGTCCGAACAGGACAAATGCGAACAGTTGCATCAGGTCCGCAGTCAACGGAAAGGGGCGGTGCAGCGGCACACACACAGCGATGCTGAGCAGAAACGCGAGAAACAGAATCTGCAGTGTCTTCACCACGAAGAAGAATTGGCGCTTGACCCAAGAGAACCACTTCGTGATGCTGCGCTGTGCGGTGTGCCGGCGCGAAGCGGTGGCATACAAAACGAGGACAATATAAGGTGCTGCGATCACCGAGCGCATCCACTGATCACGCAGATAAGGGCGGAGCGAGTCCCAGCTTCCCGCTAAGACCAGCGCGATCAGGCTCGACAACAGACTGAGAACCAGCAGGGAAGCAAGACACAGCGTCGCAGTGTCGCTGAAGTTGAGTCTCCAGCCTTCGGTGCGAAGCCACAAGGCGTCGCGCATAAGACCGATCGAGAGATCCGTAATGCCTGCAAGAGGCGAAATGTGTCGATGGTGGCTGCGCTGATGCATGTACCAAAGTTCCGCCTGCCAGGTGCGCGACCACTCGTCACGATCCTGAACAGGGACAAGCCTGCCGACAGTGGTCAACAGGCAGCGCTCGAAGCGCGGCAGTGTCGGGCGGGCGATGTGATTCATGAACGCTTCTCCGGGAGCAACCGTGCCAGCAGGGGATAGCGTTGGGTAGCGGCAGTCGCTGCGGTCTTGCCGGACCGCGTGACCTCGTAGTAGCGGCGCGCCGGCCGCTGACTGGCGGTAGCTTCGTCCTCAGGCTCCCATTTCGACTCGACGAGCCCGTCGCGCTCCAGGCGCCGCAACGCAGGATAGACGGTGCCGCTGGGCAGACCGGTGATCTCCATGATGTCGAGTCCAAAGCAATAGCCGAGGCTGAGCGCCTTCAGGATAAGGGCCGCGCTGTGAGAGAGGCGGGGAACGCTTGTCATGCTATGTAGTATTCTACTATATGTAGTTTGCTACATAGGGGGCCGGATGCTGGAACTGACAAGCGTATCGAAGAGCTACCGCAGTATTCCCGCGGTTGAGAACGTGAGCTTCGTATTGAAAGCTGGAGAGGTGCTGGGGTATCTGGGCCCGAACGGCTCCGGCAAGTCGACGACCGTGAAGATGGTGATGGGCATGATCCGGCCGACGAAGGGCAAGGTTCTCTTTGCCGGCCGCGACATCCATCACGATCTGGCGTCGTACCGGGTCCAGCTTGGATACGTCCCGGAAGAAGCCCAGGTCTACACCCACCTCTCCGGCCTCGAATACCTCCAGCTTGTCGGTCGGCTACGCGGGCTGGAGGAAAGAGTGATCGAGTACAAGGCGCGCACGCTGCTGCAGTTGCTGTCGCTCGAGGCGGCACAGTATTCCGCGCTCTCCGAATACTCGAAGGGGATGAAGCAGCGCGTGCTCATCGCTGCTGCACTGCTGCATGATCCGCAACTGATTGTCTTTGACGAGCCGCTGTCGGGATTGGATACCGTTTCGGCACGCCTGTTCAAAGATCTGTTGGTCCTTTTGTCCGGCGAGGGCAAGGCGATCCTCTATATCTCACATGTGCTGGAAGTGGTGGAGCGGGTTTGCAGCCGTGTGATCGTGTTGGCGAAGGGAAAGGTCGTCGCGGATGCTCCGCCGGGCGACCTCATCCGGTTGACGGCGCTTCCCACGCTGGAGAGCGTCTTCGCGGAACTGGTGCAGCAAACGAATACGCAGCAGGTGGCTCGGGATTTGAGGGACATCATGAAGGTGCGCCATGTCTGAGACACAGAGCGTGACTCGCATCCTTACGCTCCACTTCTTCCGCCGCTTCTTTGACAGCGATACGGTCCAGGTCGAGGGTGAAACGCTGACCACCATCATCCGCGCCATCTCGGCCGTCGCCGCGCCAGGGTTGATGCTCGCGTTCTTCCTTCAGAACCAATATCCGCGGCGATCGCAATGGGGCGCGATTCAGGATCAGTATTTTTTCGTCCTGTTCTCGTTTGTGGTCATGGGGGCAGTCGCCATCTTCGAGTGGGAGATGCTCTTTCCAGACCGCTCGGACGTTCTCATCCTGACTCCGTTGCCCCTGAAGCCGCTCCAAATGCTGGGGGCGAAGGCCTCTGCCTTGATCGCCTTTCTCACCCTCTTCCTAGTGAGCGCTAATATTTTTGGAACGTTGATCCTGTCGGCGGTGAGTAAGGGTGCCTTCCTCCGGCAGGTATATGCGCATGGGTGCGCCGTGTTGCTGGCTGGCTTGTTTGCATCGCTCTTCTTCCTCGCGCTAGGCGGTATCTCGCTATGCGTGCTAAGCGCTGCAACCTTTCGCGTGATCTCGCCAGTCGTTCAAATGTTCTCTGTAGCAGCCTTGGTCCTGCTGATGCTGCATTACTTCAAATACAGCGACTCCATGCAGGCATGGTTCTCCGAGCCGTTAGGCCTGGTCCGCTGGATACCGCCGCTATGGTTCCTAGGCGTCTATGAGCAGTTGCTGCATGGCGGCGCTGCACCGCCGTTTGCGCAAGAGATGGCGCGGTATGCCGTGAACGGAACGCTGGCATCGGCATCGGTAGTCCTGCTCACCTATCCGCTAGCCTGGGCGCGGATGCGGCGGATGGCCATTGAAGGACCCACGCAGAGGCTACGGCGGCCTTCCCATCGTTGGACCTGGCTAATCCATCGCGCACTGCGGCAACCCGGAGAACGAGCGGTCTTTCACTTCATCGGACGGACGATTTCGGGAAAAACTCGCTATCAGGTCTACCTCGCGATGTACGGCGGAAGCGGTCTCGCGCTGGCAATTGCCTGCGCGGTGGTCTTCCGCACAAATGGCGATCGGCTGCAGCCAGCGCTTTCGCAGGAGGGCCTCCATGCCGTCATGCCACTACTTCTGTTCTGGGTGATCGCCGGTCTGCGCGCCGCCTTTGCGTTTCCCACAGACCTGGCGGCAAGGTGGGTCTTTCGCGTGACCGGCGCGAGCGTGCGTGAGTGTGCGGCCGCAGGGCGGCGATGGGCGCTCCTGTGCGCATGGGGAGTGATGGGATTCGTCCTGGTGGCACTGCGCTTGGCAGGATGGGATGCGCGGCGTCTTCTGGTGCAATTGGTTTGCGGAGTCTGCCTGTGCACCCTTTTGACCGATGGATTCTTCGCCTTCGATAAAGGCATTCCCTTTAACCATCCGCGCATGCCGGGAACAAAGAGTCTGCCGCTGATGCTGACACTCTATGTCGGCATCCTTCCTCCGGCACTATTTGGAGTCATCTGGCTTGAGATGCAGTACGAGAAAGATCTTCTGAAACTGCTTCTGGTGGGCCTCGGAGTCAGCGGTCTGCACGTGGGGTATCGCCGCCTGCAGACGGGACCTGAAGAAGTAGAGGAGGAGATGGAGGGATATGAAGGAGAGTTTCAAGTCCTTGGCCTGAGTTGATGGGTGAAAGTAGGAATCATTTGGGAGAGTGCGCTTCATCATGCGAATCTCAACACAAAGCTGCAACTCGACTTGACAGAGAGAAACCAGATGAGCAGAATAACCGACTGACTCTCAGGGCTGAAACAACCGTACCGCAATACGGTACGAAACAGCTGTTTGTGTGTCAGATTAGTTGTTAGAGATGGAGAAGCGAGATCACGACCGAGGAAACTGCATGGGGCTGATCGTTGTGAAGTCCAATGGATGTCGCTGGGATAGCCTGAGTCTCGGGGAAGTGATGTTGCGGATGGACCCAGGGGAGAGCCGGATCCACACCACGCGGCATTTCAATGTATGGGAAGGCGGTGGTGAATACAATGTGGCGCGCGGACTGCGCCGCTGCTTTGGACTG
>Ga0210396_10002953_pt1 | contig 17084 bp, 9 predicted proteins | sample IncBWH17OmetaG_FD_155466 | JGI IMG/M metagenome (GOLD analysis project Ga0210396, IMG submission 155466) | Forest soil microbial communities from Barre Woods Harvard Forest LTER site, Petersham, Massachusetts, United States - Inc-BW-H-17-O ... | reverse complement strand
GTAGCATAATATTCTAATATTAGGTTTCTTAGGTCATGGGTTGTTCTGGGGCACGCGTTTCATCTTCATTTCCGCTACGTCCGACAGTGCCTTGCCATCGAGCGTTCGATCCTTCGACTGCCACGTGACAGCGTCGGGACCGTTGCGCGTAATAATGTTAGTAGCCGCGAGTTTCTTACCATTTGGCAAGATCGCGTTTGTTTTGATAATCCACCGGTCATCCTCGTTGCTCCAGGTGTTCTCGCCAATGGCGCCGTCTGCCACAAAGCTCCACGAGCGGATTTGCGACGCTGATGGATCCCAGCCGATCCACTCCGTAGCATGGGATACCTGTGTGCCTTTCACCGTCACGTCCTGAGTTGAGATGAGAAAATTGCCATCCGGGGACCATTCGAAGGTGGCGTGAGCCATCTCGGGTCCTTCCATCTCATCAACCCATTCGCCGACGGCCCACTCCAGCCCCCGAAGATGTTGATGGTTTCCCTGAGGGATATAGGACGCTTCCCGCACACTCTCCAAAAGCCACTGACCATTCTTCTTTACATGAACGTTTGTGTAACGAGCCTGGTCGACTGGTGAACCGTTCGCGAAAGTGAGGGAAGTGATACCATCCTCGACGGCGGTCTCTGGTGTAATAAAGCGTAACGAAACGACATCGATTCGTAGTTTCGTCCCTTGATTTTCGGTGAAGAAGTCCTGAAATGCATTTTCGATAGCGGCACGCCCCTGCAACTGACGGCCGGCTAAATCCGCGTAGTCGCCGTCTTCAGCCCATAAGGCCGCTACCGCCTTGGCATCTCCGCGCTCAAAAGCAGCAACAAAAGTCTTGGCATTGTTAAAAATGGCATCCCGATCATCCTTCTGCTGATTCGCAGGGTCCGCTAGTACTAAATCTGTCTGGAAACACAGTGCCATCAGAATTCCAGTCAGGGAAATCGGTTTCATAGATTTTGATCATTTTACAAAAAGTTACATCGTGTTTTTATAGTCAGTTGGTGCAAACGAAACGGCTTATTCTCTGGTCGGAGATCTTGGCTTCTCTGCCAAGCTACGCGACTCAACACAGGGCTCAATTGCACCTTAGTTCAATGGCCAAAGGTACAATAGCAGTATTCGATCGAGGTAGTAGACGTTACCTAATGACCACAGGTTAAGCAGGCATTTCTTAAATCGACTCGCGATACTTTTCCTAATCCGTTAGCAGGACAGAAATGCTGGGAAAATCCTTTCGAGTGAGTTACAAGTCATTAAGACAAGAAGTTTACCATGAAAAAACCAAATCCATTGATTATCCCGGCGACTATACTTTTAATCGGTGTCACCTTGGACAGTTTCGCTGGCTCCGCGACCCTAACTAACGCTCGGATTGAGTCCCTGCTGTCGGCAGCCGGTTTTCAAATTCTCACGGGAGCAGACGCACAACAGCAAGTGTGGTACTCTCGAACGGCTCCTAACACGCTTGAACGTCACATACAGAACGGCCATGCAGTTTACACCTATACTGACCGGGGGGGATGCTTTATGTACATCGGGGGCCAGCCTGAGTATCAGCAATACAAACGCATTGAGCGCGAAACCTCGAACGCGGAAAGAAGAATTCAAGCCAGCGAAGCGCTCGATCAGCCTTGGCGAGACTGGGTCTGGACTTGGAAACCTTGGAAGCTTGTGGAGTGGGGTTACGAGCATTTTGAATCCGATTGATTCTGCGCAACAGATTTGGATAGGGAATGTCGTGCACAGGTTGAGAGTCGAATGGGTGTATACGTTCGAGCAAAGTATATCCTCCAAGCTGTAGACCTTCGAAATCGGAGGCGCGCCCGTCCGATTCAGGATCTGTCACAATAGCTAATCGGCCCGATCGAAAAGAATGCCTGGCGAGGCCACGCTGGCGGCCAGCTCTTTAGTAGAGCTATCTTTAATTCCTACTGACTTCCTGGAACGCTCCTGCTTGTCGGACTTCGCAAGGTGGAAAGTCGCGGTCTGGCGGTCAATCTGTTAGGCTGACTTCAAATGCCTGTGCACCTATGGAGGAGGCCACGCCTTCGGTTTCGCCGGCAAGGTACATCACGACTCCATTCCCATTCGTCAGCTTGGCATGCATTTTCCCCTCGATCAGCGTAAGTCCGCTGCTGATGCCCTGGTAAGTTCCGGAAAAGTTGGAGAGATTATTTAGATTGTAAACCTTGCCAGTGGCGGAGACCTTTTGGGCGCCCATGCCACCTGCGCCGAGACCAGAGATGGTGAAATGGTGCCGCTGGCCGTTGTAATATAGAGTGCCCTTTCCGGCTGCAGCCGAACCGTAATAGGCAGCCGACCATTCCCGAATCCTCACAGTGGCCGAGGGTGGCGTACTGGGAGCTGTAGTCATTGATGCGCATCCGGCGATGAGCAGGATTGTGATACTGGCGAAGGCGGAATTGATTAACTTGGTTTTCATGGATTTGAGGTTAACGCTTACCAACGTCATATGAACCTGTAGGCAAAACCGGAAGGGCCTTTCGACGTAAGTCAGATTGCTTGTGCTACCAGCGACCGTAGCCGGCGTCCCAATTGGGATCTGGGCTCCTCTGCGAAGCTACCCAACCTAACACAGTGGCTCAATGGCACTTTAGGACAATGTCCAAAGGTACAATAGCAGTATTCCATGGAGGCAGTAGACGTTAGCTAATGACTGCCGGTCGAAGCGATCTCTACTGGGAGAGAAAAGCGAGATGGAGAGCGCGTATCCGGAAGATCACAGGAGCGCTGCGAATTCGGTGATCGCTATGCTGAGTTAACATATTTCCGTCTCATTTTGTTAGTTTCACTTGGAGGAAGCGCGTATGCATAGTCGAACCTGGGATACGCGAACTTACCAAAATGGGATGGACTTTTCAGTTGGGTTGGTTGTCGAGGGAGTTAAGAATTTTTGCAATTTGGTAAGGCTCTTCTGCGAGAGCGTTTTAATCCCCGGCATTTTCAAATAAGGTTCGCCCACTTTGGACGGGAGCTGGCTACCTTGAGCGAGAGTTGACGTCAGCAGCATCGGTAAGCGGAACACGAGCCGATGGGATATGGTGGTCGCTTTTAAAGCGGCAGATAGCTGCGCTCAAGGCATAGTTGCTCCTCCATCACCACGCCTGGCTCCGAGCGCGCCGGATACCGAACAACTAAAGCAAGACAAACTGCGCTGACTTTAAATAGAGGCGTGCGCCTTGGTCCTTTTCTGGTTGGACAAACTACTCGTGGTACGCGGAAGCGTTCCGGAAAGGGTTATAGACCCCGCAGCTATCCTTTTTCGGAGCATACACAAATCCGTAGAGATCCCTTTTGACATCGACCGGTTCCAAGATCAGGCCTCTGTCCCGAACTGCGTTGGTGTATTCGATCAGAACTCGCGCGGTACCGTCGATGCCCCACATCCTGAATCCCGTATCAAGAAATCCACCGCTAGGATACAGGTGTTCCAGCCCTTCCATGGCGTGGAAACAATTGATCGCCTTTTGATCCTGTCGGGTAAGGCGATCATCGGCTTTATAACGAATAGTTCCTCCATCGAGTAACTTCTTCCGTGCCACGCCAAGCTCGAACGCTTCTTTCTTTATCTCATACGGTCCCCACATGCCCACGGCATTCTTAAACTGCACGGCCAGTTTCAGCGTCTGAGGCAGCTTGAAGCATTTCCCCGGAACGATCGGACATTTGTTCAATTCTGGATCGATCCGGCTGCCGAAGCCGTCGAAGACACAGAGATCCTGATTCTTAGCAAAATCGGCAGGCATCCAGCTGATGGTAAAGGCTTCAAATTCTCGGCTCCTGAATTGTCCTTCTCTTAGTCCGGGGGTGAAATGGGGCTGCTTGTTATCGGCAAACACGCGGATCACCGAAATGAATGAGTGAGCGCGTGCCGGTCTATTCCCTCTATCCTGATAAGCGAAAGGCACAATAAAATAGCGGTCGACGGTGTTGTTGCCTTCTCCCAGGCGAGCTGCGACTTTAGCCTTTATGCGGTTCACAAGCTGATCGTATAACGGCACATCGTAGTTGGAGTAGTCGACATCCGGTTTGAAGAGCCCAGCATGAGCCTGAACGCATGGGCTAAAAAGGAGAGCGCTGATGACGACCAAGCGAGCAACAGTTTGGGCCGATCCGGCGTTCCGCTGGCCTCCGCGGCGGTTTAAGGCCAGGCAATCGCTTTGCTTCTTCGCGAGTCCCGTGGGGGTTAGAGTGCGGCGAACTGCGCTTTCGCCGATGTTCTTAATGCGGTTCATTGGCTCATTTTGGATTAGATTAACGCCGCGCCGGCAACGATCTTCAGCGTTTGCATGAGCGCAATGAAATGCCCGCGGCTTTTGCTAAAAGTAGCGTTTCTAAACGCGGCCTCGCTACCAAACTCGGTTTAATCTCAGTTAGTAGCGGTGGGCACTTTTTCAGCCTCTTCGGGAGGAGTCGAAACAGCGTTCGGTCTTTTCCTCGAAATCTTCCCAACCAAATAAAACAATACCGGAATAAGAAAAATCGAGACGAACGTCGCCGCCAGCATTCCACCGATGACCGTCGTGCCGAGAATTTGTCGAGACGCGGCGCCTGATCCGGCAGCCATCCAGAGCGGCACACACCCAAGGATGAAGGCAAATGCAGTCATCAGGATCGGACGAAGCCGCAAGCGGGCGCCAGCTAACGCTGCCTCCACGATTGGCTGCCCTTTTTCGTATTCGGCTCTAGCGAACTCGACGATCAAGATCGCGTTCTTTGCCGCCAGTCCAATTAGCATCACTAGACCGATCTGAAAATAGACGTCGTTTTCGTACAGTATAGAGCTTTGGCCGTAAACATCGTTTTTTAGCAGCCTGGCAAACAATGCCACAAACGCTCCGAACACGGCAATCGGTGTGGAGAGTAGGACGCTGAACGGCAAAGACCAGCTCTCGTACAGTGCTGCCAGAATCAGAAAGACGAAGGTTAGCGACACCGCGAAGATGACCGCGGGCGGTATTCCTTTCTGAGCTTGCTGTTCCTGGTACGACATATCCTTATAAGCAAATCCCAGTTCTTTTGGCATCGTTTTGGCAAACACATCCTGGAGCACTGCCATGAGCCGGTAGGAGCTAACGCCCTCCTTTCCAGTCACGTTCAACTGGGCGCAGCGATGAAGATTGAAACTCATTGTGAACTCCGGTCCGGTACGCCGTTCTATTCGCAATACCGAGGAAAGAGGAACTGGATTTCCGAGATTGTTACGCACGTAAAATCGGCCGACATCATCCGGGTTGGTTCGAAATGGGCCATCGGCTTGGACGTAAACCTGCCACGTCCGTCCGAACAGATTGAAGTAATTGACAAAGGTACCTCCCAAGAAGACTTGGGAAGTTTTGTATACGTCAGACAGATCAATCCCCTGCTTCAGGACCTTCTCTTGATCGACATTGAGATAAAGCTGCGGAACGCTCGGTAACCAAGTGGTTGAGACGCGAGCGATTTCCGGGCGCTCACGAGCTGCTTCGATGAATTTCTGCGTTTGTTGAGCAAGGAAATCCACTGGCATCCCTGCGAGATCTTCCAAGACAGCAACCACTCCCCCCGATGTTCCAATTCCCGGAATTGAAGGCGGGGGGAAAACAAATGCAATTCCGTCGGGAATCTTTTTGAGCGCTTCATCGGCGTTGGCTACGATCTGTCTCAAATGTTCCTGCGTAGAAGTGCGTTTTTCCCACGGCCTAAGGGTCACAAAGAAGAAGCCGTTGTAGGTGGTGTTGACACCGCTTAGCAGGCTGTAACCGGCAATTGTCGTGACCGATTGCACCCCCGGTATGTTCCTGAGAACGTCCGAGACTTTCTTACAGGCAACAGCGGTTCGCTGCAGCGAGGCGGCTTCCGGCAACTGCAGATTGGCGTAGAGATAACCCTGGTCCTCCGTTGGAACAAATCCTTGCGGAAGCTTCCCACCAACCCACCCGGTTGCCAACAAAACCGGAATCAGAATCAACAGGCACAAAAGGCTGCGCCGCATCAAAAGGCGGCAAATGCCAACATAACCGTTGGTCGCGGACCCGAAGACTTTGTTGAACGCCCTGAAGAAAAAGCCCAGTGGTCCTCGGCCAGATTCCTTTTTGGGCTTAAGCAGAAGCGCCGCCAGCGCCGGGCTCAACGTCAGCGCATTGAATGCCGAGAAGAGCACCGAAACCGCGATGGTTACGGCGAACTGTTGGTAGAGCCGCCCGGTGAGACCAGGTATAAAAGCGGTCGGCAGAAAAACGGCCGCGAGAATGATGGCGACGGCCGCGACGGGTGACGAAACCTCTTCCATCGCCTTGAGTGTCGCGTCTTTTGGCGACAGACCTTTTTCAATATGGTTTTCGACCGCTTCAACCACAACAATGGCATCATCGACTACCAACCCGATCGCCAAAACAAGGCCCAACAGCGACAGCGTATTGACTGAGAAGCCGAGCAGAGGAAACAGCGCGAATGTGCTGACCAGTGAAACCGGGACGGCACACAGTGGAATTAATGTGGCTCGCCAGCCTTGAAGGAAAAGAAAGACGACAATGATTACTAGAATCATGGCTTCTGCCAAGGTCTTGTAAATTTCCTTCATTCCTGCGGTCACCGCGTCGGTAGTGTCCAAAGCGACCGAATAAGCGAGCCCGGAAGGGAACCGTTCTTTAAGCCGTTCCATCAATTGCCTGACGCCCTTTGCGGCATCCACCGCATTGGATCCCGGCAACTGGTAAATAGCGAGAGCCGCAGCCGATCCGCCGTTGAAGGTGCAGGTCTGTGTGTAAGTCTGAGCCCCCAATTCAACACGTCCGACATCTTTGATGCGAACCATCGAACCGTCCGGACTCGCCCGGATCACGATGTTAGCGAACTGTTCCTCTGTTTCTAAACGTCCCTGGGCCAGAACAGTATAAGTAAATACTTGCCCGGCCGGCATCGGCTCGCCTCCAACCTGGCCCGCTGGGTTCACGGTATTCTGCTTGTCAATTGCCTTTTCGATATCGGTGGTTGTGATGTCCAGTGCAGCCAGCTTGTTTGGGTCCACCCAGATTCGGAGCGCATATTGGCCCGCGCCGAAGACGGTCACACTTGCGATTCCCGGCACCTGGAGGATCGGGTCGTTCAAGTTGATATAAGCGTAGTTCGCCAGGAACGTGGAATCGAACTGGCCCGTCGGCGAATACAAAGAGATAACCATCAATGGAGCGGCCGTCGATTTTGCAACCGTGACTCCGTAATTGCGGACACTGAAAGGCAATTGTGACTCGGCCTGGGACTGGCGCATCTGGGTTAGCACCAAGTCGATATTCGGATCGGTCTTTATATTGAAATCAACCGTTAACTTCATCGTACCACCGCTGCTCGCATTCAGTGCGTACATGTAGTTCATGTGATCCACACCCATCATTTGCTCCCCGATGGGGGTCGCGACCGAGTTCTCCACCGCCAATGCGTCCCCGCCGACGTACGTCGCGTTTACTGCGACTTGCGGGTCGACAAGATTAGGATATTGCGCGACCGGCAAACTGAGAAACGACGCAATCCCGATCATCACCATGATGATGGAGATGACCATGGCGACGATCGGACGATTGATAAAGAATCTGGACATAGGGTATCTCCGCTGGAGCTAGTCCGATGACCTAACTCCAGATTCGCCAGACTTTTGACCAGACGCCGCAGTCTTCGTTTGGTTGCTCGAATCCTTGTCCGAATGGTCCTGAGCTCCCTGCGTCGCCGACGCATCCGTATAGGGTTTAGCCGAAACCTCCATGCCTTGCCGGACTTTCTGGAATCCCTCCACGATCACCTTTTCGCCCAGCTTCAGGCCTTGCGTTATAACGATCATGTCCCGACCATATAGTTGCCCGACTTTCACAGCCCGGATCTCCGCCTTGCCGTCCGCGTTCACGACTGCTACCTGCTCGTAGCCTTGCAGCTGTGATACGGCCTGCTGTGGAATTAACAGCGCGTCGGGGATCGTCTCGATCTCGGCACGAGCCCTCCCATATTGTCCGGGTCGCAATGTAAGCTCAGGATTCGGGAAGCTGATGGCAATCTGAATAGTCCCGGTCTTTTCATCGACGTAACGGCCTACGAAGGCGAACTTGCCTTTGTGCGGATAAACGCTGCCATCAGCCAAAATGAGTTCTACCTTTGCCGGCCGTTCGGCCTCCGGTCGCATCATTGCCGCTTTCAAAGCATCAGCAAACTGCCAGTAGGTTTGCTCGCTGATCGGCAACAGGAACCACATCGGATCGATCTGGGAAACGGTTGTCAAAACCTGATTTTCCCCGGTTCCGACCAGATCCCCAATCTGGGCCTGTTGCTGCCCGGCGATGCCATCCAGCGGCGAAGTAATTTTCGTATAACTAAGGTTCAGTTGGGCGTTGTCTACCGCCGCTTGAGCTGCAGCCACAGCGGCCAATTTGGTCTCGTAGCCCTGGGTTTCGTTCGTGTATTGCTGCTCGGAAATCACTTTTTTTTCAAACAACTCCTTTGCGGCCTTCGCGTCGAACTCAACTCCGAGTAGGGTTGCCTGGGCTTCCTGGAGCTGGCCCTTTGCCTGGTCCAACGCCGCTACGAAGGGTCTGGGGTCGATCTCAAACAGCAGATCACCTTTTTTTACATAGCCGCCCTGCTGATATGCAATCGTTTGGAGATATCCAGCCTCGCGGGCCCTCACTTGCGCATTCTCAACCCCGTTGAGAGTACCTACAAACTCAAGGATAACGGGGACGTCCTTTTGGATGACCTCGGTAACTAAAACCTCGGGAGGACTGGCTGACGTTGTTGCGGGTGGTTTCTGGCACGAAGCGAAAACCGTCAAGACCAAGAATCCTGCCCGGTAAACGGTAGAAATTTTTTTCATACCTTCTTTTGTTCGCACTAAGTGCAATCTATCCTTTACCCCTCCAGCGAATCGATCTTGAGCCGGAGGGAGACACTACGTCAAGTACGAGAAAACTATTAAGTTCTGCCCGTGCCCGCTATTGTCCTTTGGTGCAACGGGACCATGAGTTAAGCCAGCTTGCGGTGCGATTACCGATTTCTGTAGATAACTCGGGTCCCCAAAGGAGTTCAGAGCGCGCCCAAATCGCAGCGAAGATCGCGTTCGAGGTAGTAGCGATAGCAGATCGGGCTGCTGTCATTCTTTCCCGACTACCATGAAGCGATATGACGCGCGGCGTAACCTGAAGGGTTTGCGATCGTACAGCGGACTATTTCTTTGATGCAAATAAGTAAGCGAAACGGTAGGCTTAGCGTGGCCCTCACCCGCGCCATGGCTGGGTTCAGCTCCGTGCGATTGCTGGCGATCTTTGGCTGAAATCTCCGATGATAGACGTTTCGTCATATGCCTTGGAGTCGCTCCGGCAAGACGCCGAGTTTGTTTTATACCGCGGACAAAGGGAGACTGACCCCAGCCGTATCCTGGTGGTGGCGCCTGTTTTGAAGCGGCCTGCGCAAGGCACCCTTAGACGGCTCGAGCATCAATACGTACTCAGGACCAGACTCGACCCGGAGTGGGCAATTCTTCCTCTTGATTTGGTCAGCCATAACGGACGGACGGCGCTGGTGCTTGATGACCCGGGCGGCGAACCACTCAATCGGCTCCTTGAGCATCCCTTGGATCTGGCGTCGTCTTTACGCATCGCCTCAGGTCTGGCAACCGCGCTCGCCGGACTGCATGCACGGGGCCTCATCCATAAGGACATAAAGCCGGCTAATATCCTGGTGGATCCGATAACTAACCGGGTCTGGCTTACCGGATTCAGTATTGCCTCAGACTTACCGCGCGAGCGCCAGGCTCCTGAACCTCCCGAAACGATAGCGGGAACCCTGCCGTACATGGCACCCGAACAGACTGGGCGTATGAATCGTTCCATCGATTCACGGAGCGATCTCTATTCACTAGGGGTCACACTGTACGAAATCCTGACCGGGAGTCTCCCGTTTACGGCGTCGGATCCGATGGAATGGGTGCACTGTCACATTGCAAGACAGCCAATCCCGCCTCGAGAGCGGCGAAAAGAGATTCCACCGGTGCTCTCATCGATTATCCTGAAGCTGCTGGCCAAGACCGCTGAGGAAAGATACCAGACGGCGAGCGGCGCTGAAAGTGATCTTCGGCGCTGTCTTGATGAGTATTTGAGGAGTTCAGGAGTTACAGCAGTTCAGGAGAAAATTCCCGAATTCCCGCTTGGTGAACACGACACGCCAGACCGGCTGTTGATTCCCGAAAAATTGTATGGCCGAGGGCTTGAGATCAATAACCTGCTTGCCTCCTTTGACCGCGTCCTTGCGAGCGGCACGCCAGAGCTCGTGCTCGTTTCTGGATATTCGGGTATCGGGAAATCCTCAGTTGTCAATGAGCTGCAGAAAGTGCTTGTTCCGCCCCGCGGCCTTTTCGCATCCGGAAAGTTCGATCAGTATAAGCGCGACATCCCTTACGCCACCTTAGCTCAAGCTTTCCAGAGCCTTATCCGTCCGCTTCTTAGTAAGAGCGAAACCGAGCTCCGCAACTGGCGCAGTGCACTTCAGGAGGCGCTCGGTGCGAACGGACAGGTGATTGTGGATCTAGTACCGGAGTTGAAATTCATTTTAGGACGGCAGTCACCGGTACCTGATCTTCCACTACAGGACGCGCAGCGCCGGTTCCAACTGGTGTTTCGGCGATTTATCGGCGTGTTTGCACAGCGGCAACATCCGCTTGCCTTATTCCTCGACGATTTGCAGTGGCTCGATGCTGCGACCCAGGACTTTCTGGAGGACGTATTAACTCAGCCCGATGTTCACCATTTAATGTTGATCGGCGCCTACCGAGACAATGAAGTTGACTCCGCCCATCCGCTGATACGCAAACTAGAAGCGATCCGCCAAGCTGGGGCGGTGGTGCAGGAGGTCATCCTCGCGCCCTTAGCCTGTAAGGACTTGGTACAGTTCATTGCGGATGCTCTTCATTGCGAACTGGAGCGGGCCGCTCCGCTGGCGCAAATCGTGCACGACAAGACTGCCGGTAATCCATTTTTCGCTATTCAGTTTATCTCTGCGCTTGCTGAGGAGGGGTTGCTAACCTTCGAGCGTGGCAACGGGCGATGGGCTTGGGACCTCAGTCGGATTCATGAGAAGGGTTACACCGGTAGCGTGGTAGACCTCATGGTTGGAAAGTTGAACCGCCTGCCACGCCAAACTCAGAAGACTTTGCAGCAGCTTGCTTGCCTTGGAAATAGCGCCAAGATCACAACGCTTTCCATCGTTAACCAGACATCGGAGGACGAGCTCCACTCGGATCTGTGGGAGGCTATGCGTCTGGAGTATGTTGTGCGGGTGGAGGATCTCTGCAAGTTCGTGCACGACCGAGTCCAAGAAGCAGCCTATTCACTGATCCCAGAACAACTACGCGCAGAGGCCCACCTGCGCATAGGGGGGCTGCTCAACGCCTACACTCCATTAGAGAGGCGTGAGGAGGCTATCTTCGAAATCGTCAATCAACTCAATCGCGGGGCGGCCCTGATTAACTCGAGAGAGGAACGCGACCAGCTCGCCGAGCTAAACCTAATCGCGGGCCGGCGCGCCAAGGCTTCGACGGCCTACATCTCAGCACTGAACTATCTTACTGCGGGTCTGGCGCTACTGGCAGAGGACACTTGGCAGCGCCGGCCTGAGCTCACATTTGCCCTCGAGTTGCACACGTCTGAATGCGAGTTCCTGACAGGTGCACTGGCAGCTGCGGCGGAACGCCTGGCGACACTTTCGTCCCGCGCCGCAAACACTGTCGAACTAGCCGCTGTCGCATGCTTGCGCATCGACGTGTACACGGCCCTAGAGCAGAGCGATCTTGCCGTTGCGGTCTGCCTCGACTACCTACGGCATCTAGGCGTTGATTGGTCGCCTGAACTGACAGATGAGGAAGCGCGACGCGAATACGAGCGCATCTGGATTAACCTTGGGAACCGCACGATCGAGGAGCTCATTGACTTACCCTTAATGAGCGACCCGATATCTCTCGTGACGCTTGATGTGCTGACCAAGGTCTTGCCTCCGGCTTTGCACGCGAGTCAGGCGAATCTTCTTTCTATGACAGTCTGTCGCGCGGTTAATCTTAGCCTGGAACGAGGCCATGGTGACGGCTCATGTGTCGCTTATGTATTCTTCGGCAGGATAGCCGGACCGCACTTTGGCAACTACAAAGCAGGGTTTCAATTCGCTCAGCTCGGCTATGAACTGGTTGAAAAACGCGGTTTAGAGCGATTCCAGGCACGGACCTATCATTGGTTTGCCCAATTCGTTGTCCCATGGACGAAACATGTCCGAGCCTGCCGAGACCTGATGCGTCGCGCATTTGATGCCGCGACCAAAATCGGCGATCTCACGCTGGCAGCGTACAGTTGCGACAACCTAAATACAAACTTGCTTGCGGCGGGCGATCCACTCCCTGAAGCGCAGCGTCAAGCTGAGTATGGTCTCGAGTTTGCCAAGAAAGCCCGGTTCGGTCTCATCGTTGACATCATCAACGTGCAGATCGGGCTAATCCGAACCCTCCGTGGATTGACGCCGAAATTCGGGTCCTTTGATGACGGAGAGTTTGATGAACTTCGGTTCGAGGACCATTTTGCAAACCGCCCGGCTCCCGCGGTGTCCGAGTGTGGGTATTGGGTCCGAAAACTGCAAGCGCGCTTTCTGGCCGGCGACTACGCTTCGGCCATTTACGCAGCATCGAGGGCGCAGCGCGTGATTTGGACATCAACGGCGGTATTTGAAGCGGCGGAATACGAATTTTACGGCGCGCTTGCCCAAGCCGCGTTCTGCGATTCGGCAGCGGGCGCGGAGCGCCAGCACTTGTCCTCCGAAGCTTTAGCGAAGGAGGAGCACTTCGACGCGCTGGCCGCTCATCACAGACAGCTCCGATTATTCGCCGAGAACTGCCCTGAGAATTTCGAGAATCGCGCAGCGCTGGTTGGAGCGGAGATTGCACGAGTCGAGGGGCGCACGCTGGATGCCGAGAGTCTCTACGAACAGGCGATTCGCTCAGCTCAAGCAAACGGTTTTGTTCACAATGAGGCGCTCGCAAACGAACTCGCCGCGCGCTTCTACCTGGCACGCGGCTTTGAGAAGATAGCGTATGCTTATTTTCAGGATGCCCGGTACTGCTATCTTCGTTGGGGAGCCACTGCTAAGGTTCGACAACTCGACGAATTGTATCCACACCTTAGAGAGCAAGAGCCAGTGCCCGGTCCGACGAGCACGATCGAGGCAGCGGTCGAACAACTCGATCTCGCTAACATTATCAAAGTCTCGCAGGCACTATCGAGCGAGATCGTGCTGGAGAAGCTGATCGACACGCTTATGCGCACAGCGATTGAGCACGCGGGTGCTGAGCGCGGTTTGTTGATTCTTCCCCGAGGTGTTGAGCAGCGGGTAGAGGCCGAAGCCACCACCAGCGGCGACACAATTATCGTGCGTTTAATAGAATCTCTTGCGGCCGAGGCTGAAGTGCCAGAGTCGATCGTGCACTATGTTATGCGCACCCGCGAGAACGTGATTCTTGACGATGCCTCAGCTCAGAATCCGTTTTCCGCCGATCCGTACATCCGTCAACATCATGCCCGTTCAATTCTCTGCTTGCCGTTGATCAACCAGGCGAAAGTGGTCGGTGTCCTCTATCTCGAAAATAACCTGACAGTCCGTGTGTTCACTCCGGACCGTCTCGCGGTGCTAAAACTACTCGCTTCACAGGCCGCTATCTCTCTGGAAAACGCCACTTTATACAGTGAAATCTGGGACGAGAACAGCCAACGGATCACGGCCGAAGAAGCGCTGCGTGCCAGTGAGGAGCGCTGGCGAAGGCTGTTTGAGAATTCATCGGCGGGCATTGCCCTGATTGCTCCGGATAGCCGCTACATCAGGGCAAACGCAGCTCTTCAGAAAATGCTCGGCTATACCGAGGCGGAGCTCCAAACGCTCACCGTCTCTCAAGTCACTCATGAAGAGGACCGCGCCGCCAGTGAAGCGATTTTAGCAGAGACCGTAGAGGGGAAACGACGCGTTTACCGTATCGAGAAGCGCTATCGGCGCAAAGATGGCAGTATCATATGGGCGGATGTCAGCGCTGTTTTTGTTCCGGCCAGGGGGAACGAGTCCGCCTTCTTCTCGACGGTTATAGTGGACATCACTGACCGTAAACGAGCCGAAGAAGAGATAACGCGGATTCGCCGTCTGGAGGGGGAAATACGTCAGGTATCGCGCGCAGAAATGATGGGAGGTTTGACCGCTTCGCTGGCTCACGAATTGAATCAACCGCTGGCGGCAGTTCGGGCTAATGCGGAGGCTGCGCAAATTTTTCTTGCCGCAAAAAAGCCAGAGTTGAGCAAGGTGAAAGCCGCCATCGATGATGTTATCCAGGACAACGCTCGGGCGGCTGATATTATCCGAAATGTCCGGGCTCTCTTTCATCGAGACGAAGTACAGATGTCTGCAATCGACATCCGGCAGATTCTCTATGATGTCGACCGAATCGTCAGAGCGGACGCTGCGGCCAAGAAGGTTACTCTGCAGTTCGAGCTGTCGGCTGCGCTCCCGACCGTGATAGGCAACCGGACACAGCTTATTGAGGCATTAATGAATCTCGTCGTAAATGCGGTCGATTCCGTCTGCGAGAGTGTCAGCGGACCGCGTGAGGTGGAGATGCGTGCAATGCAGCCCGAAGCCGGGTGCGTCCGGGTCTCGGTTCGCGACTCCGGAAAGGGCATAGAGCCCGAAATTATGCCGCGACTGTTTGATGCTTTCTTCACGACCAAACCAAAGGGCATGGGCATGGGGCTTGCCATTGTGCGCTCGATCATTGAGAACCACGGCGGTCATCTCCGGGTGACACGCAATCCTGATCGCGGAGCCACTTTTGAGTTTGACTTGCCGGTGAAAGCATTGACATAGGGCTCAATTGTACCTTAGCCCGATGCCCTAAGGTACAATAGCGGCATTCGACCGAGGTAGTATACGTTAGCGAATGGCCGCCGGCTAAGCAGGCATTTTGTGGTGAAAGCGAATTAATGCCGGGTGATATCGATTTTTGTATGCCACAACACTAGAAAGGTCGACATGCTATCCCGAGCTCAATTTGCACGCGGTAACGAAACGTACCGTTTTTCAACTGCCAACACTCTCAGTGACTTTCCGCTGTTCGCTGGCGGTCAGTATTCTACATGATGGCGTTGCCGCCAATTAACGGTTGTGAAATCCCCCCGATCCATTGCTTCGAATAGGTCTTGGTTACTGAAGCGCGTCGCTGGCCGGACGCATTGCGACGAGGAAAGAGGGGCTCCATTGGAAGTCGTGCAATCACGTTCAGCAAAGCATCGGAATGGCGGACCTTTCAACCTACTGTCTGGAGTCATTGCATAAAGACGCCGGATTGGTGCTGTGTCGTGGCCGGAGGAAGGACGGCTCTGGCCAAGTTCTGGTTAGTCACCGGCAGTGCGATATTAAAGAGGAGACATCCGCATGACCCCCGAAATGGTGAGCGGCAAGAGCGGGGAGGAGGGCGATCGAACGCCGGTCATCTATTTGGTTGACGACGACCCACCTTTTCTCCGGGCGTTGTCCCGTCGACTCCAAGCCGAAGGCTATGAAGTCCAATGCTTTGATTCGGCGGAAGAGTTCCTCAAACGGCGCCGTTCGGATGTTCCTGGTTGCGCCGTGCTGGATCTTCAGATGCCGGGACCGGGTGGGTTGGAATTGCAAGAGGCCCTGGCCCAAGCGGAGGAGCCCTTACCGGTGGTCTTTCTAACAGCCCATGGCAATGTTTCCTCCTCAGTACGGGCAATGAAAAAAGGGGCAGTGGATTTTCTTAGTAAACCGGTTCGAGGAGAGGATTTGGTTGCCGCGATCCAAGTGGCGTTGGCCCGCGGGGCTACCGACCGAGAGACGCGACGAAAGCAGCGGGAGTGGGGTGCTCGCTATGATCGCTTGTCGCCACGTGAGCGTGAGGTTTTTGTGCTAGTCGTCCGCGGCCTGCCAAATAAGCAGATTGCGGATGTGCTCGGCGTCAGCGAACGGACGGTCAAAGCCCATCGGAGCCAAGTAATGCATAAGATGGGTGTGCAATCGGGGGCCGAGTTAGGCCGTGTAGTGGAGTGGCTCAGCGACTTCTTTCAGATCAAACCGGCGTCCAGCGCGACCAAAGGCTGAACTGGAGCAAACAGATTTATAATAAGATCCTGGGCACACGCAAATTGCCCGAATTGACAATATCAATATGGTCGGGAGCTATGCATTGTTGATGAGGCACGCTGTCATCAAAAATGCTGGCTAGCAAACAAAGCATTGCGATTGTCGAGGACGACGCCAGCCTCAACCGGGCTCTGGAACGGTTGCTGCAGGCGTCCGGTTTTGCGACTCAGGCGTTTCTATCGGCGGAGGACTTTCTCGCAAATTCCCACCCCGAGTCGCATGCGTGCTTTATCCTCGATATTCATTTGCCGGGAATATCGGGGGTTGAGCTATTCGACCGCCTCTGCGAACGCGGCGGGCGTCCACCAGTGATCTTCATCACGGCAGGGGATGGGCAGGCTGTACGACAGCATGCCTCGCGAATTTCGGGGACCATCTGCCTGCGAAAACCGCTGGTGGCAGCCGAGCTTCTAAGCGCTGTGCATGAACAACTGAGGTGCAGCGGTTCTGCTCCGGAGTGAGGGGAAGGGTGCAGTGAAAAAACAAAAACTAACTCTTATGCCTACTACCATGGAAACTACACCGCCAATCGCCGCGCTGTCCGTGCAGGATGTCGCCATCACTGGCGAAAGAAAATCTTTGCACCCTTACGTCACCGTACGTGTGCTGCGCTGGGCCCACGCGGAGAAGCAAATCGTCTCGAGACCCGTTCTTAGATACATGAAGGTCTTGGTCGCACTCTGCATCCTGGGATCGCAACTCGGCTATGCAGAGACGCCTAGCGAGAAGCAAAACCCCATCACGGCCATCGACATCGCGTTGGAGCCGGACACAACGATGATCGATCACGCGCAGGCCGTCAATGCTCGCCTGCGTAAGGCCTTCCCGAAGGGCTTCGTTCTGGACGCGACCCACCATCCACATATCGCGATGCT
>Ga0210396_10002952_pt1 | contig 17085 bp, 16 predicted proteins | sample IncBWH17OmetaG_FD_155466 | JGI IMG/M metagenome (GOLD analysis project Ga0210396, IMG submission 155466) | Forest soil microbial communities from Barre Woods Harvard Forest LTER site, Petersham, Massachusetts, United States - Inc-BW-H-17-O ... | reverse complement strand
AATCCTCGCCACGTTGTTCGGATTGTTTCTGTGCAGTCTTGCTACTCTTGAGATCACCGAACTTTCCAGACTCGTCGACGACACCTCTAACGACTTTTCGCTCCCGCACGCCGGAGCGGAATCATCCTCGGTGGCTGTCCGCAGAAGTTGTGATCTGCAGCCGGGATCTGATTCCTACTCGCCGTATGGGTGCGAGCAACAGAGAATTTGGCGCCGGGCCACAGGTTCTTCTCACCTCACAAAAGATTTTTTCCACCTTCTCTGCGTCATGAGGATTTAGAACCTTCGTCTCCGGCATCGCTATATTTTTTCTCGTAACAACTAGCGGCGCAGCCTATTTTTCTTCGTACGGGAATCTCCATCGGACAGCCGGTCGAGATATTGCTGTTGCCCTCAACGCTATTTTAATCACCGCCGATTGGACCAAAAGGAGTCCTCCGATGTCGAACGTATCCCACCCTGCGCCAGTCCAAGTAGAGTACGACCCTCTCAAGCCGACAATATCGCTAGACCGTATTTTTCAGATGCCAAACATGTTTCGTCCAACCTGCTCGTTTCTTTTGGGCAACACGATCGGGCATGTGAATCTAGAGCGCCCTGCCATCGGCCTCACTGCCGTAGCCTCCTGGTTTCGGTTTTCGCGCTGGCGACGGGACCATCCTGTCGCTCGCCCGGCCGATCCGAAGCGCCGGGGTGATCGCACCTGGCTCTATGAAACGGTAATCGAGAAAGAAGACTTGAATCGAGCGCCCATCGACTTTTGGGAATTCGGCGTCTTCCGCGGAGAATCCCTTTTGTGGTGGGTCAAGAACATTCACGACGCGAAGTCCCGCTTCGTGGGATTCGACACCTTTACGGGCCTTCCCGAACGATGGCGTGCCACGGAACCCGAGGGCGCCTTCAACGTGTACGGAAGACTGCCCGACATCAAAGACTCACGTTGTGCTTTCGAGGTGGGCCTTTTTCAGGAAACGCTACTTTCTTTTATCGGTAGGCACGATTTTTCCCGGAAATTGATAATCCATTTGGATGCGGATCTGTTCAGCTCGACGCTCTTTGTTCTGACCACTCTGGCTCGGCATTTCAAGCATGGCGATGTCGTTTTCTTCGACAACTTCATCTGCTCGCTTGATGAGTTTCGCGCCTTCGAGACATTCGTGAAGTCCTTCCGCGTGAAGTATGAAGTTCTCGGTGCCGTTGGCGAATACTCTCGGGTTTCCGTCAAAATCCTCTAGCGATGGGACGGGGGGCGCGCTCCCTGATTTTCTGGGTGCGGAAGCAAACGTATCTGGGGTGGGTTCGCGCGGGCCTCAAATCTCAATCTGAGATAGCTGGTGATAAGCGGATTTCTCGACATCTATGTAGGCAGAGGCGTCCGGCAACCGATTTTATGGCCCGACGCTAGCCAAGGTTATGGTGTCGGGTGCTAACTACTTTCTTGAGGGTCGAACATTGCAATTCAACCAGTCGCCAGCGGGGACCGGACCGACAGATTCGCGGATTAGGGCTTCCGCTCTTGCCAAAAGCGATTGGATCTCATCGAAGGCCGGCCCCGGTAAATCACGGAGTCCTGGAGCCATGGCGCGCAGTGTTTTCAACCGCGCCGTAAAAATGGGTATCAAAGAAGTTCGGAAATCCATTGCGGGACTTGCCATGGAAAGCCTCTGGGGAAAGATTTAGAATTCAATGCGCGCGAATTGGACAGTGGGTCTCCCCTTAAAGCCCACCTACTAAGAGTCGGCGTGCGGTTGAGAATCGTCCACTAGGGGCGGCGATGCTAAGGACGGCCCGCGCACACCTTAACCATCACACAGTGAACAACGCTGGTATTATCCGAGCGTACCTCTAGTTCGCCGGCCGGCGGAATCTTGTCGTCAACCCCAAGAGGCCCATCACCACCAACAGAGCCGAAGAAGGCTCCGGTACTGACGCTGGTGTGCCATTGACGCTAAAAGCCATGTTGAAGGCCGGAGCGGGAGTGCCGCCTACAATATCCCCTCCCACCCGCGACCAATCGGGATCGAGGTCGGCATTACGCACCCAGGCCTGCAGGTCTCCCAGGAACGGAGTACCGGGAGGGACGATCGGCCTGGGCGCCGAAAGCCAGAAGAAATCTCCGTTGGACAGTTGCACCTGTGGCACGAAGAAATAATGGTCGGCAGGAAGGTCGATCACCGTACTGAAAGAGACGGCGAACTGCACTTCCTCTCCCGTCACGGGCCCCTCTCCACCCGTTCTCTGATTCGGAAACGGATGGATGCCATTCAAGACCGAATTCGAAGCGGTAAAACTCGAACTCAGCAGGGTGGCAGCGAAAGTCAAACCGCCCGCTCCGCTATCGCGCGAATCGAATGCGACATCGGATGGCGAATTCACCCGCGTAAACACATGCCCGTCGGGAGGAGAGGTGGAATCGTTTGGAAATACCCGATAGATTTCCACGGTGACGTCCTGGATGCTGGACACTAGGGCATCCGACGGCAGAAGGCCCGTAAACGTCGCTCCGACGAGATTAGTCTGCACACCCAGAATAAAGTCGTCTGCAGCTTCAATCTCGATTTTCCCTGCAGAATCCGGCCGTGATGCGACGGCCATCTTGCCATCCGGACTCCCTGTATTAACTACCACCTCATCGGCCGATGCCAGGCCACCGAAGAAAAGGGCTAGCGCGAGCCCGAGAAGGAGCCTCTTCATTTGAGTCATTTCAACCTCCGTTTAAATTGTTGTGAACCGAAATTTCAAAATAGCAATGGATGAATTGCGCCGCTGCATGGTGTCTCTTCGAATCGGGCCTCGCAAGGTGTCAGGTCCCCCGGGGCGATGCTCTTCAGGCATCGAAATCTCGCCATGGACACTGTTTGTCAGGTGATGCTTGACGAGAATAGGAGCTGGAGTTCGTGAAAAGTCGCCGAGCTCGCTCGTGATTACGAGCTCATGCTTGGCCTACGTTCGAAGAATGAAGTAAAGGCTGAAAACGCCAGAGGCAACCAACTCTGCTGTTTCGATCGGGCCAAGGCGCGAAAAAGCACCGTCGTGCTCGGCAATGTTGGGCTTTAAATTCGAGGCTCGATCATGTCTGTTGGCATTTCGGGTGAGGGGTGAGACCGCGTTATTCGTCTTGCGTACTGTAAAGTCGTTGGATGTGTTGTCAGTGAGGGACAGAAGTTCAGGGAATTCTCCGCCAACAATTCCACACAACACCAGGAACACTACCAACCGAGCAACAATCCCGACGATTCTCGTTCGCCTACGTGACATCCTGTTGTGACCTGTTGACGAGGTTATACACCCGCCCCCCAATCAAAGGGAAGAAATAAAAGGGACGATAGGATCGCGTTTGGTCTTGCAGCGACGATCTAGACGTTCAGACCCACCTATCTCGAAATGAGAAGGGTGGGAAGAGGATTTATAAACAGTAGAGCCAGTTCGATGCGGAGTGTGATCTCCACGAAATCGCACAGATCACAGATCGCCCCGTCTTCCCGGTGGTCCGGTGCTCTCTGACGTAACTGCTACGAAATCCGACGCACGTTCTTCTTGAAACATCTGCGATAAGGAATAAGAATTGCCGCAAATCAATGAAGTTCCGACCATGGCTTGTAGCCACTATATTCACAGTCACTGCAACGGTTGCAGCCGTTCAACAGAAATCTGACTCCGCATCGAAGTTCGTCGCGCTTGAAGCAAAATGGAACGACGCGTATAAGCGGAGCGACATTGGCGCAATGAACAGTCTCATCACGGACGATTTCATTATCACTGTTGAAGACGGTGCCACCTACAGCAAGGCGGGGTACATAGCGCACTTGGCCACCACTACCGAACACGTCGAAGTTGCTGAAATAACCGATGTTCAGGTGCGCGTGCATGGCGACGTCGCCGTGGTGACTGGAGCGTACTACGAACGAGGGACATCGAAGGGCACACCCTACGAATACCGTGACCGGTTTACTGATGTCTGGGTCGGAATGGAGAATAAGTGGCGAATATTAGCGTCACACTACAGCATTCCCATGAAGTAAGCACTGCAAGCGGCAGCAGCCAATTCAGCGAGTCAGGCCGCTCTGTTCTGACTGTAATGGCGAGGGGAAAACTACCTTGCCGAGATAACTGTTAGGAACAGGGATTATCACCACCTATCTCGAAATGAGATAGCTGGTGCGAAGAGGATTTATCAATACCTCGTCGGTTGGACCCCAACATCGCGGGTCGCCAGCCCGGACTCGTCGTTGAATTCTGGACGGGTATGTCGCGCCAATGCGGGCATGCGGCGCGAGGCTAGAACAGCAAATACGTATGCACCGAACAATGCGCCGAAGCCTTTCCAGATGTGTACCCACTCGACTTGACCCGTTGCGAGTGCAGCAAAGTGACCGTAGGCCAGGTAGACATGGATGGCCGCGATGACCGCCGCTGTAAACGGATGGAAAACGAACCGCGGTAAGGGAAGCACGAACTTGAATCGCATCGCGCTGTGTCCTTACTTGGAAGAGCCGAACAATTCCACAGTCGCAAACGGCTCAGCCGACCATGGCCGGAAGCGATTAATGGTGAACTTTGTCGGTTGTCCGGGATTCACTTCCACATGCAGGTAGTTGTAATCCTCCCTGGGAGATTCACCCTTCCAATACTGGTCCAGTGGATATCCGTCGGGAACCTTGTTATGGGTTCTGCCAGGAAGGATCGGATCTTGTTCTGCGCCGCCGCCACCCAGCATCAAGTATTTCACGCCGTCGACTTGGTAGAGTTCGGTGGTATGCACATGCCCGTTGAAAACCACAATGTCTAGGTCCTTAGCGTATGCGGCAATCGTTTTGTGGGGGTTCTGGGCTTCGGGGATAGGGCCTAGGCCACTGCGGGCAAAGGCCGGTGCGTGGAATGCGATGAAGACCTTCTTGATGCCGTTACCTTTGGCGTCGTCCAACCACAGCCGTAGTTGCTTCATCTGCTCTTCGTAGACAGGCTGAGTAGCGTTCCACGCCGATGGGTCTTTGTCGTCATATTCTCCGGTCCATAGGAAGATGAAGCGAGCGCCCTCGTAATCGAACGTGTAGATGAGCCTCTTGTCGGAAACGCCGAACTTCTTCAGGTACGGGAATAAAGTCAGCAAACCTTCAACGTCGGTGTCACCCCACAGTTCGTGGTTTCCGACGGCAGGAAAGACCCGCCCCGGCAATCCTGCGGCCTGCATCTCTTTGTCCGGCGGGGGCAGTTGCTTGAGCACGTCCTCGTTCACGAGCCGCCAATATGGGCTGTCGGAGGGTTTATCGCCCTGCTTTCCCCACCAAACCAAGTCCCCGGTGCTGAGAACAAACTTGGCTTGGCCGGTCTGGACATCCTTCACCACCTCGCGGGCAACCCAGTCGCCGCCTGATACGTGGTACATGGTGAAGCTCACACCGGGAAGTAATTTCACGTCTTCGACTGAAGCCTCCGTGACCCAGCCTTTGTCAAACTTCAGAGTAGTCACTTGGCTGGGGGTCATGAACGGCATGACCATCTGCACCAACTCCTTGGTGGCCGGGTCATAGGTCAACTTGACATCCTTCTGGACCATCGCGTCCGCTACCTTTGGGGGGAGCACTAGTTCGAACATGTTAGCCATGAGCTTGCGGGCTTCCGCCTCTTGGGCCACTTTGTACGGCAGGTACATCATCGAACGCGAATCGCCGTACACGTCAAACGAAAATCCGGAAGCGGAGGGACGCGACTTTTCCTGTGAATAAACATTTCCGGCCAACACCGCGAGAGCAATCACGCAGATTACAGACTTGCGATAACTCAGACGTGCTTTCATCTTTTCGTCCTTTCAGAAAAGCGCGACACGAGGTCGCGTCAAAGATTCGGTCCGCGATTTAGATATGCCAGCCCTAATCGACAGCTCCATTCCGGCTTTCTGATTTGGGTGACTGACCTCGTGATTGGCTCACTAAGCTTGAGACGATTGCAGTCGGAACGAGCATGGCCTCAAAGATTGGGACCAAACTGAGCTAGGCCATCACGCAATGGAAGTGTCAAAACTACCAATCTGCTGAGCTCAGCTAAATGCAGAATCGGGTGCCTGGTAGACAGGCGATCCGAAGGGCATTTTTCCGACTGCAGCAAGCGAAAGGCATCCCAGCCTTCGCGAAGACGGCGAAGAGTGGGGCACCCGCAAAATCCAAGACTCAACTCCCAAGCGACTTGCTCGAGGGAAATCATTCGCAAGTTGTGATACCGAAGACAAGGCAAAGAAGGGTGTGCCACCGCCTTCTGGGAATCGAAGCATGGGGCACCTGGCATTAACTTCTGGAGCTAACGGAACATCACGAATGCCAGTGAGCGGACCGGGTTCAGTTACGATTGTAGGGTGAGCGACGCGGCTGCCGGCATTACCGACCAGTCCAAGCCGGACCAATTCTTTGTGCAGGCCGTTTGCGCCGCCGGCGGCCTTGTGCTGCTATTTCATCCACTTCTGTTCATTGGCAATCAAGCCATGCTGCTCGTTTTGCAATCCAGCCAGTTCTATCCACAGTGGCCGCGGAACTACTACTACCTGCCAATCGTCGCGGGATTTTCGTTTCTAACTACTGCAGCGCTTCGAAACTACAGGCCGGGACTTTCGGGCGTGGCTGCCGTGCAGGCAGTGATCGCCTGCGGGGTTTACGCGGTGATGCTTTCGCTTCGGACCGTAGAACAGATGTTCATTTCGCGTGCCCGGGAATTCACTCCTGGACCAGGAAGCTGGATTCTTCTGTTGCTGTCGTTCATTCCGCTGCTGTCGGCGGGCCTCGTCGCGTGCTTCGATTCCCGCAAGTTCGAACCGCTGCTGGCGACGTTCCTCCGAAGCGCCGCCAGCGCCTGCGTGATCATACTGTTCGCTCCACCACTTTGGGAGACTGGGACGCCAAAGGCATTTTGGCAGGCGACGGCCTTCGGGCTAATTCTCTCGGTCTTTTATTTCGTAACGATATTTCACACGAAGAATAAGAGGCCAATCGCAATCGGCGCCAGTATTGGCTACCCGCTCGCGGTGACTCCGGTTTCCTTTATTCTGATTGCGCTGGCTGGATGGGGGCCAGTGCGCCACGGGCAAACTCAGAACATGGTGCTTCTGATTGCGGCAAACGCGGTTCTGTGGATTGTGGGAGTGAGCGCCGCCTTCACCATTCGGCCACGCCAGGGGAAAAGAATTGTCGCCGGTGCCGCGATGTCATTTGGTTCGGCTGTGCTCGCTGTGATGCTGTTGATGCATTAAACCTTCTGGGAATCGAAGTATGGGGCACCCGGCAGAAACATGTACAGTCTGTTGAACAGGTCCGGGAAGAATGCCGGAAAGCCACTCACATGCCGAATGCCGAACGTCGCGATCAAGATAAAGAGAACTCCCGCTATAAGAGCCACAGCGCACGCAGCCCCGTCGGACATATATCCCTGAGCCACGACACGAGGGGGGAGTGAGTAGTTTTTTCCATCCCAGAATATTGATATAAGAGCCACCGCCTTCATCGACCTCCCACCGATTGAAATCAGGATCGCGAAGAGATGGAAAAAATACTTCGAGGATCGAGACCACGCCCGCATATAGAAATAAGAGAAATGGAAGAAGCCTGAAGAAAAATGTCAGTTTTTCCATCGGCCCAAGCAAATCACTCGACGGGAAAGAAAGTGGCGACCCTAGATTTGACTGATTCTGGAATCCCTTCACAACTCCTGGTGTTCAGTTCGTCCGTCCATCCAAATAGCGGCGGATGGTCTGGGCCCCCGTCGGTTGGTCCCCAGATTACACGCCCAGACATATCCACATACCCGAAATGGCTTTCGTCCGTCCAAAAACTCGACACCGCCGTTCCAGCTTTGCCGTCTCCGAGCGATTCCGCATCCGTTGCGAAACCGGAAGCGTTCGCAAACGGCAGCTCAAACACGAATTCTCCTGCCGTGTTGATGAACCCGCTTCGGTTGCCCACCTTAACGGCCGCTAAACTATTTCCAAACAGACCCGCGGTATCGAACTTGAACGGAATCACCAATTTCCCATCGCGGTCGATATACCCCCATTTGTCGTCCTTCTCTACCGGAGCAAGACCCTCGGAGAAGCTCAGGCCACCGTCGTAGACGATCGGTATAATCACCTTGCCTTGTAGGTCCAGATAACCGTTCTTGTCGTTGCGCTCCACGAGTACGCGCCCCTCTGAAATCGATTGGATGCTTTCGAAGTTCGACGCCAGCACGTTGCCGGACTTGTCGATCAATACCGGGCCTAATTTCTTCAACTCGGCTATCGCCACATCCTCCGTAAAGTAATACGCATTTTCAAACCTTGCGTCGATAACCAGCCTGCCATCCGTATTCACGAATCCCCACTTTTCTTTAATCTTCACAGCAGCCATTCCCTCAAAAAAGGGAAGCGCGTCGTCAAATGCGGGTTTGATTTTGAACTGTCCGTGCTCATCCACAAAGCCCACCTTGTCCCCCTGCCGCTGAATTTCCAATTCACCCGGGAGAGCGATTCGCAAAGGATGCAAGGTTCCGGACGAATCGATCGACAAGTAATGCCCGCACGCGTACACAGTTCCCATGCCGTGCGAGAAGTCTTCCGCCCAGATGTAACTCGGTTGAATGACGATCTTTCCGGTGTGGTCAATATACCCATACCTACCGTTCTGTACGATCACGAGAGGTTCGTCTTGAGCCCAGCCAAGGGAGGTGCAGAGCGCTATAAGAAAAAGCAAAATCAACAATTGGGGAAAACGTCGCCGATGCTGGGATATGGTGGATCTCATGCTGTTCCCGATTCTAAACCTGAAAACTCTACCCACGAAGTAAACTATATGCCTGATTAACGTCGTTACCGGACCATTAGATTCAGATAGCTATTGGATAGCAGGAATTATCACCACCTATCTCGGAGTGCGATGACCACAGGGCGCGCCCTTCGGCACGACATCTGCCGGAGGCCACCAACGCAGTCCCAAGGCTTGAGAAGGGAATATCGACGGAATAGATTTGCGTGCGGATTCGATGGGAGTACAGAGCCTCCTTGGCGTTTAAGGACGGTTCGGTCCCGTTTTAGCCCACCTTCCTCCGGTAGCAAACCGGTAGCACAGCTAGACAAACGGATGCGCCGATTCGTCCTTATCGCTCTGATTGACTCATGTATCCGGCTGTCTTAGACTCCTAAGACAACGATGAAATACCGTGCGCGTGCAAAAGTAAAGATGGCCCTGCCTACTGACGCAGAGCTGATCATATTGGGCGGGTTGTGGGAGCTAGGGGAAGGCACTGTTGAGGAAGTGACAAATTGGTTGCCATCGAATCCCCGCGCCAATTACAAGACCGTGCAGAGTCTGCTGCGAATTATGGAGAACAAAGGATTTGTGCAGCATAAGATGCGCGGTAGAGCTTTTGTTTTCATGCCGTGCGTGACGCGCGATGAAGTAGGGCGGCTTTCGACGAAACGTGTCGTCGACCGGAATTTCCAGGGCTCACACTCAGCGATGCTGATGAATCTGCTGGACGGCAATCATATAAAGGAAGATGAGCTTGATGAACTCGAGAGATTGATTCAGCAGCACCGCGAGCGAAAAATAAAAGACGGAGCGTCCGGATAACATGGGATCAATTCACCTCGGTGGATTCGGCCTCGTTGCCAGCGGCTGCATTCGAATCCTGGCCGGTTACGTCCTATTTATCGCACTGACTCGCTTTTGCTCGCGATCCTATATTCGGCATGCGCTTTGGCTCGTTTTTCTCACTGGAGCAGGAGTCTATTGGTCAACTCTCGTAGCACAAGAACTCAAGCCAGTTCCCTTAACGCATCCCGCTATTCACTCGGTCTCGATAGACAATCTTGCTGCCGCGAGCAGCGCCACGACGACGATCGCGATTCCCTATTCCTGGGAGCGCCGCTTTGAACTGACCAGTATTGTTCTGGTCTCCGCTTACGCAGGCGGTTTGATCCTCATGCTTTCTCGCCTGGTTCGGCGGCGGCGACTCCTCTTTAGCGCTGTCGCTCGCGCTCAGCCGGTTTCTCCCGATTTTGAGAGCGAGTTTGAAAAGGCATGCCGTCATCTCGGAGTTTCGCGGTGCCGGATACTGGAGCTGCCCGGGCTTTCGTCGCCTGGTACTGCTTATACATGGAAGCCGTTGGTCCTACTCCCTGATGGACTTGATTTGTACCTGGACAGCGAGCAATTCGTTGACGTCCTGTACCACGAGTTGATTCACATCCGGCGTCTGGACTTTTTGTGGAACACAGTGGGAGAGCTGGTAAGTTGTCTGCTATTTTTTCATCCTGCCATTTGGTTAGCTCTGTCGAAACTAAGTCGCGAGCGCGAACTCGCATGCGACGAAGCGGTGATGACATTGCGGCAGGGGCGCCGGCCAGACTACGCCTTATGCCTCACGCGATTGGCGCGGCGGCGCATTCTCGGTTGCCAGCTTGAGGCGCCGTCGCATTTGGCACTGCTGGACTCTTTCCTCGCGCTTCGTGTGCAAGCCTTACTGAAAGAAAATCCTCGAAGGACTTGGTGGAAGCGAGGCGCCGCGATTTCTACCAGCGTCCTTGCCCTGGCGCTATTCGTCGCCGGATGGTCAACCCTCTCTCTCGCCATTGAGTTGGCTCGGCCAATGGGTAAGAGTAGCCCGCTTATGTTGCAAGGAGAATCTTCAGCTGCCTCTCAAAAGACGCCGGTTGGGGCCGGGAAGCCGCATGCGTTTTCGTTTAGGGTTAGGCAGCTACCACCAAATGCACCTAAACTTCACGAGGTTCCAACTGCACCTGACCAGACGCCTGTCGCAACAAGCGATGGAAACATCGAGGCTGTACTTGCTTCTCCCCAGGTTGAGTCTCGTGTATCTCCGAGAGAGGTTGACGAGCAGTCAACTTGGGACGAAGCACCTCCAGCGGTGCCCTCGCATAGCCCGATCTCATTGCGACGTGCCGCGATGGGCGCCGCGATTGGCGCACTCGAGCATGTTGCTCTGGGGGGCAAAGATGTAGATAAAGACATAGATAAAGGCGGGGGCCGGACTCCCGCAGGCCGTTAGCTCGGCTGCCACTCCCAAAGTAATCCCTTCGCTTGAGCAAAATAAGCCCCGCATTACTAAATAAACGGTTTGCTCTGCAAATTAAGTCTTAAAGCATTAAGATTAAGCTTGACTGCAAGTCTTGTTGAGCTAAGACTTGTTGTGGCTGACAAATTTCTTGGGCGAATAAGCGGGCACTTCAGGTTGCCATTGATTGGGGATGTTGCCACCGTGTGCGGAATAACTGGTTTTACCCACAAAGACTGGATTCCTGAGCCTAGACGTATCCGAGATGCGACGGCGACTCTGCTTCATCGGGGACCCGATCAGCAAGGCGTCTTCGAATCGCATTTCGCTTCTATCGGTGCAACGCGGTTGAAGATTATTGATCTGGAATCAGGAAGCCAGCCCATGATTACCGAGGGCGGCGACGCTGCTATCGCCTTCAATGGTGAAATCTACAATCACGAGGAAGTGCGGGCCGAGCTTCGCGGCCGAGGCCATCAATTCCGGTCCTATTGCGATACAGAAACCGTGCTTCGTGCATTCATCGAGTGGGACACAGAGTGCTTCGCCCGGCTGCGGGGAATGTTCGCGGTGGCTATATGGACGGAATCAGAGCGGAGACTGGTTCTTGCGCGAGACCGGATGGGGATCAAGCCACTTTACATGGCGCGACAGGGAGAGGACTTATTTTTCGGATCAGAGCTCAAGGCGATTCTAATCCATACCGAAATTGAACGCCGTTTGAGCATGGCGGGCCTCGACTGCTACCTGTCTCTTAACTATGTACCATCTCCGTGGACGCTGATCGACGGGATCGAAAAGCTTCCGCCCGCGCATTGGCTCGAATGGTGTGATGGAGACACTCACTCCGAGGCTTATTGGACGCTGCCGTACGGCAATTCCCGCAATTGGTCGATTGACGAGGCGCAAGAGCAGCTTGATTCGCTCTTAAAGAATTCCATCAGGGAACATCTGATCTCTGACGTTCCATTGGGTGTTTGGCTCAGCGGAGGCATCGACTCATCGACGATCCTCCACTATGCAGCAGCAGTATCAAGCACGCGGCTGAAAACCTACTCGATTTCCTTTCGAGGGCGCAGCTTCGATGAGAGCGCGTACATTCGCCAAGTATCGTCACACTACGGGACCGACCACGCCGAATTGGACTTGAATTCCGGTGAGAGTTTGGCAGACGCCATTGAAGAATTTGCTTACTACTCTGACGAGCCGAGCGCCGACGCCGGGGCGTTACCGGTTTGGTTCCTCGCCAAGTTAAGCAAAACGGGCACAACGGTCGCACTTAGCGGTGAGGGGGCCGATGAGCTATTTGGTGGCTATTTGACATATAGGGCGGACCGGCTTGCGGCTCAAATGCGGCAGCTGCCGGCGAATATTCTTCGAGCGGCGCTCAACGGGATGCGTCGCTGGCCAGTATCGGACGAGAAAATCGGCTTCGATTACAAAGCGACGCGTTTCCTCGAGGGCTGCCTGATGCCTGCGGACCGTGCTCATACGCACTGGAATGGCACGTTCTCTGAAGCCGAAAAGCGGTCGATGCTGAGGGTTTCACTTCCCGGTGCGCTCGATGGCCCGCTCAAAGAAATGCGCGACCTACCTGCCGCGAAAGATAAGCTGGCATCCTATTTGTGGTTCGACCAAAAATATTTTCTAGCGGACGACATTCTAGTCAAGTCGGACAGAATGAGCATGGCTCACTCCGTGGAAGTACGGCCGCCGTTTCTCGATCACAGAATCGTCGAGTTCGCTGCCACCTTGCCGGCAGCGCTTAAGATTCGTGGCTCCTGCCAGAAATTCATACTCAAAGAATTAATGAAAGGCAAGCTGCCACCATCGATTCCGCTGCGAAAGAAGGTGGGCTTCGACATCCCAACACACGAATGGCTGCGCGGGCCACTTCGTTCATTACTCATGGAAACCATATTTACCGGCGCTTCCCAACACGATGAGTTGTTCCAGCCCCACATTCTCGAAACCTATGTGAAGCGGCATCTCGAAAGGCGAGCAAATTATGGATATCACTTATGGGGATTGATGCTCCTGTTCTTGTGGATGAAAAAATGGCGAATTCAGGCGACGGGGGATTCGATGGCCGAACGGGTGGTTCCCGAGCGAGCAGCTATCTTTACCTAGGCGTTCTGCTGTTCGCTACAGCTGTGTATTTGGGCTGCATCATTTCGCCACCGTCGCTGATGGACGATGTCGACTCCGTGCAGGCTCAGATTGCCCGGAACATGCTTAGCTCCGGCGATTGGGTCACCGCTCGCTTGGACGGAGTTATTTACCTGGAAAAAGCGCCTCTCGTGTATTGGGCTATGGCGCTTTCGTACAAGATATTTGGCGTACACGACTGGGCCGCCAGAATCCCAATTGCGCTCTCCGCTATCGCACTTGGCTTGTTGACGGCCGCTTTTGGCTCGTGGGCATTCGGCAGACGCGCGGGATTTTACGCTGGTCTTTGCGTGGCCACCTCCATCGGTCTGTTTCTCTTCACGCGCATATTGATTCCGGACGTCATGCTCACGTTCACTGTTACGCTCGCGATGTGGGCGATGCTTCGCGCTCTCGAAGAAGAAGAACCTCACCCGAGGTTGTGGGCATTCCTTCTGGCGGCCAGCCTGGGAACGGGGCTTCTCCTGAAGAGCTTGGTGGCCGTGGTTTTCCCGTTGGCCACGGGTTTGATCTTTCTGCTCATTACTCGTCAATTCTTTCTAGCGAAAACATGGAAGCGGCTGCATCCATTCAGCGGTCTAGCGATCGTGCTGCTGATCGCGGCACCCTGGCACATACTCGCCACGCTTCGGAATCCTCCTTATTTCGATTTCACTTTCCACAGCGGCCCGGGCCAATATCACGGATTTCTGTGGTTCTTTTTCATGAACGAGCAAGTGCTTCGCTTCTTGAATTTGCGCTATCCGAGGGACTACAACACGGTTCCCCGGCTTTATTTCTGGCTGCTTCATCTTGTCTGGCTATTTCCGTGGAGCGTGTATCTACCCGCGATCACCAAGCTTTCATTCAAGCCAGTCGATCGCGCCGGGCGAGCTCGGCTGTTGGCGCTATGCTGTATTGGCTTCGTTCTCATATTTTTTACTTTTTCGACAACGCAAGAATATTACTCAATGCCGTGTTATCCCGCGTTGGCTTTGCTGCTGGGTGCTGCCATGGCCGAAGACACTATTTGGGTGAGGCGTGGTACTCGATTGCTGGGTGCGCTCGCTGGACTCATGGCATTGGCGGCGTTTGTCCTTTATTTCAGCGTCCGAAATATGCCCGCGCCTGGAGATATTTCCGTCGCTCTTTCAAGGCATCCCAAAGCCTATTCACTTTCCCTGGGCCATATGGAGGACCTGACATTGTCGTCACTGGCTTATCTAAAGGGACCCCTTTTACTTTCAGGGTTAGGTTTTCTCGTCGGCACGATGGGGATGATCCGAGCGACGAGCCGGCGGGCTTTCCTGGCGATCGCCCTTATGATGGTGATTTTCTTTCAGGCTGCCCGTCTGGCAATGGTTGCATTCGACCCGTATCTGTCGTCACGGCCGCTAGCGGAAACGCTCTTGAGGTCTCCGGAGGGCAAACTGATCTCCAATGTTCAGTACTACGGCGTTTCCTCTGTGGTTTTTTACACGAATCGGGATGCTCTTATCCTAAATGGCCGTCGAAACAATCTCGAATATGGGTCGTATGCCCCAGGGGCTCCTGACGTGTTTATCGACGACTCGCAATTCGCAAAATTATGGATGCAGCCAGAGCGGTACTACCTGATTACGAGTGAGCCCGCTTTTCCTCGTTTTGAAAAATTAGTCGGGGCTCAGCGGCTCGTCGTTGTGGATAGAAGCGGCGGGAAAATCCTGATGACCAATCAACCGCTCACGGCTGCCAGCGGCTCAAGAGCTGCTCCCCGGCACACATCAAGTCCTTTGCTGCTCGACGCTGTGATGGTTGGGCCTTTCCGCTCGATGAGAACCCGTCGTGCTCTCTGAGCAAGTGTCAATTCGCGGGGATACTGCTCGGCGTGAGTCGCCCCGACGTGTATTACTGATGTTGCTCAGGATTGCGATCGGAGCCGGCCTCCTTGCGTATCTCGTCAAATCGGGTCTCATTGACGTTCGAGCGCTATCCAAGCTGTTCACCTCTTGGCGCATTACTCTCGCCGCACTCACGCTCCTAATCGTTGACAGCGCACTAATGTCGGTTCGACTGTCGTGGCTCTTTCGGCCGCAGGGCCTCAACCTTCGATTCGGGACATCCCTGAAACTTGCATTGGTGGGATTTTTTTTTGGCACTTTTTTGCCGGGAGCGGCTGGTGGTGACCTTTCAAAGCTTTTCTATACGACGAGAGGAAATGGTGGACGCAGGATTGAGATTATGACGGTTGTGCTTCTCGACCGTGCAATTGGATTGTTTTCGCTCCTGCTTCTGCCTCTAATCTTTGCTCCAATGTTCACTCAGACCCTCCGGAGTGAATTCGCATTGCGAAGTTTGTTGCTAACCCTGGGACTACTTGCGCTTGGCGTGGCTGCTGGATTTCTTCTGTGCTTGTTCAGCGATCCGTTCATAAGCTGTCTTCCGAGTGGCGCTCGGAATCGTCTGACAAAAAACAGAGTCATCCGGCAGGTTCGGGGAGCGATTGCCAAGTATCGCGAGAATTTGAGTATCTTGTACGCGGCCTTGGCATTGTCATTTCTGGCGAATTTGTCGCTAGTTTTTGTGACGATGCTTGGAGCAGCCGCTCTGGAGCGGTTTAGCTGGAATCCCAGGATGTTCCTCGTGATTCCGATCGGCCACATAGTGAATAGTCTGCCGCTGACGCCTGGTGGGCTCGGAGTGGGCGAAACGGCCTTCAGTGCATTATTTAATCTCTTGGGCATTCGCGGGGGAGCAGAGGCTCTCCTGTGTACTCGTATCTGGATGGCAATCATCGGGCTAATTGGATTTGTATTCTATTTGCATGGTGTCAGTCGCGAAGTATTTGGTGAGCCAAACATGGCTGACGGGCCGTGTTCTGCGGTTTCGGGAACCATGAAGAATGAACACAGGAATAGGTTGCAGATCGACTGACGGTTATGGAGCGTAGGCCACGGTTGCAGTGTTAAACCTGCGAAACAAATCCGAATATTGGAACGAGACCTTTCATCTCGCGCTTCAGGCGGTCTGGTCGAATAAACTCCGAGCTGGGTTGACGATGCTCGGCGTCATTATCGGTAGCGGCTGTATCGTTCTCGTCGTCACCGTGGCACTCGTCGGCAAGCGTTACATCATCACTCAGATCGAAGGCGTCGGCTCCAATCTCGTGTATGCCGGCCTCACACATTCATCCAATCCCTCCCGCCTCACGCTAAGTGATGAAATTTCGCTGTTGCTATTCCCATTGCGATCAATCTCGTTCTACGAGTGATGCCAGAAGCCATAGGTATCCGCGTTCCAGTCTCGTGGGTTTCGGTGGTGCTGGCATTTGTGGTGTCGTGCTCAAGCGGACTTTTATTCGGGTACCTGCCTGCGAATCGGGCGGCCCGGCTGCATCCAACGGAATCGCTCCGATATGAATGAAGAAGAGGGCGCTGCGTTCTTATGATGCTCCCGGTTTTCTCTTGAGACTGGCGGCCTTGATGGGAGCGCCATGGCGCGAAGTTAGTGAGGGCATTGAAGTTCGTTGCGCGGGTGAGGCTGCGCAAGCGGTCGGGAATCGACCGGCACCCGGCGATTTATCGCCAACTACCCGATAGGCAGCCCACTTTCCGTATTGCCGACAATCCGCTCCGAACTAACTGCGGCTTCAACCGCTGACCAAGTCCACGCCTGCCAGACTATGACCGAGGTGCATACAGTTTCGATCGTCGCGAAGAACAGGTACTCAGGAAGAGCGGGCGTCCGGGCACCGACAAGAGGCGGAACGAAGGTCAGGAAACCGTTTATAAGGGTCAGAATGGCACCCGCAATGATATTCGCCAGCCGGTTCGCTTTAAACGGAAGTAGTCGACACGCCACGATCATGGCGATGGGTATTTCCATCAAGACCGCTGAACCCAGCAGAGCCCATGGTAGGAGATG
>Ga0210396_10002948_pt1 | contig 17102 bp, 12 predicted proteins | sample IncBWH17OmetaG_FD_155466 | JGI IMG/M metagenome (GOLD analysis project Ga0210396, IMG submission 155466) | Forest soil microbial communities from Barre Woods Harvard Forest LTER site, Petersham, Massachusetts, United States - Inc-BW-H-17-O ... | reverse complement strand
GTCATTTGCCTATCCCGTTGCGCGCTGGTCCCAGCTGCATGCTTCTTTTGATTTTGCGCAGCACCCGCCGTCGGCCGAGAACGGTTGCTCGTCGGTGCACCCTGGCGGCGCGGGCGAGGGTCGATGGCGGGACACGGCCCGAGACCCGAATGTGCGGCATCATCTCCCTGGCCGGGGGGGCATCGCCCTCAAGGAGCGCCAACCCCTACATCCGACGATATACCCTTACCCTTCGAGCCACTAGCGGTAGCGCGCAAGAAAGGCCCGCGATGCCTTCGCGCGGCATCACCAGCGGCCCCAGATGCGGCGCCAGCGCCCCCATCTTACGGGATGCCGACCGAGATATCGTTTGAAGCGGATCGGCGGGAATTTCCGGCGCTCTTCGACAGACCGAATGTCCTCCTCCGGTGTCCGGGTCAACAGGCAATAATTGAAACCAATGGGGGAATCGCCGGGCGGGACCAGGCGGATTTTGAAGTTCGGCAGCACCAGACAGATTGCGAACCCTAGGCCGCGGATGTAATCGGCAAAATCGGCCGGGGCCGCGGTGTGAGCGAGCAGGTTGTCGGCAAATTCGATGATCAGGCGGATATTTGGCGATCGGGCAATTGTGCGCTCCATGCCTCGCATTACGTGCGGCTCGTGCCCTTCAACATCGATCTTGACCAAATCGACCCGCAGATCAGACGGCAGAAAATCGTCGATGGTGGTCATGTCCACCTCGACGGTTCGGCCCACGGCACCCGACAGCCCTGTCTCCGACATCGAGCCACCGGAGGGAAAGTTTGCCGAAAAATGCAGCACTCCGCGGCCGCTCTTGTCGGACACCAGCACGTTTGCGGTGACAACGTTGGTATTAAAATAGAGGTGATTGGCGAAGATCGTGCGCTGCAGGCTCTCGAATACCCGCGGGTTGCCCTCGAACGCGTAGAGCCGCCCATGCCTCCTCACGATGCTGGCACTGAGCGCAGTGTAGAGGCCGAAATTGGCGCCAATGTCGAGAACGACCGAGCGCTCCGTCAGAAAGGTTCGGAAGACGCGAATGACGTCGGCCTCGTGCTCCCAGCCGAGAATATAGCCGAGCGCCTCCAAGCTGGTCGTGTCGACGCAGAGGTATTCGCCCGATGCGAGCTTCACCAACGCCCGATCTGCTCCGACGGCGATCGGACGGCGGATCTTCATCGCTCCCGTCTAGGGGAGGACGGCTATCGCCGCGCGCCGTCCCGCTCACCCCGAGGGGGAGCCGGCGGCCCTCACAGCACCGATTCGACCCACTCGTAGAGTTTGCTCTTGGGCAGGGCCCCGATCTTGGTGGCGGCGACCTGGCCGCCTTTGAAGACGATCATGGTAGGAATGCCGCGAACCCCGTACTTCATCGGCGTCTGCGGGTTCTCGTCGATATTGACCTTGGCGACGGTGACCCTGCCGGCCATGTCGGTTGCGAGCTCTTCGAGGAACGGGCCGACCATGCGGCATGGTCCGCACCATTCCGCCCAGAAATCCACGACCACCGGCCCGCTCGCGCGGAGCACTTCGGCGTCGAAGCTGCTGTCGGTGACGGCGATCGGTTTCATCTTGTGTTCCCTCGGTTAACTGCGGGTCAGATTAGGGGAGCCGAAAATGCTCCGTCAAGGCAGGTACCCCGCAAGGATTTCGGGGCTGATCGGCATCAGCCGCGGACCTTCAGTCCACAACAGGGCGCAACGGATCTCGCGATCCGGATAAATGCGCTCCAGCGCCGCTTGGTAGGCCGCGAGTTGTCGGAGATAGATCGGCGCCACCTCGTCCGCGGCGGCGGGCGGCGGGCGCAACGTCTTGTAATCCACGATCAGCACGCGGTCCTCCGCGACGATCAGGCGATCGATCTGCGCCGACACGGCATGGGCGGTCCCCGCGGAGCCGGGGATCATTCCGACGATCGGCACCTCCGCCTGCGAGCCCGGGCCAAACAGTGCGGCGAAATCGGGGTGATCCAAGACGGCGAGTATTTCGCGCCGAATTTCGTCCTGCTCCTCGGCCGTGAGGCGGTGCGTTGCCCGTGCCAAAAAGCGCCGCGCCGCGACCTCGCGCTCCTCGATCGGCAGCTCGGGCAAAGCCTGCAGCAGCCGGTGTATGAGGAGGCCGCGCTTGAACCGGTCGCGCCCTTGCGCCGCCAGCGGCGAGAGGGCGGGCGGCTCAGCCCCGCTCGGCCGCGACGGGGCGAGCGGCCGCGGCGGGTCGGGTTCGGGTGGCGGCGGCCGACGCACCCAAGCTGGCAATGGTCCGGCCGCCGCTGCCGCTGCCGCCGGGCGCTCCCGAACCGGCGGGACGGTTTGAAGGCTGGTGAGCCTTAGTCCCTGGCCGCACCATCCGTCTGCGCCGATCAGCGCCGTCGCGTCGAAGGGAAACGGGGTCGAAATCTCGGCGAGACCCGTGCGGCAGAGCGAGTGCCACGAGTCTTCCCTTGGCGCTTCCCGGGTTTGCCAGCCGCAGATATAGAGCCGGTCCTGTGCCCGGCTCAGTGCGACATAGAGGAGGCGGCGATACTCCTCCAGGTTGCGCTCGCGTACCGCCTGTTTTTCACGCGTATAAAACGGGACTGCAAGATTGGCCCGCGGACACCACAGTGGCAGCCCCTCGCGTTCCGTCCACAGCAGCGGGTCCGGCAGGTTCGGCAGCTGCATCGTGTCGGGCAGAAAGACTACCGGCGCTTCGAGCCCCTTCGCGCCATGAACCGTCAATATGCGCACCTCGTCGCGCTGCCTCGCGCCGAAGTCGCGCTTGACTTCGGTGTCGCCCGCGGCCAACCAGCGCAGAAAACCCTGCAGGGACGGCACATGCTCTCGTTCGTAGGAGAGTGCCAGCGCAAGGAACTCCTCGACCGGGTCCTCGGCCTCGAGCCCGAGGCGCTCCAGCAGCATGCGCCGCCCCCCCTGAGCGCCGAGGATTTCGGCGTAGAGCTCGTACGGCGGCACGAAATCGGCGCGAGCCAAGAGATCGGAGAGCCGCTCAGCCGCACGCCGAAGCTGCGGAGATTTACCGGCTTCGGCGCGCAAACGGTGCCACAGCTTTTCGCCGCCGCGGTCATAAGCGAGATCGAACAGCATATCCTCGTCGATGCCGAAGAGGGGGCCCTTCAGCACCGTCGCCAAGATGAGGTCATCCTCCGGCAACAGCAAGAACCGGCCAAGCGCCACCAGGTCCTGCACCGCCAGCTGCTCGGTCAGAATCAGGCGATCCGCCCCGGCCACTGGAATGTCGCGTTGTTTGAGCGCGCGCAGCAACTCGCCGACAAACTCGTTGCGCCGCCGCACCAGCACCATGACGTCTCCCGGCCGGATCGGGCGGCCGGAGGCTTCGAGCAATTCTCCATTGTCGAGCCAACCCGCTATGGTTGCGGCGATTGTGTTTGCGAGCCGGGTTCGAGGCTGCGTTGTTCGCTGGCGGATGACCGGCAGCGCCATCGGGTCGGGCGGTTCCTCGGGCTGCGCGACCGCCGGCGGCCACAACTCGACCACTCCCGCGTGTCCCGCCCGGGACGCGATATGACGGATCTCGCCGCCGTCGAGAGCGACGCCGTCACGAGCTGCCGCATTTCGAAAGACGGCGTCGATCGCCCGCAGCACCGGCTCGGTCGAACGAAACGAGACTTCCAGCGGCACCACGCGCCATTCCTGCCGGGCGTCGCTGATGCGCCTCTCGAAATATTCACGCATCGCCAGAAAGGCTCGCGGATCCGCGCGCTGAAAGCTGTAGATCGACTGTTTGGCGTCACCGACGGCAAAGATCGTGCGCCGGCGGTCGCGGGCGCCCTCGCCGGCATAGAACTCCTCGGCGAGTGCAGCCACGATTTGCCATTGCTCGGGGTTGGTGTCTTGCGCCTCGTCGATCAGAATGTGGTCGACGCCGCCATCGAGCTTGAACAGCACCCATGGCGCGATGCCGGGGTGGCGCAGTAGATCAAGGGCGACCGAGATCAAGTCGTCATAGTCGAGGACGCCCTCGGCGCACTTGCCGCCTGCATAGGCGTCCAGCAACGCACCACCGAGCCGGATCAGCGCGCAGCTCGCCTCGACAAGCGCCGCGGCCGACTGCGCCTCGCAAAATTTTTTGACCCGCTCAGCCTCCACGTCGAGCACCGCCCGCGCATCGCAGCCGGCGCTGCGGGCCGCGTCCCGGGTGATCAGGATTTTGCGGGTCTCACCCTCGACGGTCAGAAATGCAGCGATATACGCCGGAAGCATCTGACGGCGCTCCGCCGGGGTCTCGCACCATGCGGCAAGGACCATGCCGCGCTCTCGATCGGTGCAGGATCCGGCGGAGAGCGCATCCGCAGCCGAGCGCAGCCCTGTCTCGTCTCCGGCTCCCGCGGCGCAGAAACCGACGACGACTGCCTCCTCGGTTGTCCCGGCGGGCAAACTCAGGACTCGACAGAGCTTGTCGCGCAGCTCTGAGTGGCCTTTGCCGACCACATCGCGGAGCTTGCCGCGCTCGGCCGCGAGTGCCGCCATCAGCACACCAAAGCGTTCCTCGGGAGCATGGCGGGCCACCACTGCAAGCGCCTCGGCGAGCTCGGGCTCGTTACCGTTGCGCGCGGCAATCACTACACGCTCGCCGGCCTCGATCAGCGTTTCACGCGCGCTGCGCTCGTCAAGGACCGCAAACTCGGTCGGCACTCCGGCCTCCAGCGGGAAACGGCGCAACAGCGTTTGGCAAAAGGCGTGGATCGTCGCGATCTTAATGCCGCCCGGGGTTTCGAGAACGCGCGCGAAAAGCTGTCGCGCCCGGGCGATCGTCGCGTCGCTGGGCATGCGCCCGGTCAGCTTCTGCAAGGTCTCGGCGAGTGCCCCCGACCTCAAGGTCGCCCAATTGGCCAGCTCCTCGTTCAGCCGGTTTGCCATCTCGGCGGCGGCAGCACGCGTGAAAGTCAGGCACAAGATGCGGGCGGGATCCGTCCCGTCGAGCATCAGCCACAGCAAGCGGTCGATCAGCACCCGCGTCTTGCCGGTTCCAGCCGAGGCGGACACCCAGACGGAAGCCCGCGGCCCGGCTGCCTTGCGCTGCGGGGTGTCGGGGTCGTCGAACGACCTCATTCCTCAGCCTCGCTCTCGGCGAGCCGCTCGAGGTGCCGGTAATCGGAATATCGCGGCGCCCAAAGCGACGACGGCACAGCGAGGTAGGGTGTCGCGGGATCGTCGAACCGGTTGATAAGCGCCTCGACGCGGGCGACCACGCGATCGATCAGCGCGCCGGGGTCACCCGGATCGATCCGGCAGCGTTCGCCGGCGGGTTCGCCGCCGCTCAGCCGCCAGTATTCGAGCGCCGCAGGAGAACCGTTGACGCCTTTGAAGCCGCCGTCGCGCAGTATCGCGCCCTCGAGAGGCAGTTGCAGCGCAAACCCCGCTTGCACTTGCTTTGCCTGCGGAACGCTGCCGGTTTTGTAGTCGACCAGCAGAAAGCCGCCTTCAACGAGACGGTCGATGCGGTCCGCCTTGGCGGTGATCGTGAACGGTCCACCGCGCGCCGGCAATGTCCAGCTTCCCTCGCACTCGCTGAGACTCTCGATGACGCCGAGGCGCTCCTCATCGACCAGCCAACGAGCGATCCGCTCAAAGCGGGGCCACCAGAAGGCCCACGCGCCGGGGCGCGACAGGATGGGCCCGAATTGCTCGCGGCCGATGCGCAGCAGCTCCGCCTCGGCGTCATCCGGCATCCCCTGCGGGAAGCGGCGAAAGAAGGCGTCTAGCGTCCGATGAATGGCGGTGCCGAGCTCGGCACGGCCGGGATCGGCGTCGAGTTCGTCCAGCGCCCTCAGCCCGAGGATATGGCGGGCATAGATCGCATAGGGATCGCGCAGCCAGGTCTCGATCTGCGTTACCGAAAGCTTTCGCGGCCGCGCCGCGAGAGGCGGACGCGGCTCGGGCGGGGGTAGCGGCCGGTACTCCTGTGCCCGATCAATCAGCTCCGCGGCGTGCCGGAGGGTATCGTCCGGTCCGATCGCGCCCTCTAGCCCGACAGCCTGCAATACCGTATCGAGGCGAAGCAGCCAGCGCGACGGCACGGTCGGAACACCCTCGCTCCGCGCAGCGCGGGTCAGCACGACCTCCGGCGCCCCCAGCGCCTGGGCGAAGTCGTGCGCGGCTATTCCGATAGCGCGCTCGGGCAACGCAATTCCGAACTCCCGCCGCATCTGTCGGGACATCCACGGGTCGTGCTCAGCCGAAGGCGGCCAGGTGCCCTCGTTCAGACCGCCAAGAACGACCAGATCGGCCTGCTGCAGCCGCGCTTCGAGGAGACCCCAGATCGCCAAGCGGGGATGACGGCCGAATACCGGGCGCACGACCGCATCGGCGGCCAGCGACTCGAACAAGGCCGGGTAATACCGGCCCTGCAGAGGCGGAAAGTCGCGCGCGGCGTCGATCAGTTCATGGCAGAAGCGCGCGGCTGCCTCGCCCGCCGCCTCATGCCAGAGGCGCTCGCTTCCGGTTTCCGTTGCGGTCGCGGCCAGCCGCTCTGCGGCCTCGACATGCGCCGACGCAAGACGCGACAGCGGTACGGCATCCGCGACCAGCAATTCCGGCAGCGGGCCGAGGCAGGCCTCGAGCCGGTCGACAAACCTCGCCAAACCGACTCTCTCCCCGGCGAGAGCAGCCCTGAGGCCCACGAAGCCCGGTGCAGGACGCGGGCCGCGGATTGCTTGTTCGAGCTGACGCGCAAGATCGCGGAAGACAGCCGGAGCGAGGCCGCCGGAGGCAAGCGGATGCTTCAGCGCGGCGAGCAGGGGCACCGGGGCGAGTTGGCTGGCGGCCAGATCGAGGACCAGGCGCAAAAAAACGCCCGGCGGCGTCCGGTTCAGCGGCAGGCCGGCCGAATCGTCGATGTCGATGCCCCAGCGCTGCAGCTCCGCAGCTACCCTTCGGGCGAGCGCTCGATCGGGGGTGACGAGAGCAGCGGTGGCGCCCGGTGTCTCCAGCTTGCGGCGAAGCCACAGCGCGATGGTGACCGCCTCCTCTTGCGCGCTGGCGCAGTCGTACCGACTCAACCGGTCGAGCGTGTCCGCACGCTCCGCGGGCAGTCGCCGCCACGCATCGGTGGTGACGGCCGGCCGCATCGCCTCGGCGATCAGCCGTACCCGGCGCGCAATTGCGCCCTCACTTTCGCGCTCGGCAAGTTCTCGCGCACCACGGGAGACAGTAGCAAACAGAGGAAGATCGGAGAGGCCCTCGAAGCCGCGGGCGGGGATGGAGTCCGGCCGGCCCGGAGGCCAATCGCGAACCTCGGCCGGTGTTAGGTTGAGCGACCGGAGCAACCCCGCCGTGAGATGCTGCGGATGAGCCTCGTCGTCTTCGATCGCCGACCACTCGGCCGCATCGCGCTCGCGGTCGAGGCCGGGGAGGATCACCGCGCCCTGGTCCAGCGCGGCGACAATCGAAAGCAGTTGGGTCATCGCCGGGATGCCGCCGATCAATCCCGCGGCGATCACGGGATGGCGAGGCGGAGAGCGGCGCCAAGCCGCGGTTTGCTGTTCCAGCAGACGATTGCGCCGCGATGCCGCGTCGAGAGCCCCCTCCTCGGCGAGAATCCGGGGCCAATGGTGCGGCAGGATCTCGAGAAATTGGTGGACGACGCGCCAATGCTCCGCCAGCCCCTCCGGAACCAAATCGGCAATCTTTGCAAAGCTCGCCCCCTCGGTCGCGACCCGGTCGAGAAACCGGCCGAGACTCGCCGCGAGCGCGGCGGCTTGTCCCGGGAAAAGCGGCTCCTCGCCGCGCCGCTCCCCCCAGTGCAGGACGAGCCGGGTCAGCAGCAACCGCCGGCGCAGCTCCGGGATCGGCGGCGGCACCGCCAGGTCCTCCGCGCCGCCGTTGGACAACGACAGCTCGTCGGAATCGAGATCGCCGATGGGCCGCATCCGCGGCAGCAGCAATGGGGTCCCCGCTGCTTTTCCCGCCGGCGCGACCCGCAGGAATGCGTCGCGCAGCGAGCGCACCGCGCGGCGGGTCGGCAGCAGAACGGTCATGCGCGGCAGCAGCAGGGGATCGGCGCCCGCCATCCCGAGCAGCCCGGCCGCCAGCGTCGCCAGAAACGGCCGGTGCGCGGCGATTGTATAGACCTTGGGCTGCACTGAATTTCTTAGTTATCGCTCGATGCGATGCGACAACAGCCGTTCGCGGGTGGCGGCGAGGCCCTGCGGAGTCCCGATATGATACCACTCGCCATCATGCACTACGGCGTGCAGGCGCCCCGCCCGTTCGGCGCGGTCGAACAGCCGGACCAGCGAGAAAACGGGGTCGGAAATGCCGGCGAAGGCGCGGCGGTGCAGCAGCTGGAGGCCGGCGAAGAGAAAGGGCGCTATCTCGCGCTCGCTGCGGCGGTGCGGGCACCCCGACGGGTCGATCAAATAGTCGCCATTGCCCTCGTAGCCGACGGCCGTCACGGTCCGTTGCAGCAACAGGATTGCGTCCATGCGTTCGGGATCAAAAGCGGCCGCGAGTCGCTGCAGGGCGCGATCCTTGCCGTCGAGCCAGAACACGTCGCTGTTGACGACAAAAAAGACGTCATCGAGCAATGGCAGCGCCCGCGCGACGCCGCCGCCTGTGTCGAGCAACTCGGTTTCCTGCGAAATCTCGATGCGCGGGTGATGCCGCCGCGCAAGTTGCGCGGCGACCATCGCCGCTTTGTAATGCACATTTACGACGACCAGTTCGACCCCGACGAGTGCCAGCCGGTCGACCGCATGATCGAGCAGGGTCCGGCCGTTTATCTCGATCAGCGGTTTCGGAATGGTTTCGGTCACGGGCCGCAGCCGGGTACCGAGCCCGGCGGCGAGCACCATTGCCGTCCGCGGCGGGACGATCATCGGGGAATATGCCGAACCGAGCGCGGCAGGTGACGGTCGAGCCAGCGAGCGATCGGGTCGAGGGCCGGGTGGGCGAGCTCTCGTTCGAGCAGCCGCCAGATCCGCGGGAGGTGGATGAGGTAGCGTGGCTTGCCGTCACGCCTCCACAACCGCGTGAAAATGCCGAGGATCTTGCAATTCCGCTGAGCCGCAAGGATTGCCGCCGATCGCAGGAACGCTGCGCGGTGGAGCCCCGGAAAAGCAGCAAGATAGCGCTCGGTCATCTGCCGCCGGAGGTCGGCGGGAACGTCGCGCCGAGCGTCATCGAGGAGCGATACGAGATCGTAGCTCGGCGGGCCGCATACCGCGTCCTGAAAATCGAGGAGGCCGCAACCCCGCACCCCGCATCGATCCGGCAAAAGCATCAAATTGTCGACGTGGTAGTCGCGCAACACCAAGGTATCGCGGGGAAGCGCCGCGTGGGGCAGAAGCATTCGCCACAGATCGAGATATTCGTCGCGCCGCGCGTCGGGCAACGGCTCTCCGAGAGCCGCCGGGGCATACCAATCGACCAGGAGCGCCGCCTCGGTGAGGAGCCGCTCTGCGTCATAAGGGGGCAAGTCGGGGCTCCCGCCTGCCTCGACTGCGCGCTGCAGCTCGACAAGTGTTTCAACCGCCAGTTCATAAAGGGCCCGCTCGTCGGCGCCGCGGTCGAGGAGGCGGGTGTAAGTGTCGTCGCCGAAATCCTCGATCAGCAGAAAGCCCGCCGCGCGGTCTTCCGCGAACACCTCGGGAGCGCTGAACCCGAGCCGCCGCAATAGCTGCGCGACGGCAATATAAGGGACGACATCCTCTTGCGGCGGCGGCGCATCCATCAATACGGCTCGCCGGCCGTTGCCGCCGAGGCGGTAATAGCGCCTGAACGACGCGTCGCCGGCGAGAGACAGCGGCTTGGCGTTTCCCCAGCCGCACCCGTCGAGGAAGGCTGCCATTGCCCGCTTTCGCGCGGGATCGCTGGGAGCAGCTATTGGGCCGGGAGCAGCCATTGGGCTGAACGACGGGAGCGATTCGCCGGCAGAGCCCGGCTCGCTCGGATCACGCATCGGCTGCGATCACCGCCAGCCGCGCTTGCCACTCTTTGCCCGGATCGATCGCAATTCGCCGCTCGCTTGGCCCATCGCCGAATGCGAAGCTGAGTTCGAGCCGGTGACCGGGCAGCAGCGGTCCCAACCGCTCCGGCCACTCGATCAGCGAGATACCTGTGATGAATGCTTCCTCGATCCCCAGCTCCCATGCCTCCTCGGGGGCCCGGATCCGATACAGATCGAAATGCCAGATCGCCGCCGGACCTGCATCGTAGACCTGCACGAGCGTGAAGGTTGGGCTCGGGACTTCGTCGTGGTTCCCGCACGCCCCGATAAAGGCGCGCGCAAAGACGGTTTTGCCTGAGCCGAGGTCGCCCTTCAGCGCAATGATGTCGGCCGGGACGGCCACCGCGGCGATGCGGGCAGCGAGCGCTGCGGTGGCCGTTTCGTCCGGCAGATCGATAACAATCATCACCTAGCCGTTGTATAACCCGGCATCGGCCAGACGCAACATGTGTGGGGTCGGCGCTTGTTCGCGGCCCAGATCGGCGATCCTCGAGGTTGGCTTTACGCGGACGGAACCGCTATCGCACGAATCGGGTCGAGACTTCGCCTATGCCGCGGCCCCGCTCTCGATTTGGGCCAAAGGCGGCGCGCCGGCGAATTCGCGCAAGGCCGTGGGCAGCCGGCAGGTGATGGTGGTTCCCCGACCGGCGACCGGGTCGATCGTAACGGCTCCGCCATGCAGTTCTATCAGGCTCTTGACCAGCGACAGGCCGAGCCCGGCACCCGATCGCGGCGTGCCGCGTTCGAATTTTTCGAACATCCGGGCCTGATCGGACGGCGGAATACCGATCCCGCTATCGGCGACGGTCAGCAGCAGCTCGCTCTCACGGCGTTCGGCCTCAATGCGTATCACGCCGCCCGGAGGGGTGAACTTGATCGCGTTGGAAATCAGGTTAAAAAGCGCCTGCTTGAGCCGGCGTTCGTCCGCCGCAATCGCGCCGATGTCGGGCGGACAAGAGAGCTCGATCTCGAGCTCTCGGCTTCTCGCACGCCCCCGCGTCAGCGCCAGCACCGTCTTCAGCATCTCGAAAATCTCGAAACGGCCCGTCTCCAGGACCATGTAACCCGCCTCGATCGTGGCGAGGTCGATGATATCGTTGATGAGCCCCAGCAGTTGTTGCGAGCTCTGGAGGATGCCGCGGCTGTAGTCGAGCTGCCGCGGGTTCAAGTCGCCGAAATACTGGTTGGTCAAGATCTCCGCAAAGCCTATGACCGCATTCAACGGCGTCCGCAACTCGTGGGAGACGTTGGCAACAAACTCGCTTTTCAGCCGCCCCGCGGTTTCGAGCGCTTCGTTGCGCTCGCGCAGCACGCGTTCATATTTCGCCGTATCGGTCACGTCGAGATAGGTCACCAAGACATTGCCATCCGGCAGTGGAACGGTCGCCTCTTGCAACATCGACCCGTCGGTTCGATAGACCGGGCCGCTCGCCGGCGCCTGGGCGGTGATTTTTGAAATGATTCTCTGCTTCCTCGCATTCCAATCGCCCGAATTATCAAGGAGAGCGCGGGTCTTCTCGAGGATTTCCCCGATATGCGGTTCGCCCGCGACGTCGTCTTCCGATAATTCCCAAAGCGCCAGATAGGCTGGATTATGGAGCTTCAACCGGCCGTCGCTGCCGTAGACCGCGATGCCCTCGAAGAGGTGGTCGAGAGTGGCGCGCCGCACCTTCGTCAACGTGTTGCACGAGCGCTCGAGCGCCAGGCGATCGCTGACGTCCTCGTAAACGAAGGTGAGGCCGCCGAATGGATGCGGGGAGATCGACAACAGCAAGGTGCGGCCATCAGGCAAATGCAGCAGATCTTGCTGCGGCCGGATGACCGACGTGAAAAGCCGTAGCTGCTCGCACTTGAATGCCCGGAAATCCGCGGCCTCAGGGAGACAACGGGCTTCCCGCAGCCGTTCCAGAACTTCCTCGAAAGAGGGTTGAGCGCCGAGCCAATCTTCTGCGAGGCTCCACATCGAGGCGAACGCCGCGTTAAAAAATTTGAGCCGCTTGTCGGGGCCGTAGATCGCGACCGAGGCGCGGATCGTCTCGAGGACCTCGGCGTGCGCATTGATGTGGCGCGACAACTCCGCTTCCGCGGCCTCGCGATCGGTGCGGTCACAGGCGAAACCGATTGTGCCTCCTGGGGAGCACGGCACCTCGCCGATCTCGACCAGCCGGCGCGAGCCGCCGATGACGACGTGCCGGCATTCGCCGGGGCGGGCGCAGGAAGCCAGTTCCCGGCCTTCCGCGACGACCAGATCGGCGGTGGTGTCTAGGGCGCTCGCATAGGCTCGGTTGCAATCGACGAGGATGCGGTCGGGGCCTCGCCGCCATACCGGCAGCGGAATGGCGTCGAGCATCTGGCGCAAATCGGCGACCTCTTGGCCTGCCCTCTGGACCGTTACCGCAGCCGAAGCATCGAGAAACCACAGCACGGCGTCGCCGCTCCCTGTGCGCCGCCCTTCGACGGTATAGGTGGCCCCGCTGCGGGTAACGAAAGTGGTGGAGAACGCGGCTCCCCCGGATTGCAGCCTCTGCCGGGCCTTATCCAGCCGCTCCGCATCGACGGCCTGTAGCCTTGCGAGGAACTGGCGATAGTCCGACGCCTTATCCTGCGCGTCAGCGTTCGGCCGATTTGGACGCCAGCGAAACCATTCGAGGGGAGCCGTTTCGAGTACCGCGGATCTCGCCCGCTCTCGGTAGAGTTCGGAGCGGGCGCGCAACAGAGCCGCAACCGAGGTCAACGTGACGATCAGGCACAACGCAGCAGCCGATTCGAGCACAACCAGTCGCCCTTGCTACCATTATAGACGTATGGGTGATCAATCGATCTCCCGTAGCCCACAATAGGAGCATAATTTACCCAATTGCAAGAGCGATTGCGTCAATAATGTAGTTAAAGTTGCAGAAGGGCGATTAGTAGCGATAATGATCCGGTTTGAAGGGCCCCGCGCGCTCGACGCCGATATACCCCGCCTGAGCCGGGCTGAGCGCCGTCAGTTTCGCGCCGAGCTTGTCGAGATGCAGCGCGGCGACCTTCTCGTCGAGATGCTTCGGCAGCACGTAAACCTTGTTGTCGTATTGGCCGTGATTGGTCCACAGTTCGATTTGCGCGAGCACCTGGTTGGTAAACGACGCGCTCATCACAAAACTCGGGTGACCGGTCGCACAACCGAGATTGACCAGCCGCCCCTTGGCCAGAACGATCAGGCGCTTGCCGTCGGGAAAGACAACCTCGTCGACCTGCGGCTTGACTTCCTCCCAGGGATAGTTGCGCAGCGCATCGATCTGAATCTCGCTGTCGAAATGGCCGATATTGCAGACGATCGCGCGGTCTTTCATCTGCCGCATGTGATCGATCGTGATGACGTCGATATTGCCGGTCGCGGTGACGAAGATGTCGCCTTGTGACGCCATTTCGTCCATCGTCGCTACCTGATAGCCTTCCATCGCTGCCTGAAGCGCGCAGATCGGATCGATCTCGGTCACCATGACTCGCGCGCCCTGGCTGCGCAGGCTCGCCGCCGAGCCTTTGCCGACATTGCCAAAGCCGCAAACCACGGCGACCTTCCCGGCGACCATCACGTCGGTAGCGCGCTTGATCCCGTCGACCAGGCTCTCGCGGCAGCCATAAAGGTTATCGAACTTCGATTTGGTGACGCTGTCGTTGACGTTGATCGCCGGGGCTTTGAGCGACCCCTCCCGCACCATCTCGTAGAGCCGGTTCACGCCGGTTGTGTTCTCTTCCGAGATCCCGCGAATATGTTTCAGCAGCTCGGGATATTTGTCGTGGAGAACCTTGGTCGCATCGCCGCCGTCATCGAGCACCATGTTGGGTGTCCAGCCCCCAAATGGACCCTCGGCTGGGCCGTGCAGAGTCTGCTCGATGCACCACTCGTATTCCTCCTCGCTCTCGCCTTTCCAGGCGAAGACCGGAATGCCGCGGGCGGCCATCGCCGCTGCGGCGTGGTCCTGCGTCGAAAAGATGTTGCACGAGCTCCAGCGAACCGTGGCGCCGAGTTCGACGAGCGTCTCGATCAGCACCGCGGTCTGGATCGTCATGTGAAGGCAGCCCACGATGCGTGCCCCCGCGAGCGCTTTCGCGGCGCCGAATTCATCGCGCAACGCCATCAGGCCCGGCATTTCGGTCTCGGCAATGGCAATCTCGCGCCGCCCCCAATCGGCGAGCGCAATATCGGCAACCTTAAAATCGGCAACCTTAAAATCAGTCGACATCCTTGGGTCTCCTCGTTTTCATAACGCAGCACGGAACAAGTCCAGAAAGATATACACATATCTTTATATCGTCAATCGATCGGATTGGCTCCCGGCAGGCGACCTCGGGAGCGATCGCGAAGGCTTTGTGTTTCTACCAGCGTAAACAGCGACCGAGATCGGTCGACCGCCCGCCCGGCCAGAACACCTTCGATCCCGTCGCCGGAATGGTATCAGTCGGCGGCCGGGTGTATCTGGGGATGGACCCGAGCGCGCGCCTGCGCTAACCATTACGGCGTCGAACGGCCGCGATCGGGCGGCCTGGCTGCAAGGCGAAGGGGAGCGGTGATGGCCTACGAAGGTATGATTGCGGAGAGGATTGCAATCAACGGCGACAAGAACGAGCCGATCTCAGCCTATGTTGCGCGGCCGTTGGGTTCGGGTCCGTTCCCCGGAATGGTGCTCCTTCATCATGCGCCCGGCTGGGACGAGTGGTACCGCGAGGCGACCCGCAAGTTCGCGCATCACGGCTATGCGGCGATCAGCCATAATCTCTATCACCGCGCCGGCGAAGGCAAAGCGGACGATGTCGCCGCCAAGGTGCGCGCCGAGGGCGGCGTGCCGGATGCCCAGGTCATCGGCGACACCGAGGGCGCGGTCCAATGGCTGCGCGCGCAGCCGTGGCTCAACGGCAAGGTCGGGGTGTTCGGGACCTGCTCGGGCGGCCGGCAAACTTTTCTCTATGCCTGCCACACCAAGAACATCGACGCCGCCTGCGACCTGTGGGGCGGCCGGGTGGTGATGAACCGGGAGGAGTTGAACCCGAAGCAGCCGACCGCGCCGATCGAGTTTACCAGGAACCTTTCCTGCCCTCTGCTCGGTCTCTTCGGCAATGAGGATCGTGCGCCGACCCCGGAGCAGGTGGATCAGCACGAGGCCGAGCTGAAGAAGCACGGCAAACCGTACGAGTTTCACCGTTACGACGGCGCAGGGCACGGCTTCTTCTACTACGACCGGCCGATGTACCGCATCGAGCAGGCGCTGGACGGCTGGCAAAAGGTATTTTCGTTCTTGCAGAAGCACCTGGCGGCATAACGCCGGCATGTGCACCTCGATCGTCGAGGTCGTCGGCGCGGACGGCACCGGCAAGGGTGGTGACGGCTGGTTCGATCTGACCCATTCGGTGGTGTCCTACGACCACCCGCACCACGCTCTCTTGGAAGAGGCCATCACGATCGATTTCGTGAACGCCGCACTCGGACCGAGTGCACGGGTCGCAGTCGAACTTACCTTGGAATCGGCCAAGGAGCTGAGCGGGGCGCTCGCCAGGGCAATCGAGGCCGCCGAGATCGAGGAAAGCGCCCGTTTGCGGCCCCGCCGCTGACGCCCGGCGTCATGCGCCGAGCGTACGAGCTAGTCGGCAACCGGGTCGCAGCGAAAACCGTCGCCCCAGCGCTTGATGTGCCCCACAGAGGGCGAGGGGAAGTGCATCGTGCAGCATAGCGTGCTGGTGTCGCAGTAGCGTTCGAGAAAGGCGCGGCGAGAAGCCGAGGCCTGCTTCTGGTCGTAATCGACCCGCATCACGAGATCCGGATAGCGCGCCTGGATCGGCGAGTGGATCAGATCGCCGGTAAACACAGCCTGGTCGCCGCGCCGCCCGGCGCAGACCGCGAAGTGGTCGGGTGTGTGACCCGGGGTCGGAGTCAGCCGAATGTGGTCATCGACAGCATAGTCGCTGGTGACGAGCTCGGCCTTTTTGGCGTCGATGATCGGCAGAACGCTGTCCCGCATCGGGTCGAGCGGTGTCTCGCGATGAACGCCGTCCCAATATTCGAATTCTTTTTTCGAGAAGAGATATCTGGCATTGGGAAAGGTCGGGACCCAGCGGCCGTTCTCCAACCGCGTATTCCAGCCGACATGGTCGCCGTGCAGATGCGTGCACATGACGACGTCGATATCCTCGACGGTAACACCGGCCGCCTTCAGGGCCTGCATCCAATTGCTGTCGCTCTTGCGGTGCCAGGTCGGGCGATGCGGAAAAGACTTGTTGTTGCCGATGCAGGTATCCACCAGAATGGTGCGGTGCGGTGTCTTGACAACGTAAGATTGAAAGCACAGCACCGCCATGCCGGTGGCCGGGTCGAGCGCCGCCGGCTCCATCCACGACCGGTTTTCGTCCAACAGTTCCCGGCTCAGGCTCGGCAGGAACTCCAGGATGGGTGTGAACCCCGCCTCCTGCTCGACGATCCGGTGGATCGTCATGTCGTTGACCGTAAAGCTCGTGCGCATGGTGCCGGTCCTCCGCAAAGTCATTTAGCCGAGCGTAGCGGCGCACCGGCGGCAGGGCAAACGGAAACGGCCGCGCCGATCCGCCGCCAATCCCCGAGCTGCTGCGGCCACGGCCGGTTGATGACCCCGAGTGGCCCGCAATGGCCGACGGCAAACACTCGGGTGTCGTCCTTGGCAAGCCAATCGGAGCCGGCTGCGAGCGAAATCTGCCGCGGCGCGCCATGCAGCCCGAAGACGTGCAGAACGGCACGCCAACCGGCGTTGCCCATCCCGACGACGACCGGCGGCTTGAGAAACGAAATAAGCGGTAGCAGATGCCGCTCGGAGCAGGCGTCCACCCAGCTCGACCGGATCGGGGAATTCATCGCCCCCTCTTTGATGCACAGAATGGAGTTGGTCAGAAAAACCGGGGCGGAGTTATCGCGCTGCGACGGGTGCCCAACCGCAAGCCCGGCCGCGGTCAACAGCCTGTAGAGATTTTCGTTGGTCTTGTTGTCCGGCTCGTCGCGCCCGCGGCAGCGGACGAAATAGCCGACATTGCCGAAATCCTGACCGACCACGAGCAGCTTCGGGCTGCGGTGGCCGAGCCATTGCTCCCAATGGCTGACGACGCGGGGGTCGAAGTCGAATTCGGCGCAG
>Ga0210396_10002947_pt1 | contig 17104 bp, 14 predicted proteins | sample IncBWH17OmetaG_FD_155466 | JGI IMG/M metagenome (GOLD analysis project Ga0210396, IMG submission 155466) | Forest soil microbial communities from Barre Woods Harvard Forest LTER site, Petersham, Massachusetts, United States - Inc-BW-H-17-O ... | reverse complement strand
GTCCATCTGCTCGTCAAACGTGACCACGATCTTCTGGTCCTGTGGTACGCAAGTGGCGCCTGCGACAAGATTGACCGCAATCACGTTCGGGGCAGAAGTGTCGCTGGTTGCGCGCGTAGTAAAAGAGAAATCGAAGGGCGCGGCCAAAGGAGTTCCGCTCACATCCTTGGCCGCCGCGGTAATGCTGGCGTTGTACTTAGTATTGGGCGCGAAGTCAGGTGATGGTTTGAATTCGGCAATCATATTGGTGGCATCGTAAACGACCGTACCACTCGCGCCTGCAACCAGAAAACTGCTCGAGTTGATGCTGGCCGGATCCATTGGGTTGGCTGAACACCACCGCAATCTCTCGATTGGTGCCCACGCCGTTGCTTTGCGGCACCACCATTGATACCGCGGGACCGTTGGAGGCAACCGGCGGCATGGGAACGCTACCGCAGCTAACGAGAAAAGCCGCCGCCAGAAGGGCAGACGAGAGCTTGGAGATCTGTGAGATTGACATACAACTCCTTTCCCACTACCTGCCGGCGGAAACACGCCAGATAGGTGGAGCGACGCTTGGAAGGGCAGCGAGGCTCGCGTGGGAGCAAAACCTCGGGGCTCGTCGAAGGCGCGAGCCTTCCGTAGATTCGTTCCGAATTATGTGGGTTGAAGCCGAAGCTGTCTGGTCAGAATCGCTCACTCGCTGTTTTCTAACTTGAGATGCGGATTGTCTGGTCAGCGTAACGGGCACAGCGGACGGTCGCGAGAAGAGTTTGATATCGCCAATGATGATGGAAAAAGACCAGCCTTGAGATGCCTGTCGTGTGACGCGGGCAAGCATGAAAGAGCGTCGCTCTAAGCGAAAGGGCCAGCATTTGAGTGCTGGCCTTCCGGGGAGAACTGATCGAGCTGTTATTTGGTGCAAGTCTCACTGACCATCTTTACATCGGTCACAAGCAGGTCGCCATATTCTTCTTTGCCTGCTGCGTTTTCCACTTGGCCTTCTTTCTTTTCCTCAGTCTTTTCTGCGGTCTTTGATTCGCGATGAGCGGAGCCGGTGACCGTCACCTGATGGCCCACGTGTTCGCCGAGTTTAACGGTTGTGCTGCTCAGGTCCCAGGTCTTTCCGTCTTCAGCGGTGATGGAGAAATCGCCAGCTTCATGGCCTTTTTGCAGACAACCCGTCAAGGTCTTGATGGGCGTGGCCTTCTGCGCTTGCTTTTCTGGGGTGGTGGTCTCTTTTGGGTTGTCCTTCGCAGGCTCCTGAGCCAAACATACAAAGGTGGTTAGGAAAACGAACGACAGCGTAGTCAACATCACTCTTTTCACGTTTCTCCTTTGGCCAGAGCGGACTTCGTTAGATTCGAACGAGGGACGAAAGACGAGGTGGCTGGTTCAAACCAGATTCCCTGAGACTTTAAACGGGGTAGACGTGAGTCAAACGTCACCATGTTGCGGAACACTAACCCACACCTGCCCTAAAAGGCAGTCCGTCTGCGGAGGCGGACAGTCCCAGTTACAACAACTCGGAGATTACTGTTCCCCCTGCGGTGTTACTGTTCAAGATTGCTCACTTCCCCAGATTCTTGAGGATTTGTTACGTCCGGCAGGTCTTATCGTCAATCACGCAGAGCCGCGCTGCCATGCTCGCAAAATGAGCTTGGCGACGAATCGTTCCGTTGTGAGCAGTAGTGATCAGCCTAGATCTATCCCTTTCCCTCATAGTAGAAACCGGCAGGATTCCCATACAGGTCGCACCTTGATTAAGCGAAGCACAAACGCGAAAAGAAAACTCGATTTCAATCCTCATGCCTTTCTTGCAACGATCGGCAAGGGAAGAAATATGGTGTCTTTTCAAAAGAAAGATTCGATCTTTACTCAAGGGGATCCGACAGATGGGTTGTTTTTTGTCAAAAAGGGGAAGGTCCGGCTCAACGTTGTGTCAGAAGGCGGAAAAGAAGCAACATTGGGCATCTTAAGCGAAGGCGATTTCTTTGGAGAGGGCGGCCTTGCCGGTCAGCTCAAACGCATGTCGTCCGCCATCGCGTTGACGGACTGCGTCCTTCTGCACGTTGGGAAGAAGGCGATGATGCATACGTTGAGCCTGGAACCGAAACTGTCGGCCGTGTTTGTCAAATATCTGCTGAAGCGGAACATCCGATATCAGGATGATTTAGTCGATCAGCTTTTCAATTCCAGCGAAAAGCGACTGGCAAGAGTTCTTCTGCTGATGGCGCAGTTCGGTCAAAAAGGCGTCTCCGAAATGTCGGTACCCAGGCTGAGTCAGGAGACCCTGGCGGAGATGGTGGGCACGACCCGTTCGCGAGTCAGTTTCTTCATGACCCGATTCCGGAAGTTCGGTTTTATCAACTACGACGTGGGCGAGAATCTACATGTCCACAGTTCGCTCCTCAACGTTGTACTCCACGACGACGAAGCCATCAGCGCAACCTCACCGATCAAGAATGCAAGCGGCCGCGCCAGGAAGAGCCGCGAACCACCAGCCCAGCCCGGCGAACGACCCGACAAAGAGCGCGCCATGAGGCCTCCCCTACCCAGCCTTCGTGCGCAGCGCAAGTGAGGGGATGAGATTCATCGGAAGCATCTGTCGGAGACGCATTCAGCGACCTTAAACAATCATGCAGAGCAAGGCCGTGAAGAACGGCCGATGAGGTCCGGCACCAATGACTGCGAAACTAGCGACCGTAGACGACCGCATTTGGGCCAGCGTCGAAGAATCTGGCGCCCTCCCCGGCGGAAACAGGACTTCGCGCGGCACGAACGGCATCCCCCCAGTTTCAGGCATGCATTTCGACCGCGGATATCTCTCGCCTCACTTTGTCACAGACCCCGAACGGATCGAAGTTGCGTTGGAAGACGTATACGTTCTCATTCACGAAAGAAAGATTACCCATAAGAAGGACCTGCTCTCGCTCCTCGAGCACATCACCGGGAGTGGCAAGCCTCTGCTGATCATCGCAGAGGATGTTGAGGGCGAGGCGCTCGCTGCTCTCGTTGTGAGCAAGATCCGTGGCCCGCTGCAAGTCGCAGCCGTCAGGGCGCCCGGCACCGGGGATCAGCGCAAAAGTATGTTGCAGGATATAGCGCTCCTCACTGGCGGCAAGGCCATTACGCAGACCTCAACCTCTCAAACGTACAGATTTCCGACCTCGGTCAGGCCAGAAAAATCACCATCGATAAGAACAACACAGTGGTCGAAGGCCGGGTCCAAGTATGCGCAGCTTCCGTCGCTTCGGGTCTCAAGGGTGTCCCCATTGGACCTCTCGCGCGTGTGAATTAGCATTCTGTCCCATCCATCCGCCCAAGCCGCTCTGGGGAAATCGCCCTCCCCCCTGCTGATCAAGCAACCCAGACCCTGCTATCACCATCGAAACCGCGCCGAATCGATGAAACGAGCGGCTACCCCTATGCTCAGGTTGAGAGACCGTATCGTTCTTTGCTGTTTGATCTCGATATCCCTTGTTCTTTGCGGTTGCGGGGGAGGGAGAAACGGCGGCTCCGCCGGGCCCGGTCCTGTTCAACTTAGTGTCCAAACCACCGGTGCTGGTGGAGGGATGATCAGCAGTAATCCCGTGGGCATCAATTGCGGAAAAACCTGCGATGCTAGCTTTTCGAGCGGGACCCAGATAACTCTCAGCGAGACTCCAGCTGCCGGCTCATCTTTCACAGGGTGGACGGGAGGCTGCAGCGGCAGCAATCCAAGCTGTACACTGACGCTCAGCGCGAGTCAGCAAGTTACTGCAAGCTTCAATATTATCCAGAGCACAGCCGTGCTGACTGTGAGCGAATCGGGAACTGGCTCGGGCACGATCGCAAGCAGCCCTTCCGGAATTAGTTGCTCCCCAACTTGCATCGCCAGTTTTGCGAGCGGGACCCAGGTGACGCTGACAGAGACCGCCGCCGCGAACTCATCTTTCACCGGCTGGACAAGGAGCTGCAGCGGCACCAACTCGACTTGCACATTGACGCTCAGTGCGAGTCAGCAGGTCACTGCCAGCTTTAGCGCTATTCAAAATGCAGCTGTATTAACCGTGAGCCCAGCGGGAAACGGCACGGGTACCATTGCGAGCAGCCCTTCCGGAATCAATTGCTCCCCAACTTGTAGCGCCAGTTTTGCGAGCGGGACCCAGGTGACGCTCACGGAGACTGCCGGAGCAAGTTCGTCTTTCGCCGGATGGACGGGAGGGTGTAGCGGTAACAGTCCGACCTGCGCGTTGACGATGAGCACGAGCCAGCAGGTTACGGCAACGTTTAACCGCGTCCAAAATATCACTGCTCTCAATCACATTATTTTCCTGGCGCAGGAGAACCGCTCGTTCGATCACTACTTTGGCGCATTGCGAGGATACTGGGCCCAGAACGGCTATCCGGACCAATCGTTCGACGGACTCCCCCAGTTCAACCCAACTTCAGGCGCAGCGCCGCTGCAGGGGCCAGCCCCAGCTATTCCCGGGTGTGACCCGAGCGCGCCTCCGCCAAGTGATTGCGTCTTCGATGCCAATCATCTGATCACTTCGTATCACCTGATTACTCAGTGCATCGAGAACCCGAGTCCTTCCTGGAATGAGAGTCATGTGGACTGGAACTACAACGACCAGGTTGGCTTGTATCCTGCCACTTTGAACGGGTTTGTCTGGACTGCAGGGCACGACGCCAGAGCCCTGGTGCCGCCATTCAACGATACCGACGGCATCCGCGCGATGGGGTACTACGATGGCGGCGACCTCAACTACTACTATTTCATGGCTTCGAATTTCGCGACCTCGGACCGCTGGTTTCATCCCGTAATGACGCGTACGCCGCCGAACCGAGCGAATCTTATCGCCGCCACATCTCAAGGATATGCTTATCCGATGAATACTGACAGCGCAGACATGGCGCCATTGACTGCACCAACCATCTTTCAGGAGCTGCAAACCGCAGGGATTAGTTGGAAGATCTATGTAAATCCTCAGGGAAGCCCTTGTTCGGGCCCTCCCTACGATCCCGCATGCCTGGTGACGCTGAGTTCCGTACAGGAGTTCCAATGGGGGCTGACAATCCCGTCCCTGTATCCTCAGAACATCGCTCCAGTCTCTCAATACTTCACCGACCTGCAGAACGGAACCTTGCCGAAAGTCGCGCTCATGGAGCCAGCCTCGGACGCCGGTTTCGATGAGCATCCAACAAATTCAGACTTGCAGCTGAGTAATATCCAACTGGGGGCCAATTATGTCTCCTCGCTTATCAACGGACTGATGACAAGCACTTCCTGGAAGGACTCCGCTTTTATTCTCACGTTCGACGAATTCGGAGGCCTATATGACCACGTTCCACCGCAGCCTGCCGTCAGTCCGGACGGCATTAAGCCGGTGGATTTGCTTCCTCTTGATGTCTGTACGACGTCGACCGGTCCGACTTGCGACTTCGTATACACCGGTTACCGCGTGCCCTTGATCGTTGTGTCGCCGTTCGCAAAGAAGAACTACGTCTCTCACTCGGTGGCCGATCTGACTGCGATTCTGAAGCTGATTGAAACTCGTTTCAACGTGCCGGCGCTAACGAAACGGGACGCCGCCCAAATCGACATGACAGAGTTCTTTGATTTCACTAATGCGGCGTGGATGACTCCTCCGAGCCCGCCGGCGCAAGTCACAAATGGCGCCTGCTATGTGAATCAGCTGCCCTAATCTGTCGCGGGACATGGACGCCAATGACTTCAAAGACGAAAGATAACGAGTGCAACGATAACAGCGACCGGCCGGTCACCGTGGCCTTGAGCGGGGTCGTGCAGCGGGGCGGCGTAGTGCTTCTCGGTGTGTGCTTCTTCCTCACTTTATTGAGTGCTGCAGTCGACGGTCAAACCGCCGCTTCGGTGCCGCCTCCGCCAAACGTGACCGGCGGCGAGCAAATCGTTCCAGCGCCGCACGCCGAGCCCGTGCCACAGAACAATGGCGCGACGACTCCGGAGCAACCGGCCACTCAGCCTGCCTCGGATGATCAAAGTTCCGTCTTCGTCTTCAAGACGCAGGTGCGAGAAGTGATTCTGCACGCTACCGTCGTAGACGAGCAGCGGCATCTGGTTACCGACCTCGACAGGCCGGCATTCACAGCCTTTGAAAATGGAATGCCACAGGCGACGACGTCTTTTCACCGGGAAGATGTTCCGGTGGCGATGGGAATCGTGATCGACAATTCCGGCTCCATGCGCGAAAAGCGCGACAAGGTCAATCAGTCGGTGCTCAATCTGATTCGGGCCGGCAAATCCAACGATGAAACCTTTGTGGTCAATTTCAGTCAGGATTCGTACCTCGACCAGGATTTTACGTCTGACATAGACCTGCTCCAGGAAGCGCTGCAGAAGGTCTCCGCGCGAGGCAGCACGGCGCTCTTCGACGCGATTGTAGCTTCCGCGGTCCACCTGCAGAACAACACCCGCGTGCAGCGGAAGGTTCTGCTCGTGATCACGGATGGCCGGGACAATGCGAGTCAGGAGACGTTACAGGCGGCTATGCGCCGCTTGCAGCAGAAGGACGGACCGACGCTCTATGCCATTGGGCTGCTGGGCGACGACCTTCAGAAGCCGGACACCGTAGCGCTGCAGGGTCTGGCCGAGGTCACGGGTGGAGTTGCTTTTTTCCCCAAGCGCCTGGACGAAGTTGATGACATCACGCGGGTCGTGGCGCGCGACATTCACAGTCAATACACCATCGGCTACAAGCCAGCGGACCACAGCAAGAATGGTGGATACCGCGCGATCGAGGTGCGAGCGCAGGCACTCGGCCATCGCAAACTGACCGTCCGCACTCGAAGTGGGTATTACGCGGGCGAAGCGGTCCACTGAGTGTCTGGCACACCGACGTTGGTGGTGACGGTTTCTAATCAGTCCGAAAGGCCTGGCAACACGCCCTTGAACTTCCAATAGCAATTCGTTCCCCGCAGCTTCCAGCTTTCCCGAATTCTCCTCAACGAGTTGAGCCGTATTGATCAGACACCTGGGCGCCAAAGGCAGAAAGTAATGTGAGTGAGGTTCGTGAATTTGAATCTTGCGCTAAGGAGAACCACTTGCAACGTAGATACCGATTGCTCAGCTCTATTCTTCTGACTGCCGTCCTTGCTGCACCGGTTGCCATGATGGCTGCTGCTCGTGCACAAGACGACCGGAAAGAAGAAAACAAGCAAGGCGAGAACCACAAACGCTATTACGACAAGGGACATAAGGACTATCACAACTGGGACGCCGACGAAGACCGCTCGTACCAGCGGTACCAGACCGAACACCACCAAAAGCATGCTTTCGTTCAGTTGAGTACGCGGCAACAGACCAACTACTGGGAGTGGCGGCACAATAATCCAGACAACCGATAGCGGTTCGGCGTTTGTATTTTGTAATCGTTGCTAGATGGACGCTGAAGTGGGGCGTCCACTAGCTGGGGAGTGAGAATATGACGTACACGATGACTAAACCCTGCCCGATCTGCAGGCAGCAGTTAACCAAGCAAAAACCTACGGACAGTGTGCCCTGCATTTGCGGCCATCATGTTTGGCAAGGCTAAAAAGTGGACGACGCCTAGCAACTGTCAGTGTTGGTTCCGATCGTTGGTTTCCCGGGCCGAGGGGCTACCAAATTCCCTTATCGCTTCCCGTGATCTTCTGTCCCACAGCGGCCGCGGTGGCCAGGCATGGCAACAAACTAAGCCGGACGCTGTTCTTTAACTCGCGATGAAGCAGCAGCGTGGTGAGTTGTGCCCCATACAGTTTGGCGGACTGTGGCATGATCGGGATGCGCAAGAAGCCGCGGACGAAGTGAAGTTCATCACCGCCAAATCGCGCTGAGACTTTCACGAACGGCGGAAGATCAAGACCAGTACCGCGGTAATGGTTCAGATAGTCCGACACAATCGCCAGATAAGTCGCGACACCTTTCCAGATTCCGGCAACTTTGGCCGAGAATCGCAGGTCTTCGTAATCGATAGTGCCCGTCTCCGACAGAATGCCGGTATCGACGATGTCGCACAGCCGGAAGTAGAAATGTCGGTACATTCGCTGCATGGTTGAGATCATGAGACGGTCTTCGGCAGCGGGCACCCGCAACATGTGGCTCCCAAAAGGAGCGAGCTTGGCACGGCTGGCCAAGGACGCGGCGATCCCAACCTGTTCTCCGGTTTGACCCAAGCGGCCCATGTGGATCTCAACCGCCTCGGGTAATCCGGGGATCACGAAGTTCCATTTGCGTGCCAGACGATCTCCCCAGCTGCGCGGCGCGAGTTGCGCTGCGAAACTCCGCATCATAAGTTGGAGTACATCCGTCGGGGCCGCGTTCGTGTATAGATCCAAGTCGCTGCCAAGATCGGGCCAGTGATCGAGTGATTTGATTACCGTAATGTCGTAACCTTCCTCCCGGAACGAGGCGCAAACTCTGTGCAAGAACGACATCGCGTTCTCGATCCGCGCACCCTCAGCCGCGAGCGCGGTCGCCGCCCACTCTGCACGGTTGTGGTCCCCGGCGTCGCTTATGATCTGGAGAAAGGCATCAAGCCCCCGCATCACCACGTGATGGGAGCTGGCGAGTGCGACCATATCCTCAAATTCTTCCCGGCTCATTTCCGCAATGCCCAAATCCAGCCCAGCGGTCGTGGGCGCAAGGCCGTCGACGCCTCGGCTCGGTGGCAGCAGAAGCTGCGAGAGGACGATCAGAGATTTGCTCGAACCGAAGGGAGAGAATGTCTTATTCATATTGTCCAGAATGCATCGGTGTTATTGGGGCGCCTGCGCGACTGGTGGTTTGGAGAGGGGTGACGGGTACGCTGAGGATCGTGGCTCTTTTGGCGACGCCGTCGGTTCCACGACAGGTGTATTGTCGCGGTGCTTCAGTTCGATCGGGCCGGAGCGGCGCTGTCTTGCCTGGTTGTCCACAACGATCTTGTCGCCAACTTTCTGGTCACTATCGGTGACGACTGCGGAAAGGTGTTTGCCCTCTGCGGAGCGCTGGGTCGCTAGCCCAACACGATCGTTGGCGTGCTCGGCCTTTCGCGCCCTGGCGTAGAAGAACTGCGCGGTCTCGAGGTCGCCATCCTTCTCCGCGAGATAACCGATGTTGTTGATGGAAAATGCGCTGTTTGGATCAAGCGAGTAAGCCCGGAGGAAGTCTTGCTTGGCAGCGGGCCAATCATTCCGATTCGTTGCTGAAACTCCACGCGCCGTGAGCAAGGCAGCTTGCGCCTGGTCGGTGGCTGCATTTTGCATGCGCTCTTTTAGCTTTTTTGCGCTATCTGCAGCCATCTCGCTGACCGGCTTTCCTCTCCAAGAGTGGTTCAGCGTGACGATGACTAGTTCCAGGGAATGCGAATCCGCAGCCGCCATATAGTACGTCAGCGCCTGCTCGTAATCTCCTCGCGACTCCTTGGCAAAGCCCAGGTTGTTCAAGGTGAAGGTATTCCGCGGATCCATGGCCAAAGCTTGTTGCAGCAGGAGATCAGCCTCCGGTGTCCGGTTCTCTGACAAAAGCCGAATTGCCTCGACGTTCATCCGATTGACCTGCATGGGGACGTCGTTCAGGCCGCCAAATGCTTCCCGCATTGGCTTTCCTTCCAGGCGCTTTGCACTGGTGCGGTCGATCACAGCATCGCTCGCCTGTTCCGACGCCAGCGCGTAGAACTTCTGCGCGCGATCCAGCAGGCCCTGTAGTTCAGAAATGTACCCCAGGTTGTTCAATGTAAAGGGGTCGCTGGGGTCGTAAAGATATGCTTTGTAAAAGAATCCTTCTGCCTTCTCGTACTGTTGCTTCCGTAGAGCCTCGACCCCGTCGCGATTGAGACGCTGCACAAGCGTAAGTTCGCTTCGCTTGGGGAGCGTGAGTTTGAGGTCGCGGGACCAGGCATTTCCGGGCGGCCAAGCCACCGCGATGGCAACGATCGCCAGCAAGGTCATTCGCTTGCCAAACATGTTTTGTCCTTTGTGAGCGTGAGTTGGATGCACCGGACGGGAATGCGTTGCCTAGCCGCCAAAAGCAACATTGTTTGCTGCGGAAGCAGCCTTGGGACCACTGCTGATCACTTCATACCATCAAAGAGACGACGAAAATCCAGGCAGCAGTTAAAGGGTGTCCGAAATGGGTCGTCTTCTAGCGGTAGCCATTCTTAGCGGCGCGGCCTTTGCTCAATCAGTGCAGTCTGCCGACTCGAAGTCGACACAGGATCATAGTGTTCAAGCTGCATCCACTCCGGCAAGCGCATTTGGCAGTCTGACCGGACTGCCCCCTACGCCTCGGGGAAAGAGTACTGTCGTCGGCGGCGCAATTCGTTCAGTGGACCGTGTTCGTGACCAGTTCATCCTGAATGTCTTCGGAGGGCGGACAATGAAGGTCCTGTTCGACGAACGTACTCAGGTCTATCGGGACGGCTTAAGAAGCGCGTTGCGCTATCTGCGTCCTGGCGATCAAGTCTCCGTCGAGACGGTGCTGGATGGAACGACGGTGTTTGCGCGCAGCATTCACCTATTGTCGGTAGTGCCGGAAGGCGAATGCCAGGGTCAGGTGCTCAACTACAATCCTGGCGACGGTGAATTGACGGTGCGCGACGCTCTCTCTCGTCAACCGGTCAAACTGAAGGTGCCTGCAGGGACCTCCATTGTTCGCCAGGGGCAGGCTGATTCCGCCTCCTCGGACAGTGGCTTATCGAGTCTGGCTAAAGGGACTCTGATTTCGGTCAGATTCCAATCCGACAACAAGGGTCATGGAGTGGCCAGCCAGATCGCTATCTTGGCCTCTCCGGGATCAGCCTTCATGTTCGTTGGAAATGTCACCTTCCTAGACTTGCACTCGGGCCTGTTGGTGCTGGTCGATCCACGGGACGACCAACGCTATGAAGTATCCTTTGATTCGGCTCGCTTCCCCATCAGTCATGAACTTCACGAAGGGGTTGACTTGACCGTGACCGCAGCCTTCGATGGCGCCCGCTACGTGGCCAACAAGATTGCAATCAACTCGCCTTCTACCAAATAGATCAAGAGTGCAGCCCAAACGCACCGCATCTGCGGGTGACTCACGCAAAATGGCTCTCGCTAGTGAGCGTCGCTCACTCCCATAGCAACGGTCTAATGTCAGATCCGAATCTGCAAAAAGGGTTCCTAATCGTCCGTTTTCCCGATTAAATCCGGATACAGCCAGCATCTTGTCCCGTCGATCGGATCTGCATTCCGTGAATCGAAGACTTCAGCGATTCCGCATACTCGATTCGAGGCGCAGGACAGTGCACTTTCGAGTAATATCCGAGCCATTTTTCGTTGACCCTACCGAGAACCCTGTATTACTGTTTGGGCAACATTTCCTGAATCTCTGATCTTAGGGATTGATCAGCGGAACTACAGGGGCCATGTCCCGTTCGCGTCGGGCGTCGTCCAATTAGTCAGCAACTCAGAACTTGCGATTCCGCGAGCACGCGTTCCATACAAAATGCCGGAGGCCCCGTCATAATGAAGACTTCCTATTTCTCTATCTGTATGTTTCTAATGGCGGCGGCATCTGCGCTCGCAAATGTCAGTGTCAGCAGTCCAAGTAATGGTGCGGCGGTCGGGTCGCCGGTGCCGTACGTGGCGACGGCGACCACGAGCACCTGTTCGAAGGGAGTTGCGTCCATGGGTATCTACGTGGACAACCAACTGGTCTATGTCGTCAATGGGGCACGTATGAACACTACTTGGCCCATCAATGCAGGAAAACACAACACCGTGGTGGAAGAGTGGGATTACTGTGGCGGCGCAACCTACACGACCCTGACGCTCACCGTCAACAGCCAAACGGGCGTCTGGGTGACCTCGCCCACGAACAACAGCAGGGTGGGCTCACCGACGAAATACGTAGCGACAGCGAGCACGACCACCTGTTCGAAGGGGGTAGCTTCCATGGGGATTTACGTGAATAACGTACTCCAATACGTCGTGAATGGGGCGAGCCTGAACACGAATTTGAACCTGAGCGCAGGAACCTACAACACCGTCGTGGAAGAGTGGGATCATTGTGGCGGCGCCGCCTACACTCCCGTGACAATCACGGTCCAGGGCGGAAATGTACTCTCGAAACTGCAGGCCAGCAGCGGATGGAAGAGTTGGGGTGAATTGCCGCCCAATTACGCGATTTGTTCCGGACCGTGTCCGGGGGTGACCTGGTCCATGACGCAAGGGATCAAATCACCCGCGATGAGCGGTAGTTCAACTCGGTTCAATATTGGCGGCACAACACCTTACTCTGACGTTCTGTGGAGCATCCCCCTGATCGGCCAGGGTTCGACTCAGGGGCTGCCCGACTCGGGTCACACGCTCCTTCCCACGCTGCACAACTTCACCTACGATGCCTACTTTTACCCAACGAACCTCGGAGCGACGCAGGTTCTGGAGTTCGATATCAGCATGTATTTCAACGGGCTGGGATTGATTTGGGGCAACCAGTGCCGCGTTGCGGGTGGAAACGAATGGGATATTTGGGACAACGTGAACTCGCGATGGGTTCCGACCGGCGTGACCTGTAATCCCGTGAAGAACGTTTGGAACCATGTGACGATTCAAGCACAGCGGGAATCTGACAATTCGCTGCTGTTCCAGTCGATCACGCTGAATGGAGTGACGAGTAACATCAACCAGAGATACGCGCCGGGTACTGCGCCGAGCGGCTGGTGGGGTATCACGGTCAACTACCAGATGGACGGAAACATTAAGCAGACGGCAAATACTACGTATCTGGACAACTTCAGCTTTACCTACCAGTGAAGGGCCGCACCCGGGCGGAGCGAGCCTATGTTTTCACTTTGAGATCGTCGGGACGGCATGAGCAAAGGTTGGGGACAAATCCAGACCGCCAGCAGACAGCGCATTCAGTACTTCTTGCGAAACTTGGCGTTCGACATCCGGAATTGGCTGGGGAACGATGACCGTCATCCCCCCAACGAGTTCGCTCAGCGCGAGATAAGACGCGCGGCTGCTCTGGAGAAAATCGATCGGGTACTCGGGTTTTCGCGCGCGAGCTTGAACTGGATCGGCATCCAGCACGAAGCTTACATCTGGTTGCGGAACGAGCGGGAGCAGCAGTCGGACATACGCTCGCTCGATTCGATGCTGTAATGACAAGTTTGCGAGTTCGTCATAGAGATAGCGGTCAAAGATGATGACGTCGGTATTCGTTCTTCGCGCTTTCTCCACCACGATGCGGAGCGAGATGGCATCCGCGAAATAAAGACCGAATCGCGCCGCAGTCATGTACCAAGATTGGACGTTCTTGTCTCGTCGGCTTACAGGCCGTGCCGGTGTTCCAACCCCTTTGTCTCCCTTGAACAGTGTGTGGCCGGATACTTCTCGGATGCGGGTGAGTCGCGCAACGTCATCCCAGAAGGTAACAAGCAAAACGCGGGCACCGACATCGTTCAGTCGGACACGAAGAGCTTCAATTTGAGTGCTTTTGCCAGCGCCGTCGATGCCAGAGAAACTTACAAGTGTGGGGCGCCGTTGTTCAGAGGCTTTCGGCATATGTAGCTTCTTTTCGAGTGCTCGCTAGCGACGGCCTAGTGCGGCCGGCTGGGACTAGCACTGGCCAGAGCTACAACAGTTCCGACGGCAACGCCTGCACCCGCGATGATGCCGACTTTGATGAGAATGGAGCGCGCTCGCCTCTGTTTCGCCGGCGCAATAGCTGCACCGGCTGGTCTGGAAGCAGCAACTCCTGTGGTCTTTACAAACGGCGCCGCAGCAGTGCCCAGAGGTTCCTGTGTTTCACTTTGTGGTTTTGAGGAGAGCTGTTGCAGGCTGGACGATTGGCCTTGCGAACGCAGTGCGCCTGGACTGTTAGGAAGCGCTTCGACTTGGGAGGCTTGGGCCTGCACACCAGTGGAGCCACTATCGGACGTTACAGGCTGAGCCTGCTTAGATGTTGCGACTTCGGCCTGTTGTTTGGGAGTCTCCTGCTGCGGTGACGGGACTGCGGCCGCAAGTGGTGCAATGAATAACAGCACAAGGCACCCAGCGATGTGTCGTCTCAACCATTGCCCCGTCGTTCTCATCGTCGACTCGGAACGTGAATTCTCTTCGGGCGACACCGACTGATGAACTTCGAAGCGGGTACGTGCTTTAGAGGAAAGAGTTGGACCCTCACGCCGAAGACGCTGCTGAAACGGTTTTGCCGGGAATCGGGAGAAGCTGTTTATCGCGTCGGCGGTGCTGTCAAAAGCCTCGAAGAGATGTTCTACCCTTGCGAGTTCCAGAGTCGCCGCTGCGTCCGGTGGGATTGCCGCAAGTTTGACATCGCCGTTCCGCTTCATAGCCTCTTCCAGGCATCGCAGCAACACCTGGATTCCGGCTCGGTCGAGTTGCTGCAATTTAGAACAATCGAGCACCACGCGAGGCCGATCTGCGTTCAAGCAAGACTCCACTTCGCGAAAGAAAGCACGGCCATGTTTAACACTCAACGCCTCCGGTAGTCTTTTCACCGCTACAAGTCTTGCACTTGTCATATTCGGGATCCCATGTTCCAACAATTCTTCTTTTTGTTCGCACGGCGAAGGATGACGTAGTTACCTAATCCGGCGTATTAAACAATCTAGAGCGGCTGTAGCGCGGGGTCTATCCTGTCTTGTCAGTAGAGGGCAGACGGGGTTGCGCTAGAAATAAAATAGGCGCTTCGGTCAAAAGGGGCTTTACAAAAGCCGTGCGAGCTCGGCCTCGGGATCGTGCACAACGTGGGTCAAAAGGTTTGTCCCATACCGGAACAGCGTCGCTACATTCGTGCGGTACCAACAACACTCCGTCATCCTCGGCGACAGTCCGCACAAGAACCGAAACTTGGATACGGTCTCCGGCGATGTCAGAATTGCCGCCACAAGACGGTGGTTTCCATCCAGGATCGTAAGTGGTTCGCTTTCGTTGAGACCGATGAGGAGCACAGCACCCGGGTCGGCGTCCTGTCGGAGCTCAGCACCCAGCGCTCCAATCTTCGATAAGAATGCTTTTCCGGCTTCACTATTGCTGCGGAATGTGCGGAGGCGTTCGGCAATCGCCGTGATGCCAAAATTCCCCCGTGCGAGTTTTCGCCATTGTGCCCTTGGAAAGGCGTGAATCTGAGCCAGGTCCGTTGTCCGGATCTCGACCTCGAACCATTCCGTCCCCTCGGGCAACTCTTTCCACAATGAAAAATGTCGAATAAAAAGCAGCGCCCGCCGCTTTGCATTCTCGCCAGCATCTTCGAGGCGTGGTGTGAGCACTAGCCCGTGCAGAGTTTCTTGGTACTCGTCGAATGCGGAATTGCTGAAATCGGTCCTTAGAAACTCTGCGATGACCTCGTCCTCTGAAACCTGCCGGATCAATCTAATCGCCTCAGGAGACTGTGCCTGCTGCAAATTCTTTGCGCCGGTCATGGAATTTATCAGGAACGGCACCGCGACGACAATGAGTAGACCCACCATCAGCCCAAGTTGTAACAAAATCACCTGTTGCAGAGACGAATGAAACCTGCAAATCCCGATGACTACGGCGCCACTGAAGGCCAACTGCACCCAGCCCGTATTGGCGATTTTGTATGACATCTCGTAGGCGATGATCACGACACTAAGCGAGTAGACGACGGTTGTGGCGGCGTACAGAGCCAGCAGATAGGGAAGTCCGTGTTCTCCTGCCATTTGGAACTGAGGGCCGAAGAACGCCGTCCAAATTCCAGCGGGCGCCAAGCGGAGACCGAGAGCCAGCGCCGAACCGATTCCCAAGACGAGCTGGAGTGAAGTCCGGAGAAGACTGCCGCCCTTCCGGTCTTCATCGCGAGTGCCCGCGACCAGTGGAAACATGGTATTCACGACCGCTGAGGAAAACGCAAATATTACTCGACCAACCAATGCCACGGCGGCGTACAGCCCAGCCGTTGTCGGGGGAAAGAAGTGCTTCACCAGCACGATGTCGCAATTGTTGATGAGCACCTGGCCGGCGAAAAAAACGATTGCCTGTAGTGCCTCGCGAAATGCATCGGGGATGTGGAGGTTGTGTGGAACCGCGGCCGCGAGTTTAGGTGCGGCCGCAAGATAGGCCACCGCGACTGCGCCGGCGTTTGCGGTAATCACTCCGGGTACGCCGAACCCTAGCATGATGAGCAGGAGCGATCCACCGAGTCGAACTAGTCCCTCAAGGACAAGGTTGGCGCCGAGACGATGGAAGCCGTATGCGCCCTGAATGTAGCCACGCCGGGTCCCTAGAGGAACGTAAAACGCTACTCCGACCGCAAGCAAGACCACGAGGGCAGGGCTCGGTAAATTGAGATAATCCGCAATGGATTTCTGAAACAGAAGCAAGAGAAGTGCGACGAGGATGCCGCATGCCCATGCACTCCTGTGGAATCCTCGATAAACTGCGCTTTTTCCCTCCAGAGAACTCTGTTGGGCGACAACTTTTGCGGAAACAATTTGGAAGGAAAGCGTGACGGCCGAAATCAAGATGAGGAGAGTGTAAACAGCCGTCGCGTGGCCAAACGCAGTCGGGCCAAGAAATCGTGCAACCGCAATGTTGTAGGCGAAGTTAATCGCAGTTGCAAGCCCCGAAGCGGAGAGCAATACGAAGCTCCCCGACAGAACGCGGGCTTGGAGAGTCTTCGGTTTCGAACTCGAATCATTCACTTTCTTAGGGACTCCGGCTAGCCAACCAACGAAGAGACCTATTCAGGAACAACCACGTTGAAAACCGTGGTGGGTGAGAATGTGAAATGCCAAGGGACGGATTCTGCTGACGCGGCAGCACTTCTGATGCGGAAACCGGCGATCAGGCTGCTTCCGGCCCGGCCACTCGACCTTTTAATTGCCGTCCTCGCTACAACCCGGGGTGTTTGCCCAGCCTCTAAGGTCCAGAACCTTATGATGAATCGCTACTGGATGATCTCTGCGTTGATGATTCTGCTTCTGCAAGGATGCGCTCATCCCGGACTGAGTCAAGAACTGCGCCGGAGTGTGCCGACTGCGGAGGCTTCACCGCGGACTCTGGCAATCTATGAGCCGTGGTTTGGTCATCCCAGGCACATCAGCGTTGGCTATTCCTCGCAGGATCCGGCCGTGATTCGTAAGCAGATGGATCAAGCCAAGGCGCTCGGAATTTCCGGGTTCGTGGT
>Ga0210396_10002945_pt1 | contig 17105 bp, 17 predicted proteins | sample IncBWH17OmetaG_FD_155466 | JGI IMG/M metagenome (GOLD analysis project Ga0210396, IMG submission 155466) | Forest soil microbial communities from Barre Woods Harvard Forest LTER site, Petersham, Massachusetts, United States - Inc-BW-H-17-O ... | reverse complement strand
CCTCAACTCGACTTCCAGCCTCTGACTTCCTGTCTCCCATCTCCTGGCTCCTTGGTTCCTTCTATCTTGGCCCTTCGGGCCGTAAAACCAACACGATAGGTTAGCGCTTATGAATGTCCCTCCGATGGGCTAATGTCGCCAAGATGGTGTCGAGAACATGATCGAGCCGTTTGCCCGCATCTTCCGCCAGAAATCGCAGGACGAAGTATCCATTATTCTGCAGAATTGCGTCTTTCCTCCGGTCGCGCCGGTAAGCTTCGGCGTCCGCCAAATGTTGTCCTCCATCCAGTTCGACTGCCACGCGGGAGTCCGCGCAAATAAAGTCCACTTCCATCCGCCCCCAGGCATCAAAGGGAATCGGCAGCTCCACGTTTAATTGAAAGCGCCCGGCCGTTTCCGGCAACGTTTCCAACCGGCGGTAGAGGAAAGCCTCGCTGGCGCTCCGGGCACGATCGACCCCCTCAGCCTCCGGGGATGGCGAACGGCTGGCATGGACAAAAAGGTTCGCCAAGGGCGTCTCCACCCCGTCCCGGATTAACCGGCGAACACTCGCGGCGTAGTCCCGTTTCCACTCCGGATCGATTGGCAGGGGCACTTCGATCGGCCATCCGGGGACGGCGCTGGCCGGTAGTAGCATCGTGTAGCCGAGTGATTCATAGCCACGGCATCTCCTATCGAACATCCTGGCGAGCATTGGAACGTTCAGATCTGCATAGTCGTAAACACGAACTTCACGCTTGCCTTCGTGGAGACGATGCAGACGCCCCACATACTGAGAGATCGTTCCTCGCCACGAAACCGGCAGGGTGAGGAACAAGGTGTCCAAGCGCGGATCGTCGAATCCTTCGCCGATGTAGCGCCCCGTGGCCAGAATCACCCGACCGGCCGTCTCTGGAATGTGAGCAAGGCTATCGAGAGCGCCTTGCAATTCTTTCCGCCCCATGCCGCCCTGTAAAGTGATCAGGTGTGGAATCTCGTCCGACAATCGTTGAGCGAGACGCAGCACATGTTCGATCCGTTCAGTGAGCAGCAAAGGCGAGCGACCCTCGCGCACCGCACCCAATACATCGGTGCAAATCATTTCGTTCCGGGCATCTTCATTGCGCAGGGCCTCACAGAGCCTATGGAATTCCATGCGAGGATCATCCTCGGGCTCCAGCGTGGTGCGAAAACCTGTCGGGCGGACAAACACCCGGTGAGTGAAGGGCCTGGCCGCAGCTTGCTTTTTCGCATCAACGCGATGCCGCACCGGGCCGCATTGCATAAAGATGATCGGATGGTGGCCGTCTTTGCGCGTAAGAGTGGCGGACAAGCCGGTGACGAATCTCGCTTTGGCCCGGCGCGCGACGAGTTCGAAGCTCCGAGCGGACAGGTGATGACATTCATCGACCACCAGATGACCGTAATCTCCGATCCGATCATCGACCGTGCCTTTATGGGCCAGGCTTTGCACGAGGGCCACATCCACCACGCCAGTGAGCTTTTTTCGCCCGCCTCCAAGGCGTCCGATGGTCTGGATTGGCACGTTGAGAAATTCGGACAAACGCTGAATCCATTGTTCCATGAGCTGTCGGCGATGCACCAGAACGAGGGTGTTCACGCGACGTTGCGCAATGAGCCAGGCGGCCAGCACGGTTTTGCCGAAAGCCGTCGTGGCGGCCAGAACACCGGTATCGTGCCTGATCATTGCCTCTGCGGCCGCTAGTTGTTCCGGACGCAATGCTCCGCAGAACGACATATTCAGAGGAATGCCGCCGAAGCGTTCATCGCGGAAAACCATTTTGATCTTCAGTTCCCGAAGAACTCGCCGCACCTCGTCAAGACAGCCGCGCGGCAGCGCGAAATGCAGTGGGTGCTCCTCCGCGCAGTGGATGATCCTCGGTTTTCCGTAAGTCGGAAGGCGCATCGACTGAGCCCGATAGAATTCAGGGTTTTGAAACGCAGCCAGGCGAAGCAAACGATTTCGAAGCGTAGGCGGCAAGTTCTCCTGCGCAATATAGATTTGATCCGCGAGAATCAGCTCCAGGCTCTCCGGTAGCGGCTCAAGAATAGGCAGCTCATAACGGCGCGAAGGCGGCGCAACCCACGGCCGATGATCATCCTGGTCGACCACAGCCATCGGCACTCCGATGACCCGCCCCTGGGCTTCAGCGTCGCGGACCAGACCTTCGATTTGCGCCCGGCCGATTCTTGGCAACGTCGCCAGAAGCAACCACTGGTCCGCATATGGCTTGAATTGCTCGTCGATAAAGACGGTATTTTCCCTTTGCCTCGCCTGCTTTTGCAAAGGCAACGCAATCAGATTTCCAAATCCTCCTTTAGGCAAAGTATCCTGATTCGGAAAAAGCCGATCATAGGAGCCGAAACCAACCTCCGGACGACGTTCCATTGTCTCCGTGAGAACATGTGATCCCAGTTTGCGCGCCAGACCTGCCGAGATGGCACCTTCGAAGAAGAGCCAGACGTGGCCGCCATTCCCGGAACGCGACCGCTCCAAGGCAGCCGGCAAGGAGAGCCGGCGGCAGGTGTCGAGGAAAGCGCAGGCGTCTTGCTGCCAGTTCTCCTTGTCGAAATCGGCCGCCAGGAAGTGACACGTCTCATCGTGCAGCATGGGATAGACACCCATAACGAAATCCCGGCCTTGACTATCTCGTCCTGAAAGATGCCATCGAATGACCTCTTCGGTGACGGGGATAAAGCGCCGGTTTGGACAATCGGCACACCTGATCCTGGGCTTCTCGCAGACGCCCCTCACCCATTCGTTTTCGCAAGCCGGCGAATAACCGGACTTTCCGGTTCTTTGGCTCTCGAACCGGACGGGAAAAACGTCCGTTCTCCCGCGAAACAGAGACCGGAACAGCTTGATCTTCGCCTCTGGCGAAGAATCCTGGGTGACCAACTGGCCGTTTTCATCCGATGTCGTGGTCTCCTCGCGCGCTCTACGCTCCGAAGTGGCAACCTCCAGGGGCACATCGTTATGTTAGGTACAAAGCCGCAGGGCGTCCACTTCGCAGTCGCCAGAAAATGCGGCAAAAAGCGGTGCGCTAAAATCTTCGCCGTGGTCAAAGTCTCCGGACTCGACATTCCTCTCTTTTTCTCCAGAGCTCGGATCACTTCGAATCCAATCCCTCCGGCAATTTCGCATTCACAATCCGCTGCTACAGGGCGATGAGCCGCGAATATTTCCCTTGAATCGCCTCGACCTGACGCGCAAACTCTTCCCGCCTTTGCTGGTGGAGCGCCAGGGCACGCAGATCTTTCAAAATGCTTACCGCTTCGTCGTAGGTCTTGGCGGTTTTCCCGGCGATCAACTCATCCACACGCCGCCAGAGTGCCTTTTCATCGCGCGCTATCGCTTCAAGTCGCTGAAGTTCCAGCGCTGCCTTCCGTTCCCTCGCCTCACGCTCCCGGTCCGACTGGATCCGTCGAGCTTTCGCAAAGTGCTCACTAGCTGAGGCTGGCGAAGTTTGCGGCGCTGCTGCGGAGCTCTCTACGCAGTTCCGCGATAACGACCGAGGGTGAGTCGCCCAGGACGATCCGCTTCAGAAAGCCAGCTTGCCGCGCAGCGGGCATCGACTCGATCGCTTGCGCCAGGTCCTCGTTGGATGCTTGTCGGATCGGATCACTGAACGACGCCGCGGCGGCTACCAGGTCCGAGTCGATGTCAAATAGATCAATCAGCGCTCGACGGCCGATAGTCTTCGGCGAGCAGATCATCGTACAGTCCGAGGAGGCGATCCAGCGTTCCCTCCCCTTCGACCCAGTCGCTGAGTCCGTCGTCCTGGAAGAATAGATCGACAATCAGATGCTCATCCTTTCGCTCGATGTCGATCGTCTCGTCGAGCGCGAACCGGCAAAACTCGTCGTAGTTGACGACAGAAATGGGGAAACGGAACACGAGCCGGCGACTTCCCCAGTTTGCCGTATAGAATAGCGCGTCGTAATGCTCCATCAGCACCTTGATAAGATCACCACGGAAATCGCCGTAGTTGTAGGTGAACGAAGCGGAAGTCCTGCTCACCTGGGCCCGGGATGAAAGGTCGGAGATCTTCTGCATCGCCTCATCGCTGAGCGAGCTGTCGATCTTTCGGAACTCGTAAACTGGTATTCGCTCATGGCAGTCAGCGTGTCGGATCAGTGCTCTTTCGCTTCCTTCAGCCAAAAAAAAGCCGAGGGGGGAAGACGGCTATATCGCCTTTGAGAGCACCCGCTCGGCCAAGGCACCAAATAATAACCCGTACGTTGCCCACAAGATCAGCTGAATCCCAAGCGAGACGATCCTGAAGCGCCAGAGGACAACGGCTGGGAATTGGTCCGGGACTTCGTTGATATCCGGTAAAAGAAGTTGGGCGACCACGATGACGCCAATAAACGCTGCGGCGGCGAGCAGTGCGGCGTTCCAGCTCCCGTAACGGGCGGCTAGCCGGGGAGCAATCGCAACTGTAAAGCCTAAAGCCGCGACCGAGACCAGCATCATTGAAAAAAATAGTTCACTCCGATACCCGATTGTCTCCGGTTGACCGACTGCTGGTGGGTTAGGCGGGTATTTTAACGCCGGGACCAGAACAAGGGCAACAAAGCCGGCCCCGGCGAGCAGGGCGGCAGTTCCACGAGCGCTCAAGTGGCCGACCCGTTGGTAGGCGAAGGCAAATGCCACGGCGAATAGTCCGCCAAGCGCGGTCCCGTAGACCACGACTGCGGTCAGCAAACCAACTCCACTTTGCACCGCGCGGCTGACCAACGCCGGCTCGGGCGCCTCGCCTTTGACTTGGTACATCTGGTCTTCAAACTCAATAGCGCGGTCGACTTGGGGCTCACCAAAAATCTTGGCAAACCCGAACGCGAGCAATCCAGCGACAATGCCAACGAGCATCCCTCCGATGAGAAGATTTCTCACCATAGGCACCTCCTTTCCAGCTTAGTGGCAGGGGAAGGCGAGTAAATGGCGTCCGTCGTGCACAAATTCATGCACGTACATTCCCGGAAAGATTGCCGTGGCGCCTTCTTCGACGCCGACAAAGTAAATCGCCAAAAGCAGAACAGCCGCGAAAACTAGCCACGGAAAAAGTTCACCAATTGGAATAGGGATTGGCTCCGAGGTCGGATTTAAAACCGTCTCTAACATTTCTTGGTCTCCTTAGGATTCATGCGTCCGGTAGAAAACTGCATATGCCACGAACGAAGGTCTGACTTTCGAACCGCACGCCCATAGGCCCGGCCGATTACAGTGGCGCGACCGCGCCGGATTTTCACCGGCTTCCTCGCTTCTCATTAGCAAGCACTCAGATTAGTAGCTGACCGCAAGCGGCGTCAAGAAATCTCTGCCAACAGCGAAAATCAACCTTCTCCTCAAACCGACAGAAGAAAACAAAGAGGATTGATCAGAAGGAAGCAGCCGTCAGCAGGTTGCCTTCACGCGGGAGGTGTGCCCACTTCAAAAACCATGGGCGCAACCAAATACCGGTCGACAACGAAATCCCAAATATATCTTTGCAAGTCCCTGTCGACCGGTTCAGGCAGGACGAAACCCAGAATTGTGCCAGTATGCGCAGCGATCAAGCCAACATTCTGCAGCTCGTTGACGAGCTTTTGCGCCGTCGAAAAACCGATTTTCGGCAGGATGCGATTGTTTAATTCTGCGCTTCGAGTCGCTGCATAAAGCAGCTTCTTCATTTCTCCGCTGTTTATCATGCTGGAGAGTTCTTGGTATTCTTGGCAAAAAGACTGACGGGCGATGTCGAGATGGAGAACCGACTCCGTTTTTACGACGGTGGTCGGATCGGTATCCCAGGCAAGTACCAGGCATTTTGGCGTACGGACGACGACCGCACAGCTCCCGTCCCTCGGATTTGCAGCCACTATCAGTTCCGGATTGAAGAGATAATCCGATCGTTCCACTCGGCACATGATTTCAAACAATTCTGGTGCGGAGATGCGCAAGCCGCGCAGGTCCTTGAGAGCGAGTAGCACCGAAGCGATGTCGATACTGCTCGAACCCAGCCCTTTTCCGCGGGTTGGCGACCCGGCGATCGTGACCCGATATTTGCAGTCGTCAAGGAACCCATAGCTGGAAGCCAGCTCGTTGATCGCCCTTTGTACCTTTGCGCTATCGGCCGGCGCATCAGGATTTATCAACACCGTAAGGCTGGCGGCAGGCTCAACGGAAGTCAATGTCTGGAACGGCGATGAGGTTACGGCGGCTGCGTAAACCATCGGGGCTCCCTCACTATCTACTCCTTGAAGCCATTCACCAACCTTCCCGATGACCCACCTTTTTGGGATCGCTGCCGAGGGCGCCCTGACCACGGGCGTCACCCCGGCGCTGGAGGTTTGCTTCGGCTCAAGAGCAGTTGAGTCCATGGTGGTCAGGTTGTTCAAAGTATCTTTGCGAAGATCAACTGCAATTGACACTCGGATCGTTCTGTGTTCCCATGCTGGCTAGTTTTTTGACAAATTGATTCTTCAGATAAACTCGACAGAATCAAACAGCACAAGACACCCGCGGATTCATGGAAGACCGTGAGAACCGGTCACAGTTGCGCTGCGGTATCAAGTTACGATTCTCCGCCGGAAAAGTGATTTCCGGGCAGAGCCAATCAACCAATTGGGTTGGTGAAGGCTGGAGCAAAGGCGTCCTCCTTTGGAGGCAGAAACTTGGAGTCCGAATACTTGGCCGCGGGTTTCTCGTATCCGGCGATTGCCGGATCGCGAGAAAACTTCATCGCAATAATGAAGACAGATATTTCCGCCGCAGCATTCGACAAGATGAACCGGAAGACCAAACCTCCCGGTTCGCTCGGTGTTTTGGAGACTGTCGCGGTCCGGTTGGCGGATCTCAAACAGACGCTTGAGCCGAAGCTCGCCAAAAAGCGGATCTGCGTTTACGCCGGCTCTCATGGCATTGCGTCGGAAGGTGTCAGCGCTTACCCAAGCTTAGTGACCGGTCAGATGGTACTGAATTTCTTAAGCGGAGGCGCCGCGATCAATGTATTAGCCCGCCATGGTGGGATTGAACTTCACATCGTCGACGCAGGGGTCGATGCCGATTGGCCCGATATTCTCTTAAATCAGTCTAACTTTTATTTCCGTTCCGTCCGCCGGGGGACTTCGAACTTCCTTCAGGAACCGGCGATGAACCATGCCGACTGTGAACAGGCGCTCGAGATCGGACGCGAACAAGTTCGAGATGCTCAAGACTCGGGAATTGATCTTCTTGGTATTGGGGAAATGGGTATCGGCAATACGACGTCCGCCTCGGCCTTGCTCGTTGCGTTATGCGGTCTCGAGCCCGAAGAAGCCGTGGGACGAGGTACAGGAATCGGTGACCAATCATTTCAACGCAAAATCGACGTGGTAGCCGAGGCCTGCCAAAAATATTCGCCGCTCCGCTGCGAACCTGCGGGACTTTACTGGCTGCGCGTTGTCGGCGGGTTTGAAATCGCAGCAATGACGGGTACGCTGCTGGAGGCTGCGAAAGCTCATTTGCCGGTTGTCGTCGATGGATTTATCGCGACGGCGGCCGCCGCCGCTGCCTTTAGTATCGATCCCAGGGCCCGCGAAATCTGCTTTTTCAGTCATCTTTCAGGTGAACAGGCCCATCGAAAAGCGCTCCAGGCGTTAAAGGTAGAACCGCTTCTTGATCTTAAAATGCGTTTGGGGGAAGGAACAGGAGTTGCCTTGGCGATGCCAATATTGGAGGCGGCCGCAAAGATCTTATGCGAGATGGCGACTTTCGAATCGGCAGGCGTTGCCGGCAGGGTTGACCGAACGAGCTAAACCGATGAGCGGCCAATCCTTCGTTAGCGGCCTTCGGCATCAAATGAACATCTTCCTTGCTGCGCTGATGTTCCTGACTCGTGTTCCCATTGGGAAACAGTACGTGTTTCGGGCCGAGGATTTGCCCCGCTCGACCCTCTATTTCCCGATTGTCGGGCTGCTCATCGGTCTGGGGGGCGGGCTGGTACTTTTTTGTGCGGAGCTAATCGTTCCCCCTGTTCTAGCGGTGCTTTTGTGCATGGGCGCAACAGTTGCAGTGACCGGAGCGTTGCATGAAGATGGGTTGGCCGACACGGCAGATGGGCTGATCGGAGGACTCGAGCCGCAACGGCGTCTCGAGATCATGAAAGACAGCCGGCTCGGCAGCTATGGAGCAGTCGCGCTGTGGTTCTCGCTCACGGCGAAGCTATTCCTCCTGACGACGCTGCTGGAGAAGGGCGTTTTTACGGCCGTCTGCGCGTTGATCGTCGCCCACGGACTCGGCCGGGCAGCGACAGTATCGCTACTTTTCAGCCATCGATACGTACGCAATGACGAGTCGAAAGCGAGCCCGTTTGGCAATGCCGTCACGCTGACGGAGCTTCTTACTGCGCTTGTCGCACCGATCCTGCTGTCCTTCGCTCTTCTAGGGAGCAAAGCCGTCCTGCCGCTTTTAGTGGCAGCCGCCGTAATCTGGGCGACGGGCGTATATTTTCGGAAGAAAATAGGAGGAATTACCGGCGATTGTCTCGGGGCGGTAAATCAACTCGTCGAAGTCGGCTGTTATCTTGCACTCGTGGTGCGACTACCTTCGGCTCCTGCTTAAAGCAAAATGATTCTCACGTTAATGCGCCATCCGCCAACCAATGGAGAGAGTGAAACGTGTCTTGGACAAACCAACGTCGAACTCTCGCTGGAAGGTCAAACGGCGCTGATTCCGCTGGTGGGCGAGGCTTGTCGCTTGAGGCCGGACCAAATCCTCTGCAGCGACCTGAAACGATGCCAGGTGCTCGCAGAAGCGATCGCTGGCCGGCTTGGCCTTTTCGCGGAATCAGATCCGATCTGGCGAGAAGTGAACTTCGGCACATGGGAGAACCGAACGTGGAGCGATATTCAGGCCAGAGAACCTCAAGTGCTCAGCGAATGGATGGCCAATTTTGACACGGTCGCGCCGCCGGGCGGAGAGTCATTTCAACAATTGCAGGCTCGGGTATTGAAAGGGATAGAGAACAAGATTCTTGGCGACACGGGCGAGACGCCCGTACCACGATCAGAAATGAACACCGGCCGGAGGGCCATGCCACATTGTCTGGTGGTTACCCATGCCGGGGTTATTCGTGCGGCAGTGTCCGCCTTTTCCCGATTACCCCTCAGGAAGGCATTTGAGTTAGCGGTACCCTACGGCAGTCACACTAGTTTTCGCCGGCACGGAAACCGTTGGAGCCCACTGGATATCGTCGCGGGAAGGAGGTCCCTTTCACCAAAGTGGGCGCCGTGAGCTCCTTTCTTCATTTTGTGCTCGGCGGCAGCCGTAGCGGAAAAAGTCGCCATGCTGAAGCATTGGCCGTTGCTTCCGGGATGTCAGTCTGTTTCGTTGCGACCTATGCCACGGAAATGATCGACGAAGAAATGCGGGGGCGAATCGCGCAGCACCGAAGCCGGCGCCCAAGCCATTGGAGCACACGGGAAAATCGATTCGACCTGCAAAATCAAGTTCTCGAAAGCGAAAATACCCTTCTCCTGGTCGATAGCGTCACGCTGTGGCTTTCCTACCATCTCATGCAGCGGCGCACTCCTGAAACAATTCTGGCGGATCTTGAAAAGAGTCTTCAGATCGCGCGTGAACTTGGACGAGCCGTGATTCTCGTGAGCGACGAGGTCGGCATGGGGCTGGTGCCTCTTACGCAGGAAGGAAGAATCTTTTGCGACTTGTGCGGATCGGCCAACCAGTTGATGACGCGGTACGCGACGAAAGTGGAGATCATCGTTGCGGGTTTGCCTTGGATCCTGAAAGGAGGACCTTAGAGTTGTCTCAGGCTTTCCACGGTGGTCAGGTGTACGCTGCGGCGCACGAATTTGGCTTGTCCCCTGAGTCCGTGCTTGATTTCAGCTCGAATCTGAACGTGCTCGCTCCGGCCATTTCCGCCGGCGAATGGGAGCAATGGGCGACGGATATCACCAGGTATCCCGAACCTGATGCCGGAACGCTGGCAAATCGGCTAGCGGAAATTTACCGATTGGCAAGCGGCTACATACTTCCGACGGCGGGGGCCATCGATGGACTCTATCTGGCGGCCAGGCTCTTCGCTGGGTGCAGCGTTGCCATCATTGAGCCCGGCTTCAGCGACTACGGCCGGTCTTTCGAAACCGTGGATTGCCAACTCGAGCACATTATCTTGCCGCGGGAATTATGGCATGCGCCGGCGGGCGCATGGGTGCATTTGCTGGAACCATTCGACGTGGTTGTTCTTGGCAACCCCAACAATCCGACTGGATCGATGCAGTCTCGTAACGAGCTGCGGCACCTTCTCGCAATGGAATGGAGTCGGCCGAAAAGCTGGATTGTCGACGAAGCGTTCATGGAGTTCGCTGCGGAGCATGACGCAGAAACTCTTCTTTCCATTGTCGATCAGTTTCCCTCTCTGATCGTGCTGCGCTCGCTAACGAAAAGCTGGCGGGTTCCTGGGTTACGGGCAGGGTTCCTTGCTACTGCCGGACCGACGGAGCGCCTGCGTGCGATGCAGCCGCCCTGGAGCGTCAATTCGGTGGTGCAGGCGTGGGCGAAACTTTTTCTGGTCAAGGAACGTCACGAGCAACTCCTGAGTTCTTTGCACGAACTTCAGCACATCAAGCTGCAGTTCGAGGCGCAGTTACGTAGGGTCCCAGGTATTTGCGTCCATTCCGGAGCGGCAAATTTTCTCCTGGTGGAATTAATCGAAGGGGCACTGGACGCTTGCACCCTCTACCAAAAACTCGGAGGTCGGGGTCTGTTGATCCGGGTATGCGACTCCTTTCGCGGCCTGGCGAAGGGGCGTTTCATCCGCCTCTCGGTCAGGAGGACTTCGGAAAACAGCCGCCTGGTCGGCGAGCTTTCGAGCATTTGCGCAGAGTTGATTCGGAGAGTTGCATGAAGGCAATTTCTGTTCTCGGCACTTCATCCAACAGCGGCAAGAGCTGGTTCGCGACCGCCCTCTGTGCGTTACTGCGCCGAAAAGGGCTGCGGGTGGCGCCGTTTAAGGCGCAAAACATGTCCAATAACTCCTTTGTCACCCTCGACGGAGGCGAAATCGGTCGGGCACAAGCAGCTCAAGCCGAAGCATGTGGTCTGCAGCCGACGGTGGAGATGAATCCAATTCTGCTAAAACCGTCTGGCCGGCTCGGATCACAGCTGGTGTTATTGGGACGCGCAACGGAACACGTCGAATCAGCCGAATATTATGGGTTAATCGAGAATTTGTGGCCGATCGTTTGCGAAACATTGGCGTTTTGGGAAAAGCGGTGTGACGTGCTGGTTCTGGAAGGGGCCGGGAGCCCGGTCGAACTTAATCTCATGAGCCGTGACATCGTTAACCTGCGCCCGATCCATCATCTGGATGGCCGATGGGTGCTGGTCGCTGATATTGAGCGGGGTGGTGTTTTTGCGCAGATCGTCGGAACATGGAATCTGCTTGATCCCGTCGATCGAGCACGTGGACTGGGCGTCGCCGTGAACAAGTTTCGTGGAGACCTCTCATTATTCGCAGACGCGCGTCACTGTTTGGCGGAAAAGATTCCGCTACCGTACCTTGGCGTCCTTCCCTTTTCGCCGAAGCTTCAACCGGAGAGCGAAGACAGCCTCTGCCGGGAATCGGAGGAGCGCGGTGACGGTAACACGATCGCCTGGATCCGTTTTCCGCATCTTTCAAATTCGCAGGATTGTCAACCGTGGCTCCTGGATAGCGGCGTTCGCGTGCGATGGATCCGACATATCAATGAACTCGACGACGCGAAAATCATCATCTTGCCTGGAAGCAAAAACACGATCGCAGATTTGCAATGGCTGCGTGAGACAGGGATCGAGGCGGACGTGCAGAGAGCCGCCCGGCGCGGTGTTCCCATCGTCGGGATTTGCGCGGGATACCAAATGCTCGGCGAGTCGGTGCGCGATCCGGAGGGGGTCGCCGGCGACCGGGGTGTTTTGCCTGGACTTAACCTGTTGCCGGTGCAGACAACTTTCTCGAAGAACAAGGAGGTCCTCCAGGTGTGTGTGTCGTGGCGAGGGCAGCGGTGGCAAGCGTACGAGATCCACATGGGAACCACTGTTCCAACCGGTCCCTGTGCGTCCTTGTGCTCGGTGGAATGCGTTCGCGAGACCCGGCCCGAGGGCTGTCAGGCGCAAAATGTGTGGGGCACCTATTTGCACGGGCTATTCGAATCATGCGCGATTCGCGCAGAATTAGCCAGCCGCGCCGGTTTCTCGGATTATCGGTCGGCGGCCATCCGCTGGCGGGAACATCTTCAGGGCGTTTACGATGGGATGGCCGATCTTTTAGAGGAACATTTGAACCTGGAGGGGATCTGGGATTATGTGGCGAGTTGATCCCTCACAGATTTTAACGGCGATCGTCCTGGATCTCCTGGTGGGCGATCCACGCGGATGGCCACACATCGCCCGCTTGACAGGTCAACTGTCGACCCGATACGAGGCCGTTTTGACCCGAAAAAGGCAACGGAGCGTTACGCTCGGTATCGTGTTTTGGGGACTAGTGACCGGGACGATATTTGTCGGCTATACGATCTCATATTTCCTGTGTGCCGGGCTCGGTCGGGCCGCAACCTGGCTTCTTAACACCCTCATTATTTACCAGTCGATTGCCGCGACAGATCTGCATCGCCACGCTCAAGCGGTCTTTCGACCTCTCGCCGCAGGTAACCTGCCGGAGGCTCGAAGGCGGCTCGCATGGATTGTTGGCCGCGACACTGAAACGCTCAGCGGAGCGGAAATCAGCCGGGCCACCATCGAGAGCGTTGCTGAAAGTCTCACCGATGCAATCGTTGCTCCGCTTTTTTGGAGTGTCATCGCCGGTGGTCCCGGGGCACTCGTTTACCGGACCGCCAACACACTGGACTCGATGGTCGGACACCGAACGGAGCTTTACGAAAGGTTCGGTAAAGCTTCCGCCCGGATAGACGACTTTTTAAATTGGATACCGGCCAGGATCTGCGCGTTTTTCTTCTGTTTTTTTCCTTCTGCTTGTCGCTGGGGAGCCGTCTGTCGGGAAGCCGCTTCGCACGCGAGTCCAAACGCGGGCTGGAGCGAAGCCGCCATGGCTTACGCCGTGGGTGTGCGCCTCGGCGGCGACAATTACTATGATGGACAGTGTGTCCGTGGACCGGTATTTAATCCGTCCGGGCGCGATGCATGCAGTACGGACATCGCGAGAAGTCTCGGCTGGATGTGGAGAATCGCCGGTGCATGCGCGGGGTTTTTCCTCCTTATCTCAATTCTTCTCTCCCGGTTGCGACTGAAATGAATCCAGAAACCTCACGACCTCGCTTAAAAGAAGGCGCCTTCCAGATCTACACCGGCGAAGGCAAAGGCAAAAGCACCGCTTCGATGGGGCTGATGCTCCGAGCACTTGGCTGCGGGTTCCGCGTCTATTATTTGCGGATGATGAAGCCTCGCTGGAAGACCGGCGAACTGGCTATTTGCCCAACTTTGCATCCGAACTTGACGTACCAAAATGTCGAACAGGATTGGATCTTATCGAAGAGTAAGAATATCCCGGAACACGTGGCAGCAATGAGGACTGCGCTTTCCAAAGTCATGGATGAATTGGATCGTCTCATCGTGAGCCTGGAGTACGATGTCGTGATCGTTGACGAGATCAACTACTGCATCCACCGCAATCTAATTCCGCTCGAACGAGCCATCGCGCTTGTTGAGAATCGACCCAAAAACGTGGAGCTGGTTTTTACCGGGCGATACGCACCCGAGGGGTTGATTGAGCGCGCTGGAATCGTCACCGAGATGCGTAAAATCAAACATCACTTCGACAATGGAGTCCCAGCACGAAGGGGGATCGAGTTCTGATGAGCGCTTCATTCGTCCTCATCGTTATCTTCGTTCTCGATCTTTGCACGTTCATGGTAGCCGGCGCACTTCCCACGCCTGGAGAAGATGAGGGACGAGGATGGTTGGGAATCAGAATATGACAGCCCCCACAGCCCACGGGTTGATCCTTGCCGGAATGCAAAGCGGCGCGGGGAAGACCGCCGTGACCTGCATGCTCCTGGCGGCTCTTGGCGAACGGGGGTGGCCCGTTCAGCCGTTCAAGGTAGGGCCTGACTTTATCGATCCCGGATATCACACACGATTTGCAGGTGTACAATCGCGAAATCTGGATTTCTGGTTAATGCAAGATGCCGGCATCGTTCATGAAACGACGACACATGGCGCCGGCAGAATCTCGATTGTTGAAGGAGTCATGGGGCTGTTTGACGGAAGCGATGTAAAGTCCGAAGAAGGTAGCACCATGGCACTGGCAAGACTTCTCGGATGGCCCGTGCTCCTGGTCATTCCGAGCGCCAAGGCGGGACGGTCACTGGCCGCCGCGCTTCGCGGCTTTATTGCCGAGGCCGGTTCAGATCTGATCGCCGGTGTAATCTTGAACGGCGTCAGCGGCCGTGGTCATGCGGATTATTTGCGCGAAGCGATCACCCCTCTCAAGCTGCCGGTCTTCGGAGCGATTCCGGTCTGTTCGGAGTTATCCTGGCCGGAGAGACATCTCGGATTGCAAGCAGATCAGGAGCGCAGCTTTCCTCACCGAATGGAGCTCGCGCAGCTCGGCGAAAGATACCTTGATTTAGCGGCCATGCTTGCTTTGGCCGAGCCAGCTCAGGGTTATCCACCAGTACAGGATGCTCCAGCCAAAGGGGTCCGGATTGGATTGGCGAGAGATAAAGCCTTCCACTTTTATTACGAGGCAAATCTGGACTATTTGCGACGCCACGGTATCGAACTGGTCGAGTTCTCACCACTGCACGACTCCAAGCTGCCACCCGGTCTTCATGGGCTTGTCATTGGAGGAGGTTTCCCGGAATTATTCGCTGATGAACTCTCTCAGAATCAGGAAATCCGGTCAGAAATCCAATCGGCGATTGGGGATGGATTGACCTGTTACGCAGAGTGCGGAGGATTGATGTGGCTAAGCGAAGAGATCGTTAGCCGGTCTGGACAGCGATTCCCAATGGTGGGCGTAATTCCCGGCGCAGTGGAAATGACACCGGGACTGCAGCACTTCGGGTACTGCGAATGCTCTGAGCTCGGGGACGCCCGAAGCGAAAAGTTTCGCGGGCATGAATTTCATCACTCACGCTGGACTGCAGAAGCCCAACTGGCGAACCTGTGGACGGTCCGCCGAAAGCGGGTTGGCTCAACACGCCGGGAAGGGTTTCAAAAACACGGTCTCCATGCCTCGTACGTGCATCTCTACTTCTCTGCCAGTCAGGTTGTACTGCAGTCTTTGATGAACAAAGCAAGAATTACGGCTTTATGATCTCCTGTCTTGGTGCCGGTCCAGGCGACTTAGGTTATTTAACGCAACGCGCTCGGGAATTGATCGAAACGGCCGAGGTTGTGGCGGGTTTCAGGTCCGTGGTCGACTTGGTTAGACCGCTCGTTCGACGAGAGTGCAAGATTGTCACCATGGGCTACAAGGACCAGGTGGAAATGCTGGAGACGGTCGCTTCGCTGCATCACGAGGGCGCCAAATGTGTCGTCGTGTTCATGGGGGATATCCACTTTTCAGGGTTTCAATTCCTGGAACGTGTTGAGCGTGCTTGCGGTCACCCGGTAGAAACCGTGGCCGGGATTAGCGCCGCGCAGATCCTGGCTTCACGTTGCCGCGTTTGCTTCGATGAGACGTCGTTCATTACTTTTCATCGGCGCGGCAACATTGTGCCTTTCCAGGAGCATCTCGTGCATGCGCTCCAAGACGATCGGAACGCGATTGTCATTCCGCGTCCATGGGATTTCATGCCGAAAGCAATCGCTGATTTTCTGCTGGCTCGAGGCGTTGCTCCTGATCATCAAACCGAGGTGTGGGAACGTCTGTCTCAAAACGAAGCGAACTGGTTGGGGACGCTCGGCGATTGCCGCGGCGACTTTAGTGACATGAGCATCATGCTGATTCGGACGCTGCATCCGATGAAGAGCCAATTGGAACCGGTCGAGACCCGCTCCCGCACGTCCGGGGTCACGGAAAACACCAGCTGTTTCAAAGAAGAAGGCAGGGCAACGCATCAAAGTTCGACGACGAGTACCAAGACGAACTGAAAATGACCGCTTCAGAGACATCGGACTACGACATTGTTATTGCTGGCCACGGCAGCCGGGATCCGGAAGGAGTCCGTGAATTTGAGCGTCTCGTGCAACTCGTCCAGAAACGCGCTCGCGGGCGAAAAGTGAATCATGGCTTTCTCGAGTTCGCCCGCCCGACCATCGATGAGGCGATCCGTGCCAATATCGCCGCAGGAGCGCGCCGAGTGGCGGTGGTACCCGGCGTTTTACTTGCTGCCACGCACGCCAAGAACGATCTGCCAAGTGAAGTTCTCGCACTGCGGCGAGAATTTCCCCAGACCAAGGTACACTACGGTTCGGCGCTCCAATTGCATCCGTTGGTCCTGAAGCTGTTGCGCGAAAAGATTATAAAAGCCGAGGCGCAATCCCCGCAGCTCATTAAAAGATCGGAAAGCTGCCTGGCCGTGGTCGGAAGGGGTACGTCCGATCCGGACGCAAACTCCGATGTCTCGAAACTAGCGAGAATACTTGAAGAAGGGCTGGGGTTCGGAGCTTCATTCGTCTGCTATTCCGGGACCGCAAAGCCGCTGGTTGCGGATGGGCTTAAGCGAGCGGCCCGGCTCGGGTTTTCGAGAATCGTGGTGGCCCCTTTTTTCCTGTTTACGGGAATTCTGGTGAAACGGATTTATTCTGCTGTTGATGCGCTCGCGGTCAGGCATCCGGAAATTGAATTTTTGAAATGTGAGTATCTTGGCATCCACGAGCTCTTGGCGGATGCGCTGCTCGAGCGGGCAGAAGAGAGTGTCACCGGGAATGTTTTAGCCAACTGCAGTCTCTGCAAGTACCGGGTGCAAATCATCGGCTACGAAAAGGAAGTCGGTGCTCCGCAACGAGGACATCACTTTCACGTGCGCGGCGGTGTGGAGAGTGACACAGGCATCCCGCCGATGCCTGTCCAGAATCGTGATGGGAACGCCCGTGTCACTCCCCGAGCTGATGCGCCCGTGGAAGTGCAGCATCCGATTGAATTGGAAAGTTTTCGGATTATTGACGCGAACCGCGATTGGTC
>Ga0210396_10002944_pt1 | contig 17106 bp, 15 predicted proteins | sample IncBWH17OmetaG_FD_155466 | JGI IMG/M metagenome (GOLD analysis project Ga0210396, IMG submission 155466) | Forest soil microbial communities from Barre Woods Harvard Forest LTER site, Petersham, Massachusetts, United States - Inc-BW-H-17-O ... | reverse complement strand
ACAGCACCGCGTCGGCGATGTCTTCGGGTATCAACTTGACCATGTCCGCGGTCTGACGATCGAATGCCTTGCGTGACTCGGGGGAGAGGTGGTCGCTGATCTCGGTATCGACCGTGCCCGGCCCCACCACGCCGACCCGCACCCGCTTGCCCAGCAGCTCCTGGCGGATGCCCTCGCTGAACGCATTCACGCCGAATTTCGTCAGCGAATAAACGGCGGTATTCGGGCGGGCCACCCAACCCGCGGTGGAACTGATGGTGACCAGGTCGGCGACACCGCGTGGTGACGTGGCGGCCGCGTCGATCAGGTGGGGGACTGCGGCCCGGGTCACGTACAAGACACCTTGCACGTTGACGCGCACCAGGTCGTCCCAATCCTGTAGTGGCGCTTCGGCAGCGGGCGCCATCCGCATCAGCCCGGCGTTGTTCACCACGGTGTCGAGCCGTCCCAGCTCGTCGACGACCCGCTGCACCGCCGCGGCGACTTCGTCGGCGTTGGTCACGTCGGCGGCTACCGCCAGCGCCGTCCCGCCGGCCGACTCGATGTCGGTTTTGACTTGCTGCAGCCGCTCGGCGCGACGGGCGAGCAGGGCAACCGCAGCGCCCTGCGCCGCCAGTGCCCTTGCCGTCGCGGCGCCGATGCCGCTGCTGGCGCCGGTTACCAACGCCGCGGTGCCGGCCAACATTCCGGTCATGTCGCCTCCGTCGCATGCACGCCCAAGATCTCGTGCAGAACATAGTCGTTGTGCTCGCCGAGGTCGGGAGCGCCGCGCTCGATCTGTGCCGGAGCAACCGACATTCGCCATGGCGCCGCCAGTATCGGCCGTTGCCCCTCGCGATGATCGCTGACGAAGCGATAAAGTTCACGGTCCCAGAGCAGCTGATCGCTGATCACGTCGACGGTTGTCGCGCTTTTGCTCGACGGCACACCGGCCGACCTCAGCCGCTGCGCCAGCTGCTCGGCGTCGTGGCTCCTGGTGAACTGGGCGAGCTCGCGGTCCAGCGCGTCAGTGTGCTCGAGCCGGCCGGGCATAGCGGCATAGCGTGCGTCGCCGGCGAGCGTGTCGGCGCCCAGGACGTCGCACAGCGCACGCCACTGGGTGTCGTCAGCCACGGCAACGCTGATCCAATCGCCGCCCGAGCAGGGATAGCAGTTGTGCGGCGACATGTCCGGATGGCGGTTGCCTTCCGGGACCAGTTGCTTCCCGGTCAGCTCCTGTTCGAGCAGACAGTCTCCGATCATCGACGAAAGAGTTTCCACCGCCGACACGTCGACGAATTGGCCTTCGCCGGTCACGTCGCGATGAAGCAACGCCGCTACGGCCGCAAAAGCCGCGGCCGCGCCGACGGTGGAATCCCCATAACGCATGCTCGTGCCGAGCGGCGGTCCGCCCGGATAGCCCACCAGGGAAGCGATTCCGGCCAACGCTGCGAAGCACGGGGCGTAGCCGGTCTGATAACCCAGCGGTCCGTCGTTGCCCCACATCTTGATTGACACCGAGATGATGTCGCCCTTGATGGACGTCAGCTGCTGGTATCCGAGTCCCAGACGCTCCATCGCGCCGGGCCGAAGGTTGTTGATGACGATGTCGCTGCGAGCGATCAGATCCCGAAGCCGGTCGGTGCCGGCGGGGGACTTGAGATCCAATTCCACGCTGAGCACTTCAGGATTGATGCTGAGAAAGAACGGCGCATGGTTGATGTCGGTCCCGCCGTAGGCGCGCATCTCGTCGGGATTGGCGGAGGTTTCGACCTTGATCACTTCGGCGCCCAGGAACGCAAGCAGTTTGCCGGCGTACGGGCCGGCCCACACCTTGGTGAGCTCGACCACCCGCACTCCTTCTAGCGGGCCGCCTCGTGACACCTTCGGCGGCTTGAGTTGTGCCGACTTCACTGTCGGCACCGGACGTGGTGTGTCAATGCTGTCCGTGATCTCGGTGGTGTGCTCGCCGAGGGCAGGCGCCGCACTGTTGATACGTGCGGGCGAAGCACTCATCAGGTAGGGAACGCCCGCGTAGGCCGCGGCGCCCAGAACCGGATGGGCGACGTTGCGGAAAAAGCCGCGATGACGGTATTGCGGCGAGTTCTTCAGGTCGGCAGCGCTTTTGACGGGCACAAGGGGAACTCCGAGCCGCTGTGCCTCCTCGGCCGCCGCATCTTTGGTCAGGCCGGCGACCCACGTGGCGAACCCGCTCTGGAAGGTCGCCACTTTCTCCGGGGTGACCGAGAACTCAAGCCAGTCGTCCTCGAACGCGTCCAGCCATTCCGGTTGGCCCATCAATTTTTTCAGGCCTGCCCAGTGATTGCGGCTGGTCATGTACAGGTAGACGAATCCGTCTGCGCACGCGAAGAATGAGGCCGGGCCCTGCTGATCGTAATCATCGCGGGTGTTTTGCGGAGCGATCTCCCCGGTGATGAACCTGCCCAGCACGCAGTCGGCGCGCGACGCAAGGACCGCGTGCTGCGACACGTCGATGAATTGGCCGCGCCCGGTGTGGAGATGCGAGAACAGCGATGCCGCCACACACAACGCCGCATCGAGCCCCGCCTCGTAGTCGGCGAGGAAACGGCCGGGTCCTTTCAGCGGCGGCTTGGCGGCGTCGGCGTGGCTGGGCGTGTGGTACCCCCATCCGCTGCTGTTGAAGACGTTGAAGCTCTTGGCGTTCTGGAACTCCGGCGGAGCCTCGGCGCCATAAGGCGTGATCGAGCAGAACACCACGGCCGGGTGTCGACGCGGAATTTCGGCCGCTGACAAGCCAATCGCCTCGGCCCAACTCGGCGCATGATCGTCGACGACTGCGTCGGCCGTCGCGATGATCTTGTGCAGCTTGTCGATGTCGGCCGCTGAGCTGAGATCGAGCCCGACCGAACGCTTGTTGGTGTTGAGGTATGCGAACAGCGCGCTGCGCTCCGGGCCGCCGCCATCACCGATGATCGGTGCCATCGCGCGAGTCGGGCTGCCGCGATCCGGGCGTTCCACCTTGATCACCTCGGCGCCGAAGTCGGCGAGAAGTTTCCCGCAGTACTCTCCGGCAACCGATTCGGCCAGCTCGACGATCCTGATACCAGTCAGCGCCGACATGCACTACCTCGAGACATCAGGGCTTGGCGCGGCCCGAGCGGCTCAGCCGCCACTCGGGCGGGAAGTTCAGGTCGTTGTCCTTCACCACGTTGTTGAGGCCCTTCTGGAATGTGCCTTCAGTGAGGTCGACCTCTTGCGCGTCGTTTTGGATCAGTGGCAGCATGCCCTCGACCATGCCGGTCAGCAGGCTGCCGAAGTACTCACCCTTGTGCTGCTTGTACAGCTCCAGGAAGGTCTTCTGCACCGCCACCGTGTCGGTCGGGCGGGACCGCGAGCACGCCAGTGCGTATTTCTCGGTCTCGGCTTCCAGCTTATCGCGGGGAACGACGCTGTTGACGAAACCGCAGTCATACATCTCCTTTGCGCTGAACGGCCTTCCAGTGAAGAGCATTTCGGAGAACTTGCGCAGCCCCATTGTCTCGGCCCACCACCACAGCCGCGGCCCCCACCCGACGTAACGGAAAGCCGGGTGCCCGAACAGGGCGTCGTCGGAGGAGATCACTAGGTCTGCGTCGCCGGCCTGGTAGAAGTGCCACCCGTAACAATAGCCCTTGGCCTCGATGATGCTGATCTTCCGAAGCTCCTGTAGCGGGCGGTTTCCGGCGCGGGCTTTGGCGTAGAAGTCGGTGACGGTGGACAGGTAGCGGTAGGAGCCGCCCGGGGGGTACTTGACCTCGTCGTCATTGATCGCGAGCTCATGCAGCAGTGGCATGCCTGGGTTCTCGAGCATCGGACGCTGCTCGGGAAGGTCTCCGCCGCTGCCGAAATCCTCGCCCTCGCCGCGGATTACGACGACCTTGACGTCGTCGTCGACGTTGCATTTGTGGATCAGGTCGGCATAGTTCTGCCGCATACCCAAACTGGTGGCGTTCTGCGCCTCAGGACGATCGAAGGTGATGTAGGCGATCCGGTTCTTCTTGTCCTTCTCGAACTTGATGTACTGCTCTGCTTCCTTCTTCAGTTTCTCGTAGTCGTATTCAGGCATGACTTATCTCCAATTCGTTGTGTCTACTTGAGCAAAGCACCGGCGTCGACCGGTAGCGAAACGCCGGTGACATAACGAGATTCGTCAGAGGCGAGGAACAGGACCGCGTTGCTGATGTCGGCGGCCTCCACCCATGGCACCGGCAGCGTGTGCGTCATCTGCGAGAACGGGGCGAAGTCGTCTGGCCCGGGATTCTCCAGATCGGGCCGAAACAGCTTGAACGTCACGTCGTTCATGGTCATCGGCGTGTTGACCTGACTGGGGTGCACCGAGTTGACTCGAATGCTGTGCTGGCCGAGTTCGACGGCGAATGACCGCATCAGTCCCATCACGCCGTGTTTGGCGGCGATGTAGTGGCCGGTGTAGGCCATGGCCTTGGGCGAGCCGACCGAGCCGGTGAGCACGATGGAGCCACCGCGTTCGCCGGCGATGATATGCGGCACACCGGCTTTCACGGTCTTCCAGACGCCGGAGAGGTTGACGTCGAGCATGTCCTGCCAAGTTTTCTCCGGGAGCTTGTGCAGTTTGCTACCGAAGGTGCCGATGCCCGCGTTCGCGACGATGATGTCGAGGCGGCCGAGTTGTTCAACGCCGCTGTCCACCAAAGCCTTGAGCGCGTCGTAGTCACGCGCGTCGACCTCCGCGGCCACGATGCGGCGGTTCTGGGCCTTGACCAATTCGACCGTCTCGGCGAGGTCGGCCGGTGTCGAGTGCGGGTAAGCCAAGTTGTCGATCGGCCCGCAGATGTCGAACGCGATGATATCAGCGCCCTCTTGAGCCAACCTGACGGCGTGGCTGCGGCCCTGGCCGCGTGCTGCACCGCTGATGAACGCGACCTTACCCTCAACGCGGCCAGTCATCGTTGCCTCACGCTGTCCGGGCCGGCATCGTTTCCCACCCTCGTACAGTCGATGTCGGGCTGAGGCGGGCATTGGCCAGGTCGACCTCCCACTCTGGGAAGCGTTTGAGGATCTCTTCCAGGGCGATTCGGCCTTCCAGGCGCGCCAACGCTGAGCCCAGACAGAAGTGGGTTCCCACGCTGAACGCCAGGTGCTGACGAACCGGCCGGTGGATGTTGAATTCCTCGCTGTCCGAGCCGAATTGGCGATCGTCGTGGCAGGCGGCACCGAGCAGCATCATCATCACGGCGCCTTCAGGGACGGTTTGGCCGTGGAAGCTGATGTCGCGGGTCACGTACCTGGCCGCGTGCGGGGCTGGTGTTTCGAAGCGCAGCAGTTCCTCGATGGCCTGCGGTATCAGCGCAGGATTGTCAACCAGTTCGCGGCGCTGATCCGGGTGTTCGGCGAGAACCTTTCCGGCCCAACCGATCAGCCGGGTGGTGGTCTCGTTGCCTGCTCCGGCGACGACGTTGAGGTAGATCAACAACTCATCGCGGGTCAGCCGGCGGGTGGTGTCGGTCTCGTCGACGAACTCGACGTTGAGCAGTTCGGTCATGATGTCATCAGATGGATGCGTGGCGCGCCAGTCGATGTAGGCGGCGAAGATTTCGCCGGTGGCCAAGCCGCGGTCGGCGTTCATGGGTTTGCCGGCCTCGGTCCGTAGCTGCGCGTTGGTGCGGTCGCGGATGAATTCCTGATCGTCTTCCGGGATGCCGAGCAGCATGCTGATGACCTTCATCGGCATCTGGGCGCCCAGGTCGGCGACGAAGTCGAGGTGTCCGGAACCGATGAGCGGGTCCAGCGACTGGGCGCAGAATTCGCGGATCTGAGGCTCAAGCGCCGCGATTTTGCGTGGGGTGAACATCCGGGCCAGCAGCTTGCGGTGGATGTCATGGATCGGCGGATCTTCCATGATGAGCAGGCCTGGCGGGATGTCGAGATTGGCCTTGATCAGCTCCAGAATGATGCCCCGGGCTGAACTGAACGTGCCGTGGTCGACCAGACCCTTGTCGACATCGGTGAACCGGCTCAACGCGTAGAAGTCGTGCTGTGCGTTGTAGTACAGCGGCGCTTCTTCGCGCAGCCGGCGGAACATGGGATAGGGGTCGGCGTTGAGGACGACGTCGTACGGATCGTAGTAGACGTCGCGGACGTCCGTGCCGGTGCTGATCGTCACGAAATCTTGCCTTTCGCTACAACTTCCACACCCGGATGCGCCGCATACCGGGGTCGATGCCGCCAGTGTGTCAGCGTCTGAGGCGGTTCGGGCGATTTGTACCTTCTGCTTAACGGGCTTCGGCCGGCTCAGACGCCGCCGGTTAACTCTATTGCCGTAGAGAACCACATGCGCCGGCATTTCCACAAGAGCCGGGTGGCCTAGCGGCTGGGCGATGACCGCTTGCCCCGCGGCTGCAGCGAGGCGCCGTTGCGGGTGAGACGTCCCTGCTGTTCGCTGCGCAAGACCCCGGTCACGACGGCCGACAGCACGGCGTCGAGCTGCTCCGGGCTGTCGATGATCCGGTCGCCGTGGGCGAATCGCAGCATAAGCCCGTTGATGAATGTCAGCGTGACGTTGCTCAGATCGTCCACGACGGCGGGATCCAGTTCGGCCCCGTGTGGCAGGAGCTGCACCAAGATGTCGTGATGCAGCTTGGTGAATGCGTCGGTGGCGCGCTGCAGGATTGCGGCAATCTCAGGATCGCGGGTCGCCTGCATGGTCAGTTCGTAGCGCACCTTGGTTCGGCTCAGCTGCGGCTCTTCGCCGGACTGGATGACCAGCTTTGCCAGATTCGAGGCGGACGCTCCGTCGTCGCGGCCGGCCTGGTCGGCAACCGACTGCAACGCGGCCAGGTCGAGCTCGACCATCCGCTCGGCAACCGCGCGTAGTAGCGCTGAGCGGGTGCGGAAGTAAAACGAGGTGGTGCCGTCGGGCACGTCGGCGCGGCCGTCGACTTTCAGATGGCTCAGACCCTTGGCGCCGTCATCGGCCAGCAACTGAATCGCCGCATCGCAGAGTTCGCGGCGGCGCTGGTCCGGATTCGGCTTGCGTCTCTTTTGTATGCCGGCAGTGTAGCGGGCTGTTGCCGGCGGTTTTGGTGTCAAAGGAGATCCCTGTGGGGTGCTGGGTTTCGTTCGACACCAGACTACTCTATATTCGTAGTGTCAATTCCAAAATCGTCTAGCCAGCCGAATGGACAGCTCGTGGCCGCTCCTGCCAGCCCCCTCACCCACCTGAATAGCCCGGCGCAGCTGCCGCGTGCGAAGTCGCGACGCCCGACGGCCGAGGACACCGACCGGTATCAGGACCGCTACCGACTGCACGTCGTCGCCACGAACATCGCCGACGTGGTCACGTCACTGGGCGGGCTGATCTTCGATCGGGCGATGGCGGGATGGGATGTCACGGTTGCGGTCGACGGAAGCGTCAACGACCGGGCGATACGCATCTTGGGCGGCAGAGTCGCGGCGGCCGGACCGGGCTGCCCGCGCGCACACGTACTTGCCCTTGCCACCGATGTGTTCGTGACGAACGAGCCGGTGCGACGGCTGGCCCTGGCGGCGCGCAAGGGGAATGCGACCGAGGTCCTCCTCTGGGGCCGGCGCCAGCCGCCGAATCTGAACTGTACGTTCGTCCCGGTCCGGCACCGGCCGAGCGCTGCCGCGCAGGTCTTCAAATCCCATGCCCTGGCCGCTCGGGGAACGTTCGCCGCGGAGCCGACCGAAGAGGGCTTCTACTCGATGGCCTAACCCCTGGTCACCCGGGCTTGCGGGCCGTGACGAACTGCAGAAAGCGTTGGGTCTGCTGCTCGACGTCGACCAGGCCGGCGGAGCTGAACAGGCCGACGAACGCGTGTCGATCGAACATCCGCAGCCCGATAGCGCTGGTCACAATGGCCGTCGCACGCCGGATCGGCGACGGCTGCCCGTTGTAGCTGGTGAGTATCGCCAGTCGACCGTCCGGCGTGAGAACCCGCACCATCTCGCGGGCCACTTGGAACGGCTCGGGCATCAGGTAGAGGGCACCGAAACAGCAGACGGCGTCGAATGTTTCATCGCCGAACGGCAGCGAGTGGCCGTCGCCGCGGACGTAACAGGTGTGTGGCCCACTGTTGTCCAGCACGGCACGGGTCAGCATCGGCTCGGAGATGTCCAACCCGACGGCAAGGCCGCCGTCGGAGAGTCGTTGTGCCAGCTGACCGGTGAAATTGCCTGGGCCGCAGGCGACGTCGAGCAATCTACGCGTGCTGGACAGGTGCAATGCCTCGGCCGCGCGGCGTTGCTCGGCACCGGTGGTGACGCCGCTGGCAACGTAGAACGCAACCGGGCGCCACAGTCGTTCGTAGACGCCCGCGAGCAACGGGTTGTGCATCGCGCGCTGGGCGACCGTGGGGAGGTCGGGCGCCATTGATTCGCCCAGCACGTCGAGGAAACCGTGCCGCACGGCAGCCGTGCGATCGAGCAAATTGCGGGTTGCCTGCAGCGGATCGTCGGTGATGCCCATCCCCCGAGTCTGGTCCATCCTTGCTGCAACCCGAACCCAGCCCATAGCCTTGGCACCATTAGACCGCGACCGGGGGTTCGCCGACCTGGCGCGTATGAGACGGCAACAGGGGCGGATTGGGCATCGTGACCGAACTGACCGCGCTGCGCGCCGACGAACTCGCGGCACTGGAGATCTTCAAGGGCTGTCCGCCCGAGGACCTGATGCCGCTGGCAGCGAGCCTGCAGCCGCTCCAGGCCGCTGCGGACCAGGTCCTCATGCAGCAGGGCGAGCAGGCAGTTTCCTTTCTGCTCATCTCGTCGGGTACGGCCGAGATCAAGCACGTCGGCGATGACGACGTGGTGACCGTCGAGCAGGTGTCGGCCGGCACGATCGTCGGCGAAATCGCCTTGCTGCGTGACATCCCACGGACGGCGACCGTCACCACCACCGAACCGTTGGCCGGCTGGATCGGCGACAACGACGCGTTCGCACGGATGGTGCACATCCCGGGGATCATGGGCCGGTTGGTGCGCACGGTCCGACAGCGACTCGCCGCCTTCCTCACGCCGATCCCGGTTACGGTTCGCGACGGAACAGAACTGCTTCTTCGTCCGGTGCTGCCCGGCGACAACGAGCGAACCATGCAGGGTCGCGTCCTATTCTCCAACGACACGCTGTATCGGCGGTTCATGTCACCGCGCGTTCCCAGCCCCGCGCTGATGGAGTACCTGGCGGAGGTCGACTACGTCGACCACTTTGTGTGGGTGATGACCGATGGGAATGGCAACCCGGTTGCCGACGCCCGGTTCGTTCGGGACGACGACGAACCCGCCATCGCCGAGATCGCGTTCACCATCGGCGACGCCTATCAGGGCCGCGGGATCGGTTCTTTCCTGATCGCCGCGCTTTCCGTCGCGGCCCGGGTGGACGGAGTCGAAAAGTTCTCCGGCCGGATGCTTGCCGACAACGTGGCGATGCGGACCATCATGGACCACTACGGCGCTCTCTGGGAGCGCGACGATGTCGGGGTGGTCACCACCGTCATCGAGGTGCCCGATCTACGGGATCTTCCGCTGAGCCGCGATATGGCGACTGACATCAAACGTGTTGCACGCCAAGTTATCCGGGCCGTCGGCTAGGATGCGGCTCCGCGTCCGTGCGATGTCCGTGATCGTCCTGCTGCTCGCCTCATGCACCCACGCACGTCAACCAGCGCCCGCACCGTCGCAAAGTACTTCGGCTCGCCACGTCAACCCCGCCAACATCAGGCGGCTGGGACGTGAACTGCCGCCCGGCTATGAGGTGACCGGGATTTCGGGCCAGGCCGCGCCGCCGGTGATCTGGGGTTTGGGCGGGGACGGCGCGGCAAGTCCTGCGCGCTGCGCGGCGTTGGCCGACCCGGCCGGCGGACACGGCCAATCCGCCCAAGGCATTTCGGGGTCCGGTGCCGGCGGCATCGTCTACGTGGTGGTTGCGGCCGCGCCGACGGGTCCGGTTGCGCTGGACCAGTCCTTGGTGAACCAGTGTCACGAGTGGACCATGACCAGCCGACGTGCCACGGCCCGCGTTAATCTGGTCGATCCGCCCCGCATCGACGGCGCCGAAACCCTTGGCATGGCTGCGGATATCACCACGTCAGTCGAAGGCGGCAATGAAATCGGCTCGCAGGCAAACACCTTCACTGCCTACCTCGGCGACTACTACGCCTTCACCACGGTGATCAGTGACCCCGGCTCGCCGGATTCTGCGCTGAACCCGCTGTTCGCGTCTAACCTGCTGGTCAAGGCTGTGTCGGCGTTACGTGCCTAAAGGCGGTGCATTAGATTGACGCGGATGATGAGAATAGCGGTCGCGATCGGAAGTGCCTGCTTGCTGGCGGCCTGTTCATCTCACGGATCGTCGGATAACGCGCCCTCCGCCGATATCACCAAGATTTCGCAGGTGAAGTCCGACTTCGGGCCGGAGTTCAAGGTCAAGGACGTCCCGAAGACCGGTATCGATCCCAAGGTGCTGGCGACGCACAAGCTTCCGCCCGGGCTGAAGTTCGACCCGCCTGACTGCTCGTCCTTCGTGGTCGGCCAGGACATGCCGCCGGGCCTGCAGGGAAACATGGCCGCCGTGTCCGCCGAGGGCGATGGGAACCGGTTCATCGCGATGGCCGTCCAGACGTCCGCGCCGGTGCCCTTCGAGGACCCCAGCAGGAACTGCAGGAAGGTGGCATTCGAGGGCGGCCGGATGCGCGGCCTCATTGAGGCCGTCGACGCACCGCAGATCGACGGGGCACGCACCCAGGGGGTGCATCGCGTCCTGCAGACCGTGGTGCAGGGAAAGCCCCGCAGCGGCGAGCTTTACAACTACTCCGCGCACTTCGGCGACTATCAGGTGATCATCACCGCCAACCCGATGCTGCAACCCGGCAAACCCGCCGCGGCCATCGACACCAACAAGGCGCGCGACCTACTGGTCAAATCGGTCGCCGCGATCAGAGGCTGACTTCTTAACGCACGTCTCTGGGCCGGAACTGGATACTGACCCGGGGGCCGGTAGCCGCCGACGTTTTGGGCACCGAGTGCTCCCAGGTCCGCTGACACGAACCACCCATCACCAGCAGATCGCCGTGAGCCTGCGGCAGTCGCAACGACGGGCCACCGCCGCGCGGCCGCAACGCGAAGGTGCGGGTGGCGCCGAGGCTGACGATCGCCACCATGGTGTCGCGGGTGCTGCTGCGGCCGATGGTGTCGCCATGCCAGGCGACACTGTCCGATCCGTCGCGGTACCAACACAGCCCTACTGTGGTGAACGGCTCGCCCAACTCGCCGGCGTAGATGTCGTTGAGCCGGCGGCGCAGTCGGCTCAGCCGCGGGTGCGGGGGATCCTCGACGGTGAGGTCATGAAAGCTCACCAGGCGCGGCACATCGAGGACGCGGTCGTACATCTGCCGCCGCTCGGCTCGCCACGGCACCGTGGTGAGCAGTTCGCTCAATAAGTCGTCGGCCCCGCTCAGCCATCCAGAGCGGATGTCGATCCAGGCTCCGTTGCCCAGCGGTCTGCGCCCGGCGCACTCGAATAACGACTCCTGTACCGCAATCGCCACGGCGCCGAGTCTATCGCACACTCGTTCGAATTCGCTTGGCGACGATGCGTGCCGCGCAGCGGCCCGGGGAGAAGCCGGGCCATTGAACTACAGGCGGACTGGTCCGGGGCCCTGCTCGGCGAGCACGTCGCCCGGATTGAACAACGCGCAACTGCGCAGGCTCAGACAACCGCAGCCGATGCAGTCGGCGAGGTTATCGCGCAGCCGCTGAAGGTGCAGGATCCGATCGTCGAGGTCGGTTCGCCAGCCGGCGGACAGTCGAGCCCAGTCCCGGCTGGTCGGGACCCGATCGGCGGGCAGCGTGGCCAGGGCGTCGCGGACGCGTGCCAGCGGAATGCCCAGCCGGTGCGACATTCTGATGAAGGCGACCCGTCGTAGGGTGTCGCGACTGTAGCGGCGCTGGTTGCCCGACGTGCGCCTGCTGGTGATCAGCCCCTGCCGCTCGTAGAAATGCAAAGCCGAGACCGCAACGCCGGCCCGAGCGGCCAGTTCGCCGGGCAGCAGTTCCTCGGTGTCCATAACCTGAACCATAGTATCGGTTGTTCGCAGTGCGCTGACCAGGGAAAAACGAGATCAGAGACGTGCAGCGCCGTGCATTGAGAGGCTGAATATCTTGACCTGAGCAACCTCCCCGTTGACAGGGGTGGTGCGCCTTACTTCATTGCGGCACCGCCGATTTCGCGTCGCGGACTCGGCTCATTCATCGGTTTGGTTCCGCGACCGATGTCAGAATCGGCATCACGCGCGGAAGCGGCTGAGCGTGCGGATCTTGTTCATCACGTCCAACGCCGCGACCTTGTAGGCCTCGGCGAACGTTGGGTAGTTGAACACCGCGTCCACCAGATACTCGAGCGTGCCGCCACAGCCCATCACCGCCTGACCGATATGCACGAGTTCGGTGGCGTTGGTGCCGACGATGTGCACTCCCAGCAGCTTTAGGTCGTCGGGGGAGACCAGCAGTTTGAGCATGCCGTGGGAGGCGCCGGTGATTTGGCCGCGGGCCAGTTCTCGGTAGCGGGACACGCCGACCTCGTAGGCGATTGAGTCGTTGGTGAGCTCGACTTCGGTGGCGCCGACGTAGGACAGCTCCGGGATCGTGTAGACGCCGATCGGCTGCAGCTCGAGCATCCCGGCTGTCGGTTCGCCGAAGGCGTGGTTTGTGGCCAGCCGACCCTGCTCCATCGACGTGGCTGCTAGCGCCGGAAACCCGATCACGTCGCCGACGGCGTAGATGTGGTCGACCTTGGTGCGGAACTTGCCGTCGACGAAGATCCGTCCGCGGCTATCGCTTTCCAACCCGGCGTTGGCCAGGTCCAGATCGTCGGTCTGGCCCTGCCGACCAGCCGAATACATCACCGCCGCGGCGGGGATCTGCTTGCCGCTGGCCAGGGTGGTGACCGTGCCGGAGGCGCCGACGTCGACGGCGGTCACCTCCTCGCCGAACCGAAACGTAACGGCCAGCTCGCGCAGGTAAAACTGCAGGGCCTCGACGATCTCGGGATCACAGAAATCCAGCATGGTATGCCGTTTTTCGACGACGGTCACCTTGGTGCCGAGGGCGGCGAACATTGACGCATACTCGATGCCGATCACGCCGGCGCCAACCACCACCAATGATGCCGGAACGAACTTCAGGTTGATGATCCCGTCGGAGTCCAGCACCCGCTCTTCGTCGAACTCCACGCCCGGTGGTTGCGCCGGCTTCGTACCTGTGGCGATGACGATGTAGCGCCCGCTGACGGTGACCCGCTCGCCGCGGTGCTGGTCCTCGACCAGCACTGTGTGCTCGTCGATGAAGCGGCCGTGGCCGGTGTAGAGCTCGACGCGGTTGCGGATCAGCTGCGAGCGCACCACCTCCTGCTCCTTGTCAATGACGTGCTGGGTTCGGGCCAACAGGTCGGCGGGGGTGATGTTTTCTTTGACTCGGTAACTCACGCCGTACAGCTCGCGCTGGGTTATGCCGGTCAGGTAGAGCACCGCCTCGCGCAGCGTCTTCGACGGGATGGTGCCGGTGTTGGTGCACACGCCCCCGAGCGTCCCGTCGTGTTCGATGACCGCCACCGTTTTGCCGAGTTTGGCTGCGGCGATGGCCGCCTTCTGTCCGCCGGGACCTGAACCGATGACGACAAGGTCGTACTCCCGCATGGATGGGTGCATGTGCGATTCCTTTACGGCGCGCGGAGATGTCTTACCTGTGGAGCTGATTGGCAAAGTCAGTATCGACGTCGGCGGGCGCCATAACGACCAAAGCGATTGCGGCGGCGAGTTTTCCAGAGTTGGTCATCGGGCGGGTGACCAGTCCCACACGGATAGGTCATCGGGTGGGTAGTCGGCGCAGTGATCCGCTTCTTTGGCGGCGACGCCGGTGTTGTTGAAGAAGATCTTCGCCCAGTTGGGCCATGCCGCCGTCATGGGATCGGCAAAGTTGGTGACCATTTGTTCGGAATAGGCTCTGCGATCGGCAGAGTTGAGCGAATAGAAGTAATGCGCACTGTCGATGGCGGCCTGTTGAACCTGGGGCGACTTGTTGTGCTTGTCGATCATGTAGCGCTCATAATAGATTGGCGTGAAATCGCGTGCGGCGGCGAGGATCTGCTCGGCGGTGCACGTGCTGACGATCATCGGGTGGGGGATCGGGTAGTCGTCGGTCGAGTCGGCCATCGCGGTGGCGGGCAACGCCGTCGCGACCGCGGTGGTAAGCGCGGCGATCCCGGCTCGCAGAACCGAACGTGCTCGCGGTCGCCTCGGTCGGCGCATGGGTATCTCCTCTCTGGTCGATGCGGCGGGTCGGGCTCGCGGATTGGGCTGCAACATCATTGGTGACGTGCGGCCGCTGAGGTCAGGATCGGTACCTGGTCGGGGCAGTACGTGCTGATTGCGGCGGCGAGGAATTGGTAGCTTTGCGCGGTGGTGGTACCGCGCGGCAGGTTGACCAACGCGAAGTGGGCGGACTTGTCCGCAGTGATGTCTAGGCCGTTGTGTAGTCGTTCACACGTGATCTTGCCCAGCCAGGCGTTGTAGTCGAGGGGACCGTAGATGCCTTGCCCGTGAAGCTGATTGGCGAAATCGGTATCCGGGTCGGCGTGTGCCGGGTCGGCCACGGTGACCACGGCCGCCGCGACCATTACCAGCACTGAGACCTTCGCTAATCTCATTGCAGTCCTTCGTGACTCATCGCACCCACACGGAGCGGCTGGGTCGTGGTCGTCTCGTCGGTCGGCTGCTGAATCCGGGGCAGGTTGTGGTCGCCGCGGGGGTAGACGACTTGCGGCCACCAGAACCAGCGTCCCAGGAGCGTGGCGATCGAGGGCATCAGCAGTGAGCGCACGATCAGGGTGTCGAGCAGTAGCCCGATGGCGATGGTGGAGCCCAGCTGAGCGACAATAATCAGACTGCTTCCGAGCATGGAGGCCATGGTGACGGCGAACACCAGGCCCGCAGAGGTCACCACTCCACCCGTGCCGGCCATGGACCGGATCATTCCGGTCTTGAGTCCGGCGTGGATCTCGTCCCTGATCCGGGAGACCAGCAGCAGGTTGTAGTCCGATCCGACCGCTAACAGGATGATGACCGACATCAGCATCACCAGCCAGTGGATTTTCATGCCGAAAAGGTCCTGCCAGATGAGCACCGAGAGCCCAAAGGATGCCGCAATGGAGCTGGCCGCGGTGCCGACGATCACGGCCGCGGCGACCAGGGCTCGGGTGAGAATCAGCATGATGATGAAGATCAGCGTGAGCGAGGACACCACCACGATCATGAGGTCGTATTTGGCGCCGTCGTGCATGTCTTTGAAGGTGGCAGCGGTACCACCCAGATAGATTTTGGCGTCCGACAGCGAGGACATTTTCAGCCCGTCCTGGGCGGCTTTTCTCTCCGCGTCGACACGCGCGATTCCCTGCGGGGTCATCGGATCTTCCTGGTGGGTGATGAAGAAGCGAGCGGACTTGCCGTCGGGTGAGAGGAACATTTTCAAGCCCCGCTGGAATTCCGGGTTTTGGAACGCTTCGGGTGGCAGGTAGAAGAGGTCACCGTTCTTGGCGGCGTCGAAACTCTGTCCCATGACGATCGCGGTGTTGTTGAGCGCCGCATTTTGGTTCTGTATTGCCGACATGGTGCTTATCGTCGACAGTATCAATCCCCGGGTGTTCTTTGTGGTCTCGATAATCGGGATCAGCAGCGCGAGCGTCTGCGGCAAGAGCGCATCCAGTTTTTGGGTGTCTTGGTTGACGTTGTGCACCTTCTCGGTGAGCGCATCTATGCCGTCCAAGGCGTCGAACAACGACCTCAGCGACCAGCAAACTGGAATGTCGAAGCAGTGCTTGTCCCAATAGAAGTAGGACCTGATCGGACGATAGAAATCATCGAAATCCGCAATGTGATCGCGCAATTCGTCGGTGATACCCGACAGGTCGTTCGTGTTTTGAGCCAGGTCGTGAGTAGTGGCGACGACCTGGCTCAGGACACCGTACAGCCGCTGGGTGGTGTCGATGAGGATCTGCAAATCGTCGGCCGTCTTCCGCAGATTAGCGATGGTAGTTTGCTGGAACGGATATTGCTGCATGGTGCTCTGGCCCCCCATGCTGTTCTGGAACGGTATCGAGCTGTGCTGAATCGGAATTCCCAGCGGCCGGGTGATGTCCTGGACCATGGCGATACCCTCGGTGTTGAGGACGTTTCTGGCCACCCTGTCCAGAACCAGCATGTCGGCCGGATTGCGCATGTCGTGGTCAGCGTCGACCATCAGGATGTCCGGATTCATCCGGGCCTGGGTGAAATGGCGGTCGGCAGCGGCGTATCCGAGATTGGCCGCGGTACTGGCGGGCTGGTAGAAGCGATCGTTGTAGCTCGTCGTATATCCGGGCAGGGCGACCATACCGATCATCACCACGATCGAGCTGGCGGCCAGGATCGGCGCGGGCCACCGGACCACCGCGGTGCCCACCCGGCGCCACAGTCGGCCCCGAGCCGCGCGCTTGGCTTCGAAGAGACCGAAACGGCTGCCGACGAAAAGGACAGCCGGCCCCAGCGTGATCGCGGCCGCCACCAAAACGAGCATTCCGATCGCCACGGGTGCACCCATCGTGGTGAAGTACGGCAGCCGCGCAAAGCTCAGACAGTACGTCGCCCCGGCAATCGTCAGGCCCGAACCCACGATCACCGGACCAACCGACCGAAAGGTGGTGTAGTACGCGGTTTCGCGATCCTGACCGGCCCCACGCGCCTCTCGATAACGGCCGAAGATGAAGATCCCATAATCCGTCGCGGCTGCGATCGCCAGCATGGTCAAGATATTCGATACGAACGTGGTCAGCCCGAAAATGTTGTAGTTGCCTAGAACCGCGACAAATCCCCGGGACGACTGCAACCCGATCCCGGTCAAGAAAAGCTGGACCAGGGTGGTGACGATGGAGCGGTAGACCAGCAGCAACATGACCGCGATCGCCACGAGAGTAAACAACGTGATCTTCTTCAGGCTGGCGTTCCCGACGACGTGCTGATCAAAGGTGAGCGCGGCCGGGCCGGTCACGTAGGCCTTCACCCCGGGCGGGGCAGGCGTTGC
>Ga0210396_10002942_pt1 | contig 17114 bp, 14 predicted proteins | sample IncBWH17OmetaG_FD_155466 | JGI IMG/M metagenome (GOLD analysis project Ga0210396, IMG submission 155466) | Forest soil microbial communities from Barre Woods Harvard Forest LTER site, Petersham, Massachusetts, United States - Inc-BW-H-17-O ... | reverse complement strand
TCCGCCCCCGCCGGCCGTTGTGCCGGTGATACCGGTGCCGGTTGCGCCGCTACCAATGCCCGGTCCAGGCCCGCTGGCACCTGGGCCGCCGCCCCCGATGCCCGGGCCTGGACCGTGGGCTCCAGGTCTCCACCCGGGGCCGCCGGGTCCTGGTCCCATGCCGGGCATCCCGCACGGCCCTGGTCCAGGTCTCCCAGGCATCCCGCACGGCCCGGGTCCTGGGCTCCCACACTTTCCGGGTCTCCCGGGCTTCCACCTGTGACCGCGCGGGTCTAAAACGCCATCGGGCTGTGCGGATCCGGTCGAATCCGCTTCACGCCGCGCTTTAATGGGGCGATGGAGCTGATGTCGCCAACCGACTCGATTTTCCTGCTGACCGAATCGCGCGAGCACCCTATGCACGTCGGTGGCTTGCAACTGTTCAAGCCGCCGGAGGGGGCCGGGCCGGAGTTCGTCCGAGAAGCCGCCGCCGCTCTGGCCGCCAACCGCGAATTCCAACCCACCTTTCGCAAGCGACCCGCCTGGGTCGTCGGCGGACTCGCCAACGTTGCGTGGGCTTACGACGATCCGGATGACGTCGACATCGACTACCACCTGCGGCGCTCGGCACTGGCGTCGCCGGGACGGGTCCGCGAGCTCCTCGAGCTGACCTCGCGACTGCACAGCAGCCTGCTGGACCGGCATCGCCCGCTCTGGGAGGCCTACTTCGTCGAGGGACTGAACGACGGCCGGTTCGCCCTTTACAGCAAGTTTCACCACTCGTTGATCGACGGCGTCTCCGCGCTGAAACTGATGCAGCGCACGCTGTCGACCGACGCGGATGATCCGGAGCTGCAGGCGATTTGGAGTCTGCCCCGACGCCATCGCCGTCCGGCCGAGCGGTCCCGATGGCAGGCGCTCAGGCAGCTAGCGGGATCTGTTGCGGCCTTTGGTCCCTCGACGTGGTCGCTGGCCCGGGCCGCGCTGGTGGAACAGCAACTGACCTTGCCGTTCGCCGCACCGCGCACCATGCTCAACGTTCCCATCGGTGGTGCGCGGCGGGTGGCCGCCCAGTCGTGGTCGCTGGACCGGGTCAAGACCATCAAGCGGGCCGCCGGAGTGACTGTCAACGATGTCGTCCTGGCGATGTGTTCCGGCGCGCTGCGCTCCTACCTGCTGGATCAGCATGCGCTGCCCGACGCGCCGCTGATCGCAATGGTCCCGGTCAGCCTGCGTAGAGCGGAGGAGGCCGACGCCGGCGGCAACATGGTCGGCAGCATCCTGTGCAACCTGGCGACCGATGTTGAGGATCCGGCGAAGCGGCTCGAGACAATCAGCGAATCGATGCGGGGCAACAAAAAGGTGATCTCGGAACTGCCTCGGCTACAAGCGTTTGCGTTGTCGGCGTTTCTCCTGGCGCCGCTGGGACTCGCTGCGGTGCCGGGCTTCGTCTCGTCGGCGCCACCACCGTTCAACATCGTCATCTCCAACGTGCCGGGGCTAACCGAACCGATGTACTGGGGCGGCGCCCGGCTCGACGGCAACTATCCGCTGTCGATCGCGCTGGACGGGCAGGCGTTGAACATCACCCTGACCAACAACGCCGACAACATCGATTTCGGCTTGGTCGGATGTCGGCGAAGTGTGCCGCATCTGCAGCGCCTGCTGGGTCATCTGGAAAGCTCGCTGAAAGATTTAGAACGCGCGATCGGAGTCTGACCGGCGACGATGCCTAGGCTGAGCGCGGGGCTGCTGCTGTTCCGGGTGCGCGACGGCGTCGTCGAAGTTCTTATCGGACACCCGGGTGGGCCGTTTTGGGCACGCAAGGATGACGGCGCCTGGTCGATCCTCAAGGGTGAGTACACCGACGGCGAAGACCCGTGGGCGGCCGCGCAGCGCGAATTCGAGGAGGAGACGGGGCTGGCACCGCCGACTGGCCCGCGAATCGACCTTGGCTCGGTCAAGCAGCCGAGCGGCAAGGTGCTCACCGTGTTCGCCGTGCGCGGCGATTTGGATATCGCCAACGCCCAGAGCAATACCTTCGAACTCGAATGGCCCAAGGGGTCCGGGCGGATGCAGGCCTTCCCCGAGGTCGACCGGGTGGGCTGGTTCCCGCTTGCGCAGGCCAAGACCAAGCTCCTCAAAGGACACCATGCCTTTCTGGATCGATTGATGGCACACCCCACCCTGGCCGGTTTGCGCCAAGGCCGATGAGCCTGGCGTATGTTCACATTTGTGCAGACGCTGCGAACATCTGACGACCGGTTCACGGACGTACCCGAATTCCCTTATAGCCCAAACTATTCTGACGTATCAGACGACGACGGCGGGTCGCTGCGAATGGCCTGGGTGGAAGACGGGCCAGGCGATGCTGACCCAGTGCTCATGCTGCATGGCGAGCCGTCGTGGTCCTTCCTGTACCGCAAGATGATTCCCGTGCTGACCGCTGCCGGGCGTCGTGTCGTCTGCCCGGACCTGGTCGGGTTCGGTCGTTCCGACAAGCCGGCGCGCCGAGAGGACCACACCTACGCCCGCCACGTCGAGTGGGTGCGGGCACTGGCGTTCGACATTTTGGACCTGCAGCGGGTCACGCTGGTCGGGCAGGACTGGGGCGGACTGATCGGGTTACGTTTGGCCGCAGAGCATCCCGAACGCTTCAGCAGGCTCGTCGTCGCCAACACCGGCCTGCCCACCGGCGATATCCCGATGCCGAAAATCTGGTGGCGATTCCGCGAGGCTATCCAGGGGCTGCCGACGATCGATATCGGCCGATTCGTGCAGGGGGGCTGTCGTCGGCCGATGAGCGACGCCGTGCGCGCGGCCTACGACGCGCCATTTCCCGACGACACCTATTGTGCCGCACCGCGCGCCATGCCCGGATTGGTGCCGACGTCACCGGATGACCCCGCGGCACCGGCCAACCGCTCGGCGTGGGCCAAGCTGTGCGCGAGTTCGACGCCGATGTTGGTCGCTTTCAGCGACGGCGACCCGATCACCGGCGGGATGTCGCCGATCTTGCAGCGCGAAATGCCCGGCGCGCGGGGGATCCGGCACCCGGTCGTGCACGATGCCGGGCACTTCCTCCAAGAGGATGCCGGAGAAGAGCTCGCCGGCTATATCGTCGAATTTCTGCGCAGCTGACCGGCGTCAGCAGGACACGCGCAGCTCGAACGGCGCCGTCGTCCGTTCGGTCGCCTTGGCGCCGGCGAAGCCGACCGCGGTACCGGCAATGCGATACGTGGGACCGGTCATAGCAACCGCTGCCTCGCCTTGCATATGGCGGTCGTAACTGCCGGTGAAGCCGTCGAAGTTCTGGAACCGCACGAATTCGGCGACCAGCTTTTTCGCGCCGGAGAGCATCACGATGACACTCGAGGCCTCATCGCCGGTCTTGATGGTCCTCAGCCAATCGATGGACTCACATTGCACCGCATCGGTGACCCGCGTCGTGCTGCCGTTGACGCTGAGTTCGGCAGTGCCGGGCGGCAACGTCCCGGGTGCCGACTTGATCGCTGCGTGCGATGAGCACCCGGCAACGCCGATCATCGCGACAGCGACCGCGACGACAACCGATTTACCGTTCACGACAATCCCCCTGGTGGCGATCCTTAAGCCGAATCTAGCGGGTTGACGTCGCGAAACGGCAACCATCTTTCGAACGCCTGCACAATGTGTGCATGACGAGTGTGTCGAGTGTCGCCGAGCCGCAGGCACTTCTGCTGCAACTACTGGATCCGGCCAACCGAGCCGACCCGTATGCGGTATACAAGCAGTTTCGTGACCGCGGCCCCATGTACCTGCCGGAAGCCAACCTGATCGTCTTTTCGGCCTATCGCGACTGCGACGAGGTGCTGCGGCATCCGTCATCCTCCGCCGACCGGCTCAAGTCGACGGTCGCGCAACGCCTGCTCGCCGACGGTGCGACCGCGCGTCCAATGGGGCCTCCCGGTTTCTTGTTCCTCGATCCGCCCGATCACACCAGGCTGCGCAAACTGGTCAGCAAGGCGTTCGTGCCCAAGGTGGTCAGTGAGCTGCAACCGGACATCGCCGAGCTGGTCGACGGGTTGCTGGAGCGCATCGCCGAGCGGGGCCGGTTCGACGCCGTCAGCGATCTCGCTTACCCGCTGCCGGTGGCGGTCATCTGCCGGCTGTTGGGGGTTCCGCTGGAGGACGAGGCTGAGTTCAGCCGCGCATCGGCGCTGCTGGCCCAGGCGCTGGACCCGTTCTTCGCGATCACCGGCGAACCGATGCAGGGTATGGACGAGCGCATTCAGGCTGGTCAGTGGCTGCGAGAATACCTCCACGAGCTGATCGGACAGCGCCGCTCACAACCCGGTGACGATCTGATGTCGCGGTTGATCGCGGTGGAGGAGTCCGGCGATCAGCTAACCGAGGAGGAGATCGTCTCGACGTGCAGCCTGCTGCTGATCGCCGGACACGAGACCACCGTGAACCTGATCGCCAACGCGATCTTGGCGATGTTGCGCAACCCCACGCAATGGGCCGCGCTGGGTGCCGACGCAGATCGCGCGCAGGCGGTCATCGAGGAAACACTGCGTTACGACCCGCCCGTGCAATTGGTAGCCCGAATCGCCGCCGACGACATGACGATCGGGGATAGCAGGGTCGTCAAGGGCGATTCAATGATGCTGCTGCTGGCCGCAGCTCAGCACGACCCCGCTGAGTTCGAGCGGCCAGAGACCTTCGATCCGGATCGAAACACGTTCCGGCACTTAGCATTCGGACGGGGTCTGCACTATTGCCTGGGCGCTCCGCTCGCTCGGCTGGAGGCGGCGGTCGCGCTGTCGGCGATCACGGCGCGTTTCCCCGGAGCGCGCCTGGACGGTGAGCCGATCTATAAGCGAAATGTCACGCTGCGCGGGTTATCGACGCTGTCGGTTGCGGTCTCGGTGTGAACGTGGGCCGGCCGGTTTTGCCGTCGCCGTTTTGACAGTTGTCCACAGTTAGCGGGTTGTCCACAGGCCGTGGGTTGCGGCGCTGCTCGTGACGCTGGTCGCTATTAGAATCGCACGTATGTTCGATACAGGGCTGCCGGGGCCGGAGGATTTAGCCGTCGCCGACGAGGGCATGGTGATCGCCGCCGTTACCGGATGGGCCTGCGTCGAGGCGGCGGCTTCGGCACGCCGGTTGGCGGCGATCGCGGAGTTGGTGCGCCGACGCGCTGACGGTCCCACCGACTGCGCGCAGTGGTCGTGCGACAACTGGGATTCAATGGCCGCCGAGGTTGCGGCTGCCTTGCATGTCAGCCACGGGATGGCGTCGGCCCAGATGTATCTGGGTGTCGCGCTGCGTGACCGGCTACCCAAGGTGGCGGCGTTGTTCGTCGAGGGGGCGATCAGCGCGCGGTTGGTGGCTGCGATCGTGTGGCGCACCGATCTGATCAAAGATGCGGCGGCACTGGCCTTGGCCGATACGACGTTGGCCGAAGAGGCCATCCGGTTTGGGCCGCTGTCGGTGGCCAAGACGGAGCAAGCGATCGACGCCATTGTTGATCGCTACGACCCCGCGGCGCTGCGCCGGACCCGGGCGGCGGCTCGTGGCCGTGATGTGGTGATCGACTCGCCGCATGGCCAGGACGGCACCACCAACGTGTGGGGGACGTTGTACTCGACCGACGCTGCGGTGCTGAACCGCCGCCTGGGTCAGATGGCTGATGGGGTGTGCGACGAGGATCCGCGCACCATTGCCCAGCGCCGCGCCGACGCGTTGGGTGCGCTTGCCGCCGGGGCCGACCGGCTGGTGTGTGGCTGCGGCGACGTTGCCTGCCCGGCCGGTGTCGATGTCGATCAGCGGGCCAGAAGCGTCGTCATTCACGTTGTCGCCGAAGAATCGGCGTTGACCGCGGCCCCCGACCCGCACATGTCGGGGGAACGGCGCGCGTCAGAGGCGCTTGCTGTCGACCCTGAACCCGATCCACCCGGTGACGGGATCAAACGGCCCGCCGGTCGGATGGTCAGCGGCGGTGCGGTGCCGGCTCCGCTGTTGGCCGAGTTGATCCGCGGCGGCGCCAAGGTCACGCCGGTGGGTCTTCCCGTGAACGCAGCGGCCGAGCCGTGCTACCGCCCGTCGGCCGCGCTGGAGCGGTTCATCCGCTGCCGCGATCTGACCTGTCGGTTCCCGGGCTGTGATCGGGCTGCCGAGTTCTGCGATATCGACCACACGGTGGCCTACCCGCTTGGGCCCACCCATCCGTCCAACCTCAAGTGCGTCTGTCGAAAACACCATCTGCTGAAAACTTTCTGGACCGGGTGGTCTGACGAGCAGTGGCCAGACGGGACCATCGTGTGGACCGCTCCCAGCGGTCAGACCTACACGACTCGCCCCGGCAGTCGGCTGTTGTTTCCCCGCATGTGCCTGCCCACCGGCGAACTACCCACTGCCCCAACGGATGATCGACCACTCGGTGATCGCGGGATCATGATGCCCCGACGTCGCCGAACACGCCAACAAGACCGCGCCTACCGCATCGACGCCGAACGCGCCCTCAACGCCGCCCACGTGGCCGAACGCAACAAACCCCCGCCTTTTTAGACCCCACCCAGGCTGGGCACGATGTCGCCGAGCTTGAAGGTGACCGGGGTTTCGAGCTGAGCGTAGGTGCATGACTGTGGTTCCCGATCGGGACGCCAGCGGTTGAACTGCGCGGTGTGCCGAAACCGTGCGCCTTCCATGTGGTCGTAGCGAACTTCAACTACCCGCTCGGGTCGCAGCGGGACAAACGAGAGGTCTTTGCCCGCGTTCCAGCGGGAGTATTCGTTCTTACGGGGCGTGCGTTCGCCTGCTTCGTGGGCAGCCCAATTCCACGGATGGCCATCGAAGGCGGTGACGAGCGGCTGTAGCTCGGTGAATAGGCGCCGCCGCTCGGCCATCGGGAACGCGCCGATGACGCCGACCGATGCGAGTGTGCCGTCGTTGTTGTAGAGCCCGAGCAACAGCGAGCCGATCGCGTCGCCGCCCGACTTGTGCACGCGATAACCGGCGACCACGCAGTCCGCGGTGCGCTCGTGCTTGATCTTGAACATCACCCGCTTGTCCGGCTGATACGTGATTCCCAGCGGCTTGGCGACGACGCCATCGAGGCCGGCTCCCTCGAACTCGTCGAACCAACGTTGCGCGGTCGCCAGATCGGTCGTTGCGGGCGTGACGTGGATCGAGCGGCCCGAGAGGCCCGCCGAACCAGCTAGAGCGTCGACAAGCGCGGCGCGGCGTTCGGAAAATGGCCGCCCGGTGTAGTCGTCTTCGCCGAGGGCGAGCAAATCGAACGCGATGAAGGACGCGGGCGTGTGTTCGGCGAGCATCCGCACTCGTGAATCGGCCGGGTGGATGCGCTGCTGTAGCGCCTCGAAGTCCAAGCCGTGGTCGGTGGCGATGATGATCTCGCCGTCGATCACACACCGTTCCGGCAGCTCGTCCTTGGCCGCCGCGACCAGCTCGGGAAAATAGCGGGTCATCGGTCGCTCGTTGCGGCTGCCCAGCTCGACCTCATCGACGTCGCGGAAGCATATGGACCTGAATCCGTCCCATTTCGGCTCATACGACGCCTCGGGCGGGATGGATTTGACCGATTTCGCCAGCATGGGCGAAACCGGCGGCATGACAGGCAAGTGCATGTGCACATTGTGCTGGAACCCTGTGCTGGAATCGGGATATGGCTGCTGCAGCAGAAGAACTCGACGTGGACGGGATCGCCGTCCGGCTCACTAACCCGGACAAGGTCTATTTCCCCAAGCTGGGAGCCAAGGGAACCAAACGCAAACTCGTCGAGTACTACCTCGCGGTCGGTCGCGGCCCGATGCTCACCGCGCTGCGGGACCGGCCCACTCATCTGCAGCGTTTCCCCGACGGTATCGACGGCGAGGAGATCTACCAGAAGAGAATTCCGCAGCACCACCCCGACCACCTGGAAACGTGCCGCGTCACGTTTCCGTCCGGGCGGACCGCCGACGCGCTGAAGGTGACCCAACCCGCGTCCATCGTGTGGGCGGCGCAGATGGGCACCGTCACACTGCATCCGTGGCAAGTCCGCTGCCCGGAGACCGAGCACCCCGACGAGTTACGCATCGACCTGGATCCCCAGCCCGGCACGGGTTTTGCCGAGGCCCGCGGCGTTGCCGTCGACGTATTGCGGCCGCTGCTCGACGAACTCGGACTGGTCGGCTACCCGAAGACGTCCGGGGGCCGCGGTATCCACGTGTTCCTGCGGATCAAAACGGATTGGGATTTCGTCGCTGTGCGCCGCGCCGGCATCGCGCTGGCACGGGAGGTCGAGCGCCGTGCGCCGGATGCGGTGACGACGTCGTGGTGGAAGGAAGAACGGGGCAAGCGGATCTTCATTGACTTCAACCAGAACGCTCGCGACCGCACGTTCGCGTCGGCATACTCGGTGCGGCGCACCCAAATCGCGACGGTGTCGATGCCGCTGACGTGGGACGAGCTGGCCACCGCCGAACCCGACGACTACACCATGGCTACCGTGCCGGATCTGGTGGCCCGCCGCGACGACCCTTGGGCCGACATGGATTCGGTTGACCAGTCGATCGCGCCGCTGCTCGAGATGGTCGAGGCCGACGAAAAGCGCGGACTCGGCGATCTGCCCTACCCACCGAATTACCCGAAAATGCCGGGCGAGCCCAAACGGGTGCAGCCGAGCCGGGATACGGATCGGAAGAAGGAGCGCTAGAGTCGGCCCGCGACGAATGTGGCGGCCTGGCTGGTCGCATCGGGAACATACGACAGGTGTGCGAGCATGTTCCCGCCTTCGGCGCAGATCATGTCGTCGGGGACGCATATCGCATCCGTCTTCGCCTGATAGGCCGGGCTGATCGGCGGGAACTGGTCGGCCCCCAACTGCCGCGCGTAGGTACTTGACGGATTGCCGAAGAGGGCGACCGCAGCGACATGACCACCAACGCGGGCAGGTAACTCATTGGTTGTCAGATCCATGACACCCGCGCCTTGGGAATATCCACCAAGCACCATCTTGGTGTTCGGGCAGCTTGCCACCATGTTCTGGATGTGAGCACCCGCATCACCGGCGCCGGCCTTCGCGCTGTCGACGTAATCGTCGGTCGCCGGGTAGTTGACCGGGTAGACATCCACGGACCGTCCGGGCACCTGCGCAGTGAGCGAGTCGACGAACGCCTGGCCGGCCCCGCCGACGCCAGGGGGCTCGCCGGTGCCGCGAGCGAACACGACCTGGGCGTCCGGACACGGATCGGCATGGGCAACCCGAAGGCCCGTGGGCGCGGTTGACAAGGCCCATACCAGCACCAGCGCAGTGCCAACGATGGGAGCAATGCTGCGTCTACTCATCTTTAAATGCTGCCATCCCGCCGGAGGTGGGGGAGCCGGCGGTCCCCCCGTTACTCGTGAAAGCGGATTTTGATACGCCGGACTCTCCATGAGTAATAGCATCACGCCATGATCGGATCGCGGCGCGGCGATGCGGGTCAACCTCGAGTTGCGCGATAGCACAGTGGCTCAACCGTCTCTGCTTCAAGGCGACAGCGGCCTGCCACGCGGCGTTAACGGCGCGGCCGATCCGCGGTTCGCCAACGTAATCCGGTTGTTCGCCCGGCTGTTTCCCGGGCGCCGGTTCGGTGGCGGGAGCCTGTCCGTTTACATCGAGGGCCGCCCGGTCGTCGACGTCTGGACGGGGTGGTCGGATCGGGCCGGCGAGGTGCCGTGGACGGCCGATACCGGTGCGATGGTGTTCTCCGCGACGAAGGGCATCGCATCGACGGTGATTCACCGGCTCGTCGACCGGGAGTTGCTGTGCTACGACACACCTGTTGCCGAGTATTGGCCGGAGTTCGGGGCCAACGGCAAAGCCGACATCACGGTCCGCGACGTCTTGCGGCACCGATCCGGGCTGTCGCATCTGAAGGGTGTCAGCAAGACGGAACTGATGGATCACCACCTGATGGAGGAGCGGCTGGCCGCGGCACCGGTTGACCACCTGCGGGGCGCCCCGGCGTATCACGCGCTGACCTACGGGTGGCTGCTGTCCGGTCTGGCCCGATCGGTGACCGGTATCGGCATGCGCGAGCTGGTTCGCAGCGAACTGGCGCAGCCGCTCAACACGGACGGTCTCCATCTCGGCCGACCTCCGGCCGGCGCGCCGACCAAGGTCGCGCAGATTCTGGCCCCGCAGAGCAGTCGGCCCAATCCGGTGTTCAACTTCGTCGCGCCACGGGTGGCGGGTCTGCCGTTCTCCGGGGCCCTGGGCGCAATGTATTTCCCGGGTATTAAATCGCTTGTGCAGGGCGATATCCCGTTCCTTGACGGTGAGGTTCCCGCGGCCAATGGTGTTGTCACTGGCCGCGGCCTGGCGAAGATGTACGCCGCATTGGCCAACGACGGTCGCATCGACGGAACACAGTTCCTGTCGTCGGAGTTGGTCAATGGCCTGGCCGGCAAGCCGCGGGTGCTCCCGGATTTGAACATGATGGTGCCGATGCCGTTTCACCTCGGTTATCACGAATCGCCAGTACCCGGCCTGCTCAAAGGGTTCGGCCATATCGGTCTGGGCGGAACCCTGGGATGGGCTGACCCTCAGACCGCCAGCGCGTTTGGCTATGTCCACAACCGGCTGCTGACACCGATGGTCTTCGACATGGCGTCGTTCGCGGGCTTGGCTCGTCCGCTGCGCAGTGCCATCGATGCGGCCCGGCACGCCGGTCCTCTCGAGGTGCCGCAGTTCGGCGCAACCTACCGCGAACCCCGACAGCGAAAGCGGGCGGTATCGGGAAGGCGCTAAGGCTGTTCCAGCAGCCTTATTCCAGCAGCCGTAGCGGGTGCAAGCCGTCGACCGCACCGACGAACGGCGGGTGGATGCTATAGCCCAGCATGCGGCGGATGTCATCGGAGACCGTTCGGGCGATATCCCGCGACACCGAGAGGGTAAAGGCTTCCATCGGTCGCAGCCACGGTTGGCAGTACTGGGCGGTGACGGCAAGACGGTCGCGGGTGGTCGTGTTGGCTCCTCCGCCATGCCAAAGAGTGCCCACGAAGAAGACGCACGAGCCCGCGGGCATCACAACAGGAATCGCGGGGTCGTCCGGGCCCGGCCGCCGTTTGCCCCAGCGGTGGCTGCTCGGGTATAGCACCGTCGCGCCGTTATCGGCGGTGAAGTCGTCGATCGCCCAGATCGTCGCGGCCGCCAACGGCGCCCGCGGACGGGGAATCGGGTAGAACCCGTCGTCGTGGTGAGCCAGTTGTGCCGACTCTCCGGGCTGAATGTTGATGGCCTGCAACGCCGAAAGCAGGTAGTTGGGCATCAGCAACCGATCCAGCACCGCCAGCACCCGTGGATGATCGACGAGCCGGTCGCACACCCGCGTCCTGCTCAGCACGCTGTAGATGCGCTGGGTGCGATGGCCCTCGAAAGAATTGCGGCCAGTATGTCCCAGCCAGGGACGCACGACGTCGGGGATCTGCCGGCAGTCCTCGGCACTGAGCAGGTTCTCCCAGATGACGTAGCCGTCGCGGTCGAGGGCCGCCATGTCAGCCTCAACGATCGCGGGGTCGACCGAGGCCCCGCTGCTGGGTATCCACTGGTGCCGAAGCGCCAGATCGCCTCTGAGGTCTTCCAGAGTTGTGACGGACTCGTCGTCAGTGTTCATCCGCGTTCATCTGCACTCGTCCTTACCCCTATGACCACAGCCTAACTCCGCCAACAACCCTACCGTCGGCTGTCTGGCGCCCTATCCTGACAACACGGGGGCCGAGCGGCGGAGGTCGGATGACGGCCGTAGCGGCGTGCCGCTCGTGTGGCGTCGAACTCCTCGACAACGCCCGGTTCTGTCACGGATGTGGCGCGGCGGTAGTCGCGATCGACACTCATGCTGAGTACAAGCAGGTGACGGTGTTGTTCGCTGATGTGGTGCGTTCGATGGATATCGCCGCGGCGATCGATACCGAGCGGCTGCGCGAGATCATGGCCGAGCTGGTCAATTGCTCCTCGGTGGTGGTTCAGCGCTACGGCGGTACTGTCGACAAGTTCACCGGCGACGGCATCATGGCGGTGTTCGGCGCGCCGGCCGCTCTGGAGGATCACGCCCTCCGGGCGTGTATGGCCGCGCTCGGTATTCAGCACGAGGCCAAGCGGCTGGCGGCAACGGTAAAAGACCGCGACGGTGTCACCCTGCAGCTGCGGGTGGGCCTCAACTCAGGCCGGGTGATCGCCGGCGAGATCGGCTCGGGCGCTTTGGGTTACACCGCCGTCGGTGAGCAGGTCGGCATGGCACAGCGGATGGAATCGGCTGCTCCGCCGGGCGGGGTGATGCTCAGCGCTTCGACGGCGCGGCTCGTTGATGGCCTAGCGGCTCTGGGTGAGCGCGAGTTGGTTCGTATCAAGGGTGCCGACGCGCCGGTACCCGCCCATCGGCTGTCGGGCATGGCGGAAGAGCCCCGCGGCGCCGGGCGCGCGGAGTCGGAGCTGGTCGGTCGGCGCTGGGAGATGTCCGCCGTCGAGGGCTTGCTGGAGCGTGTCATCGATGGCCTCGGCGCGGTGTTGGGCGTGGTGGGACCGCCGGGCATCGGCAAAAGCCGTCTGGTGCGCGAAGCAATGACGACGGCGGGTCGCCGCGGCGTGGAAGTGTTCACCGCCTTCTGCGAGTCGCACACCAGCCAGGTCCCCTTCCATGTGGTGGCACGGCTGCTGCGCGCGGCCACCGGCGTCGAGAGGCTTGACGGACAGATCGCTCGTGATCGAGTGCGCGAGCGCGTTCCCGACGCAGACCCCGAGGACCTGCTGCTGCTCGATGACCTACTGGGCATTGCCGATCCGGATAAACCGTTGCCGGCGATCGATCCCGATGCCCGTCGGCGGCGGTTGACGGCGCTGCTGAATGCCGCTCTGCTGGCTCGGGAAACGCCGGCGGTCTACGTCATTGAAGACGCCCATTGGATCGATGAGGCCAGCGAGTCACTGCTGGCCGAGTTCCTCACCGTGATCCCGCAGACGCCGTCGCTGCTGCTCGCGACTTACCGCCCCGAATATCGGGGCGCGTTAATCCGAGTGACCGGTGCGCAGACCATAGCCCTTGCGCCGCTGAGTGATTCGGAGACCACGGCACTGATCTCGGCGCTGCTGGGTGCAGACCCGTCGAATGGCGCACTGGGCCAGAAGATCGCCGAGCGAGCTGCCGGGAATCCGTTCTTCGCCGAGGAGATGGTGCGCGACCTGGCCGAGCGTGGCGTGCTGCGCGGCCAGCCGGGCGCCTACCTGTCGGCGGCAGAGGTTGGCGAGGTGAGCGTGCCGATCACGCTGCAGGCGGCCATCGCCGCGCGCATTGACCGCCTCGATGCACAAGCAAAGCGCACGCTGAGTGCGGCGGCGGTGCTCGGCGCGCGATTCACCCCCGATCTGTTGACCGCGCTGGGGATCGAAGCTGTCGTTGATGATCTGCTGGCTGCTCAGTTCATCGATCGGGTCCGCTTTACCGGACAACCCGAGTATGTGTTCCACCATCCGCTGATTCGCACGGTTGCCTACGAATCACAACTGAAATCTGACCGCGCCGAGCTGCACCGGCGCGTCGCAGCCGCGATCGAGTCACGTGACCCGGCAGCCGCTGAGGAGAACGCTGCGTTGATTGCCGAACATCTCGAGGCCGCCGGTGATCGGCACGCCGCCTACGGCTGGCATATGCGCGCCGCAACCTGGGCGACCAACCGCGACATCGGAGCGGCGCGACTGAGTTGGGAGCGCGCCCAAACGATCGCCGATGCATTGCCCGCCGATGACCCGCACCGGGCGGCCCTGCGCATCGCCCCTCGCACCATGTTGTGCGGGATCGCCTGGCGAGTCCATGCGAACGTGGCCGGTGACCGCTTCGATGAATTGCGGGAGTTGTGCACCGCCGCCGGGGATAAGGCGTCACTGGCCATCGGGATGGCGGGGCTGGTGATGGATCACGTGTTTCAAGGCCGGATGCGCGAGGCGTCGCGGCTGGCATCGGAAGCCTGGGCCCTGATCGAGTCGCTCGGCGATCCGACCCTGACGGTGGGGCTGTCCATGCCCGTGATTTACGCCAAGGCTGAGAGCACCGAGTGGTGCGACGTGCTGCGGTGGTCACTGGCAGTCATCGACCTGGCCGACGGTGACCCGTCTAAAGGCAACTTCATGATCGGGTCTCCGTTAGCGCTCGCCCTTACGATGCGGGCTATGGCCCGTTATTCTTTGGGTCGTCCTGGATGGCGAGACGACCTGCGGCACGGCCTGGCCATGGCCCGCAGCGCCGACCCCCTGTCCTACGCCACGGTCGTAGGCTACGCCTACGGCGGGGGAATACCGTTTGGTGTGCTGAGGCCCGACGATTCCGCGATGGGCGAGATGGAGGATGCCCTGCGGGTGGCCGAACGATCCGGTGACGACCTCGTGCTGGCTTTCGCCCAGATCACGTTGGGCTTTGCGCTGGAGCACCGCCAAACGGATGCGGATCGTTACCGTGGGCAGCAGCTCTTGGCGGAGGTCAGCGACGCATTCGTACGCTGGGGACTCAGCGTGGGCGAGTTATCGCTCGTCAACGTGTACTTGGCGCGTGAGAGGGCTCGTCGTGGAGATCGCGATGGCGCGATATCGCTGATGCGCGTCGCCGTGGACCATCTGTTCCGCGAGGGGCACCTGCTGGCATGGGGCACTCCAGCGACCGGTGTTCTGGTGGAGACACTGCTGGATCGCGGGGACGACGCCGACGTGGCCGAAGCCGAGGTCGCGATCGAGCGGTTAGCAGCAGCGCCTTCCGATGACGGTCTGGTGATACGCGACATCTGGCTGCTGCGGTCACGCGCCCTGCTGGCCCGGGCGCGCGGCGAAGGTGTGAATTATCTGGAATTCGTGAATCGCTACCGCGACATGGCGGCATCGCTTGGCTTCGAGGGGCACATCGCCTGGGCCGAAGCAATGCCATGACACCCGGCGGGACTGCAAACATGGCCAAACCAGGCCCGAAAATGCCTGGTCATCGGTAACGTCGCGAGCATGCTGTCTGCGGCCCTCCGTGACATGCAATGGCGAAGGCGGCGCCTCGTCATCGCGATCCTCAGCACCGGGTTGGTCTTCGCGATGACGCTCGTTCTGACCGGGCTTGCCAACGGCTTTCGGGTAGAGGCGCAGCGAACCGTCGACTCCATGGGCGTTGATTCGTTCGTGGTCAAGTCCGGTGCCGCCGGACCGTTCTTGGGGTCAACACCATTCGCGCAAGTCGACCTGGCCCGGGTGGCCGCTGAACCCGGTATCGTCGCCGCGGCCCCGCTGGCCACCGCTGCGTCGACGATCAGGGAAGGCACGTCAACGCGAAACGCCACGGCGTTCGGGGCGCCCGAGCGCGGACCCGGCATGCCGGGCGTCTCGGAGGGTCGGGCGCCGTCGACCCCAGACGAGGTCGCGGTGTCGAGCACGCTCGACCGACACATCGGCGAAGATCTACCGGTCGGTGCGCGCACATTGCGAATCGTTGGCATTGTGCCCAATTCGACCGCATTGGCGAAGATGCCCAACATCTTCCTGACGACCGAGGGACTGCAACAGCTGGCGTACACCGGGCAGCCAATGGTCACCTCGATCGGGATCTTCGGCATTCCACGACAACTCCCGGACGGCTACCAGACCCTCGATCGAGCGGCCGGTGTCAATGACCTGTTGCGCCCGTTGAAGGTCGCGGTCGTTTCGATCACGATCGTGGCTGGCTTGCTGTGGATCGTGGCGGTGTTGATCGTGGGATCTTTGGTGTACCTTTCGGCGCTCGAACGCCTGCGCGACTTCGCGGTGTTCAAGGCGATCGGCGTGCCCACCCGGTCGATTCTGGCGGGGCTCGCGCTGCAGGCGGTCGTCGTCGCGCTACTCTCGGCGGCGCTGGGCGTCGCCCTGTCGCAGCTGCTGGCACCGTTGTTCCCGATGACCGTGGTCGTGCCGATACGTGCCTACCTCGCGCTGCCGGTGATCGCGATAGTGATCGGCCTGCTTGCCAGCGTTGCCGGGCTGAGGCGCGCGGTGGCGGTCGATCCCGCGCTCGCGTTCGGAGGTCCCTGAACAGTGGGCGACCTCAGTATCCAGGACCTCGTCGTCGAATACTCCAGCGGTGGCTACGCGCTCCGGCCGATCAACGGCCTGAGCCTCGACGTGCCTGCCGGGTCGCTGTTGATCCTGCTGGGGCCCAGCGGCTGCGGGAAGACGACATTGCTGTCCTGCCTCGGCGGCATTTTGCGCCCCAAATCTGGAGCAATCAAGTTCGACGACGTCGACGTCACAGCGCTTGAGGGCGGGGCGCTGGCGAAGTACCGGCGCGACAAGGTCGGCATCGTCTTCCAGGCGTTCAACCTCGTGCCCAGCCTCACCGCCATCGAGAACGTGATGATCCCGATACGCGCAGCTGGGATGTCACGCGCGTGGGCGCGTCGTCGTGCCGAGGAACTCCTGACCCGCGTCAATCTTTCAGACCGCATGAAACATCGACCCGGCGACCTGAGCGGCGGGCAGCAGCAACGCGTCGCGGTCGCTCGTGCGATCGCGCTGGATCCGCCGTTGATCCTCGCCGACGAACCGACTGCGCACCTCGACTTCATCCAGGTGGAGGAGGTGCTGCGGCTGATCCGCTCGCTCGCGGACGGCGAACGTGTGGTGGTGGTCGCCACCCACGACAGCCGGATCTTGCCGATGGCGGATCGCGTGGTCGAGCTGGCACCGGCGCTCGTGTCGGCGAACCGGCCACCCGAAACTGTCCGCCTGCACGCCGGCGAGGTGCTGTTCGAGCAGTGCACGATGGGCGATCTGATCTATGTCGTGTCCGAAGGCGAGTTCGATATTGTGCGCGAATTAGCCGATGGCGGAGAGGAATTGGTGAAGGTAGCTGGACCCGGCGACTACTTCGGCGAAATCGGCGTGCTGTTTCACATGCCGCGGTCGGCGACCGTGCGGGCCCGAACCGACGCGACGGCCGTTGGCTACACCGCACAGGCGTTCCGCGAGCGACTAGGTGTGACGGGTATAAGCGAGCTGATCGAAGGTCGCGAGCTTGCCGACGACTGATCTGAGCACGGACGCGACGGGTCTACAACGCCGTGCTCAAGCGGTACTGGTATCACGCCTGGTGGTTCGATGCGCGGTCGAT
>Ga0210396_10002941_pt1 | contig 17121 bp, 15 predicted proteins | sample IncBWH17OmetaG_FD_155466 | JGI IMG/M metagenome (GOLD analysis project Ga0210396, IMG submission 155466) | Forest soil microbial communities from Barre Woods Harvard Forest LTER site, Petersham, Massachusetts, United States - Inc-BW-H-17-O ... | reverse complement strand
GGCCGCGGTCAATGCTCTCCGCGACCTTCGAGAATTTAGGATCTCCGCGATAGAGTTTCTCGATGTCCGGATCGTTTCCCTGAATGAGTTGCTGCAAAGTCGGCCCTGGCGTAGTGTCTGGATAGCGGACTTCCACAAGCGTTTTCGGTGCCTTCTTTTCGGGAGGATACAGCTGCGTGAAGCGCGGACGCAGCAGGCGCGTCTGCCAGAAGTCTCCACGCGTCGCGATTTCTTCCTGCTGGATGCGGTATTCCAGGGTCCAGACTTCAGGGCCGTAGTCCTCCGGCGCAAAACCGATGATCACTACTTCAAAGAGAGCCTCATCTGGTTTGAATTCGATCTTGTGGTGGAGCTGGGAAACCAGCGGGCGCAGCCGCTCGAGAAACGCGACACCGATAACGTCCAGATCTGGCGCGACTTCGTCCGGGTCGGCAGCATAGTGCGGATTCTTGCCAGGGACATGGGGAAAGTCTCTGTCCAGGCGCACGGGCTTGGGATCGGCGGGAATGCGCCATTCGGAGGCGCCCAAAAGGACGCCAATGTGGCTGTGGTCGATACTCAAAACACGCGGTGGAATGGAGTTAGGTTCAACAGGTTGATCGATGGCCGCGAAGACGATTTTGTCGCGCGCGACGTGAATGATGACGCGGCCGCCGGCGAGATTGGCGACGATTTCGTCGCCGCGCTCGCGTTCCTGGGCCAGAGCGATCTGAGCGAAGGCGATACACGCGAGCAAGAAGAAACACTGCGAGACCGAACCAATTAATCGGCCGCGAATTGTGGCAACGACGTTCATGGTTTTCTAAATGGCGGCGGCTCTCCTCCTTAGATGTATGCAGCGAGATTTTTGGCTTCTACGGCTTCCCTTCCTTGACTTCGGCTGCGGCTTCTTTTGCGCGCGCCAGCAACCCATCGAGAGCGCCGCGGTCATAGTAGCTGCCATTTCGAATCACGGCCCAAACCTTCCGCGTGTTGGCGATGTTCTCAACCGGATTCGCACTTAACAATACCAGATCGGCGGCGCGGCCTGGTTCGACAGTACCGAGGTCTTTCTCGCGGCCAAGAAACTTTGCTGCCCCCTGGGTCGCCGCCCGCAGCGCTTCCATAGACGTGAATCCTGCGCGGACCAACTCGGCCAGCTCGTGATGGAAGCTATCGCCGGGAAAAACAAAAGGATCAAGTGAGTCCGAACCGACCAGGAGCGGCACACCGGCGTGATGCAGGTCACCGGTTAGCTTCCAATCGTTGGCGGCTTGACGTGTCAGCCATGCTGCTCGCCGCTTCATCCCCTCGTCCGTGAAGGAATCGCGCCATTGCTTTGCGATGGCCGGCGGGACGAAAGCGAGCAGCGGGTCATCTGTCTTCCAATTCTCCGGATGGGAGGTGATATGCAAGGAGGCGAGGGTGGGCGTCACCCAGGTGCCGTTCTTCTTCAACGTTTGGAAGAGAGCGGCGGCTCTTTCTGGGCTATAGGTCGCATCGGCTTCGTGGGCGATTTGTTCCCACGCGGTGGAGTCGCCATTTTTTTCGGCTTGCACGAGGCGCGGACGGAGTTCGGCCTCACTCGAGGAAAAGGAGAGGGCAAAACCGCTGTAGAGAAGATGCTCAATGCTGCGCATGCCGGCATCGCTAGCTTCGATAGCGCCTATTTCGAACGGCAAGTGGCCGACAAACGGAATGTTTTGTTTTTTGGACTCGTCGGCTACGGCGAAAAACGCATCGCGCGACGGCATCGAAATAATCTTTATGAAATTGGCTCCGCGTTTTTTGAGGTCATCGACCGCGGCACGGGCTTCTTCGGCGTTGTGGACGGGATACTGCTCGGGAGTTCTCTCACCGCTCGCAGCCAGGAACGGCCCGCCCGCCACGATACGCGGTGCAAGAAGTGCGCCGGACTCGGCGTCGCGCTGCCAGGATAGGAGGGCGTCGAGATCGCCGCCCATGTCCCGCACGCCGGTGATGCCACTCGCGAGAAGTAGCGGGAGTAAGACTTGTTTGCTCCAACTCGGATCGGCTGTGACGCCTGCGAGATGGACATGCATGTCCCAGAAGCCCGGGAGCAAGAATTTTCCGGAGCCGTCAATGGTGCGGGCGGTTTTGGGAACCTTGATCGTTGCTGCTGCGCCCACCGCGGTGATTCGCCCTGCATCAATTAGAACGGTCTGATCAGGTTGCGGCGAGCGGCCTGTAGCGTCGATGAGAGTGACGTGAGTGATTGCCAGCTGGGAAGAGGGCACCGCCGAAAAGAACGATGGAACCACAAGGAGCGCCGCCAACAAGAGGAGGAATAGCTTTCTAGACCTCAAAGGAACGCTCACCTTCCGGGCGACCGGGCATTTCTAAAAAGCTACCACAAACGGCCGCGGGCGGCAGGAGTTCTTGCGGAGTGGCTGGAAAGAGTCGCCGTCATAATGGAGCTCTTTGAGAATCCTCCGTCTCGGAGTAACCTCAATGCAGATGAAGACGAACATCCGATCTGGTCGTCAATTGCTGGTTTCCCTGTGTCTGGCAGTGGCTCTGCTTGTCGCGGTGACGCCGCCCGTTTTTGGGCTCCTTTTTCTTTTTCTTACTCCAGTTTGGTTCTTTTTTGCTGAAGTCATCAGTGCGCCTGCACCAAAAGCTGATGAAATTTGTAGAGTGCTGCTGTTCCCAGAACTTCCAATCTTCTCCCCTCGACCACCTCCCATTCAGTAATTCCTCAAATGTAACCAGCCGTACCGGCAGGCCGCAGACCATAAACAGCCGTTTGTAGCGGGATTCGCCTCTGCGCACGGCTGCTACCTACACCTACCTGTGCTTTTGGAGGGATTAATGTCTCTGAATAGAATTTTGCGCAGAGTGCTTCTGGCGTTTGCCCTCGGGGGTCACGACATCTCTGGAGTGGGTATGAGCCGAGAGCAGATCGAGGAACTCCTATTCGCAATGCACAAGCCAAAGATTGAGGTGACCATCCCCGGTGACGACGAAAAGAGCCGTTTAAGCAAACCGAGACTCCCCGTCGCGGGAAGCGCTCGTCAGGGTGGTGCAGAGCGAGTAAAATAGAGCATCGGATCAAGGAGTGGAAGGCACACCATGGGATTGAGAAAAGCTAAAAGCATTCAGCACAACGGCAAAAAGTTGACGGAGATTCTTGAGGCGCATGCGCTGTTCTTTCGCGGGAAGGAAGGCGGAGCGCGAGCGGACTTGGCTGGCGCCGATCTTTCGCGAGCCGATTTGCAGGGCATCAATCTTAGCGGAGCTATTTTGCGCGGCGCGAATTTTGAGGCTTCGGATTTGCGCAAAGCCAAGCTGCCTGGCGCGGATTTGTCTGGAGCGAGACTTCGCAAGGCGGACTTGCGAAACACGGACATGACGGAAGCGATTTTGCCCGGCGCGGATTTGACGGAAGCGCAGGCGAGCGGAGTGGAATTTTTCCGGTGCGATCTTTCGAACGCGATTTTCCATCGCGCCCGGCTGCGCAATGTCAATTTACGACTAGCTAACGTAACTGGAGCTAAATTTACGGGGGCGGACATGGGAGTGGCCATTCTCCGGGAGACGGATTTAACCGGAGCTGATCTTTCTGGTGTGGACCTTTCGACCACCCTCATGCCCAAAGGTTACGCCGCACAGCAGGCCAAGCAGAAGAATGCGTAAAACTCGGTCGTGGCTATTCCGCGCAACAGGCCAAGCAAAAAAGCGCATAGCATTGCGGAAGGCAAGTTGCCCGCGAGCAACCTGTTGTCTGCAATTCATGGCCTGCGGCCTGCCAGATTGCCGCGTAATCCTTGCGACAGGCGGCCGCTTGCGTTAATGGCAAACGGCACCTCCGCGTGGTAGCCTCTGGCTGAAGTGACATTGTTCTTCGCTCGTTGCGTGTGACCTGTGGCCACTCCTGCTACACAACTCGACGCCGCCGAAGTACGTGGACGCGTACTCGAGGTGATTCGCAGCCTGCTGGAGGAGCTGGGCAGCCGCGGCGCATTGCCGATGCTTAGCACCGCGTCGCAGCTTGACCGCGACTTGGGGCTTGGCAGCCTGGAACGCGTGGAATTGCTGGCGCGGCTGGAGACGGCGTTTGGCGTGCGGCTGCCCGATCAAGTTGTAGCGGAAGCAAACACTCCAGAAGATCTCGCGAAGGCCCTTCTAACGGCGCCGGGAGCCGAGACGCAAGACGATGAAGCGGCCTCCGCTTTGCGCGCTTCCATCACCACGCAAAAACTGCACCGCGAAGCAACCGATGCCGGCGTTTTCTCGGCGGAGACGCTGCTGGACGTGCTGCGCTATCGCGCGATGCATGACGCCGAGCGGACGCATCTGCTGATCACCGAGGAAACGGAAGGCAAAGAACGGAGCGTGACGCTGACGTTTGGCGAACTGTACGCCGCGGCGCAGCGTTGCGCGGCGGAGTTGGCGAGGCGCGGCGTGCCTGCAGGCGGACGCGTGGCGCTGATGTTGCCGACGTCGCGCGCTTTTTTTGTTTCGTACGCGGGAATTTTGCTGGCGGGCGCGATTCCCGTGCCCATCTACCCGCCGTTTCGCGCTGATCGCATCGAGGAGTATGCGTCGAGGCAGTCGGCGATTCTCAAGAATGCAGGAGTGTGCCTGCTGCTGACGTTTCGTCAAGCAGAAGCGGTGGCGCGGCTCTTGAAGCCTCGCGTGCATTCGCTCACGGAAGTTGCCGATGCGGAGAAACTGATAGAGGCCGCAGATAAAGCGCCGCCGCCATCGCCAGGCGCGTTGCCGTTCCATCTCACAGGCAGCCGAGGGCGGAAGGCGAGCGACATCGCGCTGCTGCAATACACGTCCGGCTCAACGGGCGATCCCAAGGGCGTCGTGCTGACGCACGCGAATTTGCTCGCAAACATGCGAGCGATCGGCGAAGCAGTCGAACTGGCGCCTGACGATGTGGGCGTTAGCTGGCTGCCGCTTTATCACGACATGGGATTGATCGGCGCATGGCTTACGTTGCTGCACTTCGGAGTGCCGCTGGCGGTGATGTCGCCGCTGGCGTTTCTCACGCGGCCGGAGAGATGGCTGAAGGCATTTCAAAAATATGGTGGAACGATTTCCGCGGCGCCGAACTTCGCTTATGAGTTGTGCGTGCGGAAGATTGCGGACAAGGACATCGAGGGAGTGGACTTGAGCGGCTGGCGAGCGGCGCTGAATGGCGCGGAGCCGGTAAATCCGGATACGCTCGACCGGTTTGCGGAGCGATTTGCGAGCCATGGTTTTCGGCGCGAGGCGCAATTGCCGGTGTACGGGCTTGCGGAGGCTTCGCTGGCGGTGACGTTCCCGCCGCTGAATCGCGGGCCGCTGATAGACCGTATCGAGCGCGAAGCGTTCACCTCGGAAGGCCGGGCCTTGCCGGCACGAACGGGCGGCGCAACAACGATCGCTTTCGTTTCTTCCGGCAGGCCGATTCCGAGGCACGAAGTGTGCATTGTGGATGCGAGCGGCAAGGAAGTGGGCGATCGGACCGAAGGGTTTCTGTGGTTTCGCGGAGCCTCCTCAACAAGCGGCTACTATGAAAATGCGGCGGCGACAGAAAAACTGATGTCAGGGGGCCCGGCCGCGGGCGATGGCGAATTTGCGTGGGTAAATTCGGGCGACCGTGCGTACCGCGCGGAAGGCGAAATCTACGTCACGGGGCGCGTGAAGGACATCATCATCAAAGGCGGGAGGAATCTCTATCCGCACGAAGTCGAGGAACTTGCGGCCCACGCGGAGGGAATTCGCAAGGGCTGCATCGTAGCGTTCGGGCTAAAAGATGAAGCCTCGGGAACCGAAAAGCTGATTGTGGTGGCGGAATCCCGAGAGTGCGAAGCATCGCGGCGCGCGACGATTGCGGCGGCGGTGACGGAACTGGTTTCGCAAGGGCTGGGGCTTCCTCCCGACAGGGTCGAGCTGATACCGCCAGGAAGTATTCCAAAAACTTCGAGCGGAAAGTTGCGCCGCGAAGAAACGAAGCAGCTTTATCTCGCGGGAAAACTGGCGGAGGGCAAGGCGCCGGCATGGCTGCAGATTACCCGGCTGGCCACAGCCAGCGCGGCGCGTACGGCAGGCGCGGAAATATGGTCCGGCGTGCGGCGAGGCTTGGAGATTTTGTACGGGCTCTATTTTGGTGTCGTGTTTTTGCTGTGGATCGTTCCGACGTGGACGATCGTGCATTTCATCAACGACTACCGGAAAGCGGGGCGCTTCACGTCCGCGGCACTGAAAATTTTGTTTCCGCTGATTGGCTGCCGCGTGCGTGTTGTGGGCAAAGAATATATGGAAACGCCAGGCGCGAAGGTCTTTGCCGCGAATCACACGAGCTACTTTGATGTGTTGCCGCTAATGCTGGGACTCGGCGTGCCGTATCACTTCGTGGCCAAAATGGAAGTCGGGCGAATGCCGTTCATCGGAACATTTTTGCGGCAGATGAGGCACACGAAGTTTGAGCGCAGCGATCCGCGATCGCGTTTGCGGCAAATGAGAGAAATGGCAGAGTTGCTGCGCGAGGGCGAATCCGTTTTTGTTTTTCCGGAGGGGACATTTACCGGCGAAGACGGCGTGCGGCCATTCCAGCTTGGCGCGTTCAAGGCCGCAGTGGATGCGGGTGCTCCCATTATCCCGGTGTCGCTGGCGGGCACGCGAAGATTCTTGCGCGACGGCACGTATTTGCCGCGGCCCACCAGCGTGACCATTACCATTTCTCCCCCGATCTACCCCCGCGTTATGAGCGACTCTTCCGTCGCTAATAAAAAGCTGGCCTGGCAAGAATTCGTCCGCCTTCGCGACGCCACACGCGAAGCAATTGCGCCTCATACGGGTGAACCGCTTCTCTGACGAAATAATTCATCAATGTGGTGCCGAGGCGCGGTAACTTTTCTTCCCAAAAATATTTCTACAACGTTGCAACTTACGGCTGCAGGGAAGCATCTTTATGGACAACATAAAAAATAAAATGCGGACCGTTGCCTCCCTGCCTTGGCCACGCCGCTAGCCGCGAAACCGAGCGTGGATCACGCCGGATCGCGCAGGCAATTCAAACTACTGGAGGATTTATGAGAAAACGGATGGTGGTGTCTCTCTTGGGTTTACTTTCGTTATGCGGCGGAATCGCGCATGCGCAGGAAACACCAAAGATTGATGTGTTCGCCGGTTATTCCTACATACGAGATAATCCCGGCCCGACGAGCGGAGACAGCTTCAGCTTGAACGGCGGAAACGCATCCGTGACGTATCACATCAAGGATTGGATCAGTGGCGTCGCGGATTTCGGCGGCTATCACAACGGAAATATTCTGGGCACTGGTGCGGACGGAACACTTTCGACCTACCTCTTCGGCCCCCGTGTTTCCTATCGCAGCTACAGACATTTCACGCCGTTTGCCGAGGCTCTTTTCGGCGTGGCGCATGCGGGAGCTAGCATTGGCGGTGGCACGCTTGGTTCCACGCAAAACTCGTTTGCAATGGCGATCGGGGGAGGCGTGGACTACCGGCTTACTAATCGATTCTCATTACGGCCGCTTGAGGTCGACTACCTTTTGACGCGGTTCTCGGAGGGAAGCCCCAACACGCAAACACAGAACAATCTGCGCGCGTCGACGGGAATTGTGATTCATTTCTAAAATCCTAAAGAGTGAGTGATCTACAGAACTGGCTTGCGTGGTGCAAAGCCATTCCATGGAATCGGTAGCCGGTGCAGGCAGGGGCCGCGCATTCGTAAAGGCAGGCGCGGCCCTTCGCACTTCACAGGAACAATCGGAACGTAAGGGTGATGCTCGGAGTTGTTATTGCCTTGAGTGTTGCCTTGGGTACTCAATCTCTGTCGTAAATAAACGAAAAAACTAAGGGCCGCTTTTTTGGGCGGCCCTTTTTATTTTTGCAGAGACTGGGATTCGACTCCGCGCTTAGTGCCCGAGCGTATAAATGACCGTGATGTAGGTCTCAATCTCGACGGGTTGGCCGTTGAGAACAGTGGGGCGATAACGCCATTGGGTCACGGCATCCTTCGCGGAGTTCAAGAAGAGAGCATCGCCACTGACCACCTGCAACGATTGAATCGTCCCATCGGTGGCGATGATTGCGCGCAGTTCCACTTGACCCTCCTTATGAATTTGTCGCGCGAGCGGTGGGTATATTGGCTCAACTCGTCGAATTAGCATCGCTGACTCGAGGTGAGTCATTAGGAGGCGGTGTGGCGTTTGCGGACGCACGTCCGCGGGACGTTCCGGCTGACGTCGTCTGTCGCCTAGATCGATGCCCCACGGAACCTGAGAGTTATCGTTTCCCTGGGGCTCGCCAGGAATGGGATCCTGTTGCGGCGTATTGTCTGTAGTGGGTGGATGCGGAGGAAATTTGGGCGAATAACAAGTGGCGCATAGATTCCGAGTGGGCGGCTGTGTAGGTTGAGGAGTCGTTGGATGACGCTCCGGCGAGTTGGTGTGAAAGTACGGAGGAATCGGCATAACGTTGGCCAGAGCGACGCGCTCTGGTTTTCCGAAGAGAGGAACAAGAATAATCGCCGTGAGAATAGCGGCTTGGGTGGCGATGGAAATGATCAACGCGCGACGACGAATGCTGCGCTGACGCGCGCGCTGTTCGGGCGTGCCTTCCACGAAACAGCCTTGCAGAGAACCGAATTCGTTTTGCGGACTAGGGTTGGAACTGGGACCGGGTTCGATAGACATCACACACCTCCACAGGAAAGTTCTGCGAGTGAGGAATGAGATTTTTGCGACGCCGGTTCCCTGTGGGTTGCTCAACTACCGCAGGAGACCGGCGCCGCGCTCGCAGGGATGTGAGGTGCGCGCGTCCTCGTAACATTGGACACCGGGATGGTGAACAAGTTCCCGAGCGTCACCGACACTCGCTGTCTATTTGTCCGTAAGCGGCACCAGCGGAGGCTACTGGGTCAGTTTCCGGTAAGGGCTGGGGGCTCAACCAGGAGCTAGGTGAGCTCGTCTCTTCTTTGCTTTGGCTTTGATGGTATTCGGTCGGCGGAGCTTGTGTGTTTGACGCAAGTGTGGGCAGCAAACGCTTTGTCACGTTCGGCTTGGTATTTCCTCTTCATTTCATCAAGCGAATCGCCGGCGAGCGCACTTGAAGGGCTAAACTTCCAGTTGCACTCGGAGCAACCGAAGCCCTGAAAATTCTGGCTCTCCATCCATTCCAGTCTGCGTGGCATCCACCCATTATAGCGCTGCACTGTGCAAAATTGAACACCATCACATTACTGGCGTGTCAAAACACATCTCCCAGGGCGCGTTTCTATCACCGCCCAACCAACCCACTCGAATGGTTGTAATCTGCGGTTATCCCAAAGTCCGGGCTGAAAAGTCGTCCAGCTCCTGGTCCGTGACGGTGTAACTGATCTCAATGGGGTTGCAGCACACTTCGCAATCTTCAACATAGGTTTGTTTGGGAACCGATAAGTCCAGCACCATCGAAATCTTTTCGCCGCAATGCGGACAGACAAAGGAATGTTCCATAAGATTTTAGCGTGCCAGAATTCTCGCGCCTCGAGATTATGTGTCCATCCGTTCGACCCATTGAGCGCGCGATGCGGGAGCCACGAATGGATCCGCAAAGTACTGTGTTTCCCGCGCAACTTTGTCGCCGTTGAACTCCATGATGCTCACGGTGTAGGACGGCCTGCCGTCATAGGTCAGGATGAATTCGGTGATCCAAAGATCACCGCCGCCAACGATCCGCCGGATAGCAAACCGCTTTTTGCTCGGCTGACTAGCGCGCTGGCCCTGTATGTTGCGTCGACCGCGGGTTCGCTCGCCTGACTGCGGGTATTCCAGCACCGCGTCCTCGTGGTAGATGAGGTGCTCCGTTTCAAAATCGTTGGCATCGGAGGCCGCCCAATGCTGATCCAGCGCCGCACGGATCTCTTGATCTCGCACTCCATAATACTGCTCCTTTTTTTGTTGACCGTTCATCTTGAGCCTCCTAACGCGATCGAGCGTTTTACTTGATTAGGTGAGTGAGAGTAAGGTTTCCGCCGCGAGTGGTGACGATAACTAGATTCATGACGACGAGCATAATTTCGTAACTCCAGCCGTTGGTCCCCGATTTGCCCCAGAAGCCGGTGTGCCAAGTAAATATTTTCTTTTGTATGGCGCCGAGCATAACCAAAATCAAACCGATGGCGGCGAGTTGTGCGAGAACGCCCGAAATGACTCCGAGGCCGCCAGCTAACTCGGCTGCACCCAGAAAAATTGTGAAGCTCTTGCTCATCCCAATGTCCTTGCTCCGCGTTGCCGGGTCTTTAAGATGTTTGTAGCCGCTGGTGATAAACACGACGCCAACCATCAAGCGCAGGAGCAGCAGAGCAATATCGGTGAATTGAGCCAATTGCGGGAAGAGCATACAAATTACTCCGAGCCGCTACCTGTATTCACGCACGTTGCGCCAGCGAGTGCCGGTCAGATGGTCAGTGACGTCGGGTAGTTTACATCGAAATCAGAGAGCCAAATCCTGAGTAGTCGCATAATCGCAAACTGACCCACTTTTCAGCGGAGGACGTAGAAGCGGATTGATTTCTGATACAAGCTTGCGAAGAATCCACCCTCTTTTCCGAGGACTTTGAAGCGGTCTCGCAAATGGACGACGTGGAACGGATGCCGGAGCGCCGAGAGGTAATTGCATCTTATTGATTATAGAGAACTTATTTCAATGAATCGGAAATGCGCTGGCGCGCATCCCATGGTTGTGGACGTGGATCTGAAGGAGGGTTATCCCGATGGAAGGGCGCAATGTCGAAACAATAGGCGTGCGCCGCACGGGTTGGGCTGCTCTAGACCGCGATCCGCAGCAGGACAAAGTTGAGTTTGTGTGTCCGTACTGCGGTGCGCGGGACGAGAAGAATGCCAGACGCGAGCGAGCGCTGTATCATTTCACGGACGGCTTTTTGCAGGATTTGCAGGGAGAAGTGACGCAGTGCCATTCCTGCAAGAGATCGTTGCGCGTGGTTCCGGTGGTGCTGCTGCACGACCAGGACGAAGAGCGGCGATTTGAAGCGGTCTTCTCTGACGAATTGGCTGCTGCCGCGAAAAATTGATTCGTTCTAAAAAGTCAAAATGAAAACGGGGCGCAATTGTTTGCGCCCCGTTTTTCTTTTTGCTTTTGGTTAAGGCTTAGTAGCGGTGCCAGCAGCCGAAGCGGTCGTAGTAGCCGCGGACAAACGCTTCGCGCCGCTCGTGGCGCCCGTAGTCGTCGCGGTCGCTGTAATATCCGCGACGGACATCTTCACGGACCCTGTAGTCTCTGTGGTCATCGTAGCGAACGATACGATCTCTATCCCGATCCCGGCTCCGCTCGTCGGCTTGGGCATTTGGTGCGCCTGCGAAACACAGAGCACCACCCAATACGGCCGTAGCCAACAGCGCCTTGCCAAACATGGACTTCAAAACGTTGGTGAACATTGCGTCCTCCCGGGCGTCTCGAAGACTGGTCTCGGGTTGCGCCCTATATTCATAAAACACTTGCGCCTCAAAGATGTTGCGTCTCGCGGAGAAAGAACAAAGCGTGAGAAGCGATAAGAAGGTCACATAAATAAAAAAAGGGCGCAGCTGTTACTCGCTGCGCCCGTGAAGGTACTCAGTTTTATAGATTAGTGACGGTCGTGATCGCGGTCGTCCCAGTCGCGATCGGTGTGCCAGCGGTGGCCATCTTCATCCCACCAACGATGGCGTTCGCGCCAGCAGCGTTCCCGCGCCTCGTGCAATTCATGACGCCAGTGGTCTGCTTGCCTGCTGTCCCAACCGTGACGCTCGGCCGCTTCGTGCAGCTTGTAGTCGGCCCTGGCGATGCGGCGTTGGCAATCGTCATCATAGGCCGCCACCGCGCGGGGAGTGCCCGTGAAAGCGAGCAAACCAGCCAGGGCGGCTGTGGGTAGCGCCGCCTTACCGAGAAACTTCCAGCTTCGATTCAAGAACGTTCCCATTGTCCTTCCCTCCTGAATTTCCCCCGGCTGGAGTAGGAGGTCGTACAAGAGATAAAACACCCTTCCATGGCAAATCTCTCGGTTTTCTTGCAACAGAATGAATATAAACAGATTAATTCTACTCGAGCGGGTCAGTAGGCCTGTAGGAAAGGATCGACATCCATGTGGTATTTCTCGAGGCCGGCGCGGATGTGGTCGAAGGCTTCATCAACGCTATCGGCGAACTGAAGCATTTTGTATTCCTCTTCGTTGATGGTGCCCCAGTTGACCATGGCTTTCCAATTCAGAACTTTGTCCCAGTATTTGCGCCCGTAGATGACGATGATGTTGTGCTTGGCGAGCTTTCCCGTTTGCAGCAGCGTGAGCATTTCCCAAAGTTCATCCATGGTGCCGAAGCCGCCGGGAAAGACGACCAGGGCTTTGGCGATTTGCGCGAACCAGAGTTTGCGCATGAAGAAGTAGTGAAAATTAAAGCTGAGTTCCGGGCTGATGTAGGCGTTGGCGAACTGTTCGTGGGGCAGCTCGATTGAGAGGCCGATGGACTTGCCGCCGGCTTCGCTGGCGCCGCGGTTGGCGGCCTCCATGATGCCGGGACCGCCTCCGGAGCAAATGACGAAGCGGCGCGGCTTGGGGCCGAGAGTCAGCGACCAGGACGTAATCTTGTGGGAGAGCTGGCGCGCTTCCTCGTAATAACGGGACATTTCGAGGAGACTCTTGGCGTGGCGCAGTTCGCTGCGGTGCCTGGTCAGCGCGGCGGGCGAAAGTTTTCTGACATTTTCTTTTTTCAGCCGCGTGACGCGCGCCTGCGCCGTTTCGTGAGATTCGATGCGGGCGGAGCCAAACATGACGATGGTGTCGGCGATGCCCTCTTTTTTAAGTTGCACAAGAGGATGGAGATACTCCGCCAGGATGCGGAGGGGCCGCGCCGGGGTGCTTTCGAGAAACCGGTGATCTTCATGAGGGGCTTTTGGCGCGTGCTGGGGCTTGAGCTTGGGCTGACCTGCGGACATGGGGTTTTCTCTCCGAAAGATGCAAACCACCATTGTAGGAATCGCAGAGGCTCGCGGCAACGTCTTCCGGCGCGGGTGCGTCGAATTGAGTACACTGCGGGAACCGGGCCTTTCTTATCAGGGAGACGGAATGAAGCAAATTACCGGTAAATACGCGTTGCTGGCCGTTGTTCTACTTGGGGGAGCGGGAGCCTTGCGGGGGCAGGCCCCGGAAGGGCCGCTGGCGCCAAAGCCCGGCCAGCCGGTGCAGCAAGCTCCGCCGGATGTGCAGGCCAAGGTGAAGGTTCAGGTGGCGCTGGTGAACATGCCGGTGACAGTGCGCAATGCGAAAGGCGAGATGGTGCATGATTTGGACGCCAAGGATTTTCGAATCACGGATAACGGCGTCGAACAGAAGATTTCGCACTTCGATCTCGGAGGAGACCCTCTTTCCCTGGTTATCTTGATCGAGACGAGCTCGCGCATCGACCCGATTTTTCCAGAGATCCGCAAAACCGGGATTCTTTTCACGCAGACGGTGATGGGGCCGGAAGGCGAAGCTGCCGTGGTGGGCTTCAACGACGGTGTGGACAAGCTGCAGGATTTCACGAGCGACGGCGATGCGATTGAGAACGTCGTGACGCGCCTGCAACCGGGAACATCCGGCTCGAGACTCTACGACGCCATGGCCGTAGGCGTGGATATGCTGAGCGCCCGCAAGCCGCAGCCTACAGCGGATAACCCCGGAAGACGGCGCGTCATGTTGGTAATGTCCGAGACCGTGGATAGCGGGAGCGAAGCAAAACTTGGCGAGGTGCTGCGAAAGGCGCAGCTCGCGAATGTGACCATTTACAGCGTGGGGCTTTCGACTACGCGCTCGGAGTTGCATTCCGAGCCGAAGCACAATCAGCCAGCGCCGATCGCGCCTCCGGGTATTAATACTATGCCGCCACCGCCAGGGAGGGCGCCGAGTCCAGGGAACGAATCCACCAGCGAGGGCGTTGATTTGCTCGGGCTGGCGATTTGGGCCGTGAAGCACGCGGACAACAAAGTAAAAGATCACGCGATGGAAGTGGCCTGCACGGCGACCGGTGGGGCACACCTCGCTACGTATAAGGACCGATCGATTGAGAAGGCCATCGACGAAATCGGCGGGGAGTTACATTCGCAATACACCGTCAGCTATGCGCCTACGGATACGAATGCCATCGGCTATCACGAAATCAAAGTGGATGTGGATCGTAAAAACTTGAAGGTCCGCGCGCGGCCTGGGTATTACATCGCGCCGCCGGAGAGCTAAACATCGGCCTCGGCAGTTTCAAACCAATTGCTTCCAATAGGTGACTTCGCGGGAGGCGAGGAGGGCGTCCTTGCGGGCGTTCCAGCGCAGAAAGTGCGGCGTGTTGGTGTGCCGGGTGTGAGCCTCGCGGCTGGCCCACACTTCATGGAGCAGGAAGGCGCTGGGGCCATCGGAGGATCGGTGCAAGTCATAGGTCAGGCAGCCCTCCTCTTTGCGTGTGGGGCCAACCAAAGCGCGCAGTTCGGGTTCGAGGAGCATGTCCTGCCCTTCGCGCGGACGAAGCTGCACGATGAGCGTTACGGCGTCTTTTGGAAGCTTCGTGTGCTTGGCTCGCCGCGACTTGCGGGGATGCGTTGTTCTCTTCTTTGTTTTCCGCTTCGCCATAGTGCGCGGGATTCTACTTCAAGAACCTCGGCATCCTCAACGCCAACAATCTTCCGGTGGTGACTCAGTTTCCGATAACCGCGTTGCACATCCAATCGGGGTACTCCTTTGAACTATCAGTCCCTGGAATAAGGCGTATCCCTAGCAGTACAATCGCTACAATCGTGCGGTGAGGGAGTGATGCGGAATGGAATCGCTCTTTCAGGATCTCTGCTTCGCTCTGCGCATGCTGCGTAGGTCCCCCGGCTTTACCGTCGTGGCCGTGCTTACGCTGGCCCTCGGTATAGGCGCTAATACGGCCGCCTTCAGCCTCATTGATGCAGTCATGTTGCGAATGCTGCCGGTCGATCGGCCTGACGAACTGCTGCAATTAAAAAGGCAAGATCCTCGATACGTCGTCGGAGCCTCGTCCAGCTTCAGCAACCCTCTGTGGGAACAAATACGAGACCAACAGAACGTTTTTTCGGGCGTGTTCGCTTGGGGCAATGACGAGTTTGATCTCGCTCGAGGTGGAACAGTACACCCCGCGGAAGGGTCGTTCGTGAGTGGCGACTTCTTCACGACCTTAGGGCTCCGTCCGGCTGCCGGACGCTTGATTACAGGCTCTGACGACTACCGCGGCTGCCCAGCCGTGGCTGTTCTAAGCTATGGGTTCTCGCAAGGTCACTATGGCGGCGCAAGCGTCGCTATCGGTAATATCCTGTCGCTCAACGACCATCCGTTTAAAGTCATCGGCGTCGCTCCGCCTGGCTTTTATGGAATGGACGTGGGTCAAGAGTCGCAAGTCTATGTGCCGATCTGCACTTCGGCGATTCTTGGTGCACAATCACTGGAAGCGCGCTCCCTGTGGTGGCTGAACGTGGCCGGCCGGATCAACCCCCGCATCACCCGAGCCCGGTTGATCGCCCGACTCCGGGTACTTTCCCCTCGTATATTCACCGCCGCTTTGCCCCAATACTGGCCTGCGGATCAGCAGCGGAGCTTTGTGGAGGAGAAGCTGGAGGCGACTTCAGCTGCGACGGGCACTTCGGTTGCCTTGCGGCAGAAATTCGACCAGCCCTTGCAGGTTCTGATGGCCATTGTGGGCCTCGTGCTGCTAATTGCCTGCGCAAACGTTGCCAGCCTGATGCTGACACGCGGCGTTGCCCGTGAAAAGGAAATCGCGGTAAGGCGCGCATTGGGCGCAAGCCGGTGGCGGCTAATTAAGCAACTTCTTACGGAATGCATGCTGATTTCTCTGATGGGTGCGATCGGCGGATTTCTTTTTGCGCGCTGGGGCACCGTTCTTCTGATTCGCAGCATCTCCATTCACAATTTCTACGCACTCGGGAACATCCCTGTGCTTCTCAATCTCTCCCTCGACGGCCGTGTTCTTGGATTCACCGCTGCGGTTGCCATTCTCACTGCGGCGCTGTTTGGCATTCTGCCCAGCGTCCGATCCACAGGGGTGTCGTTGACCTCGGCCATGAAAGGCAGCCGAACGATCGAATTGGACCGTCCGGCTCGGTTTCGAAGCCCCAAGTTGATCGTGGCGTCGCAGGTAGCGTTTTCGCTGGTGCTATTGGTGGCCGCTGGATTGTTGTTGCGTAGTTTTGCGAAGCTGGCGACGCTCGATCCCGGTTTTGATTCCAAGAATGTGCTGATCGTGTATCCCAACTTGTGGCAGGCGAAAGTACCTCGTGATCTGCGTCCCACCACACTCGACCAAATCCAAAACCGGCTGCGGGCTCTTCCTGGCGTCCTTTGTGCGAGCCGCTCATCAGTGACACCTGCCGAAGTGAGCTTCGGGGCACATAACGTTTACACGGAGTGGTCCAAAGGCTTCACAGATGCGGAATCTCTGTCTATGTCCGTCAACGTCTCGCCTGAATATTTTGGAACGTTGCGAATGCAATTCGTGGCGGGCCGGGACTTCAATGGTGGCGACACAGCCACCTCTCCCATGGTGGCGATCATTGATCAGACGGCGGCACGTCGCTTCTTTCCAGACCTGGATCCCGTTGGCAGAACATTCTGGATTGACGGCATTGCGGGGCAACCCGGACCGCCGATCGAGGTTGTGGGCATCGTTCGCGATGCCAAGTACCAGTCACTGCGCGAGCAGATTCACCCCACGGTCTTTTTCCCTGCCACGCAGGCTCCCGACCTCTTGGTGGCGGATGCGTTCGAGTTGCGCACCTCAATACGACCTACAGCGCTCATCTCGTCGGTCCAGGCGGCCGTAGCGTCTGTGAACTCCGGGATTTCCCTTGAGTTTCACACGCTGGCGCAGCAGGTAAGCGACTCGATGGTCCAGGAGCGCTTGCTCGCCCAGCTTTCTGGTTTCTTTGGCTCCCTGGCGTTATTGCTGGCGGTCATCGGTCTCTATGGCACAGTTAGCTACATCGTTGCACAGAAGCAGAGAGAGTTCGGAATCCGCCTGGCACTGGGGGCGGAACCGGGTTCGATCCTCCGGCTGGTCATGCTCGACGTTATTTCCGTTGTCGCTGTCGGTCTCCTCGCGGGTATAGCCATATCAGTGGCAGTCA